>Ga0316217_10000207_pt1 | contig 88944 bp, 82 predicted proteins | sample 1anoAmetaG_FD_203633 | JGI IMG/M metagenome (GOLD analysis project Ga0316217, IMG submission 203633) | Freshwater microbial communities from Trout Bog Lake, Wisconsin, USA - 1anoA | ecosystem: Environmental > Aquatic > Freshwater > Lake > Hypolimnion/Profundal zone | place: USA: Wisconsin...
GCGGGGAGGCGGGCCATGGGCCTGGTGATCTTCACCGGGCTGTCCATCGGCACCGTGTTCACGCTGTTCGTGGTGCCGGCCTTCTACAACCTGTTCGGAGCCGACCGCCAGGCCCGGAAGAGCTGATACCTTCGCCCAGGGAAGCCTGGGTCCGCAGTTCTTCAAGATTCATGTCCCCCCCCGTCTGGTCGGGATGACCCGATCACCGCGGACCAACTACATTCAACCACAGCCCCTTCCGGAATGAGCACGGCGGACGTGTCCTTGGCTCTCGTTTCCGGGCCCTTTTGCCGGATCTGTTTCCCCTGTAGACTCGGCTGGGTATGGCGAAACCTTCCCTTCCTCCCACCCAATCCGGTCCGCCCCTCACGGTGCGCGTGGGCACCGGCGCCGATGAATGGCTGGACCAGGGCTTCAAGGCCTTCCGGAAGGAACAGTTCGAAGAGGCGGCCCGGGCCTGGGGGAACCCGCTCCTGGCTGGCCAGCCCCGTGCGATGATGCTCCTCGCCGAGGCCCGCTTCCGGTTGGCCCTGAGCCGTCCGGAGCCCGCCAAGGCCATTCCGGAGCTTCGTCTGGCCCTCGAGGCGGCGCCGGAGGACGGGCGCATCTGGTATCACCTGGGCCTGGCCCTCTACCGCGAGCGCGATCTCGAAGGGGCCTGGCAGGCCCTGGCCCAGGCGGAACGGCACGGCTTCACGCGCCTTGAACCGCTGGTCTACGTCCAGGGGTTGCTTGCCCTGGAGAGGGACTGCGAGCTCGGGCCAGGCGATGCCAGCCTAGCTCTGCTTGCCCCCTTCCAGGCCCTGCTGCGGGATGACTGGACCGCCCTGGCTGCCTCGGCGCCGATGCCGGCCGTGGCCCATGCCAAGGGGACCCCGGTCGTGCCCGGCATGGTCTCCCTCCTGCGCGGCCTCGGACAGGCCGGCCTTGGGCGATGGGCCCAGGCCGCCCAGACCCTCGGCTCGCTCTCCCAGGATCTCTTCCCGGGCCCCCTGGAGGCCCTCCGGGTGGTGTTCCTCGGGCGTGCCCTGGATGGCCTGGGCCGGACTGCCGAGGCCCGGAAACTCCGCATGGCGGCCCTGGGCCGGACGAAGAACGCCACCCTGGCGGCGGAGGTGGGCCAGGCGGGGCTGGCCGACCTGGAAGCCTGGCTCGCGCAGGGGCGGTGGGCCGAGGTGGCCAGGGAAGCCCAGGCCTTCCTGAAGTCCGTGCCCAGCCCCCGGGCGCGGGTGGCGGCCGCCATCGCCCTGGACCACCTGGGCCGGGAGGCCGCCGCCCGCAGGAACTGGGCCGAGGCTGAAAACCACTGGAGGGCCCTGCTGCGCCTGGGAGGTGAACCTTTTGAAGGAGTCGCGGCCATCCACCACAACCTCGCCCTGGCCTGCGAGGGGCAGGAACTGTGGGACAAGGCCGCCTCGGCCTGGGAGGCCTCCCTGGCCGCCCTGCCCAGGCGGATCACCAAGGCCCAGATCAAGGCCGGCACCGCCTTCGGCGGACTGAGTCCCGAGGCGCTGCTCGCGCGCAGGGCCTGGCTCGAGAAGCGCGCCCTGGAGCTGCGCCAGCGCTCGAACAACGTGGAAGCCATCCTGCGTCAGCGCAAGGCGCTCATCAAGCGCGAGCCCCAGAACCTCGAACTGAGGCTGGAACAGGCGGAAATGCTCATGGGACTGGACAGGACGCGGGAGGCGGAACGGGAACTCCAGGCGCTTCTCCGACGGGTGCCCGAGCATCCCGGGGCGCTGGAGGCCATTGCCCGCATCCAACTTCTGGAGGGCTACACCAGGGCGGCCGAAGGCACCCTCAGGCGCGTTCTGGCCGTGGAGCCCACCCGGGCTTCGGCGCGTCTGGAACTGGCCCATGCCCTCGCCTACCAGACCACGAACCTGCCCGGGGGAACCAACCCGGTGGCGATGCGGATGCTGGAGGAAGCCATCGCCCTGGCTCCCAGGGAAGGGGGGATCCGCCTGACCCTGGCCTCCCGGTTCCTGGCCGGGGGCGCCAAGGCACGGGCCATGGAACAGGTCGAGCAGGCCCTGCTCATCGACAAGCGGGCCTGGGCGGAGATCTTCCGGTTCTGGGCCCGGCACGGCAACCTGGCTGAGGCCCGCAAACTGCTGGCCAGGGGGGAGGGCGAGGGTGTCCTTGAACTTGGGTTCTTCCTGAAAGCCGGCCTTGCATGCCTGGAGGCGGCGTCCTCCGCGGGAGATGCCTTCCCGGGCGCCCGCAAAGGGAGCGCCATGGACACGGTGCTCAAGAATAAAGTCAAGAATTGGTTAGATCTGGGCCGATCCCTGCTGGACAGGGCCGCCGCCCTGGAGCCCGGCCTCGAGACCCTCACCGATCTGGTGGGAAACCTCCTCGTGGCCCACCCGGACCTGGCCGTTCCCTACGCGGAACAAGCGTCCGTCCTGAGCCCGGACGACCCCTCCGTCCTCATGGATCTCGCCGTGGCCCAGAGCGGGGCGCGCCAGTTCGAGGCCGCACGGGCAACCCTCAAGCGGGTCGAGCGGGCAGCGCGCAAGCACAAGGACCGTGACGACGTCGCCGCCATCCAGGGCATGCTCGGCATGATCCCCATCATCGGCGTGGAGGCTCTCCATGCCGTGTTCGCCAAGGCCATGCTCGAGGATTTCGGCCCCGGCGATCTTGAACTTGACGATGAAGGGATACCCTTCTGATGACCGACCATCCTCTCCCTATGGACCCTTACCAGGAACTGGGCCTGGATCCCGCCGCCAGCGATGCGGAGGTTCGCCGGGCCTATTTCGCCCTCGTGCGCAGCCACGGTCCGGAAAAAGATCCAAAGCGCTTCAAGCGGATCCGGGCGGCGTATGAATGCCTTGCCACACCGGACAAGCGCCTGGAGACGGACCTCCTGCGCGTCCAGCCCTGGACACCCCCGCCCCTGCCAGACCTGGACCGGGACCCGGGCCTCTGGCGCCAGGAGGTCCTGCGCGCGGCCCGGTCCCTCAGCGACGTGGACCGCCGCAATTTCCGCGAGGATTGCCGGGAGCCTAAAGGATGAGCGATTCCGCCGCGCCAAGGAGAGTCGTGCGCTGGACGCTGTCCAGCCGCATGGAACGGGAACTGGAGACGCTCGGCGAGCGTCTCGAGCGCATGGAAAAGCAGATCCAGCGGGCCGGGAGGGAACAGTTCCGCAGCAATGCCCTCATCGAGACCACCCAGCAGAAGCTGGGCACGGTCCTGGACACCATCAAGGTCCTGGACGAGGCCCGCAACCGGCAGGTGGAGGAGGCCCGCGAGGCCCTGGAGGGCGCCCGGACCGCGGGGCGCGTGGCCTTTTTCACCCGCTTCCTGCCGGCCATGGACAGCCTCGAGGAGGCGCTCGCGGCCGGCCGGCGCCAGCTGGCCGGCTGGGTGGTTGAGCCTGCCCAGGACCTCCCGCCCTCCCTGGGGTGGGGGCAGCGCCTGTCCTGGGCCTGGAAGCTCCTGCGGGGCTCCTGGGCGCCCTGGGAGGCGGCGGCCGGTCCACGGGAACGCCTGAGGCCCGAGAGCCTGGCTTCCTGGCTCACGGGCCTGGAACTCCTGCGGGAGCGGCTCCTGGAACAGTTCGCCGAGGAGGGCATCCACCCCATGGTGACGGTGGGGGAACCTTTCGATCCACAACGCCACTTGGCTTTCAAGACCGTACCGCCGGCGGATCACCCTCCAGGAACCATCGTGGAGGAGGTGCGGTGCGGTTATGAACTGGACGGCACCGTGCTCCGTTACGCCGAGGTCGTGGTGGCCAAGTGAACAAGGAGACCCCGTGAGTCGCATCGTCGGCATTGACCTGGGAACCACCTTCTCGGCCGTCAGCCTTGTCCAGGACGGGCAGCCCGGCATCCTGCCGAAGGGCACCGAACGGATCATTCCCTCCATCGTCGGGTGCACGCCCGAAGGGGTCCTGCTGGTGGGCACGCCGGCCCGGAACCAGGCCCTCCTCCACCCGGAAAACACGGTCCGTTCCATCAAGCGCAAGATGGGCACTGCGGAGACCGTACTGCTGAACGGCCGAGCCTGTTCCCCCGCGGAGGTTTCGGCCCTGATCCTCAAGGAGATGAAGCGCATCGCCGAGGCGGCGCTGGGCGAACCCGTGGAGCGGGCGGTCATCACCGTGCCCGCCTTCTTCTCGGACGCGGCTCGGCAGGCCACCCAGGAGGCGGGTGAACTCGCCGGCTTCACGGTGGAGCGCATCATCAACGAGCCCACCGCCGCCAGCCTGGCCTACGGCCTTGACCGGGTCGAGGACAACGAACTCGTGGCCGTCTACGACCTGGGGGGCGGCACCTTCGATGTCTCGATCATCGAATTGAACCAGGGCGTCATCGAGGTGCGGGCCTCCCACGGGGACACGCACCTGGGAGGCGATGACTTCGACGACCTCCTGACCCGGCTGCTCGTGGACCATCTGGTCGCGACCCATGGACCCGGCGGGGACCCCACCGGGGACGCCAAGGCCATGGCCCGCCTGGGCCGGGTGGCCGAGACCCTCAAGCTCGCCCTGTCGGCCCAGCCCTTCGCCCGGGCCCGGGAGGAGTACCTCCTGGAGCGGGACGGCAAGCCCCTGCATCTGGACCTGGAGGTGTCGCGTGCCGAGTTCGAAGCGCTGATCCACCCCCTTCTGGAACGGAGCCTGGACTGCTTCGACCAGGCCCTGGCCGACGCCGGCCTCAAGGCCTCGGACCTGGACCGGATCCTCCTGGTGGGCGGGTCCACCCGGATTCCGCGGGTGTGGGAACTCCTGGCCAGCCACACGGGCCTGGAGCCCATGGCGGAGCTCAATCCGGACGAGGCGGTGGCCCTGGGCGCCGGCGTCCAGGCCGCCATCATCGCCGGCGAGCCCATCGAGGCCGTCCTGGTGGACCTGACCCCCCATTCCGTGGGCATCGAGGTGGTGGAGTGGAGCTACGGGAGCATGGTGCCGGACTGCTTCGAGAGCCTGATCCACCGCAACACGGCCCTGCCCACCTCCCGCGCCAAGGTCTTCTCGGCCCTCCATCCGGGCCAGACGGAGATCCAGGTCAACATCTACCAGGGCGAAAACCCCGTGGCGTCAGACAACACGCTTCTGGGCGAATTCAGCTTCAAGGGGCTGAAGCCCGAGAAGCCGGGCCTCCCCCCCGTCATCACCGTCGAATTTGATATGGACCTGAACGGCATCCTGCGGGTCTCGGCCACGGACCGGGGCAGCCGCAAGGTGGCCCAGACCACCGTCCGCGCCGCCCATGCCCGCCTCAGCCCCAGTGACAAGGCCCTGGCCGCCACCTTCCTCGAGGGGCTCTGGAACCGGGACGAGGAAGACCTGGCGACCTTGACCGCGCCCCGGGAGGACGATGATCCCGTCCTGGCCAAGGCCCGGGCCGCCCTGGTGGCCCATCCGGAAGCCTCCGTGGCCCTGGTGCCCCTGCTCAGGGCGCTGGATGAACTTCCTGTGGATGGGGAGGAGGCCCAGGAACGGCTCGAGCAGGTGCTCGAGATCCTCTATGACCTGGAAGCAACCGGGCCGGACGAGACCCTGGACCCGGACCAGGAGCTTTCCCGCTGAAGGTTCAGCACGACCCCAGCCTGCCGCCCGGCCCCGGAGGTCGCGGCCATCCCCGACTCAGGTGCCGCCCCAGTCCTCGGCCAGGAGCATCTGCAAGGGGGTGGGGCGGATGGCGGCGGGGGGGCGGAAGGGGTGGTTGTAGACGGCCATGAGGAAGACGAGCGAGCCAAGGCTGGCCCCCAGGGCCGCGGCCATCAGGAGGTGGTGCTTCAGGCTGGCCATTTTCCAGACGCTGCAGAAGCCCAGGAGGATCACGGTCCCCGCCACCAGGGCGACCCACATGCTGGGGTCCAGGTAGGGCTCCGCGGCCCGCAGGCGATCGTGGCGCAGGGCCCGGTACCTGGAGACCTGGGTCAGGACCTCCCCATGCAGGGGCATTTCGCCCTGGGAGGCGGGCTGGTAGCCCGTGAGCCGGGCGCTAAGCTCGGCGACGAGGCGACGGGCCTCGGGATCCTCCCTGCTTTCGGCCAGCAGGGGCCATTCCTGGGTGATCAACTCTTTCAGGTAGGTGCGCAGGAGTCCCCGGGTGGCCTCGCGCATGGCCGCCGGGTAGGGCTCGAGGTCGCAGTAGAGGTTGTGGATGCAGTTGGCCTCCTCCGCGACGCCGTTGTACGCCTTGTCGCAGTTGCCCCACATCGCGATGGTGACCAGGGCGAAGACCAGGGCGAAGATCGTGCCGATGGCGCCGGCGAAGATCTGCCCGAAACCGGTGCTTTCCTCGCCGAGCCGCAGCCCCGGGAAGAACCGGTTCACCACCAGCACGCACCCCACTGCCAGGCCAGCAAAGGCTCCCACCGTCAATACGGCCACGCCGGTCGCCTGCCCGGGTTCTGTCATCTTCAACCTCCCTGCGTCCAATGCCTCGGGCGCAGGGGGGCGCCGCGGACATGGCTGTCGGGATGATTAATAAACAATTAATTATGGTTGTCAAGGCCTGCTAAAGGAACCGTTCAGCGTTCGTAGAGGATCTGACCCCCCAGGATGGTCATGGCTACCTTGACCTCCGGGATCCGTTCCGGCTCCAGGTCGAAGAGGTCCTGGTCCAGCACCACCATGTCCGCCCATTTGCCCGGGGTGAGGCTGCCCTTGAGGTTCTCCTCGTAGGAGGCGTAGGCGCCCGCCAGGGTGTAGCCGCGCACGGCCTCCTCCACCGTGAGCCGCTGTTCGGGGCTCCAGCCGCCGGGATGGCGGCCGTCCAGGGTGGCGCGGGTGACGGCGGCGTGGATGCCCAGCAGAGGGTCGAGCGGGGCCACGGTCCAGTCGCTGCCGAAACACAGGGGCACGCCCGCGTCGAGGAAGGACCGGAAAGGGTAGGTGGTGCGGGCCCGCTCCGGGCCCAGGCGCGCCTCGGCCCAGCAGCCGTCGTCGATGCAGTGGTAGGGCTGGGCCGAGGCGATGACCCCCAGGGCGGCCATGCGCCCGATATCCCCGGGGAGCATGTGCTGGGCGTGCTCCAGGCGCGGGCGCCGGTCCCAGGGCGGGTTCACCCGTGCGATCTCCTCGAACAGGTCCAGCACCTCGTGGGTGGCCCGGTCCCCGATGGCGTGGATGGAAAGCTGCAGGCCGCAGCGGTCCGCGGCCAGGGCCCAGGCGCGGAGCCGCCCGTCGGCCATGGTCTCCATGGGCAGCCCGGTGGTGGCATCGGCGCCATAGGGATCGTGGAACCAGGCCGTGCCCGAACCCAGGGAACCGTCGGCGAAGGCCTTCATGGAGCCGGTCCTGACCCTTCCTTCGGGCGGGTCCATGGGGCCGCCCAGGATGCGCCGGTAGCCCTCCAGGGGCAGGCGCGCGTAGATCCGGCAGGTGAGCGCGCCCTCCCGGTCCAGCTTGCGGTAGAGCTCGACGTGGGCCTCCTCGCTGATGTCCTGGACCGAGGTGACGCCCTTGGCCAGGGCGGAGGCGAGCCCGTTGCGGATCACCCGCTCCAGTTCACGGGAGGAGGGCGGCGGCATGGAGGCCGTGACGAGGGCCAGGGCGGCGTCCTTCAGGATCCCCGTGGGCGTACCGTCCGGGTCCCGCTCGATGCGACCGCCCGGAGGGTCCGGGGTCTCCCGGTGGATGCCGGCCCGCTCCAGGGCTGTGGAATTGGCTACGGCCATGTGGGCGTCGAAACGCTGGAGGAGGATCGGCGTGCCGAGGGAGAAGGGGTCGAGCCACTGCCGGCGGGGCAGGGCCTTGTCCTCCCAGGCCTCCTGGTCCCAGTCGCCGCCCGTGACCCAGGACCCTTCCATGCCGCAGGCGCGTCGTCCGGCCACGAAGGCCTCCGTGCGCTCCCGGAACGCCCCCGGGGTCCGGCAGGACCGCAGGTCCAGGCCGTCCACCTGGGTCCCGCCCAGGACGAAATGGACATGGTTGTCGATGAAGCCCGGCAGGACGAGCCGGCCCTGGAGATCATGGCGCTCGGCGCCAGGCCCGGCCATGCGCAGGGCCCCCTCCTCGTCGCCCACGTAGACGAGGTGGTCGTCGCGGACCACCACGGCCCGCGCCCGGGGCCGCGAGGGGTCCATGGTGCGGAACTTCCCGTTGTGAAAGCAAAGGAGAGTCATGGACGGGCCTTTCGCCGGGAGGAGTAGTGTCTATAGATTGGCAGACCCGAGAGGATCAGGAATAGGCAGGCAAGCATACCTCCCGCGGGATAGGCGTAGAAGGCGCCCACGCCCACGAAACCCTGGATGAGGATCGAGAGCCCGGCCATGAGCCTCCAGGCCGGCGCGCGATAGGTGGGCAGGTAATCCGCGCGGCGCCGCAGGAAGAAGATCGCGCCGTAAAGCAGCGCGTTCTGGAGGCAGTAGGAGATGGTGAAGTACCCCAGGAGGTTGTCGAGGTCGCCCAGGGCCAGCAGGAGGATGGCCAGGCCCGACTGGATGAAGATGGAGTGGTCGGGCGTCAGGAAGTCCGGGTGGAGATGCCCGAACACCTGGAAGAAGAGCCCGTCCCGGGCCATGGCGTATTCCAGGCGGGGCTGGGCCATGATGCAGGCGTTCAGGACCCCGAGGATGGCCAGGAAGGCCGCCACCGCGAAGAGTCCTCCGGCCAGGCGGGCCCCGAGCCCCAGGTAGGCGAAGGGGTTCAGGAAGGTTCCCTTGGCCGCGGCCAGGGCGGGGAAGGGGACGATGGCCGTGGTGCCCAGGGCGATGAGGGTGTAGGCCGCCATGACGAAGAGGAGGGAACCCACCAGGATCCTTGGCAGGGACCTCGAGGGGTCCTTCACCTCGCCGGCCATGTAGAGGATGTTGGGAAAGCCGGAGTAGGACCAGAGGGTCGAGGAGATGCCCGCGGCCAGGGCCATCAGGCCGGTGCCCCCGGACAGCCCTGGCTGGGTCGCCCTGGAAGCCCCGTGGCCCGCGCCCAGCAGGGCCATGCCGATGCCCGCCAGGGCCAGCAGGGGCAGGAGCTTGGCCACCGTCAGGACGAGCTGGATGTTCCCGAGGGTCCGGACCTGGCGGAGGTTCAGGGTGGCCAGGGCGAGGATGAGGCCGCCTCCGAGGAGTCGGGCCACCAGGGGGTCGCCGAAGGCGGGCGAGAAGAATTTCAGGGCGGACATGGCCGCCAGGGCGAGGATGGTGAGGCTGGGCGTATCGCTGGTGAGGAAGGCCGTCCAGGTGTACATGAAGCCCAGGAAGGGGGAGCCCGCCTTCTGGAGGTAGCAGTACGGCCCGCCCTGGACAGGATAGGCGGTGCCCATCTCGGCGAGGACGAGCACCTGGGGGATCCAGACCGCGCCGCCCAGGAACCAGATGGCGGCGGCCATGGCGGGGGTCTGGACGAGGGCCGCGACCGTGGGCAGGTTCAGGAAGATGCCCGAACCGATGACCGTGCCCACCACGACGGCGACAGCCTGGAGGAGTCCCAGTTCACGCCTGGGCGCGGCGAAGGCCATCGGGGATCCGTGGAGGAGGGTGGCGGGCGGGGGTGGAGGTTCATCCCGATGATACTTCCTTGGCCCTCCGTTGCCCGATTTCAATCACACTACATGATGAATACGAGAGGATCGCCCATGACCATCACCTGTTTTTCCTCCGGGGAGCTGGCTGAACGCCTTGGAGGCGCCCTGCTCAACTGCCCTGCCGACCGCATTCTGGCGAAGGTGCTGCCCCTGGACCAGGCCGGTCCGGGCGACCTGAGCTTCCTGACGAACCCCAGGTACCGGGCCAAGGCGCTGGAAAGCTCGGCGGGACTCATCCTGGTGGCGCCGGGCACCGACCTGGGGGACCGGCCCCAGCTGGCCGTCCCCAATCCCTACTGGGGCTTCGCGCAGGTCCTGGGGTGGCTGAATCCCGAACCCGCGCCCGAATGGTCGGATTCGCCGGTGCACCCCACCGCGACCCTGGCGGGTAACTGCCACCTCGGCCACGGCGCCACGGTGGGCGCGCGCACGGTCATCGGCCACGGCTCGCGCCTGCACCCGGGGGTGCACATCGCCGAGGACTGCGTCCTGGGCGAGGACTGCGAGCTCTTCCCGGGGGTCGTGCTGTATAGGCGCACGGTGCTGGGCAACCGCGTGCGGGTCCACGCCAACAGCGTCCTGGGTTCGGACGGCTTCGGCTACGCCACGGTGCAGGGCGTCCACATGAAGATCCCCCAGGTCGGCTGGACCGAGGTGGGGGACGATGTGGAGATCGGCGCCGGGACCACCGTGGACCGCGGGGCCCTGGGCCCTACCCGCATCGAGGCCGGCACCAAGATCGACAACCTCTGCCAGATCGCCCACGGCGTCCAGATCGGGGAGCACTGCCTGCTCGCCTCGGGAACGGGCATCTCGGGCAGCACCAGCCTGGGCGACCACGTCACCCTGGCGGGCAAGGTGGGGACCGCGGGGCACATCCACATCGGCCGCGGCACGACCTGCACGGGCAACACCATGGTGGGCAAGGATGTCCCCGACAACAGCTTCATGTCGGGCTACCTGGCCCGGCCCCACCGGCAGTGGCTGGAATGCCAGGCGGCCCTCAACCGGCTCCCCGGCATCCTCAAGGCCCTGAAGGCCCGGGGCTGATGCTGCACCGGCTGCTCTACGCCGACTGGGAGGACCCGCCCGAGGCCATGAACTTCGAGGCCACCTACGAGGAGGTTCTGGAACGCATCCGGGCCCTCCTGCCGGGCATCCTGGCCGTCCGGGACGCCGCCCTGGAGGCCCCGGCCTCGGCCCCCGCGGCGTTCTGGGAGGACTGCCTCCAGCTCTACCTCCTCACGCCGGCCCTGGTGAACGTGGCCCTGAACTACAAGATCTGCGTGGAGCAGGGCCTGCCCCTCCACCCCACCTTCTACTTCGAGGTCTCCGAGAAGAGCCGGTTCCAGGCCCACTACCCCCCCGCGATGGTCCGGCACGCCAACGAGCTCTTCCTGGCCTCCATCGCCCTCGCCCGCGCCGTCTTCGCCCTGCGCGACGGGGTGCCGGCGGCGCTGGAGCGCTTCCAGGCGGGCCTGCCGGAGGTGGTGCTGGGCCTGGTGTACGTGAGCGCCAAGGACAAATACACCTGGCGGGCGTCGAACCCCCGGTGGATCCGGGCCCTGGCGGACTCGGTGCTGGGCTCCTGCCGGCCGAACCTGGTGGTGGGGGCCGCCCACGGCTCGATCACGTCGGGGCTGGTCTTCGCGAACCTGGTGGACGCCCCCCTGTACTTCGTCCGTTTCTCCATGTTCAAGCGCAACGACGCCGACCCCATCCTGGCCGACAGCGACCTGGCCCACCTGGAAGCCTTCCGGGATGGCCCGGCGCTCCTGTTCGACGAGGACGTGGCCAAGGGCACCACCCTCACCCGCTTCGAGGAGGTGATGAAGCCCCTGTTCCGGGAGACCCACACGGGCAGCGTCCTGCGCCACGCGCTGTCCCCCTGCCGACCGGAATTCACCGGCCACGCCTGGAACGATTAATTACGGTAATTAAATTATTTATTCCTCCCTCCGCGAACCTCGGCGTTCGCGGAGGGAGGATGGGAACTACAGGTGCCCTGCCCGGAAGGGCGTGAAGTGGGGTTCCCACTGCGCCTTGGCGATGGTCTGCTCGAGGGTGGCGTCGTCCATGCGCCTGCCCAGGCCCTCTTCCCGGGCCTGCCTGGCCACGGCGAAGGCGACGGCGGTGGCGGCCTTGCGGATGTCCTCCATCTCCGGGAGCACCAGGCCCATGGCCTCCTGCTCGGGGGTCACCATGGCGCTGATGGCGCGGCTGGCGGCCAGGAGCATCCCGTCGGTGACCTTGCTGGCCTTGCTCACCAGGGCGCCCAGGCCGACGCCGGGGAAGATGAACATGTTGTTGCACTGGGAGGAGCGCAGGGTCCGGCCGTTCCACTCCATGGGGTGGAAGGGGCTGCCGGTGGCCACGATGCCCTTGCCGTCCGTGGCCTTCCACACCTGTTCCGGGGTGGCTTCGCACTTGGAGGTGGGGTTGCTCAGGGCGAAGACCACGGGGCGGTCCGTGCACTTGGCCACTTCGTGGAGGATCGCCTCGTTGAACAGACCGGTCTGGGCGGTGACGCCGATGAGGACCGTGGGCCGCGCGTTGTGCACGACATCCAGCATGGAGATCCGGCCCTCGGCCTCGGTCTTCCAGCCGGCCACGGCGGCCCGGCGCTGGGCCATGGGGCGCTGGGGGTCCTCCAGGGCCGGGTCGTCCTCCACCAGGAGGCCCTGCTGGTCCACGGCGAACACGCAGGCCCGGGCCTCCTCGGCGGTGAGGCCCTCCTCGGCCAGGGCCGCCAGGATGTTCATGGAGATGCCGGTGCCGGCCTGGCCCATGCCCACGATGAGGTAGCGCTCGTCCCGGAACCGGCTCTTCTTGATGCGCATGGCCGTCATGAGGGCGGCCAGGGTCGTGGAACCGGTGCCCTGGATGTCGTCGTTGAAGGAGAGGATCCGGTCGCGGTAGCGTTCCAGGTTCTTGAAGGCGGTGGACTTGCCGAAGTCTTCCCACTGCAGCAGGGCATCGGGGAAATGGCGCTTGACGGCCAGGACGAAGGTTTCGACCAGCTTCTCGTAGGCCTCGCCCCGCAGGCGGGGCTGGCGGTAGCCGAAGTAGTGGGGGTCGTCCAGGAGCCGCTGGTTGTTGGTGCCCACGTCCAGGCACACCGGGAGGCACACGTGGGGGTGCAGGCCGCCGGCGGCCACGTAGAGGCTCACCTTGCCCACGGGGATGCCCATGCCGTCCGAGCCCAGGTCGCCCAGGCCCAGGATGCGCTCGCCGTCGGTGACGACGATGAGATTCACTTGAGGCAGGGTGATGTTCCCGAGAACCTGGTCGATCTCGTCGATGTTCTCGGGAGTGATGTAGATGCCTCGGAACCGGCGCTGGATGTTGCTCATCTGGAGGCAGGCGGTGCCCACGGTGGGCGTGTAGACGATGGGCACCATCTCCTTGAGGTGGTCCGCCACCAGCTTGTAGAAGATAACCTCGCTGCGGTCCTGGAGGGCGACCAAAAAGATGTACTTTTCCAGATCGTCGGGCTTGTGCTGGAACGCCTCGTAGGCCCGGTCCGCCTCCATCTGCAGAGGCATGACGGCGGACCTGAGCAGGCCTTCAAGCCCGAGGGCCTTTCGCTCCTCGCGATCGAAGCTGGCGGCCTTGTTGAGATGGGGGTCGTTCAGGAGCTGGCGGCCCCTGGAATAGACCTCGTAGTATTCCTCGCCCGTCATCGGGTCCACTTTGAAGGTGAAAGTCCTCATGGTGCAGTCTCCGGTTCGAATTGGTTGACTTCCATTCTAGTCCTTTTGTCCATTGAATTTTGAGCGGTGTTCTCGATTCGGAGGTCCGTTTTGGGTGATGCGAATCACATTAACGATATCGTGGTCATGAAAGGTGTAGGATAAAGGAATCCAAGTAAATAGGAGGCCACGGTGAACGCCGGGGCAAACCAAGAACTTCGAGACGGGAGGCCGCATGACGGTCGGACTTCTCTATGATTCCACGCGGTGCATAAGCTGCAATGCATGCACGGCCGCCTGCAAGGAAGAGAACAAGCTTCCGGGGGTGGTGGAGGACCATACCACGGCCTACACCTGGACGATCGTCGAGGACCATGGCGGGACCCCCATGCGCAAGCTGTGCATGCACTGCCTGGTTCCCACCTGCGCATCCGTATGCCCCGTGGGGGCCCTGAAGAAGACGGCCGAAGGTCCTGTGGTCTACGACTCGGAAAAGTGCATGGGCTGCCGCTACTGCATGATGGCCTGCCCCTTCGACGTGCCCAAGTACCAGTGGGACCGCGCCGTTCCCATCGTCGGCAAGTGCATCATGTGCTACAGCAAGGTAAAGGAGGGCCAGAGCACCGCCTGCGCCTCGGTCTGCCCAGTGGGCGCCACGGTGTTCGGGGAGCGCAACAACCTGATCATGGACGCCCGGGAGCGCATGCGCGCCAAGCCCTCCGCCTACGTGGACTCCATCTACGGCATCCGGGAAGCCGGCGGAACCGGTGTCCTGCTGCTGGCCGGCGTGCCCTTCGCCACCCTCGGTCTCAACGCCTCCATTTCCGAGGAGCCGCCTCCCATGCGCACGTGGCAGGTGCTCTCCAAGCTGCCGGATTTCGTCGCCGTATGGGGCGTCTCCCTCTATGCCATCCACTGGATCACCAGCCGGCGCGATGACGTCGCCAAGCATGAAGGGAGCGAGCGATGAACCCGCGTCCGCGCACCAATTCCTACCAGCTCGGTTTCTGGGGCATCCTGTGCGGCCTGTTCGCCCTGGCCTTTCTCGTCATCGCCTACCTGCGCTTCACCAGGGGACTGGGCGCCGTCACGAACCTCAGCGACCGCTTCCCCTGGGGCCTCTGGATCGGCTTCGACCTCCTGTGCGGGGTGGGGCTGGCGGCGGGCGCCTTCACGGTCACGGCCTGCGTGCACCTCTTCAACCTCCACACCTACGAGCCCATCGTCAGGCCCACCATCCTCACCGGCTTCCTGGGCTACGTGTTCGTGGTGATCGCCCTGCTGCTGGACCTGGGCCAGCCCTGGCGCATCTGGCATGCGATCATCTACTGGAACCCGCATTCGGTCATGTTCGAGGTGGCCTGGTGCGTCATGCTCTACACTTCGGTGCTGGCCCTGGAATTTTCCCCCGCGGTCCTGGAGCGCCTGGGCCTGAACAGCATCGCCCACTGGATCCACAAGCTCATCACGCCCCTGGTGATCATCGGCGTGATGCTGTCCACCCTCCACCAGTCCTCCCTCGGCTCGCTCTACCTCATCGTCCCCAGCAAGCTCCACCTCCTCTGGTACACCCAGCTCCTGCCATTGCTGTTCTTCACCTCCGCCGTGGGGGCCGGGCTGGGCATGGTGATCCTGGAGTCCTTCCTCAGCGGGCGCGCCTTCGGCCGTCATCTGGAAATGGACCTGCTCGCGCCCATGGGGCGCGTCATCGTGGCGGTGCTGGGAATCTACGGCCTGATGCGGCTCCAGGTGATCGTCCGGAACGGCTCCTACCACGACGTGCTCGCCTTCACGTACGAGGGGAGGATGTTCCTTCTGGAATTCACGGTGGGCGTGCTGGCGCCGGTGATCCTCCTGTCCATCAACAAGGTCCGGGAAAACCCCACGGGGCTGGTGGCCGGCGCCTTCCTGTCGGTCCTGGGCTTCGTGATGAACCGCCTGAACGTGAGCGTCACGGGCATGGAACGCGCCGCCGGCGCCCACTACATGCCTTCGGTCATGGAGATCACCGTCTCCATCGCGCTGGTGGGGATCGCCATGGCGGTGTTCGCCCTGGCCGCGAGATACCTGCCCATCTTCCCCGAGACTGCCCAGCCGCAGCCCGCGCGCAGGACCTCCCCACGCCTGGTTCCCCTGGAAGAGGCGGAGTAGATGGGCACCCGGATTGGAACCCGCCTGATCATCGGAGCCGGCATCGTGTCGGCCCTGGTGATCGGCGTGATGTCGGTCCTGATCCAGCGTTCCCACAACGAGGAACTGGTGGCCCTGCTCACCCGGAACGCACATCAGCTTGGCGAAACCATCAAGAGCAGCACCCACTACGATATGCTCGAAAACCGCCGGGAGGGTTTGCACCGCCAGATCCGCACCATGGGCACCCTCCAGGGGGAGGGGATCCGCAAGGTGCGCCTCTTCAACAAGGAGGGGCGCATCATGTTCTCCTCGGACAGCGCGGAGATCGGAACGGCCGTGGACAAGCGCGGCGAGGCCTGCTACGCCTGCCATGCTGAAGGGAAACCCCTGGAACGGCTGGATATCAACGCAAGGGCCCGGATCTTCAAGGATGTCGACGGCAGCCGGGTGCTGGGCATCATCAATCCGATTCCCAACGAGACCTCCTGCTATACCGCCGACTGCCACGCCCATTCGGCGCAGCAGAGCGTCCTGGGCGTCCTGGACGTCAACGTCTCCCTGGCCGATGCCGACCGGGAAATGGCCCACGGCAGGCGAGTCATGGTGGAACTGGCCGCACTGGCCATCCTGTGCAGCAGCTTCATCATCTGGTGGCTCAACCGCAAGCTCGTGGTGAGGCCGGTGGAGGCGCTGGTCGAGGGCGTCCGGCGCGTGGCGGGCGGGGATTTCTCCACCTCCATCAGGGTGGAGGGCCACCATGAGCTGGGGCACCTGGCCGAAGCCTTCAATTCGATGACCCGCAAGATCACCGAAACCCAGGCCCAGCTGGCCCAGGCCGACAAGCTCGCCTCGGTGGGCCGCCTTGCGGCGGGTATCGCCCACGAGATCAACAATCCCCTCACGGGAGTCCTGACCTACGCTTCGCTCCTGGCCAAGCGCCTGCCGCCGGAGGATTCCAGCAGGGAGGACGTGGAGGTCATCATCCGCGAGACCAAGCGCTGCCGTTCCATCATCAAGGAGCTGCTGGATTTCGCCCGGCCCACCCCGCCCGCGCGCCGCGCCACCGACCTCAACGAGGTCATCCGCCATTCCCTGGCGGTCGTGATGAACCAGCTGAGTCTCAACCGCATCAACCTGGCCCTCGACCTGGGCGAAGCCCTGCCGGATGCCTATGCGGACGGCAACCAGATCCAGCAGGTCATCGTGAACCTGATCCTGAATGCCGCCGACGCGGTGGAACCCGGCAAGGGCCAGATCCGCCTGGTCACGCGCGCCCTGGACCCGGGCTTCGTGGAATTCAGGATCGAGGACAACGGCAGCGGCATCCAGCCCGAAGACCTTCCCCACCTGTTCGAACCTTTCTTCTCCACGAAGGGCAACCGTGGCACCGGCCTGGGGCTGGCGGTAAGCTGGGGCATCGTAGAAAGCCACGCCGGTACCATCGAGGTCCAGAGCGAACCCGGGAAAGGCACCGGCTTCTCGATCCGCATCCCCACCCACAAACCTGATCCCGCCTAACAGAAGGAGCCACCGCCATGACCGTACTGCTCGTAATCTTCATGCTCGTCGCGTTCGTGGGCATCGACTATCTGGTGCGCGAGACCTCGAAACGCCTGAACGACAAACGCCTCAGGGCCCAACGCGAGGAAATCCTCAAGGTGTCGGTGAACCTGGATGTCGCCGACGAGGTCAAGACCCTGAAGCGCGTGGAAGTGCCCGGGGCCAGGGCACGGATCCTCGCCGTGGACGACGAGGGCATCGTCCTGGATTCCTTCCGCCGGATCCTGGTTCTGGAGGGCTACAGCGTCGACACCGTGGAGAACGGCCCGGAAGCCCTCAACCTGGTCCAGCGCCACGACTACGACTTCGTCTTCACCGACTTGAAGATGCCCATCATGGACGGCGTTGACGTAGTCAGGGGGGTCAAGCACCTCCGCCCCGACGTCGACGTGGTCGTCATCACCGGCTACGCGACCATCGAGACCGCCGTGGCGACCATGAAGGACGGCGCCACCGAGTACGTGCAGAAGCCCTTCAGCGCCGAGGAACTCTCCGAGTTCGTGAACAAGCTTCTCGTCAAGCGCCAGGCCCGCCTGGAGAGCCAGAGGCAGCCTGTCGTCCGGATCGTCTCCCCCACCCAGGCCGAAGGCGCCGCCGTGGGCGAGTACTGTGTGCCGGGCGGTTCCTTCATCTCCGAAGGCCACGCCTGGGTCCGCATCGAGCCCGACGGCCAGGTGCGGGTGGGGATGGACGATTTTGCCCACAAGGCCATCGGGACCCTGGGCCAGGTGGTGCTGCCCGATCCCGGCAAGGAGATCCGCAGGGGCGACCCCCTGTTCGCCTTCAAGCGCGGGGGCGAATCGATCCAGTTCAATGCGCCCATCACAGGCACGGTCATGGAGGACAACGCCCATCTCAAGTCCGATCCGTCGCTGGTGGCGCACAGCCCCTACAAGGACGGCTGGATCTGCAGGATCCAGCCCACGGACCTGGCCACCGAGCTTGGCACCCTGAAGATCGGCAATCCGGTGGTCGCGTGGTACGGCGAAGAGATCAAGCGCCTGCGCACCCTGCAGGCGAGTCAAACGGACGGCCAGGACCTAAACTGGGCCACCCTGGAAGCCGAATTCCTCAAGTAGCCGGATCGGCAGGCAATGGAACGGCCCCCGCCCTGGGGGCCGTTCCTTTGCAATCCTCCCTCCCGCTTTCCCGCCACCCGGGCACAATGGGTCGCATGGACACCGCCCTCAAGCCCGACGCCTTCACCCTGGACCAGGGCGACCTGGATCCCGGCGACTGGTCAGAAACCCGGGCCCAGGCCCACCGCATGCTGGACGACATCCTGGACTACGTCGAGGACATCCGGGAGCGGCCCGTGTGGCGCCCCATCCCGCCCGAGGCGCGGGAGGCGATGCGGGCCCCCCTGCCCGTGGCCCCTTCGGAGCTGGCCGAGGCCCACCGGATCTTCCTGGCCTCGGTCCTGCCCTACGCGACCGGCAACGTCCACCCCGGCTTCATGGGCTGGGTCCACGGGGGAGGCACGGTGCCCGGGCTCCTGGGCGAGATGCTGGCGGCCGGCCTCAACGCCAACCTGGGCGGCCGGGACCACATGCCCATCGAGGTGGAGCGCCAGATCCAGCGCTGGATGGCCGAGGTCTTCGACTTCCCCGCCTCGGCCAGCGGGATCTTCGTGACGGGCAGCTCCATGGCCAATTTCATGGGGGTCCTGGTGGCCCGCACCAGCGCCCTGGGGAGCCGGGTTCGGCGGGCGGGCCTGGACGGGGCCTCGCTGGTGGCCTACGCCGCGGCCTCCACCCACTCCTGCGTGCGCAGGGCCATGGAGATGTCCGGCCTGGGCAGCGACGCCCTGCGGATCCTGCCCGTGGACGCGAACTGGCGCATGGACCTCGGGGCCCTGCGGGAGACCCTGGTCAGGGACCGCAAGGCCGGTCTCACCCCCTTCCTGGTGGTGGGGACGGCGGGGACCGTGGACACCGGCGCCATCGATCCCCTGGACGCCCTGGCCACCCTCGCCCAGGAGGAGGGCCTCTGGTTCCATGTGGACGGCGCCTATGGCGCGCTGGGCATGCTCTCCCCCGTCCTGGCCCCCATGCTGGACGGCATCCAGCGCGCCGATTCCATCGCCATGGACTTCCACAAGTGGGGCCAGGTGCCCTACGACGCGGGCTACCTGCTGGTTCGGGACGGCGCCCGCCACCGGGAAGCCTTCGCCTCCCCCGCCGCCTACCTGCGGCGGGAGGCCCGGGGGCTGGCCGCGGGCCATGACTGGCCCTGCGATTTCGGCCCGGATCTCTCCCGGGGCTTCCGGGCCCTGAAGACCTGGTTCACCCTGAAGGTGCACGGCACCCGGCGGCTGGGCGCCATGATGGAGCGGACCTGCCGCCTGGCCCGCTACCTCCAGGCCCGGGTGGAAGCCTGGCCCCAGCTGGAACTACTGGCCCCGGCCAACCTGAATATCGTCTGCTTCCGCCACCGGGGGATGGCTCCCGACGATCTCAACGGCCGGATCGTCACGGAACTCCACGAAACCGGTGTGGCCGCTCCCTCCACCACCACCATCCTGGGGCAACTGGCCATCCGGGCGGCCATCGTCAACCACCGCACCCGGGCCGAGGATATCGACAAGCTGGTGGCGGCCGTGCTGGAGCTGGGGGAGCGTCTGACGCATTGAATAATTTATTAATTACCGTATCCTTCCCCCAGCTTTCCGCTTCCGGGGGTGGGTGGTGTACGCGCGCGCATGGTTCCAAAGGGTCCAGAGGATCTGTCTGGTCATCTTCATCAGTCTCGACCTGCATGCTTCGGACGCCCGCCATGTCGTCCGCTTCCTGGACGGTCAACGGGTGGCCATCCACGGGCGGGAATTCCCCCTGAACGGTTTCCGCTTCCTGGGCAACCCGACCCAGCCGGCCTCCCTCACCCTCCACACGGGCACGGCCATGCACGTCCTGTCCATGCAGGAGCACGCGGTGACGGCCCAGGACAGCACCCACCACCACTGGTTCGGCATCTTCGCCTGCGCCAACGACGGCGACACCACCCCCACCTTCCGGCTCGTGCCCTTCCTGCGCCTGGACACCACCACCAACGGCGACACGTTCACCTTGATGCACTCCGGGGAGTTCGCGCCGTGCACGCCGAGGACGCCGTCCTGCAGCTGGCGCACCCTGCCCTCCCTCACCGATGTCCTGGTCGTCACGGAAACCCTCGAGGGCCGGCCCAGCTGCTTTTCCGGGCGGGTCACCCGGATCCGCAATGCCACGGCGGACAGCTGCACCCTGGTGGATCCGGGAACGGTCGGGCACGGGGATTTCCTGCTGCCGGCGCCACCCGGCTTCCGGCACTACGGCTACCTGGGCTGCTTCTACTACGCCGCCGGGGAGGTCCGTCCCCTGGCCGACACCGGGACGCTGGTGAAGGCCCGGATGGCCGACCTGGCCCGGCTCTATCCGCTCAGCCGCAAGGTGAGCGGCAAAGCCATTGGGGTGGCGGGCGCCGTCTCCCCCCTGGCGACGGCCGTCCTGGTGGACGCGACCACGGACCTCAACACCCACGCCACGGGCGACTGCGCCGAGTACTTCACCCCCGAGCCCAACGGCCAGCCCCTGGCCACCCTGCTCCACCGGAAGACCTCCCCCAACCTGGGCGACGGCTTCTCCACTCCGGGCCTCGTCCTGCCCTTCATGTTCTCCCAGACCCTCTACCTGACCACCGCCGGCGCCCTGGCCAACCACCGGGAGCCGGTGGTCTACCAGGTGGCCGGCTGGATCGAGCCTTGATCAGAAGCCGGCCTTGTTGGGGTAGGCCGGCTTGAGGGGGGCCCTGGGCGGGTTCTTCTCCAGGGAGGCCTGCACTTCCGCCAGGGCCCGGTCCAGCTGGGGATCCTTGCCCTGGGCGGTGAGGGCCGGTTCATCCATCACTTCGATATCCGGCTCAACGCCGTGGCCCTCGATCATCCACTGGCCTTCGGTGGAATAGATGCCGAAGGTGGGCACGGTGACATTGCCGCCGTCGATGAGCGGGGGCGCCCCGCTGATGCCGATGAGGCCACCCCAGGTGCGCCGGCCGATGAGGGGGCCCAGGCCTGCCTTCTTGAAGTAGTAGGGGAAGCAGTCGCCGCCCGAGCCGCTCCAGCCGTTGATCAGCATGGCCATGGGGCCGGAGTGGGCGATCGCAGGCCACTGCCAGTCCTGGCCGTCCCGCACGCCCCAGTAGTTGATCACCTTGCGTCCCAGCATCTCCACGAAGCGGTCGGGGATCTGGCCGCCGCTGTTGAAGCGCTCGTCGATGATGAGGCCGGCCTTGTCCCACTGGCCCCGGAACTGGCGGACCAGATCGTTCTGGCCGCCCAGGCCGGTGTCGGGCACGTAGATGTAGCCGATGCGGCCACCCGAAACCTTGTCCACGTAGGCCCGCCTGGCTTCCACCCAGGCCAGGTTGCGCAGGCGGACCTCGCTGGGGATGGTCTCCACCAGGACGTCCCGGGAGCCCTCGGCCGCGGGCTTGCCGTTGACGGTGAGGAGGACGGTCTTGCCCGCCAGCCCCTGGAAGGCCGCCCAGGGGTCCTTCGCGGGGTCCAGGGCCACGTGGTTCACGGCCAGGAGGTACTCGCCCTCCTTCACGTCGAGGCCGGGCTGGGCCAGGGGGCCCCGGGCCTGGGCGTCCCAGGGGGCGCCCCGGAGGATCTTCTTGATGCGGAACTGGCCGTTCTCAAGGGCGTAGTCGGCGCCCAGCAGGCCCACGCCCACCTGGAGGGGCACCTCCACGTCGCCGCCGCCCCGGTAGGTGTGGGACGCGCTCAGCTCGGCGATGAGCTCGCCGATGACGAAGTTCACGTCCTCGCGCGTGGCGCATTCGTCCAGCAGCTTGCCGTAGCGGACCCGCATGGCCTTCCAGTCCACGCCGTGCATGCCGGGATCGTAGAACAGGTCCCGCTCGAAGCGCCAAGCGTCCGCGAAGATCTGGCGCCATTCGGCGGCCGGGTCCACCACCATGGGGAGGTCCCCGGTGGGCAGCTTCTTGTCGAGCTTCTGGTCGGGCTTGATGTCCAGGAAGGCGAAGGCGTCCTTGCGGGCCACCAGGACCTTGCCGCCGTCGGCGGTGGGGGCGGCGCCGTCCACGTCGGCCAGGATCGTCTTCTCCTCCCGCTCCTCGAGGTCGTAGTAGCAGAGGTTGCCCTTGGCCGTGCCGTCCGGGCCGGGCTTGTCCAGGCGCCGGAACAGGAGCTTGCCCTTCACCGCGGAGAGATCCGCGTAGTTGCCCGCCGGGGGCGGCAGGAGGACCATGCGGCTCTCCAGGCCCTCCAGGTCGATGTCCACGGCCTTGATGGCGGGCTTCTTGTCGTCCTTGGCGTCGTCCTTCTTCTTGTCGTCCTTCTTGTCCGCGTCCTTCTTCTCGGCGTCCTTTTTCTCGGCATCGTTGTCGTTGCGGGCCGCCAGGGGCGAGGCCACGTCCTTGCGCAGGGGGAGCGCCGCCAGGCGGGTGGTGTCCGAGTAGATCCAGGTCCCGTCCAGGTCGCTGTAGGTGGGGCTGAAGGCCTGGCCCGAAGCGAGGAAGAGGTAGTTGCCCTCCGGGTCGAAGACCGGGCTGCCGGCATTGAAGAAGGGCGAGGTGGCCTGGATGAGGCGGCCTTCGCGGGTGTCGTAGAGCATCACGACGCTGTTGCGGTTGGGAGTGTCCCGGCCGTAGGTGAACCAGCGGCTGTCGGCGGACCAGCTCACCTGGAACGCCTCGAGGCCCCCCTCCATCATGAAGTTGCCGTGGTCCACCGCCTGCACCTTGCCCGAGGCCAGCTCGCAGAGGTTGATGCGCATGGCCTGGTCCGCGAAGACCAGCCGCCTGCCGTCGGGGGACCAGGTGAGGTTGTACCGGAAGCCGGGGCCCATGTGGGTCACCTGGCGCTCCTCGCCGGTCCCGTCCGCGGGGCGCACGCACAGCTCGTACTCGCCGCTGCGGTCGCTGAAGTAGGCCACGAGCTTGCCGTCGGGGGAGACGGCCGGGAACCGCTCCGCCACGCCCGGGGTATGGGTCAGGTTCACCACGTAGCCCTTCTCGGCGGGCACGGAGAACAGGTCGCCCCGGGCCTCGAAGACGGCCCGCTTGCCCTGGGGCGAGGGGCTGGCGCCACGGATGAGCTTGCTGGCGTTCTCCGTCCTGGGTTTCAGGGCGGCCCGGTCCGTCACCACCGACACCTTCACCTCCACCAGCTTCTCGCCGGGGAGCTCGAGGCGGTAGAGGTGGCCTCCGGACTCCAGGACCAGGTCGTCCGGGCCGATGGCGGGGAAGTGGACGTCGTGTTCCTTGAAGAAGGTGATCTGCTTGAAGGCCTTGGTCTTGAGGTCGTAGGACCAGATGTTGTTGCGCTTGACGGCGTCCCGGTCGGACAGGAAGTAGAGGGTGTCCCCGTGCCACATGGGCATCGCGTCGTTGGAACCTTCCAGGCTGGGCAGGCGCGTGGAGGTCTTGCGCTCCAGGTCGTAGAACCAGATCTCCGACGCCATGCCGCCCCGGTAGCGCTTCCAGGTGCGGAAGTCCGTGGAGATGGGCATGTAGGCCAGGACCTTGCCGTCCGGGGCGAGGGCGCCGAATTCCCCGTAGGGCATCGGCAGGGCCTGGGGCAGGCCGCCCTCCTTGGGCACCTGGAACAGGCGGCTGAAGCGGTCCCGGCCCGATTCCATCCCCGAGGCGAAGAGGATGGACTTGCCATCGGGGAACCAGCCGACGACCCGGTCGGCCGCTGGATTGTGGGTGACCCGGGTGGGGATGCCGCCGCCCACGGGCATGACGTAGACGTCGATGTTTCCATCATAATCAGCCGAGAAGGCGATCTCCTTGCCGTCCGGGGAGAACCGGGCGAAGGTCTCCTCCCCCTTGGGGGTGGAAAGCCGCTGGGCAGCGCCGCCGGTCTTGGGGACGAGCCAGATGTCGTTGGCGTAGGTGAACGCGATCTGGGTGGCGGACACGCTGGGGTAGCGCATGAGCCGAGCATCGACTTGCGCGTGGGCGGGCAGGCCCGCCACCAGCACCATGGGAACGGCCAACCAGTTCAAGGAACGCATAGGTCTCTCCTGCAGGATGGAAGCTTGCAGGTCGGGCTACGTGCGCCAGTTCGGACGGTTTATGGGAACCTCAACTCAGTCGGCCAGGGTGGAGATGTCCCCCGGATCCTCCCCCATTTCGATGGCCTTGAGGTAGCGGCGCACGATCTTGCCTGACCGGGTCTTGGGCAGGGTGGCGCGTATCTCGATCTCGGAGGGGGTGGCGATGGGGCCAACGTCCTGGCGGACGTGGTCCTTGAGGGAGGCGATGAGGCCCGGGCCGGGCTCGATGCCCGAGCGCAGGATGACGAAGGCCTTGATCCGCTCGCCCTTGAGGGGGTCGGGAAGGCCGATGACGGCGGCCTCGGCCACGGCGGGGTGGCGCACCAGGGCGCTCTCCACGTCCGCGGTGCCGATGCGGTGGCCGGCCACGTTCAGCACGTCGTCGGAGCGGCCCAGCACGGCGAAGTAGCCGTCCTTGTCCTTCACGGCGATGTCGCCGGCGGTGTAGACGCCCCCGGGCACCTGGTTCCAGTACTTCTCGTAGCGGGCGTGGTCGCCCCAGATGGTGCGCATCATGTAGGGCAGGGGCTTGCGCAGGATGAGGAGGCCGCCCGTGCCGTCGGGAACCGGGTTGCCGTCCGCGTCCACGACCTCCATCTGCACGCCGGGCATGGGCTTGCCCACCTTGCCCGGGCGGCCCTCGAAGGTGGGTAGCGTGCCCAGGACGGGGGCCGCGATCTCGGTCTGCCACCAGTTGTCCACCACCATGCCGTGGCTCTGGCCCGCCAGGTGCTGCTGGGCCCAGTGGTGGGCCTCGGGGTTCAGGGGCTCGCCGACGCAGGCGATCAGGCGCAGGCGGGAGAGGTCGTACTTCGCCGGCGCGGCCGGGCCGTGGCTCATGAACATGCGGATGGCGGTGGGGGCCGTGAACATGAGGTTCACGCCGTAGCGCTCGCACAGTTCCCAGGTAGTCTCCGGGCTGGGGTAGTCGGGCACGCCCTCGCGGCAGAACACGGTGGCCCCGCAGGACAGCGGGCCGTAGACGATGAAGGAGTGGCCCACGATCCAGCCGATGTCCGAGGTGCTCCAGTAGATGTCCCGGTCCGTGATCTGGAAGAAGGCCCGGGACAGGTAGGTGACGCCCACCAGGTAGCCGCCGGTGGCGTGCACGACGCCCTTGGGCTTGCCGGTGGTGCCCGAGGTGTAGAGGATGAACAGGGGATCCTCGGCGTCCATGGGTTCGGGGGCGCAGTGGATGCTGTGGGCCTCCTGGATGTCGTAGAAGTCGTGCTCGCGCTCGGACTCGAAGGTGTAGGGCTCGTCCCCCGGGCGGGAGCCGCGCCGGTGGACGACGACATGGTCCACGGAGAAGAGTTCGCGCACGGCCTCGTCCACCGTGGGCTTGAGGGGGACCTTCTTGCCCCGGCGGAAGGTGTAGTCCGAGCAGATGACCACCTTGGCCTGGCAGTCCTGGATGCGCGCCCGGAGGGCCTGGGTGCCCATGCCGGCGTAGACCACCGAGTGGATGGCCCCGATGCGGGCGCAGGCCAGCATCGTGATGATGCCCTCGGGGCACAGCGGCATGTAGATGATGACCCGGTCGCCCTTCTTCACGTTGAGGGTCTTGAGGGCGTTGGCGAAGCGGTTGGTCTCGCGGTACAGCCGGCCGTAGGTGAAGGCGTGCTCCTCCCCGTCCTCCCCCACCCAGATGAGGGCGGCCTTGTTGCGCCGCTCGGAGAACACGTGGCGGTCGATGCAGTTGACCGTCGCGTTCAGCTTTCCGCCCACGTACCACTTGTGGGCCGGGGGATTGAACTCGCTCACCGCGGTGTAGGGCTCCATCCAGTCCACGAGCTTGGCCCGGTCCGCCCAGAAGCCATCGGGATCGGTCTGGGCATGGGAACGCTCGACCGCGTCGTTGGCGAGGTGGGCCTGGCGGGACAGCCAGATGGGGGCCGGGATGACGTTCTCGTCCCGCTGCAATCGCTGGATGGCCGCCTGCTGGGCTTCACTGAGCTTGGCGGATTCGTGGAGTTCGTCACGGATTTCGCTGGCCATGTTCGCTCGCTCCTGTGGGAATAGTGAGGGCAATGCTAGTCGATTCCCCCGGCAAGTCGATGGGAAAATGCGGGAATTTTGACAGCCGTGAGAAAATGGGAAGGTCCCTGACACGAGGTCATCCATGCCCGCCCTTAGCGAACCCATCCAGGTCAAAGGTCTCCGTCTGGCCAACCGCATCGTCATGGCCCCCGTGTCCACGGGCTTCGCCGAGGGCCACCGGGCCTCCCCGGACCAGGTGGCCTGGTACCGCGACCATGCCCTCCTTGGACCCGGCCTGGTCATCGTGGAGGCCGCGGCCGTCCAGCCCGATGCCGTCCTCAATGCCCGCAGCCTGGGCCTCTGGGAGGACGCCCAGGTGCCTGGCCTCGCCCGCATCGCCCAGGCCATCAAGGGCGCAGGCGTTCCCGCGGTCCTGCAGCTCGTCCACGGCGGCGCCCGGTCCCACCGGGAGGACCCCGGCGCGGAACGGGTGGGTCCGTCCCCGGTGGCCCTCGTGCCGGGGCCGGCCCCCCGGGAGCTCACCGAAGCCGAGCTCCACGAGATCATCCGGGCCTTCGCCGGCGCCGCCGCCCGGGCCGCGCGGGCCGGCTTCGACGGCGTGGAGATCCATGCCGCCCACTACTACCTGCTCTCCCAGTTCCTCTCCCCCCGCTCCAACCAGCGCACGGATCGCTGGGGCGGCAGCCTGGAAAACCGCTGCCGCCTGGGGCTCGAGGTGGTCCGCGCGGTGCGCGCGGCCGTGGGCCCCGACTTCGCCCTCTTCTGCCGCCTGAACGGCCAGGAGTTCCTCGAGGGCGGGTTCTCCACGGAGGAGGCCATCGTCGTCGCCCAGGCCCTGGAACAGGCGGGGGTGGACCTCATCGACGCCTCGGGGGTGGGCAGCTCCTCCCTGGGTGACTGGGAGGGGCAGCCCGTCCTCACCACCAGCTCCACCCCGGCCAAGGACGCCCCCGGCGGGATCTTCGCGGCCTCCGCCCAGCGGATCCGCCAGGCCGTGGGCATCCCCGTCATTACGGTGGGCAAGCTCAGCGAGCCGGGCGTGGCCCAGGGCATCCTGGACCGGGGCCAGGCCGACCTGGTGGCCCTGGGGCGGCCCCTGGTCGCCGATTTCCAGGTCGCGCGCAAGCTCCTGGAGGGCCGGGATGCTGAAATCCTGCGCTGCAAGGAGTGCCTGTCCTGCTTCAAGGCCATCCGCCTCGGCCCCATCCACTGCTCCGTGAACACGGAGCTGTGATGCCGGCCCGCCCCTCCATCGTCGTCCTCACCGGGGCCGGCATCTCCGCGGAAAGCGGCCTGCGCACCTTCCGGGATGCCGGCGGCCTATGGGAGAACCACCGGGTCGAGGAGGTCGCGACCCCCGAGGCCTTCCAGCGCGACCCCGCCCTCGTCCAGGGCTTCTACAACCAGCGCCGGGCGCAGCTGGGCTCGGTCCGGCCCAACGCGGCCCACGAGGCCCTGGTCCGGCTGGAGACCCACTGGCCCGGGGAGGTCCTGGTGGTGACCCAGAACGTGGACGACCTCCATGACCGGGCCGGAAGCCGGAACCTCATCCACATGCACGGCGAGCTCCTGAAGGTCCGGTGCGAGCGGTGCGGGCAGGTCAGCCCGTGGGTAGGCGACGTGACCGGGGCGACCCCCTGCCCGGGCTGCGGCCGGACCGGGAGTCTGAGGCCCCACATCGTCTGGTTCGGGGAGATGCCCCTGGAGATGCCCCGCATCCAGGAGGCCCTGGAGCGGTGCGGCCTGTTCCTGGCCGTGGGCACCTCGGGCAACGTCTACCCCGCGGCGGGCTTCGTCACCTGGGTGGGACCCCGGGCCCGCACGCTGGAACTGAACCTGGAGGCCTCCACCGTCAGTTCCCGGTTCCAGGAGCAGCGCCAGGGCCCGGCCACCGTCCTGGTGCCCCGGCTCGTGGACGAACTCCTGGGCTGAACCAGACGTAGTGCCACGTCATGTCAGACGCGGTGCCTGGGCTGTCAGCCCCAGGCGAGACATCGCAGGCTCATGTTCGCCAGCTGCCAGCCGTCGTGGACGGTCCTGACCTCGGCCCCGGTCCCCGCCGCTCCCAGCGCCACGAAGACCGGATCCAGGTGTTCGGTGGTGGGGGCCGCCAGGCGGCTCTGGGGCCAGAGGGCCCGGTGGTCCAGCAGGTCCTCCCGGTGCCCATCCTGGATCCGGTCCACGAACCATTTTTCAGCCCCCAGAGCCCAGGGGTCCACCCGGTCGTCAGGAGCCGAGAAGTCCGCGGTGCCCAGGTTGTGGACGAGGCCCCCGCTGGCGAGGACGAGGATGCCCTCCTCCCGCAGGGGCGCCAGGGCTTCGCCCAGGGCCACGAGCCCGGTGGGGCTCCAGCGGGGCAGGCTCACCTGCACCACCGGCACGTCGGCTTCGGGGAACAGGTGCCGGAGCACCGCCCAGGCGCCATGGTCCAGGGGCCGGCCCGGGTCACCCTCAGCGGCCAAGCTCAAGGTGGCCATCAGGCGCAAGGCGCGTTCCGCCAGGGCGGGATCCCCCGGTGATGGGTAGTCCAGGGTGGAGAGCCTGGCGGGGAACCCGCCGAAATCGTAGAGGACGCCGGGCCGCGGGCTGGTCATGGCCCGGGGGTCCCGGGTCTGCCAATGGGCGGAAACCACCAGGATGCCGGCCGGCTTTTCCGGCAAGCCCAGGGCGAAGGACCTCAGGGCCCGGGCATAGGGGTGGGTCGGCGGCTCCAGGGCCAGCATCGGGGAACCGTGGGACACGAAGAGGACGGGTTGGGTGGCCATGATGGTTGAACCTTTGAGGCGGCGGTGGGTGCCATCGAAAATAGATGTTCAAACATCATTTTAGTTCAAACCGTATGGAGCGCAAGCTCTCATTGGGCTCAGCTCAGCGCAGGGCCAGGAGCAGGATGCCCAGGCCCACCAGCGCCCCGGCCAGGGAATAGAGCGCCACGCGGGTCGGGTTCGTCGCCATGGCGTTCTCGATTTTGGGCAGATGGGGATCCCCGCGGCGGTTGCCGTTCCATTTCCGCTGGTCGGATCGCTTTCGGCGCTCCCAGGCGGGGATGCTGGATTTGGGGATATGGGGGGAGGGGACGGTGGACATGGGCGGACAATCTGATGCCCAATAAGATAATTTATTTATTATTGTTCGCAAGAGCAAACGGCTACCGGACCACCCAGGTCGCGAAGTGCATCCAGGCCGGAGTCCCCATGAGCCAAAGGCGCAGGGGCAGCGACAGGACCAGCAGGCCTGCGCTCCAGCCGAACACGGGGTGCAGCCGGCGCCTGCGCGCCGTATCGTAGCCGACGGCCACGAGCACCAGCAGGTCCACGAGGCCGAAGTACATGAGGGGACCCCCGTGGGCTATGAAATCGAGAGGGATGCGGGCGATGGCCGCGCTCAGGATGCCGAGGTTGGCCATGAGCATGAAACGTTTGTGGTTCTCTCGGTTCCTCCGGTAGAGGCAGCCGAGGCTGAAGAACACGATGAAGACCACCAGCTCGGAAAACGGAATGCCCATGAAGATGAGCGGAGGCGGCCCCGGCGTATGCCCTCGCCGGGCCGCCCAGATCGCCATGCTCGTGCCCAGGACCACCATCGCGCCGGCGAGGATCAGGCTCAGCCCGCCCAGGGTCCGGTGCAGGTTGAGCCGGTGGGACGCCACCAGGCGGGCCTGGACCAGGAACAGGACGAACCAGGCGGTCATCACGAGGCCGTGGACGATCGGGAGGGCCTCGAGCCTGGGCGTCGGGAAGGCGCCCTTGAGATAGAAGGTCCGGGCGAAGCCTGAGAAGACCACCAGGAGGGCCGTCACCGCGGCGCCGCTGTAGAGGAATTCCTCGTGACCCGGGCGGGACTTCGAAACCACCGTCATGGTCTCCTCCTCGTGCTGATGCGGTTTGGCCTGCTCGGTTGCTTGTGACAGTCAAACCGAAAAGCGACGGAGACTCAATATATTTTAATGAAATCAGGGTGGAACCCCCCACCCACCCTTCAGCGAGCCAGCCAGCCCCGGGTGCGGGCCACGGCCCTGCGCCAGCCTCCCAGGAGCGCCTCCCGCTCCCCGGCAGCCATGGACGGTTCGAAGCGCTTCCCGGCCCGCCAGTTCCGGGCGATCTGGTCCGTTCCCGTCCAGAAGCCCACGGCGAGGCCGGCCAGATAGGCCGCGCCCAGGGCCGTGGTCTCGGTGCTTTCCGGGCGTACCACCGACACGTCCAGGAGGTCGGCCTGGAACTGCATGAGCAGATCGTTGCGGGCGGCTCCGCCATCCACCCGGAGTTCCTTCAGCCGCAGGCCGGAGTCGGCCTCCATGGCGCCCAGGACCTCTGCGGTCTGATAGGCGATGGCTTCCAGCACAGCCCGGGCGATGTGCCCCTTGCCGTTGCCCCGGGTGAGGCCGAAGAAGGCGCCCCGGGCCTCGGCGTCCCAATAGGGGGCCCCCAGGCCCGTGAAGGCGGGCACATGGTACACGCCGCCGTTGTCGGGCACCGTGCGCGCCAGGGCCTCCACCTCGGAGGCGGACGCGATGAGCCCCAGCCCGTCCCGGAGCCACTGCACCGCCGCCCCGGCCATGAAGACGCTGCCTTCCAGGGCATAGGCGGGGCGCCCCCCCAGCTGCCAGAGGGTGGTGGTGAGCAGGCGGTTCCGGCTGGGGGTGGGCTGGCCGCCGGTGTTGAGGAGGAGGAAGCACCCGGTGCCGTAGGTGTTCTTGGCCATGCCCGGCTCCAGGCAGGCCTGGCCGAAGGTGGCGGCCTGCTGGTCCCCGGCCAGGCCCGCCACGGGGATCTCCCCGCCCAGGAGGCGGGTGCTGCCCACCACGCCGCTGGAGGCCACCACCCGGGGCAGGACGGCCCAGGGGATCCGCAGGAGCTCCAGGAGTTCCTCATCCCAGGCACCCGTGTGGAGGTTGAACAGGAGGGTCCGGGAGGCGTTGCCGGGATCGGTCAGGTGCTGGCCGGTGAGCTGGAAGGTGAGCCAGGAGTCCACGGTGCCGAAGAGCAGCTCGCCGCGCTCGGCCCGGGCCCTGGCGCCGGGCAGGGTATCGAGCAGCCATTGAAGCTTGGTGCCCGAGAAGTAGGGGTCCAGCACCAGGCCGGTGCGCTCCTGGAAGAGGGGTTCCAGGCCCCGGGCCCGCAGGGCCTCGCAGCGGTCCGCGGTGCGCCGGTCCTGCCAGACGATGGCGTTGGCGAGAGGCCGGCCGGTGGCGCGCTCCCAGAGCACCGTGGTCTCCCGCTGGTTGGCGATCCCGATGGCCGCGATGTCCCCGGCCCCGGCGCCGGCCGAGGCCATGACTTCCAGGGCCACCTCCAGCTGGGTGGACCACAGTTCCAGGGGGTCGTGCTCCACCCAGCCGGGCTGGGGATAGTGCTGGGTGAACTCCCTCTGGGCGGCGAAGCGCACCGTCCCCGCCCGGTCGACGAGGAGGGCGCGGCTGCTGGTGGTGCCCTGGTCCAGGGCTAGGACATAACGCATGATTTTATAAAAGTTTGCGCTTTTCGATGAGGTCGGCCACCACGGAGGGGTCGGCCAGGGTCTGGATATCGCCCAGTTCGGTGTACTCTTCCGAAGCGATCTTGCGCAGGATCCTGCGCATGATCTTTCCGGAGCGGGTCTTGGGCAGGCCCGGGGCGATGCAGATGAGGTCGGGCGTGGCGAAGGGGCCGATGTGGTGGCGCACTTCGTTCTTGAGCTCGCCGATGAGCTCGGCGGACTCCTCCCAGCCGGCGGTGAGCAGGACGTAGGCGAAGATCCCCTGGCCCTTGATGTCGTGGGGGAAGCCCACCACGGCGGCCTCGGCGACGGCCGGATGGGTGACCAGGGCGCTCTCCACTTCGGCGGTGCCCAGGCGATGGCCGGAGATGTTGATGACGTCGTCCACGCGGCCCGTGATCCAGTAGTACCCGTCCTCGTCCCGGCGGCAGCCGTCGCCGGTGATGTAGTAGCCCAGGAAGGGCCGCAGGTAGGTCTGGACGAAGCGCTGGTGGTCGTTCTGGATGGTGCGGGCCATGCCCGGCCAGGGGTTCCGGATGGCCAGGAGGCCCGAGACCCCGTTGCCCTCGATCTCGCGGCCCTGGTCGTCCAGCACCACCGGCTCGACACCGAAGAAGGGCAGGGTGGCCGAGCCCGGTTTCAACGGGGTGGCCCCCGGCATGGGGCTGATCATGATGCCGCCGGTCTCGGTCTGCCACCAGGTGTCCACCACCGGGCAGCGGCCCTCGCCCACCACCTCGTAGTACCATTTCCAGGCTTCGGGATTGATGGGCTCGCCCACGCTGCCCAGGATGCGCAGGCTGGAGCGGTCGTGCTTGTGCACGAACGCGTTGCCCTCCCGGGCCACGGCGCGGATGGCCGTGGGGGAGGTGTAGAACTGGGTGATGCCCAGGCGTTCCACCATGTCCCAGTAGCGCCCGGCGTCCGGGAAGGTGGGGATGCTCTCGAAGAGCACCGTGGTGGACCCGTTGCACAGGGGGCCGTAGAGGACGTAGGTGTGCCCCGTGATCCAGCCGATGTCGGCCACGCAGGCGTACACGTCCCCGGGGCGGATGTCGAAGACGTAGCGGTGGGACATGGCGGCGTGGAGCAGGTAGCCGCCCGTGGTGTGGGCCACGCCCTTGGGCTTGCCGGTGCTGCCGGAGGTGTAGAGGAGGAAGAGGGTGTCCTCGCTGTCCATGTGCTCGATGGGGCAGAAGGGGCGCTCGCTGTCCATGGCGGGCCTCAGCCACACGTCCCGCTGGGGGTAGAAGGGGATCTTGTTGCCGGTGCGCTGGGCGACGAAGACGAATTTGACGGTGGGACAGGCCATCACCGCCTCGTCCACGGTGCGCTTGAGGGGGATGATCTTCCCACCCCGCAGGCCCTCGTCGGCGGTGATGACAGCCTTGCAGCGGGCATCGTTGATGCGGTCCCTCAGGCTCTCGGCGCTGAACCCGGCGAAGACGACGTTGTGGACCGCGCCGATGCGGGCGCAGGCCAGCATGGCGTAGGCGGCCTCGAGCATCATGGGCATGTAGATGGCCACCCGGTCCCCCTTGCGGATGCCGTGGTGGCGCAAGACGTTGGCCAGGCGGCACACCTCGCGCTGCAATTCGCGGTAGTCCACGGTGCGGCCCTCGCCGGGGGTGTCGGCCTCCCAGATGATGGCCGGCTGGGAACCCCGGGTGGAGGCGTGGCGGTCGACGCAGTTATGGCAAACGTTCAGTCGGCCGTTCAGGAACCACTGGGCCTGCCCCCACTCCCAGTCGAACTCCCGGACCGTGCTGAAGGGATGGAACCAGTCCAGCTCCTTGCGGGCCTGCTCCTCCCAGAAGCCATCGGGATCCTGGATGCTCTGCTCGTACATCGCCTGGTAGGCCGCCATGGAGGACAGGTGGGCGTGGCTCCGGCTGGCCTGGGAGGGCGGATAGATCTCCCGGGAAGGATGCGACTCGCCTTCGGTGCTCTGGCCCATGGGGGCTCCTGGAAAAGGGTAGGTTGCTGAAATCCTACTTCAGTTTCATTCGCCAACGCCCCGGAACTCGCACAAACTTCCCCCATGGACAACCTCGCGCCCGCCGAACAGGCTCTGCAACTGCTCTTCAAGAAGCTCCACCCCCACCTGGAGGACGCCGCCCACGCCCTGGCCCAGTCCGCCAGCCCCAAGGAGCTCGAGCGGCTCCACCACAAGCTGGTGGCAGCCTGCCACCAGGCCTCGGAGGTGCTGGACGGCCTCGCCGCCCAGTGCGACGAGCCCCTGTCGGACATCCTGGACACCCTGTCGGCCAACCTCCTGCCCGTGGGGGCCAGCTACCGGCAGCAGCTCATCCTCGTGCAGCTCTGCCTGGAGGAGGCGCCCGCGGACCTCCTGCCCCATACGCCTCCCGGCAGTGCCGCCACGTCCGGCTGGGGCAAGCGCATGGTGCCCTTCCTGGCCCGCCTGGAGGATCCCGCCTTCCAGGCCCGGGCCCGGTGGGAAGCCGTGGATCCCGACCTCGGGGACGAGGCCCTGGAGGAGGAAGACTAGAGCGGGGCCCGGAGCGGCACGGCCTCCCGGGAGCCCCGGGCGTAGGAAGCGGGCCACGGCACCAGGTCGCCCAGTTCCCGGGCGGCGCGCAGGGGCCAGCGCGGGTCCCGCAGGAGCTCGCGCCCGAGGAAGACCAGATCCGCTTTGCCTTCGGCCAGGATGGCTTCGGCCTGACGGGGTTCCGTGATCAGGCCCACGGCGCCCGTGGCCAGGCCCGCAGCCTGGCGGACCCTTGCCGCGAAGGGCACCTGGTACCCGGGTTCCAGCGGGATGGTGGCCTTGGCCACCATGCCCCCCGACGAGCAGTCCAGGAGATCCACCCCGAGCCCCTTGAGCATGCCCGCCAGGGCCACGGCTTCGTCGAGGTCCCAGCCGCCGGGCACCCAGTCCGTGCACGAGAGCCGCACGAGGACGGGGAACTGGGCCGGCCATACCGCGCGCACCGCCTCCACCACCTCCCGGAGGAGGCGGGAGCGGTTCTCCAGGGACCCGCCGTACCGATCATCGCGGACATTGGCCAAGGGCGAGAGGAACTGATGGAGCAGGTAGCCGTGGGCTGCGTGGATCTCCACCACCTGGAAGCCGGCGGTCAGTGCCCGTGAAGCGGCGGCCCGGAAGGCCTCCACGGTTCCGCGCAGGCCCGCCTCGTCCAGGGCCCGGGGCACGGGCCAGGCTTCGGCGAAGGCCAGGGCGCTGGGGGCGACGCCGGGTCCTGAAGGCACCCCCGTTCCCCGCCACGGGGCTCCGGAACCGGCCTTGCGGCCCGCGTGGGCCAGCTGGATGCCGGGCACAGCCCCCTGGGTCTTCAGGAAGCGGGCGATGCGGCCCAGGGGCTCGATCTGCTCGTCCCGCCAGAGGCCGAGGTCATGGTCGCTGATGCGGCCTTCCGGAACCACGGAGGTCGCCTCGGTGAGCACCAGGCCCGCGCCCCCCTGGGCCAGCCCGCCCAGGTGGACCAGGTGCCAGTCCGTGGGGAAACCGTCCTCCGCCTGGTACTGGCACATGGGTGAGACGGCGATGCGGTTGGGCAGGACCAGTCCCCGGAGGGGCAGGGGAGAAAACAGATGGCTCATGGGCGGCAACCCTTTCCCAATGATTATAGGATCGCGGGATCATTATTTGCGCTACATTACAGTCCGTACCACGGATCCGGCCTGGCCGGGCCCGCTCCTGCGAGGACGCGATGGGCAAGATCGTGATCGTGGATGACAGCCGCCTGGCGCGGACCAGCACGGCCAGCTGCCTGAAGAAGCTCGCCCATGTCGTGGACGAGCTGGACCCCACCAGCCTGTTCGACGTGGTCAAGGCCCTCAAGGAGGCGCAGCCCGACCTCCTCATCATGGACTACCTCATGCCCAACTGTCCCGGCACCAGCCTGGCGAAGGTGGTCCACGAGGATGCCGACCTCCAGGGCATGAAGACCCTCGTCCTCACCGCCCACCACGACCAGGACGTCGCCCAGCGCCTGAGGAACCTGGGGGTCTCCGAGGTGCTGTTCAAGCCCGTGGACGCCCAGCGGCTGGCGGCGAAGGTCACCGAGCTCCTGGCGACCTAACTATTCATGAGTGAGGATGCCGCGCTCCTTGCGGTAGGCGAAGAGCTCCCCGAACCTCCCCCAGGCCACGATGGTCTCGAAGGTCAGCTCGGGATCCTCCATGGGCAGGCGGCTGGCGATCTCCTGGATGAGCTCCTCCCGGGCCAGGGCGCCTTCGGTCATGTCCAGCATGTCCATGACCACCCGGAACAGCTTGAGTTCCATGAGCTGGTCGCGCCAGATGCGCTTGCGCTCATCCATGCCGCCCTGCACGAACGTGCGGCCCAGGGGGGTCAGCTCCACGCTGCGTTTGGGCGTGTCCACCAGCTCGAGCATCTCCAGGCCCTTGACCGTCGTGAGCACCTTCTCGAAGGCCACGTGGGTGTGCGCCACGACCTGGAACAGGTCGCAGGCGCCGCCCATGGTCTCCAGGAGTTCCAGGAGCCCCAGCATGTCGGCGTTCTGGGCCCCCGGCAGCGGTTCCACGATGTCGGCTTCCACGGACTCCTCCACCGTCGTCACCTGGATGTCGGGGAGCTCGGCGCTCGTGATGATGTCGTGGAGCTGGTCGACCAGCTTCAGGAACTCCGGCGAGCGCGTGTTCCGGGGCCGGGGCAGGGTGTTGGGCACGATGGTGCGCACCCGGCCCGGATTGGCGGACAGCACCACGATGCGGTCGGCCATGAAGGCCACTTCCTTGATGTCGTGGCTCACCATGAGGATGGACGAGGGGTTGCGCTCCTTGTCGTCCCAGATGTCGAGGATCTCCGCCCGCAGGCCCTCGGCGGTCAGGGCATCCACCTGGCTGAAGGGCTCGTCCATGAACAGGATTTCGGGATTCACGGACAGGGCCCGGGCCATGCCGACCCGCTGCTTCATGCCGCCCGAGAGCTCCCTCGGATAAGCCTCCTCGAAGCCCTCCAGGCCCACCATCCGGATGGCGTTGTTGGTGCGTTCCCGGATCTCCTCCTTGGTGAGGCCCTTGGCGATGAGGACGTTCTCCACGTTGGCCTCCACCGTCAGCCAGGGGTAGAGGGCGAAGCCCTGGAAGACGATGGCGACGCTGGAATTCAGCCCCGACTGCTTGCGGCCCCGGTAGCGCACCTGGCCGGCGGTGGGCTCGATCAGCCCGGCGAAGATCCGCATGATGGTGGACTTGCCGCAGCCGGAAGGCCCGATGAGGGCGATGACCTCATTGGGTCGGATATCCAGGGTGATGTCCTCCAGCACCCGGAGGGGGACGCCGGTGCCCCGGTCGAAGGATTTCTGCACGCCCCGGAGTTCGAGGATGGGCTGGGCGGATTGGACCATGGCCATGGTGCGTCCTCACTTCGTCAAAGAGTAGCGGGTGTGGGCCAGGTGGTAGGCGGGTTTCCACACCAGGCGGTTGAAGATCACGACGATGGCGGACATGAGCAGGACGCCCGCGGCCAGGAGCGTCAGGTTGCGCTCGTAGGCCGCCTGGCTCACCGTGGCCCCCAGGCCGAAGGTCTTGAGGGTCACGCCCTGGAAGTCGTAGTACTCGGCCACGATGCTGGCGTTCCAGGCGCCCCCGGCGGCGGTGACCCAGCCTGTCACCAGGAAGGGGAACGTGGCGGGCAGGTAGAGGACCTTGAAGCGCTGCCAGGTGGAGAGGCGGAAGCTGGTGGCGGCCTCCTTGAGGTCCCCCGGGATCGCCATGGCGCCGGCGATGACGTTGAAGAGGATGTACCACTGGGTGCCCAGCAGCATCAGGAGGACGCAGCCGTAGTTCAGGCCGATGTGGAAGTGGGCCAGGGCGGCGATGACGATGGGGAAGAGCATGGGGGCGGGGAAGGACGCCGCCACCTGCACCACGGGCTGGAGGACCCGGGACAGTCGGGGCGAGAGCCCGATGGCCAGACCCGCCGGCACCGCCCAGAGCGTGCCCAGGAAGGTGGAGACGAGCACCCGCACCAGGGTGAGGCCGCCGGCCTTGGCCAGGTAGCTCCACATGTGGCCCGGGATGTCGGCCAGGTAGCGCACCAGGCTCACGGCGGCCCACACGATGATGGCCAGGAGCACGAGCAGGGCCCCGTTGGCCAGCCAGCGCTGGACGGTCGAAGCCGCCTTGACGGCCCGGACCTTGCGCGTCGGCTTGCCCTTGCCCATGGCCAGGTGGCGCCGGTGGGTCCTGCGGGCCTCCATCACCCGCACCAGGCGGGACCTGCGCAGGAGGCGCAGGAGCCAGCTCCGGGGCTGCTCGCCCTGGGCGGTGTCCTCCACGCGGAAGCGCTGGGCCCAGACCACCACGGGCCGCCAGAGCACCTGGTCCAGGAAGACGATCATGGCCACCATGGCCGCGATGGCCCAGAGCATGGCCGGGACGTTGCCCTTCTCCACCGCCACGCTCATGTACGAGCCCAGGCCGGGCAGGCGGAAATCCTGGTCGCCCAGCTTGAAGGCCTCGGTGATCATGAGGAAGAACCAGCCGCCGGCCATGCTCATCATGCTGTTCCACACCAGCCCCGTGGTGCCGTAGGGGAGCTCCACCCACTTCAGCCGCTCCCACCAGGAGAACCCGTAGACCGTGGCGGCCTCCTGGAGGTCCTCGGGCACGGACTTGAGCGAATGGTAGAGGCTGAAGGTCATGTTCCAGGCCTGCCCGGTGAAGATCATGAGGACCGCCGCCAGCTCGAGCCCCATGTTGCTGTGGGGGAAGATGGCCACCAGGGCCAGCACCAGGCCGGGCATGAAGCCCAGGACGGGGATGCTCTGCAGGATGTCCAGGATGGGGATCAGGAGCTTCTCGGCCCGGCTGTCCTTGGCGGCCCAGAAGGCGTAGACCAGGGTGAAGGCCAGGGAGATGACGTAGGCCGCCAGGCCCCGCATCATGGAGAAGAAGGTGTACATCGGCAGGGACCAGGGGGACAGGTCGATCTCCACCACGGGCCGCTTGACGCCGGTCCACTGGTGCCCCAGCCGGATCAGGCCGTAGAGGAGGGCGCACCCCGTGAGGACCACCACCAGGTCCACCCACCGGCGGCGCCGGAAGGGGTAGAAGAGGGCGTTGGCCTGGCCCCAGACAGTGTCGATGAAGCGGTTCAGCATGGCGGATCCGGATCGGAAGGGCGCGGGGCGGCAACGGGCCGCCCCGTCATCATGGCAAGCGGGTGTTGCGCGGGCGTGACGTGGGTGTCACAAGGGATCTGCCGTGGTCAGCGATCCGGCAAGGGAGGGTCTTCGATGGGGTTGGCACGCGGCATCGGCACCTCCTTTCCGCAGGGTCGTCACTAGGCAGGATGCTCCGCCCGGGCGGGGGGGTCAACCCCTGTTGGACCTTGCCCCCGTCCCCGGTCAGAATGCAAGGAAAGAGGAGCAACACCGTGGATACCAGGAAAATGGGCTTCAACACCAGGCTGGTGCATGCCGGCATTCCCGACGATGCCCTGGGCAGCGTCACCACCCCGATCTACCAGACCTCCACCTTCGCGTTCCGCAACGCGAAACAGGGCGCGGACCGCTTCGCGGGCGCGGCCCCCGGCTTCATCTACAGCCGCATCGGCAACCCCACCGTGTGCGCCCTGGAGGAGGCCGTGGCCCAGCTGGAGAACGGTTTCGGCTGCACCGCCACCTCCTCGGGCATGGGGGCCGTGTCCACGGCCTACATGGCCCTCCTGAACCAGGGGGACCACATGGTGAGCACCGCCGGCGTCTACGGTCCCTCCCGGGTGCTCATGGACAAGCACATGAGCCGCTTCGGCGTGGCCTGCACCTACCTGGACACCTCCGACCTCGACGCCCTGGCCAGAGCCATTCGCCCCGAGACCCGCATCGTCTACGTGGAGTCCCCCTCCAACCCCTCCATGATCGTCACTGACCTCGAGGCCGCCGCGAAGCTCGCCCATGACGCCGGGGCCCTCCTGGTGGTGGACAACACCTTCGCCAGCCCCTACCTCCAGAAGCCCCTGGACCTGGGCGCCGACGTGGTGCTCCACTCCATCACCAAGTACATCAACGGCCACGCCGACGTGGTGGGCGGGGTCATCGTGGCGAAGACCGAGGAACTCCACAAGAAGCTGCGGTCCATGGTGGTGATCATGGGCCCCTGCATGGACCCCCACCAGGCCTCCCTGGTCAGCCGAGGCCTCAAGACCCTGGCCATCCGCATGGAGCGCGCCCAGGCCAACGCCATGGCGATCGCCCTGTGGCTGGAGCAGCACCCCAAGGTGGAATGGGCGAGCTTCCTGGGCCTGCCCAGCCATCCGCAGTACGACCTGGCCCGGCGCCAGATGACCGGGCCCGGCGCCATGATCTCCTTCGAGGTCAAGGGCGGCGTGGAAGCCGGGGCCCGGCTCATGGACAGCGTGAAGCTGGCCGCCCTGGCCGTGTCCCTGGGCGGCGTCGAGACCCTCATCTGCCATCCCGCCTCCATGACCCACGCCAGCATGGGCAAGGCAGCGCGCCTGGAGGGGGGCGTCACGGACGGCCTCGTGCGCTACGCGGTGGGCATCGAGGACGTGGAGGACCTCATCGCGGACTTGGAGCAGGCGCTGGCGAAGGCATAGAGCTTGCTCCCGCCATTTGGCGGACTATACTCTAGTTGCCGCTGAACGGAGGCAACGATGCTACCCGCCAGAAACGAACCCGCCGCCCCCATTTCCCGGGCCCAGATGGGCGGGGCGGGACTTCGCGCCTTCCAGGGCATCGCACGGGAATGGCAGCTAACGCCCAAGGAACAACTCGCCCTCCTGGCCGTTCCGGAAACAACCTACCGACGATGGAAGACCGCCGCCCTCGCGGGCAAGGACGTGGCCCTGGACCCCGGAACCTTCGAGCGGCTTGGCTACATCCTGGGCATCTACAAGAACCTCCACATCCTCCTGCCCCAGAACCCCGCCCAGTGGATACGGAACCCCAACAGCAACCCGATCTTCGGGGGGAAGCCTGCCCTGCATCGGATGATGGCCGGCAACGTCGCGGACCTGTTCGTCGTCCGCCAGTACCTGGACGCGTGGCGCGGGGGATGGGCATGAAGGCCGTCCGTACCCTGTGGGCCCCTTCCTACCGAATCATCGCTTCCCGCTTCCCCGCCATCGAATGGTACGAGAAGGTCTCCAACGCGGAGGATTTCGAGAAACTCCTTCGCTTCGAGGAACTGTTCGATCCACACGTCCGATCCCAGGTCGGCGAGATCGATCTGGTTCCAAGGGAAGAATGGGTCTTCGGCCCCGGTGCCAGCTACATCATGTCGGCATTCACCTTCGTCCGGGCCACAGGGACTCGTTTCTGCGACGGGACCTATGGCGTCTATTACGCGGCCGATTCCCTCGATACGTCCATCCGCGAGACCATCCACCACAACGAACGGGTCCTCCGCGAAGGCAATATCGGCCCCGAGGACTTGGAAATGCAGGTGATCCTCTCCGACCTGGAGGCCGACCTGTGGGACGTCCGAGGCCCGAAATTCAAGCACCTGCATGACCCGGACCCGGCCACCTACGGGGCGGGACAGGCGTTGTCGAGGCAGGCCAGGATCGATCATGTCGACGGCATCCGCTACCGGAGCGTCCGCAGCCCCTTGGGTGAATGCGTGGCGGTCCTGCGCCCCAAGGTCCTTGCCAGGGCCCGGGTGTCCCAGCACCTGATCTACCCATGGGATGGTCACCACATCGATCCCGACCGGGTCTGCGTCAAGACCCTTCTCCGGTAAGGCCTACCGAGTCAGGAACTCGGCCAGGTTATAACCGGTGCCTCGCTCCCATGACCACCGCGGCGCCGATGCCCAGCACGGCGATCAGGGCGTAGAAGATGACCAGGATCAACGCCATGGCACCCACGTAGCGCCAGAAGGATTTCTGGGCCACCAGGGCCTCGGCCAGGTGCTCGGGCTTCCGGCTTGCCAGCAGGGTCCCGATGCGGTTGGCGTAACGGGTCAGGTAGATGGCCGGGGGGATCTGCAGGCCCGCCATGATGAGGTAGAACACCTGGACCAGGACCCGCGCGGCGGCCGGGATGCCCCTCATGGCGCCATGGAAGTTGAGGAGGACCATCGAACCCAGGACCATGAGGACCGTTCCGATGATGCCGAGCACCGCCAGAAAGCGGACCCAGGGCTTGGTGGCCCGCAGCGCTTCCACGGAGGTATCCAGGGCGGCCTGGGCCGCGCCATCCTCGGGGGCGGCCATGGCCCTCGGGGCTTCGGCGCGCACCTGCGCGGGCCCGGGGACAAGGTGGGGAACGGGGCTGGGAGTGGGGGGCGTGCCCAGCTCGGGAAACTGAGAAACCTTCGTCCATTCCGCGAGGCCCTGCTTCCAGACCAGATCCTCCCAGCCCAGCTGCCCGGTCTCCAGGAGTCCCTTCAGGACCTCCTCCTCCACGGGGCCTTGCACGATTCCATTCTGGATATAGTTCCAGGTTTCGGACATATCCGCTCCTCGTATGGAACCCGATTGTAGCGGAGAACCTGCCTGGTGGAGGGGGCAGCCCCGTTTAATAATTGCTAAAACATCAAAAAACATCGTTGTTGACAGCCGGAAACCGGTACGTAAACTTCTTCCACTGTGGTCGTGGCGATCCACCCAACGTTATAAATTGATCGTTTGAATTGTTCAAAAATTACATAAATCTATTTGGAGTCAAGCATGTCCAGGCCCTTGCCGACGGTCCTTCTCGTTCCCCTCCTCGCGGGCCTCCTGCAGGCCCAGGTGGCTTCGGCTCCGACCTCCCAGGGCGTACCGGGAGGCTACAACGCCGTGCCCACCGACACGCCCATGGTCCTGGGCGCCAGGCAGTTCGTACAGGCCTTCATCCCCTCCCTGACCCTGGAGGAGGTGACGCGGGCCTACCTCAAGGTGGTGGAAGGCTACGACGTCAAGTTCGTCTGCAGGGCCACCCTGGAGGACGGGCCCTCCCTCTGGGAGTTCGTGGTCTTCCAGAACCTGGACGGGAACTGGCGGCTCCTGTCCGCGACCCGCCTGACGCCCGGTTCGGGAGCCAACTGAGGGCATATCAGGGGAAGAGGCGCACACCGGCGGCGCAGGCCACCATGAACTTCGCCAGACGGCGGGCGCGGGTCGGGGCCTGCTTGGCCTCGGTGAGCCAGTGCAGCATCGTCCTCCGGTACCCCGGGGGCAGGCTTTCGAAGTAGGTCCAGGCGGCCTTGTCTGTGCGGAACACCTTGAGTTCCGCCGCCTCCAGGGCCGGACCCTCCTCCTGCTCGTACGAGTAGACCCGGGTTTTCCGCTCGATCCGCCGGGCGAAGGCCTCGAGGCCCGCGGGCTGCATGCGCCCTTCGGCCTGGAGCCGCTCGGCGGTGGCGAGGTTCACGGCGCTCCAGATGGAACCGGGCCGCCGGGGCGTGAAACGGATCTGGTACGAGGTGTCGTCGATGCGTCGGCGCACGCCGTCGATCCAGCCCGCGCAGAGGGCCTCGGCGACGGCTTCGGGCCAGGTGAGGCTCGGCCGGCCCGTGGCGACCCGGTGGAAGCCCACCACCAGCTCCTTCTCCGTGCCGCCCCGGGCGGCGAGCCAGGCCCGGAAGTCCTCGGCACAGGGGAAGAAGACCGGCTCCTGGGCGGTCAAGGGTGGGCTCCGCTCAGGCCTTCGGGGGCTCGGGAGGCTGCCACAGCTCGCAGCGGTTCCCCTCGGGGTCCATGACCCAGCCGAAGGCTCCGTATTCGGACGTGTCGACCTTGGGGTCGACGTCGCACCCTTCGGCCCGCAGCGCTTCCAGGACGGCCAGCAGGTCCTCGACGATGTAGTTCACCATGAAGGGAGCCTTGCTCGGGGCGAAGTACTCCGACGCGTCCGGGAAGACGCTCCAGGCGGTGACGCCGTCCGGGTTGGACCAGGGGAAGGCGGTGCCACCCCAGGCCTGGACGTCGATGCCCAGATGGTCCCGGTACCAGTCCTGAAGGGCCTTGGGGTCCCGCGCCTTCAGGAAGATCCCACCGATTCCCACGACTCTTTTCATCGCTCGACCTCCGCCCTGGGCACCACTGACGACACGTACTTCAACGAGGCTGCTCGGCCAGGAGGGCATCCAGGATCTTCTCCAGGTAGTCCGGCTGGATGCCGATGGCCCTCAGCATACCCTTGCGGTCGATGATGGCATAGGTGGGGAAAAACCGCAGCTTCCAGGCCTCGGCGGTGCCCTTGGCGGCCACGGCGGTGGGGTAGGTCCCACCGGCTGCTCGTGCGACGGCTGCCATGTTCTCCTCCCGGCCGCCGGTGCAGGCGCCGAAGAGGACCACGCCCCGGCTCCGGTATTTGGCCGCGAGTTCGTTGTTGTGGGGGAAGGCCTGGCGGCAGGGGCCGCACCAGGTGGCCCAGAAGTCCACCACCACGATCCTGCCCTTCCGCTGGGCCGGGGTGACTTCACCCAGTGCCCAGCCGGACAGTGCGAGCTTGGGAGCCGGACGCTCGAGCATGGACTGGAAGGCCGGCCACTGGGCGGGCTCCCATTGCCCTTCCCGGGCCAGGGACGCCACGCTGGAGGCGTAAGCCGACAGGGAACAAGCCAGCAGAGCGATGGTCGTGACGATTCTCAAGGCCGCACCTCCCGGGTCCTTCCCGGATTGAGATGGATTTTACCCGGCAAGTGTTCAGAATGGGGGCTACGAACCTCCAACAGGTCCCCGCCATGCTACGCAGCCTCCTCGTATTCCTCCCCTGCCTCCTGACGGCCCAGGCCCTGCCTGGACCGGCCCACATCCAGACCTTCCAGACCACGGCCAAGGCCGTGAAGCGCGGCGGCTCCGTGACCCTCAGCTGGTCGGCCACCGGCGCCGACCAGGTCCGGCTGGACCCCCTCGGTCTGATCCTGCCCGCCAAGGGCGAGCTCACGCACCTGGTCACCGGCCGGATGGTCTACTGGCTCCATGTCACCAATGCCTCCGGAGGGCAGAGCGCGCCCCTGGTCGTGGACCTCCTGCCCGAGGAGGCGGCTCCGTCCCTCCCGGCCCCGTCCCTCCCGGCGTTGCCGGCGGCCCAGCCGGTCCTGCCCGCCCTGACCCCCGAGGCGCCCCGGCTGGCCAAGCTGCCCGCGGTCCCGCTCCAGGCGCCCGTGCTGCCCGTGGCCCTGCCCATGGCGCCCCCGCGCCGCCTGGCCAGGCGCCACGGGCCCCGTCACGTCTGGATCCAGTTCGCGGTCACGGTGAGCGCCAAGGGCGCGGCACGGATCCAGCGGAACCTCCAGCGCGTCGCCGCCACCGACTCGACCCTCCAGGTCCGCACCCGCCGCAGCGGCCGCCCCTACCATCTGGTCCGCAACGGCCCGTTCCCCTCGGTGCAGGCGGCGCGCCTCCGGCTGCAGGAACTGGCCCCGGTCATGCAGGCCTTGAACATGAAGCCGATCATCGTCCTTGGCCCCTACCAGGCCCAGCCCCTGACCTTGGGCACCACCTTCGTGGCGGATGCCAGGCAGCCGGAAGGACGTTAAACGACTGGACCCCAGCTCAGTCCCGCGGGACCTTGCGCAAGGCCACCCCAAGCTGGTCCATCGTGGCCCGCCCGATGGCGAACTGGCTGGCCAGGGGGGTCGTGCTCCATTCGGTCCAGGTCCTGCCTCCCGTCACGGCCAGACGCAGGGCGATGTAGGGATTGCCCAGCTTGTCCTCCGTGAGGAGCCGGCAGGCGGGGAGGTTCGGTCCCAGGGCCCGCCCCGGTTCCAGTGTCAGCGAGGGCAGGGCGAGGACCTGCGTGATTCGGGGGATGAAGGCCAGACCCGCGCCCTTGAGGAAGGTGAAGAGGGCGTTCTGGCGGGCCTGGAGGGCATGGACCGGGTCCAGGTCGATGGTCGCGAGGACCCCGGCCGCGTCGCTGCGGACCCAGCGCCCCTTGCGGGGCTCCACCCCGTCGGGCAGCACGTCCACAATGACCAGCCCCAGCTCGGGATCCGCCATGAGGAAGGCGAGGCCGAGGCCCCCCGCACCGGGCAGCTGGACCCCCACGAAGACATGCGTATCCGAAGGCAGGACCTGGAAGGCCTCCAGGACCTTCCGTTCACCTTGAAGATGGGCCGGGCGTTGGGGGTGGTGCGGGTGAAACGTCGGCATGGGGCTACTCCAGGTCCAGGATGCCACAGCTCGGCCTTCCAGCCTGGCCGGGGCGACGGGTTTCCTGAAGGAGCGGCTCAGTAGACGAGGTTGGTGCCGAAGTCCGGAGGAAGGTGGAGGCGCGCCAGCATGCGCCATTTTTCGAGTGCACCCCGGTCCGAGCGCCAAAAAACTTTGCACTCATCGAAATATTGGAAAACCACGTCCCGCTGGCCGTGCTCCAGGAGCTCCTTGGCCAGGGACATGTTCGGGCCGAAGGAGTCCAGCTGGGGAGAACCCGGCGTCTTTCCGGCCGCCAGCAGCTCCTGGCAGGCGGTGGGGACATCGCCGCGGACCAGGGCAAGGCGGCCGAGGATAGCATGGCCATTGTGAATGGCATTGCCATAGTTCCAATCCTGCCGGAACCGGGGCGCGAGCTGCAGGGCCTCGCTGGCATAGGCCCTGGCCAGTTCATACTTTCCGCACTCGAAAGCCGGGAGCTGCGCGTGGGTGAGGGCGAGGAATCGGTCGTAGGGGTTTTGGCTCGTGGCGATACCAGCCTGGGCCTGGTCGAGCGCCTTGCTCCAATCCTTCAGACCCTTGGCCAACAGGCCTTGGATATAGCCTTGCAGGAGGCCAAAGCAAAGCACGAAACCGACCAGCAGGAGCAGCCTGGAGCGTAGCGGGCGCTTCTGCATGGGGAGCCCTCTCAGCACGTGTCCCGGTCCAGGACAGGATGGCGGCCCAGGCTGGAACACGGAGTGACCGGAGCGTGGGCCATGGCTAGGCTTTGAACAGGGGCTGGTAGCAGGCGCGGTTGGCATAGGCCACCATGCCGTTGGCGCACACCAGGAAAATGGCGACGGGCAGCCCTCTTGGATCCAAAAAAGCGTGAACCAGGACGATATTCACGATGATCGGGGCGATCAGGACCGCAGCCAGCGCCACAAAGCGCCCCGACAGGAACGCGAGGCCGCAGAGCAACTCGATGACCTTGACCGTTGGCAGAAGGTAGACGGAAGCTTCCAGTCCTGCACTGAAAACCTTCAGCGCGCCAACGGCTGGCGGGGGGGTTATGAGCTTGGCGAAATAGGTGATGGAGGCAAAAAGGAACAGCAAGCCCATCAGGCTTCGGAGAATTATGGCTGCAATTCTCATGCGTGGCCCCCCGGGTGCAGGATATGGAACCCATAACATAGCATCCGTTGCCCTTGGAGAGGATGACCCGATTGCTTGTTTGCTATCGCCGCAAAATCCTGTCCAGTGCCTTGCCCCTGGCAAGTTCGTCGATCAGCTTGTCCAGATATCTGATTTTTTGAGTGAGGGGATCTTGAATATCCTCAATACGGATTCCACACACGACACCCCTGATTTGTGAGCTGTCCGGGTGGATTGCCGGGGCCTGGTCGAAAAAGGTCTGGAAGTCGATGTTGAAGGTTGTGAGCCGAGCTACCTGCTCGCGTGTGTAGCCGGTCAACCAGCAGATGATGGTGTCGACTTCTTCCTTGGTCCTGCCCTTGCGCTCGGCTTTTTGCACGTAAAGCGGATAGACACTTGTGAAAAGCAGCCTTGCGATCTCACGGGCCGGCATCGCCACCTCCTGGTTTCCGCTTTCTGGGCCGACGTTTTCGAAAGCGCCTAGAAGAGGCTGACCCCGTCCATCTCCGCGGGTTGTTCCAGCCCCATGAGCTTGAGGAGGGTCGGCGCCACGTCCGACAGTGCGCCGCCGGCCCGCAGCTGGCGGGCCTGGAAGCCTTCGGCCACCAGGAGGGCAGGGACGGGGTTCAGGGTGTGGGCGGTGTGGGGGTTGCCCTTCTCGTCGCGCATGCACTCGCAGTTGCCATGGTCCGCGGTGACCAGGAGGGCGCCGCCGGCGGCCAGGGTGGCGGCGGCGATCTGGCGGATGGCGTCGTCCACCACGGCGCAGGCGGCCGCGGCGGCGTTCAGGTCGCCGGTGTGGCCCACCATGTCGGGGTTGGCCAGGTTGCAGATCAGGAGGCGGTACGAGCCGCCCTGGATGGCCTTCAGGAGGCCGCGCACCACTTCGTGGGCGCTCATCTCGGGCTGCAGCTCGTAGGTGGCCACCTTGGGCGAGGGGATGAGGATGCGATCCTCGCCGGGGAAGGGCTCCTCCCGGCCGCCGTTGAAGAAGTAGGTGACGTGGGCGTACTTCTCGGTCTCGGCGGTGCGTAGCTGCTGCCAGCCCTTTTCGGACACCAGCTCGCCCAGGATGCGGGCGAGGTTCTGGGGGGGGTAGGCCACGGAGACGTACGGCTCCAGATCCGTTTCGTAGGCGGTGAAGGTGACCAGCTTGACCTTGGGCCGCCGGGGCTGGGGGAAGGCGTCGAAGGCCGGGTCCACCAGGGCGTGGCTGAGTTCCCGCACGCGGTCGGCCCGGTAGTTGAAGCTGATGATGCCGTCACCGTCCTGGAGGGCGTGGAAACCCTCCAGCCGGGTGGGGCTGACGAACTCGTCCGTCTCGCCGCGGTCGTAGGCGGCCTTGATGGCTTCCAGGGCGTCCGTGGCGGCGTATTCGCCCTCGCCATCCACCAGGAGCTTCCAGGCCCGTACGACCCGCTCCCAGCGCTTGTCCCGGTCCATGACCACGTAGCGGCCCATGATGGAACCCAGGGTGACCAGGGGGCAGTTGCGCAGCTGGAACCCCAGCCACTGCAGGTAGCCATCGGCGCTCTTCTGCTCGGTGTCCCGGCCGTCCAGGAAGGCATGGATCGTGGCGGGGACACCCTCGGCCTGGGCCCACTGGGCCAGGGCCACGAGGTGGTTCTGGTGGCTGTGCACGCCGCCGTCGGAGACCAGGCCCATGAGGTGCAGGCGCTTGCCGGTGGCCTTGAGCTCCTTGAGGAGCTCGCCCATGGCCGGGTTGTCCCGGAAGGTGCCCTTGCGGATGGCGGCGTCGATGCGGGTGAGTTCCTGCCAGACCACGCGGCCGGCGCCCAGGTTCATGTGCCCCACCTCGGAATTGCCGAACTGTCCCTCGGGTAGGCCCACGGCCTCGCCCCCGGCGTTGAGCTGGGTGCAGGCGTAGCGCCGCCTCAGCTCGCCCATGTGAGCCATGCCCGCCACGAAGGTGGCGTCGAAGGCGTTGCGGGGGCCGTCCCCGAACCCGTCGAGGATGAGGAGCGTAACCGGACCAGGGATCATGGCTGCCTTCCTTGACTTCAGGTCCGGGCTTTGCCCGGGCCTGAAGTGGGGGTGTGGGGGGACGGAGAGGGAAGTCAAGGACCGCGATGCCACGCATGCGTGGCATCCCCATTGTGGATCAGGGAACTTGTTCCCCGTGGGGGTTGCAGAGGAGGAACAGGACCGCCATCCGCACGGGGACGCCGTTGGTCACCTGGTCCAGGATGAGGTTGTTCGGGCCGTCGGCCACCTCGGAGGTGATCTCCACCCCGCGGTTGATGGGGCCGGGATGCAGCACGGCCACGTCGGGCCTGCAGAGCCTGAGGCGCTGGGCGTTGAGCTGGTAGAAGCGGATGTACTCGCCCTGGCCGGGGATGTAGGCGCCGGTGCCGCGCTCGAACTGGCAGCGCAGCATCATCACCGCGTCCTGGCTGGGCAGTACGGCTTCGAGGTCGTACGAGATGTCGATGTCCGGCCAGGTCTCCTTCAGGGCCAGAGGCACCAGGGTGGGGGGGCCCACCAGGGTCACATGCGCGCCCATCTTGGTGAGGAGCCAGAGGTTGGAGCGGACCACGCGGCTGTTGCGGATGTCGCCCACGATGGCCACGCGCAGGCCTGAGAGGTGGCCGAAGCGCTTGCGCAGGGTGTAGGCGTCCAGGAGGGCCTGGGTGGGGTGCTCGTGGGCGCCGTCCCCGGCGTTCACGATGCTCGCCTTCATGTGCCGGGCCAGGAGGGCGTGGGCCCCCGGGGCGGAGTGGCGCATGACGATGAGGTCGGGGTGCATGGCCTCCAGGTTCAGGGCGGTGTCCACGAGGGTCTCGCCCTTGCTGAGGGAGCTGGTGTCGGCGTCGAAGTTGATGATCTCGGCCGACAGGCGCTTCTCGGCGATCTCGAAGCTGTTGCGGGTGCGGGTGGAGTTCTCGAAGAACAGGTTGACGATCAGGCGCTTGCGCAGCGCCGGGACGATCTTGATCTCGGGGCGCTCGCAGACCTCCTCGAAGGCCCGGGCCTGGTCGAGGATGGCGGCGATGTCCTGGGGGCTCAGGGGCTCGATGCCCAGGAGGTGGCGGTGGGGGAAGCGGTAGACGATCTGGGGCATGGTCAGTTCCTGGGCTCGAGGAAGACGCCGTCCTCGCCATCGACGTCCTTGACCCTTACGGAGACGCGGTGGGTCATGGCGACGTCGAGTTTCAGGCCCACGAACTCGGCCTGGATGGGCACCTCGCGGCCGCCGCGGTCCACCAGGGCCGCCAGCCAGACCCGCTTGGGCCGGCCGTGGTCCAGGAGGGCGTCCAGGGCCGAGCGGATGGTGCGCCCCGTGAAGAGCACGTCGTCCACCAGGATCACGGACCGGTCCTTGAGGCTGAAGGGGATTTCGGTGGGGCGGACGATGGGGCTTCCGGCCAGCTCGGAGAGGTCGTCCCGGTACAGGCTGATGTCCAGGACGCCCAGGGGGACATCCTTCTGGAGGATGTGGTCCAGCATGACCTTGAGGCGCTCGGCCAGGTAGAGGCCCCGGGTGCGGATGCCCAGGACGGCGATGGTCTCATCGTTGCCGAAGGCCGCCACGATCTCGCGGCACAGGCGCTGGAGGTGGACCTCCATCTGGGCGGCGTCCAGCAGGCAGGGTGCGTACGCTTGGGGCATCGGGGGCTCCTGGTTCGAATCCGGTCCTCCAGTGTATCGGAAGGCGGGGGGTCTTGGGGGCACCCCGGGCGATCCGCAATTTGCGCTGGATCACAAAGGTATTTGGTTACCTTGGAGGGACCAGCTTTGGAGGTCAGCCGTGGAAAACATCCTGGATACCCAGGCGCAGAACGATCTTGGGGTACTGGAGCCTGAAGGGCTCTGGAGCCATTTCCTCGGCCTATCGAGGATCCCGCGCGGCTCCAAGAACGAGGCCGCCGCGGCCCAGTGGGTGGCCGACCAGGCCCTGGCCATGGGCTGCGAGGTCCAGCGCGACGCGGTGGGCAACGTCATCATCCGCAAGGCCGCAGCCCCCGGGCGGGAAGGGGCCCCCATCACCGCCCTCCAGGCCCATGTGGACATGGTCTGCGAAAAGAACGAGGGGACCCGCCACGACTTCCTCAAGGATCCCATCGCCCTGCGCCGGGACGGCGACCGCCTCCTGGCCACCGGCACCACCCTGGGCGCCGACAACGGCATCGGGGTCGCCGCGGCCCTGGCCGTGCTGGGTTCCACCGAAATCAAGCATGGGCCCCTGGAGGTGCTGATCACCATCGACGAGGAGACCGGCCTGACCGGGGCCGCGGGGCTTGCGGAAGGACTCCTCAAGGCCCGGTACCTCCTCAACCTGGACAGCGAGGAGGAGGGTGACCTCACCATCGGCTGCGCCGGCGGCGTGGACACCATCGCCACCCGGAAGGTTGCCCTGCGCCCGGCCACCGCGGGCCTGGTCCCCTACCGGCTGCGGGTCATGGGCCTCAAGGGAGGCCATTCCGGGGTGGAGATCCACCAGGGGCGCGGCAATTCCATCCGCATCCTGGCCGGCGTCCTGTGGGCCCTGGCGCCCCGCTTCGGCCTGGAGGTCGCCTCCTTCGTGGGCGGCAACAAGCGCAATGCCATCCCCCGCGAGGCCTCGGCCATCGTCTTCCTGGATCCCGCGCGGCTCGAGGCCTTCCAGACCGAGCTCAAGGCCATGGAGCAGGGCTACCGTTCGGCCCTGGGCGCCTTCGATCCGGGCCTGGTCCTGGCCCTGGAACCCAAGGCGGAGGTGGAACCCCTGGTCATGGAGGCCAAGGATGCCCGCACCGTGGTGAACTTCCTGTACACCGTCGCCCACGGGGTCGAGGCCAACAGCCCCGACATCGCGGACCTGGTCCAGACGTCCACGAACCTGGCCATGATCGCCACGCGGGGGGACGTCGTGGAGGTCTGCACCAGCCAGCGCAGCTCCATCGCCAGCTCCAAGGTGGACATGGCCAGCCGCATCGCGGCCTCCTGCGAACTGGCGGGCTTTGATGCGGTCCACGGCGACGGCTATCCGGGCTGGAAGCCCGATCCCAAGGCGGCCCTGGTGCAGGTGGTCAACGGCGTGCACGAGCGCACCTTCGGCAAGCCCATGGCCATCAAGGCCATCCATGCCGGCCTGGAATGCGGGCTCATCGGCGAGAAATACCCCGACATGCAGATGGTGTCGTTCGGACCCAGCATGTGGGACGTCCACACCCCCGACGAGAACATCAGCATCAGCTCCACGGGGAACTTCTGGACGCTGCTGGTCGCGGTGCTGGAAGCCGTCTGACCGTCCCGGGCTGATCGGAAGGGGCCCAGGGGTATCGCATCACCAATCCCTGAGGTCCCAGACTTGCCCCCCGTTCCTCCGCCGGCGCAGCCGGCGTCGGTTAAAGATGGCCGGGTGGGGTCGATGGGGCCACGTTCGCACACCTTGGCTCCGAGGTAGGGGGAGAAGCATGGAGGGCCTATCCCTCCTGGGGGACCTGAGGCTTCGAGTAAGGGTGGTTGTTACCTGTTGGCGCCGACTTTAGCTTGATCCCCTCGCGTAGGAAGTCATGGTGGCGGTGCTCCTTCACCCGTTGGCTGGATGGAAATAATCGATCTTGTACAAGAGTGTCAAGTCTGACATTTTTATATCCAGGAGGTCGAGCTTTGCCCGAATGCACCCATGGTGGATGAAGCCACTTACCATTCAACGTCGGCGCCGACCCGTGCCGCCGACCACTGGACTCGAAGCCTCAGGCCCCCGATGAGGGCCAACCCTTCCATGCTCCACGCCAAGGATCGGAGCCAAGGCGTGCCAACAGGGCCCCCTCGTCTTCCCTGGGCTCATCCTTAACCTCCGCCGGCCGCGCCGGCGGAGGTACCGGGGGGAAATGGGGGGACCCCAGTCAAGGGTGATGCGATAGCCCTGGGAAGGGGCCGCCCTGAGCTTCAGGTGCGGCCCCTTTTCCGTTCAGGACCTCGTGGAACCCACCAGCAGGGACAGGCGGCTGGCGATGCGGGCCAGTTCCTTGGCGGAGCGGGCCGTGTTTTCCACCGTGGAGGAGAGCTCGAGGCTGGCCGAAGCGTTCTCGGCGGCCTTGGAGGCGCCGATCTCCACCTGCTGGGCCACTTCCGCGGTGGCGTGGGTCTGCTCCTGGGAGGCGCTGCCGATCTCGTTGGCCATGGTCGTCACTTCGCCGATGTGGACGCGGATGCTGGCCAGGGCGTCCACCGCCTCGTGCACGGTGGAGCGGCCCTGGGCCACGGCCTCGTTGCTCACCTCGATGAGCTGGGCGATCTCCTTGGCGGCCAGGGCGCTGCGTTCGGCGAGCTTGCGCACCTCCTCGGCCACCACGGCGAAGCCCTTGCCCATGGCGCCGGCCTTCGCGGCCTCGATGGCGGCGTTCAGGGACAGGAGGTTGGTCTGGCGGGCGATCTCCTGGATCACGCGCACGGCGCTCACCACCTGGCCGGTGGACTCGGCCACCTTGCCCATGGCGGTCATGGCGGCGCCTCCCGCGTGGTCCCCCGCCTCGGTGGCTTCCACGGCCTTCAAGGCCTGGGTCTGGGAGGCCTTGACGTTGGCGGCGACTTCCTTGATGCTGGCCGCCAGTTCGGTCATGGAGGAGGCCATCCGCTCGACGCTGGCGCGCTGCTCCTCGGCGTTGCGGGCCAGCTCGTGGCTGGTCGTGTTCATTTCCTCGTTGGCGATGACGAAGCGGTTGGCGTGGTGGGCCACCTGCTCGGCCTCGAAGCGTACCCGGTTGATGATCCCCTTGTGGTGCTGCTGGACCTGGAGGAGCAGCCCCAGGGCGCTGGAGGCGTCGCCGGGCTGGACCACGATTTCCGCCCGGGTGTCGCCCGCGGCCACCTTCTTGATCGTTTCAATGACATAGGTGGGGTCGCCGCCCAGCTGGTCCTTGATGGACCGTCCGACCAGCCAGGTCAGGACCAGGGCCCCGAGTACCGCGACCACGCCGCCGACGCCCATGAGGTTCTTGGTCATGGCCTGTTCGGCCGGGAACGTGGCGAAGGCCCAGATGCCCCCGGCGAGGAAGGGGGCGGCCATGGCCAGGAAGGCCAGCCGGAGCCGAGTGTCGAGGCTCCCGCCGGGAAAGGAGACGCGAGGTTTCCAGAAGGTGTCCGTGAGGGCGGCGCCCTTGTTCAGCAGGTTGTAGATGTGCTCGGCATTGCGCACCTGGGTGCGGGAGGGCTTGCTGCGCACGGAGACGTAGCCGGTGATGACTCCGTCCTCCACCACCGGGGTGACGTTGGCGTCCACCCAGTAGAAGTCGCCGTTCTTGCAGCGGTTCTTCACGAGGCGGTTCCAGGACTTCCCGGCCTTGACGGTGGTCCAGAGCTCGGCGAAGGCCACCGCGGGCATATCGGGGTGGCGGACGAGGTTCTGGGGCTGGCCGATGAGCTCGGCCTCGGTGAAGCCGCTGACCCGGATGAACTCTTCGTTCACATAGGTGATGAACCCTTTGGGATCCGTCATGGAGACGATGAACGCGCCTTCCTTGAGTTCGTGCTCAACCTTGGTCACCGGCTGGTTGTTTCGCATGGGATCCCTTTGGGCAATGTTGATTCATTCTCTCTGGCTTTTCCCGAAGACCTGCAACCTTATTTTGAATTTTCCAGGAATGTTCCAGGCCGGCTGCTCGGGAAGTTCGGCTTGCGTTTTTCCAGGAAAGCGAGCTTGCCTTCGCTGTAGTCGGGGCTCTGGTAGACCGTCCGCCTCAGCCCCTGGATGCGCTCCTGGGTCTCCGGGCTCATGGAGTACGAGTTGCCCAGCACCCTCAGCTGCTCCTTGAGGACGCTGATGGCCAGGGGGGAGTTCTCCAGGATCCGGGCCACCAGGTTCCGGGTGAAGGTTTCCAGGTCCCCGGGTTCCACCAGGTGGTTGAGCAGGCCCAGCTCCCGGGCGCGGGAGGCGCTGATGGGCTGCGCCGTGAAGAACAGCTCCTTGACGATGTGCATGGGCATGACGCCGATGAACCGCATGAGGCCCGTGGTGGTGTAGGGGACGCCCAGCTTGGCCGGTGTGATGGCGAAGGTGGTGCTGGGCGTGCCGATGGCCAGGTCGCAGGTGACGGCCAGGTCGCAGGCTCCGCCCCAGACGCTGCCTTCGATCATGGCGATGACGGGCACGGGGCAGTTCTGGATGGCCCGCAGGGCGACGGACAGGTCATCATTGTAGCCCAGCGGGTCGATGCCGGGGTCGGGCAGCTCACGGATATCGAAGCCGGCGCTCCAGACCCTGGAGCCGGGGGGGGCCCGGAGGATGATGGCCCGGGCGCCCCCCTCCACCATGGCTTGGACAGACTTCTCGATGCCGTTGAGCATGGCTTCCGACAGGCTATTCCTTCGCTCGACGTTGTTCAGCGTGATGACGCCGAGCCCGCCCTCCAGTTCGGTAAGCACCTGGCTCATCCTGCCTCCAATCAATCCCAGGATAGCGGAACGAGGGCCTCAGGCCGTGATGAGCGCCCGGACTTCGTCGTTGCCGAACTCCGACGCGCAGGCGATGAGCAGGGCGCAATGGCCGGGCTGACTGGGTGGCAGCTCCACCCGGGCGGTGAACAGGCCCTCGGCGTCGGTGCGGCCGGTAGTCAAGGTGTTCGCCTTTTTCAGGCTGGAAAGGAGGCGGACGGCCACTTCCGCTCCGGCCACGGGGTTCTGGCTGACGCATAGCCGGGTGCGGATCCGCACCTGGAAGCCCTCCCCGAAACGTGGGTTCATGGGCTCGACCAGGACCATCTCCATGGTGTCGGTCTCGCCCTCGGACTGGAGGTACTCGAGGATGGCCTGGTCCAGGGGCTTGTCGTTGAAGACGCTGCGTTCGGCCAGAAGCGGGTCGTTGGGGGTGGTGTCGTACTTGCCGTTCTTGATGTCCCGGATCAGGGCCTTGTGCTGCTCGTCCATGCGGGCCTGGATGGCGCTTTCCTGCAGGGGGACGGTGGCCAGGAGGTCCTCATAGGTGCCTCGGAAGCTGTCCAGGATCTCGCCGCCCACGTAGATGAGGGTCTCGATCTTGGGGTTGGCCAGACCCTTGTCCTCCGTCTGTACGTGGAAGATCCGGTTGCCGTGGCGGACATCGGTGTTGTAGCCGGTGATCATGGGGCCCCCGGGATCACGGCTTGGGAAGGCGGGTGGCCAGCTCGGGCATGACCTCCCAGGCGATTTCCCGGAGAATCTGGTCTCCGAGGCGGGCGACGACGGCCTTGGCCAGGCGGTCCATGAGGACGGGGTCCGCGAGGATCGCCGCCAGCGGGTCCCCCGGGGCCTCCGTGGCCGCGGGGGCCGGCATGGGAAGGGGCTCGGCGGCGGCCGGCACCGGTTCCGGCAGGTCGAAGAAGGGCTCCTCCTCCCCGAGGGGCGCTTCGGCCTCCATCGGCGCGGCAGGCTCCCGTCGGGCGGCCTCTTCGAACGGGGCCTCGACCTCTTCGAACACAGGCCCGTCAAAACCTTCCGAAAGGGCGGATTCCGCCTGGGCAGCTCCCTCGAACAGATCAGCTTCGGTGAGTGCGGACTCCTCCCGGAGAACAGGCTCCTCCTGGAGAACGGGCTCCTCCTGGAGAACGGGCTCCTCCTCGAGAACAGGCTCCTCCTGGGGAACGGCCTCCTCCTCGAGAACGACTTCTTCCCGGAGAACGGCCTCCTCGCGTGCGGCCCCTTGCGGTGCCTCATCCATGGGGGAGGGCTCGGCGGGGGAAGAAGCCTCGAGGATCGTATCCTCCAGGGACAGATCGGCGGTGGAGGTGTCCTCGGTGGCTTTCCATTCCGAGCCCGACCCATCCGGGGCCAGAGGCTCGAAGGGAGGGGCGGCCACGGGGGCCAGATCCTGCTCCAGGAAGCTGTCGGGGCCGAAATCGTCGTGGGTGGCCAGCGCCGGGCCCGCCTTCAGGTCCAGCAGGGATTCGCTCTCGTCGGCCCAGTAGTCGGGGAAAGCCTCCGGGGAAGCTGGCGTGGGCGCCGCGCTGACGACTTCGGCCTCTTCCAGGCGGGGCAGGGTGTCCAGGTCCATGGACGGACCGAGATCGGGCAGTTCATCGGTGACGACGCCCCCGTCCAGAAGATCGGGGTGGAAGGCATCCTCCAAGGAGAAATCCGGGAGATCGAGCACTTCCTCCACGCTGGGGACGTCCTCGGGGAGCGCACTCGCGAGGGGCGCTGCCAGTCCGGGCTCGATGTCCTGGAGGTTGTCGAGGTCCAGTTCCTCCAGTTCAAGCGTGCCCAACGATTCAAGGGGGGGGTCAAGGGCCGCCTCAAGCGGGATCTCCATCGCAAGAGGCTCCGGCGCCTGGGTGGCCTCCTCTTCCAGCAGGAGGTCGCCGGCTTCGAGGAGCAGCAGGTCGGCCTCGGTGTCGAAGAGGTCCTCGGCCAAGGCGATGGGTTCCGGGCTCGCCTCAGCGACGGGTTCCGGCTCAGGCTCGGGCGGTTCCACGGGGGTGGCCAGGAGCTTGCGGACCCGGTCGGCGAGGTCCCGGAGCTCGACGGGCTTCTTCAGGAAGCCCTGGATGGGGGCTCGGCGCACAGTCTCGGGGTCCACCACGTCCAGGACCCCGGCCATCATGGCGATGGGCATCATGGCCGTGGCCCCGTCCTGGCGGAACCGGCCCAGCAGGGCCCAGCCGTCCATGCCCTGCATGGTGGTGTCCAGAAGCGCCACATCGAAGGGTCCGTCCGTGGCCAACCGTTCCAGGGCTTCGGCACCCGAGGACGCGCAAGTCAGTTCAATGTCCGTGGCGGTCAGGAGCGTCTCGGCGATCTTATGGATGCTCAGATTGTCGTCCACGAGGAGAAGACGGGGCATAAGGGACCTCGGGATGCCGGATTGCAGGGAAAGTGGCTGGGCTTACACTAACAGAACCATGGAGCATGATATCTAACGTTTCAATGCGGTCTTCACGGACTTCAGTCTCAGCGTGGCTTGCAGCCTCACCAGGATGGCGCGATCACCCACCCAGACCCAGGCCGCCTCGGCGGCTTCCCGCAGGGCCGTCTCCGGGCCTCCGGGGATCCAGCCCTTGACGGAGGCGCGCAGGCCCACGGCGCTCCGCCATTCGGGACGGAAGGCCCTGAGGAGGGCCTGCCGCTGGCGTTCCTTCGGCAGGGAGGGTGCGCCCTCGCCCCAGCGCTGGTCCCAGGTGGTGGCCGCCAGGTCCTTGCTCAACCACAGCCAGGCCGGGTCGTAGTCAGGCCAGGCCGGAACGGAAGCCGGCACCGGAGTCCAGTCCGCGGCCTCCAGGGGCGAAATCTGCCGGGTGGCGGGCTCGCTCTTCCGGCCGGGGACGGTAAGCGCCATGCCCAGGGGCGGCTGGGCCACGAGCTGGCCGGGTCCGGAGGCCTGGCGGTGCCAGGTGCCGGCCTCCAGGCGCCACAGGGTCCACTGGTTCCCGCTGGCCAGCCAGAGCTTGTCCCAGCGGGGGAACCAGAGGTGGGCGCCGGTCTGCCAGGGCACCAGGAGACGGGTGCCCATCAAGTCCTTGCCGTCGTCCCAGAGTTGATCCTGACGGACGGGCCAGCCCCGAGGTGGTGCGGGCAGCTCCGGTTCGTCCCACTGGGCCAGGGTGCTTTCGGGGCGGTCTCCGTCCGTGGGCAGGGTCGCCAGTAGGAGGGCGCTTTCGGGCTGGCCCGGCTTCGGGGCGCCTTCGGGCCTGGGCGCGAGGAGTCCCAGAAGCACCGCGTGCCCGTCCCAGCTGAAGCGGCTCCAGGGGCCGCTGTCCGTGGCCCAGAGCACCCGGCCCTCGGGAATCTCCAGGAGCCGGGTCTCGTACCGGTCGTGGCCCAGGGTGAGGGTCACCAGGAGGCGGTTGCCCTTGCCGGGGTCCAGCCGCGCGCTGGCCAGGGGCGCGTCGAAGCGGTAGTGGCGCCATTCCAGGCCACGCCAGAGGACCACCTCGCTGTGGCCCCCGGGGCCGTTGAGGGCGAGGCCCTGGTCGGCCAGGTAGGCCGAGGCCGGCTCCCAGGGCGTCTCGAAGCCGCCACCGTAGGGCCAGGGCAGTTCCTGGTCGGGATCCCGGGCCCCCTGGAAACGCGGCGCCCAGCCGTCCTGCAGGCGGTACTCGGCCAGGGTCTCGAAACTCTCCAGCGTCTGTTCCACCGGCACGCTCTCCTGGGCTGCGCCCCCCTCGCGGGTCGAGCGCGGTGCCTGCACTACGGCCAAGAGCATGAGCATCGCGGCGATGAACATGCTGGCGAACAGGTAACGTTTCGGTATCACTGCTGGCTCTACCCTCCATGGACATGATGCAATCATTTGAGGGACGGGTAGCCATGAAACATGCCAGCCACGTGGAAATCGAAATGAAGTTCCGCATCCCGTCGCTCGAGCCCACCCGGCTCAGCCTCGAGGCCTGCGGCTTCACGCTGGTGCATCCCCAGGCCGAAGAGGCCAGTGTCCTCTGGGACCGCGCGGGAGAACTGAGGGGCAAGGGCTGCGCCCTGCGCCTGCGCCGCTACCAGGGCCATGCCCTCATCACCTGGAAGGGCCCCCGGGTGGAGGACCCCCTGCTCAAGATCCGGCCCGAGCTGGAAACCGCCCTGGAGGATCCCCTGGCCATGGAGGGCATTCTCTCGGCGCTGGGCTTCGAACCGGTCTTCCCCATGATCAAGAGCCGTTCGGTCTGGCGCCGCGGGGCCCTGGAAGCCTGCCTGGACGAAGCTCCCTTCGGCTGCTATCTGGAACTGGAAGGCACCCGGGAGGAGATCCGGGAGGCCATGGCGCACCTGGGCCTGCGCGAGGACCAGGTGGAGACCCGCAGCTACCCGGCCCTGTTCCAGCTTTTCGCTTAACAGGATTTTTCCAGGGAAGCTACAAGACGGGCACGGCCCTTCGCCGGTTCGTCACATGGGGGAACCATCCTGGGTTGCAGGAGGCGACACCATGGCCATTCAGTTGCAGGAAGTTCCGGTTCCCCTGGATCAGCCCCGCTATGAAATCCGTCCGGTCGGATCCGGGGACTACAAGCACCTCCAGCGGCTGGAGAAGGAGATCTGGGGGGAGGACGGAGTCGGCGAGCTCTGCCCCTACTACCTGCGCCTGTGCACCGACTTCTATTCGGAATGGTGCTTCATCGCCATGGAGGGCGACCGGCCCGTGGGCTACGTCCTGAACTTTCCCAAGGGCAAGGTCAACTACTGCGCCACCCTGGCCGTCCACCCCGAGTTCCAGAAGACCCGGGTGAACTACCTGCTGATCCGGGCCATGGTGCGCAAGCTCTTCGAGGAGGGCATGGAGGAATGCCGCTTCCTGGTCGAGCCCCACAACCGGGAGGCCCGGGCCGTGCACCAGTCCCTGGGCGCGCGGGTGGTGGCCGAGGTGGCGGACTACTACCTGGAAGGCGACACGCGGCTGTGGTCGGTCATCGACAAGCAGGATCTCGAGCGGCTCCGGGCCAAGTACACGCGCCTGAAACTGGTTTCGTAGGCAGAGGTCGCGCTTGAATCCCGAAAGCCTGCTCCAGTCGCTCCAGTCAGGGCTCACGCCCTTCCTGGGCCTTCCCCTCCAGCTCGAGCCCAGCCCGGTCCCGGGCGTGGTCCTGGGCGTCCCCTTCGATGGGGGCGTCCTGAACCGTCCCGGCGCCCGCCTCGGCCCCTGGGCCCTGCGCGGGGCGACCCTGGGCCTGGGCCGGATGGCCATGCCCCTGAGGCTCCAGGGCCAGGACGAGGGGGGCCGCCACCTGGCGGCGCCGGACTGGGTGGACGGAGGCAACATCCCCACCCGTCCCTTCAGCATCCCGGAGGCCCTGGGCGCTGTCGAACAATGGATGGCGGGGTGGCTCGCCCAGGGGGCTCGAACCCTCCTCCTGGGCGGGGACCACCTCATGACCCTGGGCGCCCTGCGCGCCCATAAGGCCAAGCACGGACCCCTGGGACTCCTCCATCTGGACGCCCACCCCGACGCGGGGCACGGGGAGTTCTGGGGCACCGAGCACCACCACGGCACCTGGCTCCGGAGCGCGATCCAGGAAGGCCTGGTGGATCCCCGTCACACCGTCCAGCTGGGGCTCCGGGCCCCCCGCTTCGACAGCGAGGAGCTGGTCTTCCTCCTGGACGCCGGCGTCCGCATGTGGACGCCCCTGGACCTCAAGGATCCCCGGCTCGCCTCCCAGCTGCAGGGCGACATCGCCCGGGTGGGCCAGCTTCCCGCCTACGTCAGCGTGGACCTGGACGTGCTGGACCCCGCCTTCTGCCCGGCGGTCGCCGAGCCGGTGCCCGGTGGGCTTTCCGTGCTAGAGGTCTTCGCCCTGCTGGGCTGCATCCGCCGGTGGGGGGCGCCCTGGGTGGGCGCCGACCTCATGGAGCTCGCCCCCACCCTGGAAGGGGCCGGGGAAAGCGCCCGGGTAGCGGCCCACCTCGCCCTGCAACTGCTCAGTTGAACCCTTTCACAGGAGAAGCGCCATGACACAGGGAAGCTGGCTGGCACTGCTGGACAGGCAGATGGGGCGAGGTGGTCCCATCAGCTTCGACGACATCGTCGTGGGCCACGATTTCGGCCTGCTGGGCTGCGGGGAGATCCAGGGCTGGCTCCGCGCCCAGGGCTTCGAGGGGCCCCTGTGCGCGCACCTGGCGGCCCTGGACGGGGAGCGCACCCTCCGCTTCGAGGAGGTCCTCTGGGCGGCCTGCGGGGAGGTGACCGGGAAGGTCCCCCGTCCCGGAGGCCAGCGCTGGGCCCGGAGCCAGGACCGGTGGCGGGTGGCCCTGCTGAAGGACATCCTGCAGGCGCCCCTCTCCATGGAAGCCCTGGCCGTGGCCGTGGAGTCCATCTACGAGCGGGTGGGCTGCCCCGAGGACATGCTCGGCCTCTGGAAGCGCCCCAGCCCCTGGGAGAAGAAGACCGGAGTCGCCAACCCCGAGGCCATCCTGGACTTCCTCAAGCAGAAGGACGGCGGAGGGGTTCCGGCGTAGTAGACTGCAGCGTGCGTTTCCGGATCCCGTCACCTTTTTCGTTTCTCCTCGTCCTCGCCCTGGCGGGGTGCCGCTCCGGAAGTCCTGAAGCCCGGATCCAGCGCGCCTTCGCCGCCTGCGTGGAGGGCGTGGAGAAGGGGGACGCGCACGCGGCCACCGCAGCCCTCTCGCCCAGCTTCCTGGGCCCTGAGGGCATGGGGCGGGACGAGGCGAAGTTCTTCCTCGCGGGCCTCCTGAAGCGCGAGAAGGTGGGCGTGACCGTCCTGGCCCAGAAGGTGGAGGTCCATGGCGGGCAGGCCCTGCAGACCGTGGACCTGATGCTCACGGGGCGCACGGGCGGAGCGCTCCTGCCCGAGGAACGCTCCAGCCGCACCTATCTCCTCCGCTGGGAGCTCAGGGATGGGGCCTGGCTGCTCCGTGAGCTGCGGGAGAATCCGGGGAGCTAGCTCCGCCAGCCTCATGTGCGGACCGAGCTCCGTCAGGCTGCGCCTTGCTGCGGGGCAGGCGCTGCTCCGCGCGTTCCTTTTCCAGCACCGTGCGGAGCTCGGGGTATTTCATCGCGAGGGGCCAGAGGGGATGCCCGGAGGTCCTGGCTTCATACATCGCCTTGCCGCAGGCCTTGAAATCGCCCTTGGCGTAGAGGGCCGCGATGCGCAGGGCCATGACCCTCTCGTTGTGGGGTTCCCTGGTGGCCAGGGGCTCCAGGAAGGCCAGGGCTCCCTCGGGATCGGAAGCCACCGCGGCCGCCGCTTCCTCCAGGGTGCCGGGGGCGATCCTGGCCACGGGCTTGGGAGGTTCGGGAGCCGGAGCGGGGACGGGAGCCTGGGCGGCGGCGTCCGCCACGGGGGGCGGTGGCACGGGTTGGGGTGCCGGCACGGGCTGGGCGAGGGGAGGCTGCACGATGGGTGCGGCCCGGTGGTGGTGGCGGTATGCATACCAGCCTCCGTAGCCGGCGCCGGCCAGAAGCACGGGAATGAGGAAGTAGGGCCAGACCCTGCCCGTCGGCGCCGCCGCGGGCTTCACCTTGCGGCCCGGGATCTCGAAGGAGAGGGGACCATGGTTCGCGGCGGACCGGTCCGTGGCCGCGGGATCCCAGCCGGGGTCCCGGGCGGCCCGGAGGGCCGTGGCCATGGCCTCGGCGCTTGGGTACCGGGCGGCGGGGTTGCGGGCGGTGGCCTTGGCGAGGATCCCCTGGATGGCGGGGCTGATGCTCCCCAGGTGGCCCAGGTCCAGTTGCAGGGGGTCCCCGCCCGGAGCAGCGGAGTCCGCTGCCAGGGCCTGATGGAGGATCACCCCCAGTGCATAGAGGTCGGCCCGGTGGTCGGCCTTGCCGGACTTGCTCTCCGGAGCCTGGTAGACGGCGGAGGCGGGCAGGTCGCCCGCGAGCCGCGCGATGCCCAGGGCGAGGACCTTGGCCGTGGAGCGCCCTGTCACGCGGGTCACGCGGATGGTGGCGGGGGTGAGGGCCCGGTGGAAGACGCCCCGGTGGTGGGCGAAGGCCAGGCCGTCGCACACCTGGGCCAGGAGGTCGAGCACCTCCTTGGGCTTGAGTTCCCCGGCCTGGAGCAGCTCCCCGAAATCCTGACCCGGCACGTAGTCCATGGCCAGGTAGAGCAGGCCCTGGTCCTCGCCGAACTCATGGACGCTGATGAGGTTGGGATGGCTGAGACCCCCTGCGGCCTGCACTTCGCGAAAGAAGCGCTCCTGGGCGTCGGGCACGGTGAAGGCCGAGGGACGGATGGTCTTGAGCGCCACCTCCCGGCCCAGGATGGTGTCCCGGGCCAGGAAGACTTCGCTGATGGAACCTTCGCCCAGGCGGTCGAGGATTTCGAATTTGCCGATACGGCGGGGGTGGTTCGTCATGGCACAGCCTCACAAGGCGCTACAACCCATGGTGGCAGACATCTCAAGGCAGTCTGCCTTTCTGTTCCAGCAGCCAGGCTTCGTCCCGCACGGGAATGCCCAGGGCCTCGGCCTTGGCCAGCTTGGAACCCGCCTTCTCGCCCGCCACCAGGAGGGTGGTCTTGGGGGAGACCGCGCCGGTGACCTTGGCGCCCAGGGCCTTCAGGAGTGCTTCCGCCTCCTCGCGCCCCAGGGTGGGCAGGGTCCCGGTGACCACGGCCACCTCCCCGGCCAGGGGCAGGTTGGCCCGGTCGATGGGCCTGGGTGGTTCGGGGTTGACGCCAAGTGCCGCCAGCTGCTCGGGGAGTTCGGGGTGGAGGGCTGCGAAGGCGAGGATGCCCGCGGCCACCTTGGGCCCCACTTCCTCCACCGCCAGGAGCCGGGCCTCCTCCGCGTCCCACAGGGCCCGCAGCGAGGGGAAGGCCAGGGCCAGCAGCTCGGCGGTGCGCGCGCCCACCATGGGGATGCCGAGGGCGTGGAGCCACCGGGCCAGGGGTTTCGTGCGGGCGCCGTCCAGGGCGGCCATGACGTTCTGGGCGCTCTTCTCGCCCATGCGCTCCAGGCCCGCGAGGAGGGCCAGGCCCTGCGCCGGTTCCCGGAGCAGGGTGAAGACGTCCCAGGGCTGGGCGAACCTCGGGGCCAGCTGCTCCACCAGGGCCTCGCCCAGGCCCTCGATGTCCAGGGCCACGCGGCTGCCCAGGTGCTGGAGGCGGGCGGTGATCTTCGCGGGGCACTCGGGATTCTGGCAGCGCCAGGCCACGTCCAGCTCGGAGTCCTTGCCCACCGCGCCCCCGCACTCGGGGCAGGCGTCGGGCACCCCGGGTTCGGGCGCTTCGGGGGGGAGGGTGCCGGGCACCACCGCCACCACCTTGGGGATCACCTCGCCGCCCTTCTCCACGAACACCCGGCACCCCACCCGCACACCCAGGCGCTGGAGCTCGTCGGCGTTGTGGAGGGTGGCCCGGCGCACGGTGGAGCCCGCCACCTCCACCGCCTCCAGCTCGGCCACGGGGGTGAGCTTGCCCGAGCGGCTCACCTGCCAGGTGATGCCCAGGAGGGTGGTGGTGGCCTGGAGGCTGGGGTACTTGAAGGCGATGGCCCACCGTGGGACCCGGTCGGTGAAGCCCAGCCGTTCCTGCAGCGCCAGTTCGTCCACCTTCAGGACCACGCCGTCGGTGTCGAAGGGCAGCAGGAGCCGCGGCTCCCGCTGGGCCTCGATGAAGTCCAGCATCTCCTGGAAGTTTCCTTCGGCGTGGGCCGGCATGCGGTTGAAGCCCCAGGATGCCAGCAGGTCCATGCCCTGGCTGTGGAGCGGGGCCCCCATCATTTGCCAGGGCAGGAAGGAAAGGCGGCGTTCAGCGGTGATGCGGCTGTCCAGCTGCTTCATGGTGCCCGCGGCGGCGTTGCGGGGATTGGCGAAGCGCGCCTCGCCCCGCGTGTCCCTTTCGCGGTTGAGCTCCTCCCAGCGCCGGCGGGAGAGGAAGGCTTCGCCCCGGACCTCCAGGGTTTCCGGGGCCCCGGGCGGCAGGGTGAGGGGGATGTCGGCGATGGTGCTGGCGTTCTCCGTGACGTCCTCGCCCTCTTCGCCATTGCCGCGGGTGACGGCCCGCACCAGGGCGCGGCCCTCGTACAGGAGGGAGAGGGAGAGCCCATCCACCTTCAGCTCGGCGGCGTACTGCGGCTCCTGCCCCCCCAGGCCCTTCTTCACCCGGGTCTCCCATTCCCTCAGTTCGTCCTCTGCGTAGGTATTGTCCAGGCTCAGCATGGCCGTGACGTGCCGGGCCTTGCGGAAGGACTCCAGGGGCGGCGCTCCCACCCGCTGGGTGGGGCTGTTGGGGTCCGCGAACTGGGGGTGGGCCGCCTCCAGGTCACGCAGTTCCCGCTCCAGGGCGTCGTACTCCGTGTCCGAGAGGATGGGCTGGTTGAGGACGAAGTACCGGCGGCGGTGCTCCAGCACCTGGGCCGCCAGTTCCTGCATGCGGGCGCGGGGGTCAGTGGTCATCCAACCATCCTAATGCAGGCCGGTCGGCCTTGGTTATTGAGGTCTTCATGGAACTTGCGCATTCCGCGCGGTGGAACTTCCGGTTGTGTCGGAGCATTTATTCTACGCGGCTGTGGCCGAGCGCACGTTTGAGGAGTTCAGTACATGGCCTCCGGCCTGTCGGTGAAGCATTCGTTGCTGGTGGTGGTGGGCCTGGCCTTCCTCCGGAAGGCGGATCTCCCGTGATGGCCTGGTTCGCCTCCTTCCCCCTCCTGGACCGCATCTACCTCCTGGCCGCGTTCCTGGGGGGCCTCGGCCTGGTGGGTAGGCTGATCCTGATGTTCGCGGGCGGGGTCCTGGACGGCGAAGGATTCGGAGTGGATGACCATGGCCACGACGGGCACCTTGATGCCGGGCACGGCTTCCAGGCACTCAGCATCCACGGGCTCTCGTCGTTCTTCCTGATGTTCGGCCTGGTGGGTCTGGCCCTGAGCCGCCAGGGCGGGGCGGTCCTGGGCGTCTCCCTCCCCGGGGGCATCGCGGCGGGCCTGGCCGCCCTCGTGGTCATCGCGCGGGTGTTCCGCCTGGCCCACCGCCTCCAGTCCAGCGGGAACCTCGACGCCCGGGCCGCCGCGGGCTGCCGGGGCACCGTCTACATGCGCATCCCCGCGGGCGGCACGGGCCGCGTGACCGTCAAGATCGGCCAGCGCCTGCGGGAGATGGATGCCGTCAACGCCGCGGGCACGGAACTGCCCACGGGAACCCCGGTGCAGGTGCTCCGGGTCGAGCAGTCCCTGGCCGTAGTCCAGCCCCTTTCCTCCACGGAGCCTTGATGCCTGACCAACTGAACCTCTGGGTGCTCCCCGTCGTCGGGTTCGCCTTCATCCTCTTCCTGACCCTGCTGTTCCTGGCGTCCCGCTACAAGCGGTGCCCCTCGGACAAGATCCTCGTCGTCTTCGGCAAGGTGGGCGCGGGCCAGTCGGCCCGGTGCATCCACGGGGGCGGTGTGCTGGTGTGGCCCCTCATCCAGGACTCGGCCTACATGAGCCTGACGCCCATGACCATCAGCATCCCCCTCCAGAAGGCGCTGTCGATGCAGAACATCCGCATCAACGTGCCCTCGACGTTCACGGTGGGGGTCAGCACCGAGCCCGACATCATGAACGCGGCCGCCGAGCGCCTGCTCAACCTCAACCAGAACCACATCGAGGAGATGGCCAAGGAGATCATCTTCGGCCAGCTGCGCCTGACCGTGGCCAGCCTCACCATCGAGCAGATCAACCAGGACCGGGAGAGCTTCCTGGAGTCCATCCGCAAGAACGTCTCCCCCGAGCTCAACAAGATCGGCCTCTACCTCATCAACGTGAACATCACCGACATCACCGACGAGTCCGGCTACATCGACAGCATCGGCAAGAAGGCCGCGGCCGAGGCCATCAACCAGGCCAAGGTGGACGTGGCCGAGCAGGAGAAGCTGGGCAGCATCGGCCAGTCCGAGGCCACCCGGGAGCGGGAGATCCGGGTCGCCCAGAACGTCGCCGAGTCCGACAAGGGCCAGAAGCAGGCCGAGGCCGACAAGCGGATCTTCATCAAGCACCAGGAAGCCTCCGCCGTGGGCGGGGAGAACGAGGCCCTGGCCACCATCGCCCGCACCAACGCCGAGCTGGCCGTGCAGCAGGCCCAGGCGGTCCAGCGGGGCGAGGTGGCCCGGCGGGAGGCCGAGGTGGAGATCCAGAAGGCCCACTACAAGGCCGAGGTGGAGCGCCTGAACGCCCTGGAGGTGGTGCGCCAGGAAGTGGAGAAGCGCAAGATCGAGATCGCCGCCGAGGCCGAGGCCGAAAAGACAAGGCGCGAGGCCAAGGGCGTGGCCGACGCCATCCTGCTCAAGTACGAGGCCGAGGCCGAGGGCCTGCGCAAGGTGCTGGAGAGCAAGGCCGCCGGCTACCTCGACCTGGTGCGCAGCTGCAACGGCGACGCCAAGGCCGCCGCCACTCTCCTCATGACCGAGAAGATCGAGCAGATCGTCCAGCTGCAGGTGGAGGCCATCCGCAACATCAAGATCGACAAGATCACCGTCTGGGACGGCGGCGGCTCCGCCGCCGACGGCACCGCCACCTCCCACTTCCTGGCCGGCATGATCAAGAGCCTGCCCCCCCTCCACGACGTGGCGGCCATGGCGGGCGTGGAACTGCCTCAGTACCTCGGCCGGATGGGAGCTCCCCAGGATCCGGGCGACCTGGGCTGAGGGCTCATGCCTCTGTCCCGCCCAGGGCCAGCTTGACTTCGATGAAAGCAACATCCTCATCTGACAGGTCGAGGAAGGCTCGGGTCGTCGAGACGACCCAGCCATCGGCTTCCAGCTTCTCTCGTTTGCTTTTCTCCATGTCAGACTCCTATTCGATCGCTTCGAGGTTGCGCGCCAGCCTCGACCTGGCCAACTTAATCTTGTTCAAGGAGGTGAGACCGTGTCCACCAACACCATCCGGCTTCATCGCATCCTGCGTGCTCCACCCGAAAAGGTCTATCGAGCCTTCCTGGATGGTGACGCCATGGCGAAATGGCTGCCGCCGAACGGTTTCACGGGGAAGGTCGAGCACCTGGATGCCAAGATCGGCGGCAGCTACAGGATGTCCTTCACGAATTTCACCACGGGCCGGAGCCATGCGTTCGGGGGCATCTTCCTGGAACTTGTGCCGGGCACCTGCATTCGCCACACCGACCGCTTCGACGACCCGAACCTGCCCGGAGAGATGCAGACGACGGTCTCCCTTCGGCGGGTCGCCTTTGGGACGGAACTGACCATCGTGCAGGAAGGAGTCCCGGAAGCCATTCCGCCCGAAGCCTGCTCACTCGGGTGGCAGGAATCCCTGGCTCTGCTTGCCAAGCTCGTCGAGGCACACCTTCCGGGTTGAGCCGGGCGGCTTCGGGTCGCACCCGGCGGGTGCAGGGTCGGTCAGATGACCTCCCGGGAGGCGGCTTCCATCAGGTAGAGGAAGCTCCGGTAGATGGCTCCTGTCGCCCGGGTGACCCCAAGCTCGCAGGTGCGGGAACTGGAAAAGTGTCCGGCAAACGCACCCTCCCCGAGTTCGGCCGCCTCGCGGCGGGTGGCGGCGGCGGTGAGTTCGGGGAAGAGGAACCCCCGGTCCCCGGCGAAGCCGCAGCAGCCGGCGTCCCGGGGGATGACGACCCGTTCGGCGCAGGCTTCGGCGATGGCCTGGAGTTTGGGCGTGAGCTCCATCTTGGTGACCGAGCAGACCGGATGCAGGACCACGGGGCCCAGCTTGCGCTGGATCCGGAGCCCGGGCAGCAGCAGGTCGTGGGCGAAGGCCACGGGGTCCAGGAGGGTGAGCCGGTCGAAGCGGGCCTGGTTCGCCTCGGTGAGGAAGGGGCGGCTGGTCTTCAGGCCGTAGGCGCACGGGCTGGTGTCCAGCACCACCGGCAGCTCGCCGCCGCCGCTCCAGGCCCAGAACCGTTCCACCGCGCTGTTCACGGCGTGGCGATGGGCATCGGCGAAACCTTTGGAGGCGAACGGCACCCCGCAGCAGACGCCACGGGCATCCGGGGGGATGAACACGGGGACCCCGGCGCGCTCCCCCAGCGTGACCAGCACTTCGGGCAGGCTGAAGTCCCGGGGCTCCCCCGGCAGGAGGCCGAGCATGCGGGAGATGCAGGCCGGGAAATAGACGGCCTTGGCGCCTTCCCGGCGCGTGGCCGGGAGGCGGACCTTGGCCGCCAGGGGCATGCCGTCGATCCATTGGGGCGTGGCGCGGCCCGCCGCCGTCCGGACGAGCCGGGTCAACGCCGCCATGGCCCGGGCCCCGAACAGTGCCTGGACCAGCCGTCCCGAACGCAGGCCCAGGCGGACCAGAGGTTCCACCTGCCCGAGGTGCCGCGCGACGCCCAGCGCCAGCGCCTGGGTTCTGGGGGAATGGGCGTCGCGCCGCAGGCGCTTGACCAGGGCGCCGGTGTCGATGGAGACCGGGCAGGAGAGTGCGCACAACCCGTCGGTGGCGCAGGTGTCCAGCGCCATGTACGGGTAGGCCCCCTCCAGGGCCGCGCGCAGCGCGGGATCCTCACCCGTGAGGCCCAGGCGGGCAACTTCGCGGCGCACCACGATGCGCTGGCGGGGGGACATGGTCAGGTCCCGGCTGGGGCAGCGGGACTCGCACCAGCCGCACTCGATGCACCGGTCCACCTCCTCTTCCACGGGCGGCATGGACTTGAGGTGGGCTAGGTGGGCTGCGGGATCGGGGTTGAGGATCACGTCGGGGTTGAGCAGGTTGCCGGGATCGGCCAGCGCCTTGAGCCGTTTCATGATGGAGAGGGCCTCGGCGCCCCATTCCGCCTCCACGAAGGGCGCCATGTTGCGCCCGGTGCCATGCTCGGCCTTGAGGGAGCCCTGGTAGCGGTCCACCACCACAGCCACCAGCTCCTCGATGAAACGGCGGTACTGCTCCACGGCCGCGGGGGTGTCGAAATTCTGGGCGATGACGAAATGCAGATTGCCGTCCTTGGCGTGGCCGAAGATGGTGGCGTCGGGGTAGCCGTGCTTGTGGAAAAGGGCGGTGAGGTCCAGGGCGGCCGCCGCCAGGTGCTCCGCGGGAAAGGCCACGTCCTCGAGGATCACCGCCGTGCCCCGCGCCCGCAGGGCGCCCGCGGAGGGGATGATGCCCTGGCGCACTTTCCACAACCGGCCCTGCTCCACGGGGTCGTGGGTGAAGGCCGCCGGTTCCAGCAGGTGGAGACCCGCGCAGACGTTCATGGCCGTTTGCGCCAGACCGTCGCGCTGGTCCTCGGAGGCCCCCTGGAATTCCGCCAGGAGGGCCGCTGCGCCCTCGGGCAGGTCCCTGATCCCGGCGGGTACGCCGGGCTGGTCCTGGACCGACTTCAGGGAACCCCGGTCCAGCAGTTCCAGGGCCGCGGCGCCAGCTGCCTTCAGGGGTGCGATGGCGGCGCAGGCCGCGTGCAGGTCCTGGAAGAACAGCAGGCCGGTCACCTTCACCGGCAGATCCGGCACCGTGCGCAGGACGGCTTCGGCGATGAAGGCCAGGGTGCCCTCGGACCCCACCAGGAGGTTGCGGAAGATCGCCAGCGGCGTCTGGAAGTCCAGGAAGGCGTTCAGGGAATAGCCCGTGGTGTTCTTGATCCGGTACTTGGAGCGGATCCTGGCGGACAGGACCGGGTCGGCCTCGATGGCCGCCTTGAGCTCAAGGAGCCCCTGGGCCAGGGCCGGTTCCTGCTCCCGGAAGCGGGACTCGGCGTCCGGCCTTCCCGTGTCGATGCAGGTGCCCGAAGGCAGCACGAAGGTGAGCGAGTCCAGGGTGTGGTAGGCGTTCTGGGCCACCCCGCAGCACATGCCGCTGGAGTTGTTCGCCAGGATGCCGCCCATGGTGCAGGCGTTGATGGAAGCGGGGTCCGGCCCGAGCTTGGCCCGGCTCGCCCTCAGGGCCGCGTTCACCAGGCCGCCGATGATCCCCGGCTGGACCCGGACCCGGGCGCCCCCGTCCAGCACCTCGACCTGGCGCCAGTGCCGCTGGACTTCCACCAGGACACCGTCCGTGATGGCCTGCCCGGAAAGGCTGGTGCCGGCCCCGCGGAACGTCAGGGGCGTGCCCGAGGCATGGCTGAAGCGGAACAGCCCGCGGATCTCCTCCACCGTGCGGGGGAACACCACGGCCCTGGGAATCAGCCGGTACACCGAGGCATCGGCCGCGAAGGCGACCCGGTCCACCGGCCGGTCCCGGACCTGGTCCGCTCCCACGATGCTGTCCAGGGCCGGGCGGAGCGAAGAGGGGTTCATCATGCCTCCGGAAGGTGTTCCACCCATGAGGGATGACCATGCTAGCACCGTCCCGGCCGGGGGCCCCTCCGTTCCATCCTTTCAGCATTTCTCGTAGAGGCAGAACTACCGGATCGCCCCCAAGGCGAATCGGAGCGCGATCAGCGGGTGTAGGAGAATTTCACGGATGGCAGGGAGCGGCTGACCGCTTGCCGGGTGTGGAGGTTCCAATAGAGGTAGCTGAAGGTCGCCCGGTAGGTCTTTTGGCCTTCGGGGAAGTCGTAGCGGTCATCGATGCGGATTTCCCGCTTGCTGGTATGGCCGGGTTCCAGGGGATGGAAGTCCGCCCTGGTGAAGGCCCCGCGCTTGGCCATGGGGCCGCGGTAGGGCACCATGCGGCCGTCCTCGCTCCGGATCTCGAACTCGGAGCGCATGGGCATTTCGCCATCCGGGAGCTTTTCGAGCCAGACGACCCTTGAGGTGTGGTTGGTGAAGGTCACGGTGGCCCGAAGCTCCCCGCCCTCTCCCGTCAGTTCCATGACCCCGGCCACGGGGCCGGTCGGGGCGTGGCCATGGGCGAATTGCGCCGGAGGATTGGCCAGGAGGGCCAGCGGGAGGAAGCCCAGGAGCGCCTTCGGGGTGAGGGAACGAATCGGGTTCACGGGTGGCCCTCCTTCTTTGGGAGCGGTCGATGGACGTATCTGTTTCGGATCCATACGGGGCCAACCTCCGGTGGGGCGGTTGCCAGGAGGACCTGAAAATTATGTGCTGCTAATTTATGATTGGTTCCACGGTCAAGGGCGGACTTTTTCCACACGTGGCGCGGCAAGGCAGGGGAGCCTGGCTCATTCCACCTGCGCCGGCGACCACGCGTTTGCCATGGCCGCTCCGGACAGACCTACCTTGTTCTTGTGCCGGGTTCTTCACCAGCAGCGACCTGGTGCCGGGCCTGAGGGAAAAATCCCGGGTGGATGGACTTGACTGAAAATATATAAATATTAAATTAGCCCGAAACGGGATCGCACTGGAGCCATCCTCATGCGGAGGAACCTCGGAATGCCCAGAACCTGCACACGTCTTTTCGGTAGCTTGGCGATCTTGATCTGTTGCGCGTCAATGGCTCAGGCCGGCGAAAAATATTTCACCAACAACGCCGGCACCCTCTTGACGGTGAATCTCGAGGCGGATGGTGAACATCTCAGCGTCGAAGTACGGCCTGGAGAAAGGAGACTGATCAGCTTCAAGTCCATCCACGCCAAATCCATTGTCTTTGCTTTAAATGGCAAAAAGGTTACCCGAACGGACGAGGATGGCATCAACACGAACACCCAGTTCTTTGTCGACGAGTCCGGGGCCGTGTCGATGTCCCCCGACAATCCCTAGCCGGGCTGGTTTTCAGCAGAAGGTCAACCGTTTGTAGGTGAATCTTACGGATTTCAGGGAGCGGGTGCTTGGCCATGGGGCCGGTCGGTGCGTGGCCATGATCGGGTTCACGGCTGGCCCTCCTTCTTTGGGAGCGGTCCTTTTGGGTATCTGTTTCGGCTTTACACGAGGCCAACGCCCGGCGGGATGGTTGCCAAGAGGGCCCGAAAACGATGTGCCACTAATTAAATGATTGGTTCCACGGTCAAAGGCAGATTTTTTCCGCGCATGGCGCGGTGATCGCCTGCAGACCAAAGACCTCGACGTCCACGCCCTCCGCGTAGTGCACGAGGGGCCTGCCACCCAGGGTCTCGATCCCGGCTGCGGCGAGCAGGTTCTCCCAACGGATCTGGGCGGCCGCGGCCTGGATCGGGTAGGGCCTGTGGTGGACCTGCCCGATGAAAAGTCCTTCCCCCGCCGTGGCAAACAGGAAATAGCGCTCGATCAGGAAATGTTCCAACGTTCCGGGCGCCGCGGGCCCTGGCGGCCCCCAGAACCGGGCCGTGAGGTCACAGCCTGCCGGGCGTCCAGGGGATAGGCGTGCCGAGCGGTACGCGCACTGCCCGGCGACGGTGTTGTCCAACTCCATTTTAGCGAAGAAATAGGGCAGCCTGAAGCTGAGGCGGGCCAGGGCCACGGCGATCCGGTTCGCGGCGTCCAGGCTGAAGAACCAGACGCCGGGCCGCCCATGCCTATCCAGGACGTAGGTGCGCACGTTGAGTTCGTGAAAATCGGAAAGCGCGGGAACGGCGGGGAGCCAACGGGGACGTACGTTCTGCATGGTGAACGGCACCAGGCCGACGTAGGCCTTCCCGCCGAAGGTGTCCACCGTCAGCCCCTGGGGCAGCAGTCGTTGCAGCACGTGGGGCCTGACCTCCCAGTGCAGGAAGGTCAGGTGCCGCCACTGCTGGAAGAGCACGGGGCTGCGGTCGGGGCGTTGTCCAGGCGTGATCCGGTCGAAGGTTGGGGAGATCATGGTTGTCCGGATGCAGGGTGTGAGCGGCGTCCTTCGTGTGCCCAGTATGGGATCCAACTCAAGCCCGGCAAGGCACGGGAGCCTGGCTGAACTCACCTGCGCCCGGTGCCGCACGGCCATCCCCCCCGACCCCAGGCCCAGAAAGTAGATGAGATTGCTACTGTGGTCGGTGTGGCAGGCTCCCTGAAGGTGAGGACTCGCAGGCCCTGGTTGGGCTTGGGTTGCTTCTGGCAAACCAGGCGTTCTGGATTTCAGCAGAAGGTCAACCGTTCCTGATCGCGGATATTTATTAAAACCTCGTAGATACATAAATAACTTCATTAAAAAAGGGTCTTGCCTCTTCCTGAAACATGCTTAAAATTTTCTTCAGTCCCCGCACGGTATACCGGGCGGCCCCCGTCCCCAGTGGGACGGGGTTGTTTTTCCGGGAGCCTTTCGTTCCGGACCCGGTGCCCTGTGGTGCCGACTTAACGCTGAAGGGTTTATCCCTTCGGTCCCGGTCGCTTGTGCGACCGGTTTTTATATGTGTCATAATTATGAACTATAAAAAAGTGATGGCCTTCGTGGATGGCTATAATTTTTACCATTCCATTCTCGAAATGATCCGGTCTGGGCCCATGGCCAATCGGGAGGATTTGAAGTGGGTTGATCTTTGGATGCTCATGAACGCTTTTATCATGCCGTCCAAGGAAAGCTTGGTTGGAGTTCACTATTTCTCCGCCTACGCAACCTGGAAGCCCGAGGCGATGGTGAGGCACCGCCAATACGTTCGGGCGCTGCAACATGTTGGTGTGACCGTGAAGATGGGCAGCTTCAAGGAGAGGCAAAAGAAATGCAGATACTGCGGATCCGTGTGGCCTGAAAGAAGCGAAAAAGGATCAGATGTCAATCTGGCTATTGAGCTTGTGAACCAGGCCCACCATGGGAACTTCGACAAGGCATTAATTCTGACCGCAGATACGGATCTGATTCCCGCCATTCAGATGGTTCGCGAACTGCATCCAACGGTTGCTGTGCATGCGGTGCTTCCCCGTCAACGCTATATTGCGGCCCATGCCATGCGCGGAGTCTGCAATGGCGCCATTAAACTCAACGAAACCCACCTCGAAAGAAGCCTGCTTCCAGCAGAGATCCATCTTTGCGATGGCGGAGTCATAACCAGGCCGGTCAGGTACAGCCCGCCGGCGACGCTGGGCCGCCGGTTCTGAGGGGCTGGCACGCTACTTCACCTGCGCCCGGTGCCTCACGGCCATCACCACTCCCAGGCCCAGGAAGTAGCTGAGGGTGCTGCTGCCCCCGGCGCTGAAGAACGGCAGCACGATGCCCTTGTTGGGCAGGACGCCGATGACCATGCCCACGTTCACCAATAGATGCAGCGCGATGATGCCGGCGGCGCCCACGCAGAAGTAGGTCTCGGAGGCGCTCTTGGCGGCCACGGCGGTGTCGAGGATGCGGCTGAGGACCAGGCCGAACAGGCCCAGGGCCATGAGGACGCCCAGGAAGCCGCGCTCCTCGGCCCACACCGAGAAGACGAAGTCGGTGGTCTTGACGGGGAGGAAGTTCAGCTGGGTCTGGCTGCCGGAGGTGAAGCCCTGCCCCGTCAGGCCGCCGGCGCCGATGGCGATGCGGCTCTGGTTGATCTGGTAGCCCTTGCCCTTGAGGTCGGCGCCGGGGTCCAGGAAGGTGAGGACCCGCTGCTTCTGGTAGGGCTTGAGCACTTTCTGCCAGGCCAGCACGGCCCCCAGGGACACGCAGACCAGGGTGATGGCCACCCACTTGGCCCGCAGGCCCTTGAGGATCGGGATGAGCACGAGGATGGGCAGGAAGCTCACCGCCATGCCCAGGTCGGGCTGCTTGAGCACCAGGAGCATGGGGAAGAGCACCAGGGCGGAGGTGCCCACCAGGTCCCAGGTGGTGAGGTCCTGGGGCTGGCGCGTGCCCAGGCGGTGGGCCACGAACAGGAGGGTCAGCCACTTCATCAGCTCGGAGGGCTGGAAGGTGAGGCCGGCCAGGACGATCCACCGCTGGGAACCGCCGATGCGGTGGCCCGCCACCAGCACCAGCACCAGGGAGAGGATGCCCAGGACGTAGAGGACCAGGCCGCTGTGGAAGATCCGGCGCGGATTGGCCGCGGCCAGGAGGGCCATGACGGTGAACCCCATGACGTTCCAAAGGCTCTGCTTGGCCCAGAGGGAGGCCTGTCCGGTGCTCCGGCCCGCGGAGTAGACGGTCAGGGTCCCCATCACCACCAGCAGGACCATGGGCCAGAGCAGGTTCGCATCCAGGGCGCGCAGGCGTTCCTTCACGGCTCCTCCGCGCTGTCGGCGTCCGGCTCGACCTTGTACTCGTCAGGCAGCTTGGCGCTGGGGGGAGGGAGGGGCTTCTTGAGGCGGTCGATGAACCAATACTGGCACAGCTTCTTGGCGATGGGGGCGGCGCTGGAGGCGCCGAAACCGGCGTTCTCGGCCACCACCACGAAGGCGATCTGGGGATTCTCCCGGGGCGCATAGCCTGCGAAGAGGGCGTTGTCCTTGAGCTTCTTGCTGAGCTTGGCGTAGTGGCTCTTGTCCACGAAGGTGGTCACCTGGCTGGTGCCGGTCTTGCCCACCATGGTCAGGCCGGGGACTGCGGATTCCTTGGCGGTGCCCACCTGCACCACCTGGTAGAGGCCCTCGTCCAGGACCTTCCATATCTCCGGATCCAGCCCCGTCTCCCGGGGGGCCGGGGCCGTGAAGAGATCCATGGGCCCGTTGTCCTCCTGGCGGACCCCGTAGAGGAGGTGGGGGGTCAGGAGCCTGCCCCGGGTGGCGAGCATGGCGTAGAAGCGCGCCAGGCCGATGGGGGTGAGGCTGTTGGCGCCCTGGCCGATGGCGACGCTGATGGTCTCGCCCGCGTACCACTTCTCCTTCTTCACCCGCTTCTTCCACTCCCGGCTGGGGACCCGGGAGGTGGCCTCGTGGGGCAGGTCCACGCCCGTGGGGACCGTGAGGCCGTACTTGGCGGCGGCGTTGTAGATGTCGTCGATGTCCAGGCGCATGCCCAGCTCGTAGAAATAGATGTCGCAGCTGTGGGCGATGGCCTGGACGAGGTTCACGGTGCCGTGCACGGCGTCGCAGCGGAAGTCTCTGCCGTAGAAGGATTTGTGGCCGCCGCAGGTGAAGGTGGTGGCGGGGGTGATGAGGCCCTTCTCCAGGGCGGCCAGGGCGATGAGGAGCTTGAAGGTGGAGCCGGGGGCGTAGCGGCCCTGGGTGACGCGGTCGAGCATGGGCCGGTCGGGGTTGCCCCAGTACTGCTCCACCTGTTCCTGGGTGAGGCGGTTCAGGAAGATGTTGGGGTCGTAGGAGGGGCTGGAATACTGGGCCAGGATGCCGCCGTCGCGCAGGTCCAGGACGATGCCGGCGCCCTGCTCCTGGCCGAAGGCCGCCTTGAGGGTAGCCTGGAGCCCGGCGTCCAGGGTCAGGTAGACGCTGCGTCCGGGTTTGGCCTCGATCTGCCCGAAGACCGCCACCTCCCGCCCCAGGTAGTCCACGAGGATGCGCCGCTGGCCGTCCACGCCGCGGAGCCGGTCGTTGCGGGAGGCTTCGAAGCCCGAGCGGCCGATGATCTCCCCCAGCTGGTAGCGGCCGGGATCCTTGGTCATCTCCTCGGGGGTGACCTCCCCCACGTAGCCCAGGGCGTGGCCGGCCAGATCCTGGCCCAGGTAGACCCGGCGGGGGGCGATCTCGATGCTGAGGAAAGGGAAGCGGGCGCGGAGCACTTCCGCCCGGGCCAGGGCGGCGTCGTCCAGGTTGTCCAGGAGCACCAGCATGCGGTTGCCGGCTGCCTGACGGATGGCCTGCACCCGGCGGCGCAGCTGTTCGGGCTCCATGGCCAGGGCCGTGGCCAGGGCCTCGATCTGCCTGGGGTCGTAGGGCAGGTCCTCGCTCTGGATGACCAGGTGCAGGGCCCGGCGGTTGTCCACGATCTTGTTGCCGTTGCGGTCGAAGATGATGCCCCGGGGGGCGGGGGTCGTGCGGGTCTTCACGGCCTGGGAGAAGGCCAGGCGCTGCATCTCCCGGCGCAGGCCCAGCTGGACCCAGCCGTAGGCCAGGACGAGACCGCCGATCATGCACACGGTCACCGTCTTCATGATCGCGATGCGGCGGTGGATGAGGCCCCGGTTCAGGATTTCCACCGGCTACCTCCGGTGGAGCGGGGGGTGGAGCCTGAGGGCAAGGGTGGCCCAGAGGGGGATGGAGGCCATGGCCCAGACCCAGCCCAGGCCCCAGGCGTGGGGCCCCGCCGCCACCCGGACGCAGGCCGTGACCAGGAGGAAATGCACGAGCACCAGGCCCGCCTGGCGCCCCCAGTAGGGCTTGAGGGAATGGGGGGGCCACTGCAGGAGGAGCCACACCGCCAGAAGACAGGCGAGCATGTTGCCCAGGGCGGTGCCGCCCAGGTGGGGATAGACCCGCATGGTTCCCTCCAGGACCCAGCCGGCCCAGGCGGCCCAGAACATGCCCTGGAGGGGCGAGGGGAAGCCCGGGGCCAGCCCCAGCACCAGGAAGACGTGGAGGATGGCCTGCAGCCCCGGCCAGGGGGCGGCGAAGTGGATCGTGCCGAGGGTGGCCAGGGCGATGACATGACGGCGGAGGATGGGTGCGGTCTGGCCCGTCATCGGTCCGCCTTTCTGGGCCTCTGAAGACCCTTGGCGGCCTCGGGCGGTGCGGCGGGAGGCGGCAGCTCCAGCTGCGGACGGGGCGGCAGGACCAGGACCAGGGAGATGCGGTCCAGGGGCGCGGCCAGCGAGACCTCCACCTGGAGCTCCGTGTCGCGCACCTTCATGGCGCTCACATAGCCCACGAGGAGGCCGCGGGGGAAGTTGCGGTCCAGGCCCGAGGTGAACACCGGTTCGCCCACCTGCACCACTTCCTGGCTACCGATGTAGCGCAGGGCCGCCTTGCCGGGGCCCAGGCCCTGGAGCACCCCGGTGGCGCGGCTGCGGGCCAGCATGACGCCGGTGGAGGCGTTGTAGGAATCCAGGGGCAGGACGGTGGACTGGCTCCGGCCCACGTCCCAGATGCGGCCCACGACCCCTTCGGGGCAGATGACGCCCTGGTCGGGCTGGAGCCCGGCATCCTCGCCCTGGTCCAGGCTCATGCCGCCGAAGGGGGCGCGGCGGACGTTGGAGATGATGCGCGCGGCCTGGAAGGTTAGGGGCAGGAGCTTCTTGAGGCCCAGGAGGCGGGTCGCCTCGGCCGACTCGGCCACCAGGGGTGCCTGGGCGTCCCGGGCGGTCTGCAGGGACACCACCTGGGCGCGCAGGCGGGCCACTTCGGCCACGGCCTCGCGGAAGTTGCCCAATTTCTGGCGGCGGTCCTCCTTCCACAGCTCCACCCGCGCGGACACCGCCCGGGGAGGGGCGGACATGAGGTCCATGAGGTGCTGCCAGCGGCTGGAGGAGCCCCGGCCCAGCAGGATCCACCCGCAGTGCCCCGCGAGCAGGGCCACCATGGCCCAGCGCCTGCGTCCGGACGGGTTCCAGCCCCAGGCATTCCTTCTCAAGGTGCTAGTCCAGGATCTGGATCCGCCTCAGGAAGGGGATGTCCTCCAGGAGCATGGCGGTGCCCCGCACCACGGCCGTCTCGGGGTTCTCGGCGCGGTAGCAGGGCAGGTGGGTCTCCTTGCTGAGACGCACGTCCAGGCCCTGGATCTTGGAGCCGCCGCCGGTGAGGCAGATGCCCCGGTCGATGAGGTCCGCCGCCAGCTGGGGCGGAGTCTCGTTGAGGGCCTTGCGCACCAGGTCGATGATGGCGCTGATGGGCTCGGCCAGGGCCTCGCGGATCTCGGTGTCGTTGAGGGTGAGGGTCTTGGGCAGCCCCTCGAACTGGTCCCGGCCGGAGATGCTCATGGTGCGGGTCTTGTCCGAAGTGTAGGCGGAGCCCAGGCTCCACTTAACCTCCTCGGCGGCCGCCTCGGAGATGAGGACGTTGTACTTCTCCCGGATGTACTTGATGATCGCCTCGTCCATCTCGTCGCCGGCGATGAGGATGGAGTCGGAGAACACCTTGCCGTTGTAGGAGATGACGGCCACGTCCGTGGTGCCGCCGCCGATGTCGACGATCATGCAGCCGCGCTTCTCGTTGATGGCCAGGCCCGCGCCGATGGCGGCCACCATGGTCTGGTCCACCAGGAACACTTCGCCGGCCTTGGCGTCGTAGCAGACCTGCTTGACGGCCCTGCGCGCCACCTGGTGGGCCCGGGGGGGGACGCTCACCACGATGCGGGTGCGGGCGATGCCCCGGTTGGGCCGGGCCTTCTTGATGAATGCGGCCAGCATCTTCTCCGCGGCGTCCACCTCGTAGATCATCCCGTCCTTCATGGGGCGGATGGTCTGGACCCCCTGGGGCGTGCGGCCCAGGAGCTGCTTGGCCTCGTCGCCCACCGCCTCCACTTCGTGGGTCTGGGTGTTCAGGGCGACGATGGAAGGCTCGTACACGACGATCCGGCCCGCCTGGCGGGTATAGATGAGCACCGAGGCGGTGCCCAGATCAATGGCCAGATCGGAGGTGAACAGACTGGACCAGAATTGTTTCGAAAAGGGGGTAGGCACTGAGCACTCCAACGCAATTCTTTAGAATGCCATGATCTTCAAGGTTTCGCTGCTGCCAATAGCTCCCGGGCCAGAAGATCGGGGTCCAGGCGCTGGGGGAGCTCGCGGTGGTAGCCGCGTACCCAGGCCTTGCCGTTGACCAGGATGAAGGGGATGGCCCTCTTGCCCGTTTCCCGTTCCAGGCGCTCGGCGGCGCCCTCCACGGTTTCGATGTCCACCTTCGTGTAGGGCACGGCGGCCTCGTCCAGCCAGCGCTCCAGGCGGCGGCAATCCGGGCACCAGGTTGCGCTATATACCTGCAAATCTAGTGATTTGATAGTTCCGGGGTCGGTCATGGAGCATCCTCGCTAGGCAGGGTCTGCCTTCGCTGTCATTCTGGTACTGAAACGTTTAGGAGAGAAGCATGGAAATGCGCGGCGTGCGAATGCTCGGAAAGCTGGGTCTCTGCGGACTGATGGTCGTGGGCCTCGCCTGCAACAAGGGCGCCAAGGACACCTCCAAGGTCCTGGCCAACGTCGGCGGCGAGAAGATCACCGAGAAGTCCTTCAGCGACGCCGTGCACGCCCTCGTGGGCGACGATGCCCGCGCCAAGGACCTGCTCACCAACCCCGCCCTCAAGGACCAGCGCAACCAGTTCCTGGCCGAGCTCGTGGACCAGAAGGTCATGGGCAAGTACGGCGACAAGCAGGGCCTGGACAAGGATCCCAAGGTCAAGCTCCTGGCCGACGCCGCCAAGGTCAACGCCTACGGCCAGGTGCTCATGGAGCGCCTCCTGCCCAAGGGCGAGCCCACCGAGGCCCAGATGAAGGCCTTCTACGACGACGCCAAGGTCAAAGCCCACGCCGCGGGCCAGGACAAGGACTTCCCCCCCTTCGAGGCCGTGAAGGCCCAGATCGCCCCTGCCATCAAGCGCCAGCAATCCCAGGAGGCCAGCATGACCCTCCTGAAGGAAGCCAAGGCCCAGGTGTCCAGCACCATCGACCCCGAGTGGCGCTCGGCCCAGCAGGCCCAGTAGTTCCTGCCGCGAAGGTCGCGAGGGCCTGCCTCGGCAGGCCCTCGCTCTGCCTATTGGACGCCTCGGCCCGTTGAGGTATGCCCTGCCGGTGGCTGCGGGAGGGTTCATCCGGGTCCCCTATTCCCGTTGCGACCCAACCCGGCCCCTGTTCAGCGCGCCGACCCATCATTCCGCTCGCAGCAGGGGTGCTGCTCGCGGTGCCGTGGCCCGTCCCATGGGGAGGACGTCCGGTGCGGGGCACGAAGATTCGGGGGATCCGCCCCCGCAATCTGGATGCCCAAGCCACGGCACCACCACCGATCCATCGCGTCTCTTGTCCGTCAACGCCCGCCTCACTCAGGATGCCTTCCCCTGGGACGGATACGGCACCGCGAGCAGCACCCCTGCTGCGAGCGGAATGGTGGGTCGGCGCGACCCACCGGGACCGCGTTGGGTCGCAACGGGAATAGGGGACCCGGATGAACCATCCTGCGGCCTCCGGCAGGGAATGCCTGGATGGGCCGGACGCCCCAGGCTGCGGAGCGCGGGCCCGCCTTCCCTACTTCCAGTGCTGGCCGATGAAGGCCTCCACCTCGGGGAGGCCGCCCTGGAGCACGAGATAGCCGTTGTGGGGCTCCCGGGGGGTGATCTCGTGGTTCACGGGGGTCAGGAGCATCCTGCGGATCTCGGCGGGGTCGTCGGTCTGGCCCAGCACCCAGGCCAGCTTCATGTAGGCGGTCTCGGGCAGCATGTTGTCCATGGGGATGATGCCCAGGTTCAGCAGGTCGCGGCCGGTGTCGTACACGTACATCTGGGCGTAGCCCCAGATGGTCTGCACGGTCATGACGACGGTCATGCCCTTGTCGATGGCGCGCTTGACGGCGGGGTAGAGGGGCTTGTTGATGTGGCCCAGGCCGGTGCCGGCGATGACCATGCCCCGGTAGCCCATGCTGGACAGGCCATCGATGATGTCGGGGTTGAAGTTGGGGTAGTAGTACTGAATGGTGACCTTCTCCTCGAAGGCCGGGTTGATGACGGGGACCCGGGTCTTGTCCCGCTTGAGGAAGTCGTCCGTGAGGTAGGTGAAGTGCCGGCCCTGGGCGTCCTTGTCCCGGCTCACCGTGGCCAGGGGGGTGGCGCCGATGGTGCGGAAGGTGCTGCGGTAGCTGGAGTGCATCTTGCGGCAGCGGGTGCCGCGGTGGAGGAGGTCGTAGTTGTCGGAGGTGGGGCCGAACATGCAGAGCATCACCTCGGCGATGTCGCACTCGGCCGCGGTGCGCACGGCGTTCATGAGGTTCAGGGCCGCGTCCGAGGAGGGCCGGTCCGAGGAACGCTGGCTGCCCACGAGCACGATGGGCACGGGGGAGTTCTGCACCATGAAGCTGAGGATCGCCCCGGTGTGGCTCATGGTGTCGGTGCCGTGGCCGATGACGATGCCGTCGCAGCCCCGCGCGATCTCATCGCCGATGGCCTTGGCCAGGGCGATGTACTGCTCGGGGCCCATGTTCTCGCTGAACACCCCGAAGAGCTTTTTCGTGTCCATGTTGGCGATGTCGGCCAGCTCGGGCACGGCGCCGTACAGTTCGCCCGGGGTGAAGGCCGGGATCACGGCCCCGGTGCGGTAGTCCAGGCGGGAGGCGATGGTGCCGCCGGTGCCCAGGAGGGTGACGTTCTTCTTGCGGGCGTCCACCGGGAAGGCCTTCTCGGGGATCTTGTAGTGGGCCTTCTTGTAGCCCAGCTCCCGGGCCGAGCGGATCCGGTCCGCGGCCACGCCCACGTTGTAGCCGTTGAAGAGCTTGATGACGATGTGGAGATCGTCGAAGGTGACGCTGCGGGGCAGGACGACCCCCTTGAAGAGGGAGCCGCGGTCGTTGACCACCTCCACCTCGCTCCAGACGCCGATGCCGTAGCGCTCCAGCGCCTCGCGGGCCGTTCCCCGGTAGCCCTGGTAGGGATCCTCCCGTTCGATGACGGGCAGCTTGGCGTCGGTCATAGCCCGGCCTCCTGGGTGAGACGGGAGCGGAGGTAGTCGGCCACCTCCCTGGCCGGGGCCTTGCCCAGCAGTTCCTTCATGGCGCGCCCGGCCAGGAAGCGCAGGCGCTTGGCGTCGGAATCCCCCATGTCGATGCGGTAGTCCTCCATGGACAGGCCCGTGAGCCTGTGGGACCACACCTCCCGGGGCTGGAGGCCGAAGCCCAGGTGGGCCATGGCGGTCACGGCGTCCGTGCCCGGGTTCCGGGCCATGTGGGTGGCCAGGGCCGGGATGGCTTCCCGGGACAGCTGCCCATTGGTGAGCAGGTCGAAGATCTGCACCCATTCCGCGGCGCCCAGGCGCTCCATGGGGACGCCCTTGCGCGCGAGCGCCTTGGCCCGCTGGCCGATCTCCATGGCCGCCACCCGGCCGTCGGCGCCGGTCATGGCCACCACGGCGTCCACGATCGTCACGCCGCCCCGGCGGATGAGGAATTCCGTGGTCTCCGGGAGCACGCCCCAGGCGCCGAACTGGTGGAAGCGCTCCCAGGGAGTGGGCCGCATGCGGCTCCGGGCCTCGGCCACGCGGGCCTCGGTGATGCGGGTGGGCGGGGAGTCGGTGTCGGGGTACATGCGGTCGGGGCCGGGCAGGATGCGCTCGAAGGTGGTGAAGCCGCCCACCAGGGCCTGGCGGGTCTCCTGGGGCACGCCCTTGAGGGCGTCCACGTAGCGCAGGCGGATCTCCTCGCAGGCGGTGCGGCAGTCGGCCTCGGGGCCGCACACCAGGTAGAAGTCGTCGTGTTCGCCCAGGCGCAGCTTGCGCCGCAGGCGCTCCATGACCCGGTGCTTGGCCGGGAATTCGGGCATCACCTGGCCGCTGAGCACGACGGGGGCCTCGTCCAGGCAGGCGATGACCCGGATGCGGCCGGAGAGCTCGTCCAGGAAGGTGGTCTCGGGCTGGGTGGGGAATTGGGCCAGGCCAAGGCCGCCCTCGAGCCTGGCCGCGAAGATCCGTCCTCCGCCCCGGATCGCCCGCTGCATGAAGCCCAGGTCCACGCCCTGGAAGATGTCGGTCACGTCGAAGGGGGTGAGGCGGAGGTCACCGGGCTCCCGGAAGCCGCGCCGGTGAAGCTCCTCACGGAAACGCAGGAGGTTCACCTGGCGGATGCCTTCGTTGTGCACGAGCTTGACGGCATAGCCGGCCTTGGGCACGCCCTTGATCTCCACCCGGTTGCCGCCCCGGACGCTGACGTTCACGTCCTGGCGGCTGGCGCCCAGGCCCGTGCGCACCCGCCCCGTGGAACGGGCCACAAGGCCGCAGAGGGTGATGGCGTCCCGCACTTCCTCGGGGGTGACCAGCTCGGGACCCGTGACGGTCTCGGTGAGGGGCATGCCCAGGCGGTCCGTACGCCACACGATGCGGTGGCCCTTGTCGTTCACCTCCCGGCAGGAGTCCTCCTCGACCGAGAGGTGGGTCACCGTCAGGTTCCGGCCCTTGAAGGGGAGGCTGCCGTTCATGCCGACGATGGCCGTGCGCTGGAAGCCGGTGGGGATGGAGCCGTCCAGGTACTGCTTCCGGGCGATGTGGACCTCGTCGATGATGTCCATGCCCATGGCCAGGCAGAGCTCGATGGCCACGTCGATGGCCTCCTGGTTCACCAGGAACGGCGGCGTGTCGTCCATTTCGTAGGTGCAGACGTTGAGGTGGTTAAGAAGGTAGATGATCTCCTTCTTCGTCTTGAACTCCATGAGGGCCGTGCCGTCGTACTCGCCCAGTTCGCTCAGGGTGGGCCTCATGTGCCGCAGCACCTCCCCGTCGTGGGTCTCGGTGTAGAGCCCGGCCGGGCAGCGGCAGAACAGCTTGTGGGCCGTGAGCAGCTGCTGGTGGACCTCCAGTCCCGAGATGAGGCCGGCGGCCTGGTAGTCCAGTTTCTCGATCATGCGCGCACCTTCGGGGCCAGGGACTGCTTGCGAAATCCTGGCCTCCGGGGCGGCGCTCCGTCAAGGCTGGGAGCGGTCCGGGCGCCCGATTGGTGCTTCCCGTCACAACGGCCGAAGTTTGGACATTTCGGCCTATCCCGGCAGCCCCTGCCGGTGGCCCATGGTCTTTGCGCCCGGGTCCCCGGCCTGGTGCCGACCCACCCTTCCGCTCGCAGCAGGGTGCTGCTCGCGGTGCCGTGTCCCGCCCGGTAGGAAGGACGTCCTGTGTGTTACTTCCTGTTTCTTTTTCCTGGATCCTTCCACCTGCAACCCACCCCTGCGCCTTCCGTGCTTCGGCACCGCGAGCAGCATCCCTGCTGCGAGCGGAAGGGTGGGTCGGCACCAGGCACCGGAACCCAGTTGGGTCGGTACCTGGCCGTGGGACCCGGGCGAATAGGTCCTGGGCCACCGGCAGGGAAGGCCAGGATAGGCCGAGAAGCCCTGTCAGTTGCCGGCGTTCGCCTGGAATTCCGCGTAGGTGCCCTGGAAGTCCTCGATGCCGTCGTCCGTGATGTTCCAGATGCGGGTGGCCACCTCGTCGATGAGGTCCTCGTCGTGCGTGACGAGGATGACGGTGCCCTCGTACTTCTGCAGGGCGGCGTTCAGGCCGATGACGGCTTCCAGGTCGAGGTGGTTGGTGGGCTCGTCCAGGACCAGGAAGTTGGGCTTCTGCAGCATGAGCTTGCAGAACATGAGCCGGCAGCCTTCGCCTCCGGACAGGACCTCGGTGCGCTTCATGCCCTCCTCGCCGCGGAAGAGCATCTGCCCCAGCACGCCGCGGATCTGCTCCACCAGGGCTTCGGGGTCGAACTGGCGGAGCCAGTCCACCAGGGCGTAGCCGCCGGGGATGGATTCCCGGAAGTCCTGGGCGAAGTAGCCCACGTTCACCTCGTGGCCCCACTTCACCTCGCCCGAGTCGATGGCGCGGTCCAATTCGGTCACGTTGGGGGCGTTGGCCAGGAGGGCCTTGAGCAGGGTGGATTTGCCGGCGCCGTTGCGGCCCACCAGGGCGATCTTCTCGCCGCGGGCGACATTGGCGGTGAAGCCGCGGATGATCTCCCGGCGGCCATCCTCCTGGTCGTAGCCCTTGCAGACGTTCTCGAACTCCAGGGCGTGGCGGCCGCCCGGCTTGTTCTGGCCGAAGGCGATGTAGGGCCGCTGGATGTTGCTGCGGGCCAGGTCGTTGGGGGTGAGGCGCTCGACCTCCTTGCGCCGGGAGTTCACCTGGCTGCTGCGGGTGCCGGCGGCGAAGCGCTGGATGAAGTCGTTGAGCTGGGCGATCTTCTTCTCCCGCTGCGTGTTCTCGGATTCCAGGCGGGAGCGGATCTGCATCTTCTGCATGACCATGTCGTCGTAGCCGCCGGTGTACTGGATGATGGTCTGGTAGTCGATGTCGGCGATGTGGGTGCAGATGGCGTTGAGGAAGTGGCGGTCGTGGGAGATGACCACGAGGGAGCCCTTGTAGCGCGATAGGAAGTTCTCCAGCCAGTGGATGGAGTCCAGGTCCAGGTGGTTGGTGGGCTCGTCCAGGAGCAGGGCCTCGGGGTTGCCGAAGAGGGCCTGGGCCAGCAGCACGCGCACCTTCTGGCCGCCCTGGATCTCCCCCATGGTGCGCTCGTGGAAGGGCTCGCTTACTCCCAGGCCGTCCAGGAGGATGGCCGCGTCGGCCTCGGCGGTGTAGCCGTCCTCGTCGGCGACGATGCCCTCCAGCTCGCCCAGGCGCATGCCGTCCTCGTCGGTGAGCTCGGCCTTCTCGTAGATCCGGTCCCGCTCCTGCAAGGCGGCCCACAGGGGCCTGTTGCCCATGATGACCGTGTCCACCACCCGGAAGGCGTCGAAGGCGAACTGGTCCTGGGCCAGGACCCCCATCTTCTTCGGGCGGATGATGGTGCCCGTGGTGGGCTCCTGCTCGCCGGTGAACAGCTTTATGAAGGTGGACTTCCCGCTGCCGTTGGGGCCCGTGAGGCCGTAGCGGCGCCCCGGCTGGAAGGTGGTGGTCACCTCCTCGAAGAGGATCCTCGCGCCGAAGCGCATGGTCACATTTTGGGCACCGAGCATGAATCCCCCAGAACCCTATATTCTACATGGCCTACCCAGGATTGCCATTCCCTTTTTCCCGCGCCATATAAGCGTTTCTTGCCCCTTCTTTTCCCCAAAAAAAAGTTTGGCCCCTGACTGACTCCATGGCAGGCAAGAGATAGCGTGCCAGGTCGCTGCCGACCCCATGCCATGACCGGTATCCCGAAAGGAGTGGCATCATGGATCCCTGAACTCGCAAATAGCTCGGTTATAACCGGCGGCTACCCATTCGAAATAGCGAGGAACCAAGAATTATGGGGCGCTAGATTCCCGAACCGGGTTCCTTATAAAGGCTGGCTCCCACGCTCACGGCCAGGATAAGGGCGGGTAGGGCCGCCAACAAAGGAACCAGCACCAACCCCGGTCGAATGAACCCGTAAGTTACCCAGGATGCATTGGCGATCATCCCAACAACCCAATAGACGAACCCGGCTACGACTGCGGTTTTCGGCCCTGGTCCGAAGCGCGGGCGGATGGCGGTGTAGAGCCAAATGGCAGTGATTCCCACCATAAAGGGAAGAATGAAACAGGCTGCGAGAACACCACTGGGCGGTGGGAACGTTTGGAAGTTGGGCATCGCGTGTAGCAACTCTCGGCCGAGGAATAGCAGGACCATCAAGCTGAGGAGAATCCAGACCAGACCCGTCACCAATCCGCACACGAGGATTCGGCCCCAATTGATAGGTCCCATGGATGCCTCCTGTGAGTTCAGCATGGTGGAAGCTAGGAATTCCGGGCGGGACCCAGCAGTTCATGCACTTCCTTGATGTACTCGGCGTAGGGAAGCATGGTCCACGTTTCGGTGGTCTGCGCCCCCAGCGACATGGAGATTAAGGAGACTTTCGAGGCCACCTTCTCGTCGGGTGCATCATAAATGCTGATGAAATCGTAGGGGCCTAATACCCAGAAATGTTCATGGAACTTAACTTCCGGACATTTTGTTTCCACTTCTTTCTTCCAGTTTCTGGAATTCTCCTCGATCTTGGCCAGATCACAGAGGGAATCCGGGCTCAGCTTGGTGAGCAGGATGTATTTGGGCATGGTTCTCTCCTCAAGATGACTGAAACTATATTTTATCGAGTGCTAGGAGACATAAATTACCCAATTGGATGGTTGAATTTACTAAGAAGGACATGAATGCCCTTTTCCCTGCTGGTCAGGTTGGCCTTGAAATCGATATTTTTTGCATGGTGGATTTCCACGCGAGTTTCCTCGATTTCTTTCACTAGGAGCAATTCCAGCAGCTCGGCTTCCTGATCGTTGAGTTCCAGCTTCATGGCACCCTCCTCAGTGCAGATGGCCCAACTGATTTGATATCTACAGAAAATATAGACTTTTCAGACCAGCCTGCAATCTCCATACTCACCCCGAGGAGCATACCCAATGGCAATAACCCTGGTTTGTGCCAGTGCTGGGGAGCTCCCTTGCCAGGGCCAGTTCCTGGATAATGTGCTGGCGGCTTGGATCATCAAGGGCGTAGAGGATGCTGGGGAGGTGAATGGTGGTGGGATGGAGTGGTCTGGTCATATGAAGCTGTTTTCGTATTGAATAATTAATATTATGCCTGATTGTTCGATTGTTATCTCCTCCGTTCAGTGGCTTGTGGCTAAGCCCTGACAGAGCAGCACTTCGTAGATCTAGTGTAGGCCCATCGAATCAGCGGAACCATTCCGCCTCGGGACATCCGACTGAATCATTTGTGGTGGACTCTGACAAATCCGGGCCTCCCGGTGGCTTCAGCGAAACGCCTTGAAGCGCAGAGAAAAACGTAGAGCCCCGCAGAGGTGCGCAGAGGAT
>Ga0316217_10000208_pt1 | contig 88818 bp, 76 predicted proteins | sample 1anoAmetaG_FD_203633 | JGI IMG/M metagenome (GOLD analysis project Ga0316217, IMG submission 203633) | Freshwater microbial communities from Trout Bog Lake, Wisconsin, USA - 1anoA | ecosystem: Environmental > Aquatic > Freshwater > Lake > Hypolimnion/Profundal zone | place: USA: Wisconsin...
GATGTATCTTATAGATGGCATGCAATCCAGGGCTATGGGTATTGTCCCCTTTCACTATAGCTATGTGTTGGAAAGCCAGGTTAAGCAGAAAGTCGAACTCTATAATCGATATGGTTGGGGTAAGATGTGGAATTTGGACCTGGTTGACTGGTACAATAGTTTTTACTTGAAATGGACCCCGGAGAACCGCCGGGAACTTGAACGACTCTACCCGATCTGGACGGGGGATCCCCTCTCTTGTTCGCTGCCGTTTACCGGAACCCATCCTGAAGTAATGGAGGAATTTATCAGGGCATACCGTGGCAGGGAGTTTTCCTTGCAGGTCGGGAACGCCGGGCCTGCTTCCTGTGGTGTCGACGAGAAGGATGCATTGGCAACGGTCGGCTCGGTCAAGTACCTACAAAAGACGCTCGATGCTTGGTCTCACATTGAGCTTGATAGTCCGCTCTTGATTCGTAAAGAGTCCATGGAGCGGCACATCGAATATGGCTCTCCTTTCTGGAACATCCATGTGGCACTCGCTTTTGTCGCGAGTCGCTTCCAACCCGGATCTTATTTGGAAGTCGGTGTCAGGACCGCTGCTTCGATGGTGCAGGTGCTCTATAATGCCAGCCCCGTTCAGGTGACCGGCGTCGATCTCTGGGAGGGTAATTACGCATCCCTTCCTAATACGCTTGATTTTGCAAAGGGGCAGATTGCCCGTTTCAGACAGGAAACCGGACGGCAATCTCCCATAGAGCTGATTCAAGGGAACAGTCACGTTATTCTCAAGCAACTGATCAAGCAAAAGCGAAAATACGAACTTATTACCGTGGACGGTGACCATAGCGACGCTGGAGCCATGTCTGATTTGGAAGACGCATACCTCCTTCTTGAAGAAAGGGGCATCATTGTCTTCGACGACATAATTCACCCAAGCTTTCCCACACTGCTGGGCGTGATTCAGGAGTTTGTCCGACGGCATGCGGATCTCCAACTGATATTCAACACCACCCAAGACAATGGTACCGCTCTGTTGCTTCGCGGAATCACGTGGAACACCTTGAAAGGTTATAGAATTGCAGGAGAGGGGGTCATTGGAAGTGATTTGACCCAAATTCAGGAAGGGTCTGATTTTGAAACCGGCTTGCGAGAACTCATATTGTCGATTAAGCCGCGAACGGTAATCGAAACCGGCACGTACCTGGGAACTGGCACGACAAGGATTATCGCCACTGCACTGCGGGATGCCGGGCTTGTCGGCACGACATTCTACTCGATAGAATGCAATCCTGATCATTACCGGCAGGCGTACATCAATCTCGACCAGGCGGGATTGATGCCGTTTGTCAGGCCCCTGCTCGGACTATCGGTGCCTCGAAATCTCCTCCCCACCGCCGAAAAGATCCTCGATGATACTGTGCGCAATGTAGAAGAGGATGGCATTTTTGCCGATCACCAGGAGCAGGATCGCTTGGCACTCTATTACCGCGAGACGGATTTTCCGGATATCCCCGAGGATCTTATCGGCGCCTGTCTGGAGCAGTGCGGGAAGCGGCCCGACCTGGTTTTGCTCGACAGCGCCGGGCACATGGGTAATGTGGAATTCAATTACGTGATTGAACGGCTCCGGGGGGAATGCTACCTGGTTCTCGACGACATCCGCCATGTTAAACACTACCGAAGCTTCCTTCAACTTCGGAGCGATTCCCGTTTTACGGTGATGACATCGTCCGATGAGAAGTTCGGCTTCTGTATTGCCAGGTTCAATCCCGCCGCCCGGATGGAGCCTCCAGTCAAGAGAAGTCGTATTGTCTGGGTGAGAACAGATTCCATCGGCGACAACATCTTGGCGGGTTCCATGCTCTCCCATGTGCGAGAGAAATATCCGCATGCCGAAATTATCGTAGTTTGTCAGAAGCATATCGCCGAGTTATACGAATATTGCCCTTTCGTTGACAGGATCATTCCAATCCCGATTGAACATCGGTGGGAAAATGGCAATAGTTATGACATGTTTATTGAGCAAATCAGGCAACTGAACCCCGATATCCTCTTGAACAGCACTTATTCTGTACACGGCATTTCCGACCTTCCCGGCTTGGAATTCATTCCCGAAAGAATTGCCTTCAGAAATGCACCGAATGCCTCTTATACCCGTTTGGCCTCCTCGCCACAAGACTGGAAACCGGAACTGGAACGCCACCGCGATTTTCTTGGTGCCTTATCTATTCAAACAAACCCGCTGTTCCCTGTGGTATGGCTCAACGGTGACGATGAGCTCTACGCCTGCGACGTTTTCGCCGCTTATGGCCTCGACCCCGAAAAAACTATTGCCCTGTTTCCAGGATCACGGACATTTCATAGATTCTACGGTCCCGAAAAATACGCCGAGGCAATCAACAACCTATCCCTTGAACAAAGCTTTACGTTTATCGTAATGGGAGGTGTAGATGACCGGGAAGCCGCAGCAGAACTCGTCGCACATTTGACAAGATTTGGACATTCCTCCATAGACTTGGCCGGGGCCACGACCATTCGCCAGATGGCGGCGATACTGCGTAAATCGAGACTCTACGTCGGCACCGAAACGTCTGCTGCCCATATTTGCTGTGCAGTGGGAACTCCGAATGTAGTTCTTTTGGGTGGAGGACATTTCGGCAGATTCATGCCTTATTCCCCGCTAACTACTACTGTCTGCCTGCCGCTGGATTGTTACGGTTGTAACTGGCAATGCCGTTTCGATAAGGTCTACTGCATCACTTCCATTTCCCACTCAACCATTACGGCGGCGATACGGGATGCCTTGCAGCGCTCTTCTGAAAAACCCCGCGTTTTCATTCAAGGGAGGGGTGCTTTTACCTCCGGTCAGCCTTCATGGAAGATGTTCGATCCTTTTCTCGACGTGAATACCGTTGAGCCCACCATTGTCGAAGAAACCGCTGGCAACAACACTACCAGCCATTATCCAAAAATCTCCATAGTCACTCCCTCATTCAATCAAGCCGAATTCCTCGAAGAGTGTATTACGTCAGTTCTGAGCCAGAACTATCCCAACCTCGAATACATCATTATGGATGGCGGCAGCACGGACGGCTCGGTAGAGATCATCAAGAAATACGAAAAATATTTAACCTATTGGCAGAGCAAACCGGACGGCGGACAGTACCGCGCCATTGATGAGGGATTCCGCCGTTCCAGCGGCGAAATCATGACCTGGCTGAATTCCGACGACAAATTTCACCCCGGGGCTTTCGAGAAAGTTGCTGCTATCTTCTCCGAACATCCAACGGTCAAATGGATTATGGGGAGGCCAAACGGCTTTGATAAGAATGGGTCTCAGGCGTGGGTTTTCGACTATCTTCCCCTCTGGTGCCGGGAGAAATACTTGAGAAAACAGTATCGCAACCCGTATATCCAGCAGGAGGGAACATTCTGGCGCAGAATACTATGGGAGAAGGCCGGAGGATTCCTGAAGTGGGATTTGCAGTTTGCAGGCGACCTTGAGTTATGGACGCGTTTTTTTCGTTATGCACAACTATATACCGTAGATTCGCTACTTGGCGGTTATCGTCAGCATGCACAACAAAAAATGGCTCAATTTCTTGACAGATACCACCTGGAAGCCGAGGCAATTCTTGATTTCGAGCTGGAATTATTTCAGCACGCCCAGGATACAATTCTTTTACCGGCGCCAGCACCCATCCTCAAGATCGAGATGCTTAGAGTTTTAGATAAAGTCACATCCTGACTTTGAAAAAAAATCAGGACGGCTGCTGGACTAATAAATTGCTGTATTGTCAGCAAACAGAAGCCTGATGGCCCATTTCGGCAAGACGGAAAAGAAGTAGTTTCAGGGTCAAATTTAGGATGAATATTTTTGTTGCGATAAGGTTGTCTGTGTAGAAAATGCTAATACCGGTCACATGAAACTAATTGTGTGCCAAGAGGTAGCCACCGTGTCACACAATTCAACACAATGCCCGAGAGTTGTCATTGCGGAAAGTGCCATGGCACACCGTTGGCTCGACGGTTTGGAGGGGTTGGAAATAGGCCCGTCCTCCCACAACCCTTTCGGGCTCAATACCAGAAATGTCGGAATAAAAGATGAGATCTACGAAAAAGAGCAGCTTTTGCTCGCAGGGGAAGCAGCGAAACTGGATATTGTTGCCCGCGCCGACGACCTCCCGCTGCCGGACGAATCGGAAGATTTCATCCTTTCTTCCCACGTTATCGAACACTGCCCGGATCTGATCAAGACCCTTGTCGAGTGGTTTCGGATCGTGAAGCGTGGCGGATATATCTTCATGATCGTACCCCATCGCTATGCGGCGCCGTCCGACAGGGATCGCCCGCTTACCGATTGGCCGCATATCTTTGGCGATTTCCAGAAGGGTATAACCGAGTTGACGGAGCCCGAAGCGGGGAGGTTCGGCCATTGCCACTACCACGTGTTCAGCCCGGAAACCATGAAGGATTTCATTGGCAGAATATTTGGCGACAGACTGGCACTGCTGGATTCCCAGGAGTTTGATGACAAACTGGGTAATGGTTTCACGTTGGTATATCGCAAGGAGATCCGCAATTCACAGTTGCTGCCGTGGGAGTATGCGCCTCAGGGGAATGGAACGATTTCAATCGCTTCCCAAGGCATAGCAGTTTCAGCCATCGTCTCCACCTACAATGCCGAACACTTCATGCGCGGCTGCCTGGAAGACCTCACGGCCCAGACCCTCTTCGTCAAGGGCCGGATGGAAATAGTCGTCATTGATAGCGCCTCGTCCCAGAACGAAGCAGCCATGGTTCGCGAGTTTATGGCATGCCATGGAAAAAAGATTACCTATATCCGCACCGATACCCGCGAATCCATTTACCAGGCATGGAACCGGGCTATCCGGGCCGCACGCGGCCATTATATCACCAATGCCAATACAGATGACCGTCACCGGTCGGACGCATTGGAAATCATGGCGCAGGAACTGGACAGTCATCCGGATGTAGCGCTGGTCTATGCCGATGTTTTTGTGACCACCCTGGACAATCAGACCTTTGACAACCACATCCGATGCGGCTATCATCTCCGTCCCAACTACAAGCCGGAGATCATGCTCTCCGGGTGCCACATGGGACCCCAACCGATGTGGCGCAAAAGCATTCATGACGCGATCGGCTATTTTTCAGAAGACCTCCGGTCGGCGGCCGATTACGAGTTCTGGTGCCGGATAGCCTTGAAATATCCACTACGGCACATACCTCAGTTCTTGGGGCTCTATTACGAGAATCCTGTCGGTTTCTGCAATGCGGACATGGGCCTGAGCAGAGAGGAAACCACTGCTATACAACGAGCCTACGCCGGCCATCTTCCGCCACCGTCCCGAAGCTATACCAATAATCTCCAATATCATGGGCAAACGTCCCCACGGCACTTCGTCAATATCTGCATGGTGACCTACAACCGCTTGGAGTTCACCTGCCAGGCTATCAACGCTTTGGTGCTGCATACGGATTTCCCGTATGTGCTTACCGTCATCGATAACGCCAGTTCTGATGGCACCCGTGAATACCTGCTGGAACAGAAACGGATGGGCGTCATCAAGACTCTGGTGCTGCTGAACGAGAATGTTGGGGTGGCAAAAGCGTCAAACCTGGCCTGGAGCCTTGAGCCAGAAGCAGCCTATTATCTGAAGCTGGATAACGATATCGTCATCCAAAAGCCAGGGTGGTTGTGGGAGATGATCAAGGTTGTCGAGGCGGTAACCGAGGCCGGTGCTGTTGGGTATAATTTCGAAACAGCCAGCTATGAAGCCGTTGCTGCCTATGGTGTTCGGTTCCGTCCAAAATCGAACGGCAATCTGGGCGGCGCCTGCATATTGATACCGAGGCGGACGCATGATCTCCTCGGTTACTGGTGCGAAGACTATGGCCTTTATGGAGAAGAGGACGCTGACTACGGCGCTCGAATACGACTGGCCGGACGGTACAATATCTACATGGAGGATGAACGGATTGGCTTGCACCTGCCGGCAGGCCGGGCGGCAATCATCGACAATACCCTCACTGCCCGCGACGGCATTGAAGAGAAAACATATTCCGAATACCGTGCCTGGAAAGACGAGGCTAGAAGACTAAACGTACTTTCCGGTAGATATCTTCGCAATATCGATTGCTATACGCAAAAGGGAAGCGCTGTTTATTTCGATTCTGCCTTTGCAGTTGCTTGGCATGACAGGCAGAGCATCGATGCTGAAGTAAATGATCATGCTATCGAAGTCGTTCAGTACGGTTCTGCTGGACAAGCGGGCCGTGGAACCGTAACGGTGTCGTCGACAATTCATCCCGCAAAACCAAAAATCGGAGTACTTGCCAGTGCGCCGTTACAGAGCGCCTGTCCGCAACTCCGGCTGGTCTCGGCCCTTGCGTGCCTGCAAGAGGCAGGAGAGTTGGAATACGTTGATATCGCAAGAATGCTCGAGAGCGCGCCTGCAACTTTTGTAAAGGAACTCGCCGGCATGAGCGCATTGATCCTGCAGCGCTCAAAGATCGCTTTCTGGTCATATGATGGGCTTGGTCCGCTTCTTAAGGAAACAGGCACGAAACTCGTTCTGGAAGTCGATGATGCCGTGATGCAGGTTCCCAAAACGAATCCGCTATATGAACATTTCCAAGCAAAGCAGCACGACTTTGAAGAGTATTTCAGACATGCCGATCTCATAACAGTTTCAACGCCTTATCTGAAAGAACTTTATTCACACTACAACCGCAATGTCGTTGTATTACCGAACTGCATCGACACAAAGATCTGGAAGTGCGTGCCTCCCGTGCCAACAGAGGCACGACAGCCTCTGAAAATCCTTTTCAGCGGGACACCTTCGCATGTTGAGGATTTCACGGTTCTAGACGGGGCCATGCGCCGGATTCTGGAGGAGTTTCCGAACGAGGTCGAGCTGATTATCTGGGGGAACATGATCCCTGGATTTTCAGGCCACCCGCGTGTCCGCCTTATTGAAAACTATGTCGAACACTATGCAAACTATGCCGAAAGCCTCAATAATCTGAAGGCTGATATCGGCATTGTCCCGTTGAAGGAAAATGTATTCAACAGTGCAAAATCCGTCATAAAATGGCTTGAGTATTCCGCATGCGGGATTGCGGGGATTTTCAGCAATGTCGGAGAGTATCGAAGCGTTGTGTGCCACGGCAAAACAGGGCTGATCGTGGAAAATAGTGAAGCTGATTGGTATGCCGCGATAAGGGGATTGATAGTAAACAGGGAGCTACGGTCCAGCATTGCCCGGAATGCATATAGTGCCGTGATTGCCAGGCATACGGTGGCACATAATGCCTACAAGTGGCTTGAAGCGTATAAGTTGTCTGGCTGTATCTCCACCGGGGCTAAACCCATGAGTTCGTGTGAAAGTGGAATCACCGCGGCGGCCCGCTTTCACCAGGCCGGGCAGTATGCAAAGGCCGAGGCGATGTATCGTGATATCCTGGCTGCTGAACCGGATAATTGCGATGCTCTTCATCTGCTGGGCGAACTGGCTCATCAGTTCGGCAGGTTGGATGAGGCCTTGGAACTGCTCAGCAAAACGGTCCGGAATGACAAGGCACGTCCCAGTGCATTCATCAGTCTTGGCAACACATTGACGTCTTTGGGCCGCTATGGAGAGGCTTCGGAATCTTATCGCCGTGCCCTGGAACTCGAACCGGACAATGGCGGTACCCATTACAACCTGGGCAATGTGTTGCATTTTCTCGATCGCAATGATGAAGCTGTGGAATGCTATCGGAAGGCGTTGGACATTAAGCCGGATTTTATAGAGGTGCACAATCATTTAGGTAACACACTCAGGAAACTTGGGCGTCTGGAAGAAGCGGAAGCGAGCTTCCGCCTGGCACTGGGACTGAATGCCGAGCTGCCGGAAGCACATAACAATCTCGGGAATGTGCTCATGGATCTTGGCCGGTTGGACGAGGCCGAGGCAAGTTTCCGCCACGCGCTTGATCTCAAGCCCAACTTTTTTGTTGCTCACAGCAACCTGCTGTTTGTCCAGAGCTATTCCGTCGGTCATGACAGCGCTTGCCATCTGGAGCTGGCTCGCAGCTACGGTCGCATGGTTGGAAAGAGCGTGACGGCAAAGTTTGCATCCTGGCACTGTATCAGGCAGCCTGGGCCTCTCCGTGTCGGTCTTGTGTCAGGGGACTTTATTAATCACCCCGTCGGATTTTTTTTGGAAACTGTTCTGGCGCACCTGAATGCATCACGCATCGAGCTGATAGCCTACGCTACCCAGCGCAGATGCGATGATCTAACGGATCGTATCAAGCCGTTTTTTTCTGAATGGAGACAACTCGACGGACTTGATGATGAATCCGCGGCACATCTGATACATAACGATCGCGTGCAAATACTGATCGACCTTGCCGGCCACACCGCCCACAACCGGTTGCCGGTGTTCGCCTGGAAACCGGCGCCTGTTCAGGTCAGCTGGCTGGGGTATGGCTCGACCACCGGGGTTGCGGAAATCGATTATATCCTGGGAAATCCGTACAGCACACCCGCGGAGGAAGCCAATCACTTTACCGAGGCCATCTGGCAACTGCCCGAAACGTCACTCTGTTTTTCCTTGCCGAACCTCGATCTGGAGGTGGCGCCGCTGCCCGCGCTGACAAATGGTTTCATTACCTTTGGCTGTTTCAACAATCTGGCAAAATTGAACGACGAGGTGCTGTCATTATGGGCGAGAATATTGAAGGCAGTGCCGGCGTCCCGCCTTTTCCTGAAAAACAATCAGTTGGGAAAGTCTTCGGTTTGCAAGGCCACCATCGCCCGTTTCGCTGCCTGCGGAATATCTGAAGATCGCCTCCTTCTGGAGGGCCGCTCTCCGCGTTCGGAATATTTGAGGGCGTACAACCGTGTGGATATTGTCCTCGATCCATTCCCCTTTCCCGGAGGGACAACTACCGCTGAAGGTCTGTGGATGGGGGTTCCGTTTATTACCAGGCAAGGAGACCGATTCATCTCGCACCAGGGAGAAATGATAGCTCGGAATACGGGACTTCTCTCCGAGTGGATTGCCAAGGATGACGACGAATACGTGGCAAAAGCGATCTTTTTTTCATCAAATCCGGAATATCTTGCCGGGCTGAGAACCATACTCAGGCGGCATCTTCAACTGTCGCCGCTTTTCGAGGCCTCTCGTTTCGCCCGTTACCTTGAGAAGGCCCTCTGGGACATGTGGGATAGATTTTCGGAGCAATATTTGCGATGAATTCTCATGCTTCAAATACTACAGCACTCCCGCAAGCGATCGAGGAGGCGCTCCAGCACCACCTGGCCGGACGATTCTGCGATGCTGAATCCATTTATCGCCACGTTTTGACGGTTGATCCGGAATATTTCGATGCCTTGCATCTGCTGGGGGTTCTCGTTCATCAGACCGGCAGGAATGATGAGGCGTTGGATCTGATCAAAAGGGCGGTGCGTAAGGATACGACGCAACCCTCTGTTTTTAATAACCTGGGAGAGGTATACCGGGCGCTTGGCCGCTTCGAGGATGCCGAACGGTGTTACCGGCAGGCCCTGGCTCTCAAGCCGGACTATGCCGAGGCGCATAACAATCTCGGCAATACGCTACTCGATCTCGGGCGGTTCCTGGAGGCGGAACAGGCCTATCGCAAGGCGCTTGTTTTCAAGCCGGACTACACCGAGGCTTATGGCAACCTGTGCAAGGCCCTGCTCGATCTCGGACGTCCGGAGGAGGCGGAACAGGCCGGCCGCCAGGCCCTGACTCTCAAGCCGGACTCCGCCGAGGCGCATAACAACCTCGGCAACGCGCTTCTGGATCTCGGACGTCCGGAGAAGGCGGAACAGTGCTATCGGCAGGCATTGGACATCAAGCCGGGCTACGTTGAGGCATATAACAACCTCGGGAATGCGCTTTTGGACCGTGGGCTGCCGGAGAAGGGGATAGAGGCCTACCGCCACGCCTTGGTACTCAAGCCGGATTACGCCGAAGCCTATTTCAATCTTGGCAAAGCGCTTCAGGATTTCGGAGAGCTGAAGGCAGCCGAACATGCCTATCGCCAAGCGTTGGTTTGCAAAAACGACTACGCCAAGGCACAATGGAACATCTCGCTTCTCAAGTTGCTTCAAGGTGACTACGAGGAAGGATTCAAGCTCTATGAGAAAAGGTTCATCGGTGGAGATAGGAAGGTCTTCGAGAAGATGAACACCTATCTTCAGCAACTGAGCGCATATCGACGCTGGGACGGAGAGACATTGGAGGATCTCTCGTTATTGGTCATAGCCGAGCAAGGGCTTGGTGATTGTCTGATGATGATGCGGTATTTGCCTTTGCTCGGGCAACAACGTCCCAAACGCCTCGTTGTCTATTGCGCGGAACCGTTAAAACGGATCATTCAGTGTCTGCCCGGCGTTGATGATGTGATCACCATGAGCGAACCGCTCCCATTCGGTCGATTCGATCTATATTGTCCCATGATGAGTTTGCCCTATGTTTTTAAAACGCGGATAGAATCGGTCCCCGGTCCTGTTCCTTACCTCACTGTTCCTGAAGGCATGAAACAACAATGGCGCAAGCGCCTTGCGGATGTGTCCGGGGTGAAGGTGGGCCTTGCATGGGCGGGGAAAGAGTCATACCTGGAAAATGACATGCGCAGCATATTATTGCGTCAGTTCAGCCCATTGCTGGGAATAAACGGGATGCAATTGGTCAGCCTGCAGAAGGGGAAAGAAGAAGGGAAGTGGAAAGAATCGGGTTGGAGTCTCCTGGATTGGATGGATGAGTGTGGCGATCTGTTGGATACCGCGGCCTTGATAGATCAACTGGACCTCGTTGTCAGTGTGGATACCTCGATCGCCCATCTGGCAGGGGCGTTGGGAAAGCCCGTATGGCTTCTGAACCGTTTCGGGAGTGAATGGCGCTGGTTGCTTGATAGGGATGATTCACCGTGGTACCCCGGCATGAGGATCTTCAGGCAGGAAAAGCGGGGGGATTGGGACAGCGTCATCAGGCGGCTGGCTATTGAATTGGAACTTACGATAGAAAAAACAGGGAAACTTTGTACTCCCAAATCGCCTGCCGAGTTGCCCGAGTCCATATTTCAGTCAGCCATGGCGTACCTGGAACAGAAGGCATACGCTGCAGCCATCATCCGGTTCCGGGAACTTCTCACCCTGGCCCCCGCCGAGCCGGCTGTCTGGTACAACCTGGGGTGCGCCTATCGTCTCAAGGGCAATACTGCCGATGCCGAACCCTGTTTTCAACAGGCGCTATTACTGGAGCCCGAAAGCCCTTCCATCTGGTTTTCTCTCGGAGGCATCCACCTGGAGCGGGAGGCGTTCGCCGAGGCGGAAGCGTGCCTGCGCAAGGCGCACTCATATGCGCCGGACTCTGTTGATATCCTGCTCAAGCTGGGGGAGTCACTGGACCGGCAAAAGAAATTGGCTGAAGCCATTGATTGTTGCCGGAAGATACTCTCCATCAAGCCTGGTGACCTACAGGCTACCTACAATCTGGCCATCCTGCAGCTTGGCTGCGGTGACTATGCGGCCGGCTTTGGCTCCTTTGAAATACGTTTGGAGAGATACCGGATCGACCGTCGAACGTATGACCAGCCGCGCTGGGACGGCTCTCCCCTGGAAGGGAGGAGCATCCTTGTTTTCGGAGAACAAGGGATGGGGGATGTGATCCAGTTCTCCCGCTATATCCCCCTTGTGGCTGAACGCGGCGGGAAGGTCATCTTCGAGGTAGACAAGCCGCTTGTCCCGCTGTTTGCATCATTTTCCGGCGCGGCGCGGGTGGTTGCCAAGTCGGAGACGCCTCCATTGACGGATGTGTATATCCAATCGCTCAGCCTCCCCCGCATCTTCCGGACAACGCTGGATTCAATTCCAAGGCGCATCCCCTACATCACACCAGACCCGTCCAAGGCGGCCGCTTGGCGGCAGATGCTGGCCGGGGATCCGTTGTGCCGAATCGGGCTGGTCTGGCAGGGAAATTCCCGTAACGAAATGGATCGGGATCGTTCCTGTCCCTTTAATGACTTCAGGCGGCTTCTGAATATTCAGGGTGTAAGCTATTACAGCATTCAGGTGGGTCCCGCCCGTGATGACCTTAAATTGCTCCCGCCAGGGGTGCGGATTACGGATATGACCGACCGGCTGGCGGATTTCTCAGATACCGCCGCCTTGGTTGCCAACCTCGATCTGGTTATAAGTGTGGATACCGCCGTGCTCCACCTGGCAGGCGCGCTCGGCAGGCCGGCCTGGGCTCTTTTGACCTGTCGCGCGGATTGGCGCTGGATGGAAGAGCGTGAAGATTCTCCCTGGTATCCGACCATGCGCCTGTTCCGTCAGAAGCGGCCGGGAGACTGGAGCGGCGTGCTGGAACGGGTCAAGGACGCATTGGAGTTATTGATAAGTGAAAGAACGAACTGAACAGGGCCCTATGGATATCAAATCATGCTACCAACTCGGAGCGCAACTCAAGGAGCAGGGCAATCTTGCTGAAGCGGAGCGCTGTTTCCGTGCGATCGTCGAACACGCCCCCGACCTGCCCGACCCGCACCACAGCCTGGGGATCGTGCTGCAACTTCAGGGAAGACTGGCGGAGGCCATCAGGCACTACCGCACAGCCATCGCCCTCGACACCTGTTTTGTCAAGGCCCACTACAACCTGGCTATGGCCCTGTGGCGATCCGGCTCGTATCAGGAGGCGCTCGCCTTTGCCCACAGGACGCTGACCCTTGATCCAGGCCATGCCGAGGCCCATTGGCTGCTCGGCATGCTGCTCCTTCAGACAGGCGACTTCTGTCGTGGGTGGCAGGAATACGAGTGGCGCTGGGAAGTCGAGAGATTTAACACCAAGAGGCCGGAGTTCGGCCGGCCCCAGTGGGACGGTTCCCCTTTGGCAGGCAGAACGCTCATGATCTACATGGAGCAGGGGCGGGGCGACATGATCCAGTTTATCCGCTATGCCCCGCTGGCCGCCGCCTCGGGCGGCCGGGTCGTGGTCTGCGCTGTCCGGGAGTTGGTCTCGCTGCTGGGGGCCATGGAGGGGGTGAGCCAGGCGGTGGTCCGTGAGGGGCCATTACCGGCATTCGATGTGCACATCGCGGCCCTCAGCCTTCCCCACGTTTTAGGAACGACATTGGAAACGATACCCAACCAGGTTCCCTATCTGCGGCCGGATCCTGCCAAGGTTGTGAAGTGGCGGCGAATGCTGGCAGGTGATTCGGCATTCCGCGTCGGATTGGTTTGGCGAGGCAGCCCCCTCCACCAAACGGATCAAGATCGTTCCGCTTCGCTGGAGGCCTTTTCATCACTTGCCGATCTGGATGGTGTCAGCCTGTATAGCCTCCAGGTTGGGCCAGCGGCTGAAGAGGCTGCGTCTCCGCCGGCGGGTATGAGGCTCACGGATCTCACCGACAGATTGGAAGATTTTTCCGACACCGCTGCTTTAATCGCTAACCTCGACCTTATTATCAGCGTCGATACCGCCGTGGCCCATCTGGGCGCTGCACTCGGCAAGCCGGTATGGACGCTCTTGCCGTTCGTACCGGAATGGCGCTGGCTGGTGGGTCGCTGCGATTCCCCCTGGTATCCTACCATGCGTCTCTTCCGGCAGCAGTCCCCCGGTGATTGGAGCGGGGTCATCGACCGGGTCAGGGAAGATCTGGCACGGCTGCTCGGCAGCGCACTTTTCCACAAACATAGGGGCATCGGGTTTTTGCAGGCGGGCGCGGCCGAGGAGGCCGTACAGGCCTTTAGCGCGGCAATCGCGCTCGATCCGGCCGACGCCGAGGCCTACAGCAATCTCGCTGTTACGCTCGATAGTCAGAAAAGATACGTGGAGGCGCTGGCCGCCTACCGGGCTGCCATCAAGCTCCGGCCGGATTTCGTCCAGGCCTTCTTCAACATGGGCAATACCTACCGGCTCCTGGAAAAGAACTCCGAAGCCCGCGCCTGTTATGAAAAGGCACTGACACTTTCACCCGGACTGATACAGGCTGAACTCTGCCTTGCCCAAATATGGAAAGACGAAGGTAATCCCAAACAGGCCAGGGAATGTTTGGATCGCGCCCTCGTCCATAATCCCGGCAATGCCGAAGTGCTCCACAGCCTGGGAGAGACCTATCAATCCGAAGAACGGTTTGCCGAGGCCGTCGATGCCTATTCCCGTGCGCTGGCGGTTGATCCGGGCCATATGAAGGCGCTAAACATGCTGGGCTCGGTCTTTCATCTCGTAGGCAGATTAGAGGCAGCCGAGGAGTGTTACAGGAAGGCTCTTGACCTGAAACCGGGCACGCTGTCGGTACTTAACAATTTAGGGGCACTGTACCAGTCCCAAGAGCGATTTAACGAGTCGATGTCGGCATTGAGACAGGCCATTGCCATTGATCCCTCTTATGCCGACGGACATTGGAATCTGGCCCTGACGCTTCTGGCGCTCGGCGAATATCGTGAAGGGTGGCAGGAATACGAATGGCGGTTCAAGAAGTCGAATCCGGTGCAGGAGCGGCATTTCTCCCAGCCTAGATGGGACGGATCTCCACTTCAGGGCAGAACCATCCTCTTGCACTGTGAGCAGGGTTTTGGCGACACCATTCAGTTTATCCGTTATGCAACGCTTGTGGCGCGGCGTGGAGGCAACGTCATTGTTGAATGCCAGACGCATGCCCTGAAGCGTTTGGTTGCCGGTGTGGAGGGGGTTTCCGCCGTTGTTGCCGCTACCGAGCCCCTTCCCTTTTTCGATGTTCACGCACCGCTTTTATCTTTACCGCTTATCTTTGACACAACTCTCGCCGATATCCCGGCGAAGATCCCCTATCTTTACTCCGATCCCGACGATTTGCCGGTGTGGAAAGCCAGAATGAAATCAGGCAATTCACTGAAAATCGGTCTGGTCTGGTCTGGTCGCCAGAACTTGGTGCTGAACAGAAAACGGGCTTGCAGCCTGGAATTGTTTGCGCCATTGGCCGAGATCCCCAATGCGATCTTTTACAGTTTGCAAATAGGTGATGGTGTGGAGCAGGCGACGGCAGCTCCGGCAGGCATGAAGCTTGTGGATTTGACGGCACATATCAATGATTTTGCGGATACGGCAGCCTTAGTCGCCAACCTGGACCTGGTAATCACCATCGATACTGCGGTTGTCCATTTAGCCGGCGCGATGGGCAAGCCGACCTGGCTTCTCCTTCCCCATTTCGCTGACTGGCGTTGGACGACGGGGCGCGATGACAGTTTGTGGTATCCAAGCGTACGACTGTTTCGCCAGCCAAAACCGGGAGAATGGCACGAAGTGATCAGATCATTGTCATCCGAACTGCGCCGGTTTCTCCAGATAACCCAGCCCACGGAAGCCGGCAGCCTTAATCAGCAGGCTGATCCTATCGCCATTGGATGTGCTCGCACATCTTCCGGCAGCGACATGTGCGTGTCGCAACCGAAACGGCCTGCCGAGGATTTAAGAATCGGCCTGGCATGGGCGGGACGCCGGACGCATCCACACGATTATAATCGATCGTGTCCCTTGGCGGCCTTTTCCCCCTTGGCGTCTTTTGAAAATGCGACCTTTTACAGCCTGCAGGTGGGTGACGGCGCGGAACAGGCAGGCGCCCCCCCACCGGGCATGGCGCTGAAGAATTTCAGCAAACATATACATGGGTTCGAGGATACCGCCGCGTTGATTTCCGCTCTGGACCTGGTGATTTCCGTTGATACCTCGGTTGCCCATCTGGCTGGGGCAATGGGTGCTCCGATTTGGCTGCTTCTCCCGGAGGTGGCTGACTGGCGCTGGATGACGGTCCGGGAAGACAGCCCCTGGTATCCGAGCATGCGTTTGTTCCGCCAGTCCAAGCCTGGCGATTGGGATGGGGTAATGAGGTCGGTCGCAGCCTCTCTGGCCAGATTTACCCCTTCCACGGTATCGAAGTCTATTGATTCGCATGTCGGCAACGATAATGAAATATATATCAGGGAAAATAATTCCTTGGAACAGATGATTGCCGGGCATCGCCTTTCACAGGGGCCGGTCCCCTCTATTCCGGACTTGTACCTGAATATGGGCACGGAACTGGCCTTGACCGGCAGGCACCGCGAGGCGATTCCCAATTACAGAAAGGCATTGGAACTCTCGCCCGGGCATGTCCAGGCGCATTTGAACCTTGCCTTCTCGTTGCTGACCCTTGGGTTTTTCCAGGAAGGATGGCAGCACCACGAATGGCGCCACAAGTTGCTCGATTCACCGCTTCCGCCCTGGCCTCTGCTCACACGTTCCGATTTTGGGGTGCTTTCGCGCGGAACGACGCTGCTGGTGCATTGCGAACAGGGATACGGTGATACTCTCCAGTTCATGCGTTATATCCCCCTGCTGTCGGATATGGGATATCATGTCACCGTGACCTGCCAGATGGAGCTTGAAACGCTTGTGGGTACGGTACGGGGCGTTTCACGCGTAGTACCCCATGGGGAAATGCTGCCGGTCTGCGATTTCCAGGTCTTGTTGCTTACGATCCCATACCTGTTCAATACAGTGTTGGATACGATACCGGCTTCAGTGCCCTATCTGGCACCCCGTATGCTTAAGGTCGCAGAATGGCGTAGCCGGCTATGAGAAAACCTATTCCTGCTCTTTTGCATCAATCTGGCGGGAATTTTTTCATACGATTCATTTTTTTCTAAAGTGTTTCCCGCAATAGACGATGAGTATACTAAAGCGCAGAACGCGCAACCGGCAGAAAGCCGGACACAACCCCAGAAAGGAGCATCACCATGTCAGTAAGCGATATCTCTCTCACATCAGGAATGCGTAACAACCTCATCGCGCTGCAACAGATTTCGTCGGAGGTCAACACGACCCAAGGGCGCCTGAGCAGCGGCAAGAAGGTTAACTCGGCCCTCGACAACCCCACTACGTATTTTGCATCCCAGGCTGAAACGCAGCGCGCCACCGACCTGTCCAACCGGCAGGACGGCATGAGCGAAGCGGTCCAGACCATCCAGGCAGCCAACGCAGGTATCAGTAGCATTACCTCGCTGATCCAGTCGGCCCAAGGTCTGGCAACTTCCGCATCCTCGACCAGCGATACCCTCGCCCAGGGCACCTACTACAGCCAGTACACACAGATCCTGACCCAGATCACCCAGATGGCCAGCGACTCCGGCTACCAGGGCACCAACCTGCTGACCAACGGCACCCTCACCATCCAGTTCGGCCAGCAAAACGGCCAATCCTCCCTGACCGTGAACGGCGTTAACGATTCTGCCGCCGGCCTGACCCTGGGGGGCACAGCGCTTTGGACCTCGGCTGCGGTCGTTGCTACTGACGCTTTAAACATGGACTCCGCCATCAGCACGTTGCGCGGTAACGCCTCAACCCTGGCCAGCAACCTCGCCATCATCACCACCCGTCAGAGCTTCACCACCAGTCTGATCAACACCCTGCAGACCGGTTCCGACAACCTGACCCTGGCCGACATGAACCAGGAAAGCGCCAACATGCTGGCTCTGCAGACCAAGCAGTCCCTCGGTACCACGGCTCTCAGCCTCTCCTCACAGGCAGCCCAGTCCGTGCTCAAACTCTTCTAAAAAAGGGTCTGAAGCATTTAGTGAAGCAAGTTACGAGGTGGAGGGAGTTGTTATTCCCTCCACCTCATCTGCTTAGAAGGATCATATGTCTCTCAAGATAACGCTCAAGCCGCATGAAAAGATCATTATGGGCGGCGCTGTCGTAACAAACGGCGCTTCCACCTCCCACTTGTCCGTCGAAAATAACGTCCCCGTGCTGAGGCAAACTGATATCATCACGGAGGCCGAGGCCACCACCCCCTGCCGCCGCATCTACCTTGCCGTTCAACTCATGTATATCGACGAGGGAAAAAGTTCCGAATTGCTGCCCCTCTTTCGCGAGCTGGTGGACGATTTGCTCGGAGCTGTACCGAGTATGAAAGACTTGATTGCACAGACAAACGAGTATATTATAAAAAAACAATATTATCAGGCATTGAAGCTTGCAAAAAAACTCATAACCTTTGAAGAGGAGTTGCTGCGGAATGTATCAAAAACCATCTGACGTATATACGAACATGCAGAAGGACGCACTGAGCGGCAGGGAGCTAGAGGCTTCCGTGCTGGCGCGTGCTGGGGTCATGCTGAAACAGGTCCAGGACAACTGGGATGCTCCGGATCGTGCTTCCAAGCTGTTGGAGGCGATCAAATTCAACCAGAAGGTCTGGAGTTTCTTCCAAGCCGAGTTATCCGATCCTGATAATCCCCTCCCATTAAAACTGAAGGAAGACATTCTCAATCTCAGCATCTTTATCGATAAACGTCTTTTTGAAGTCATGGCGTTTCCCGATCAGGAAAAGCTTTCCAGCGTCATCGACATCGATTTCAGCATCGCTACCGGGCTTCGGACCAAAGCGACCGAGCAATAGAGCGGCATACGATCGTAAGAGCGTAACCCTCCTCTCAAGATACTCTTTTACTGCCGGGCTATCTCACAGCCGCTGGTATCAAGTCACCAGCGATGCGTGGGTCTGTTGTGGGCTAATTTTGTAATATCTGCCAATGGATGATGTGGAGCGTTTTTTGAAACTTCCGTCTATAACGCGCCAGCGCTTCCGGCAAACTCTTCAACAAAACCGACAGCTTCGATAGCGTCCACCAGCCACCTGTCCCCCCGCAAACAGCTCTTCAGTCTTACTTCGATATTGCTACCCGACAACAGGCAGAGGGGCTTGCCCACGGTCCCTCTGCCTGCAGTCATACAGTCGAGAACTACTTTGAATTTACCTCGGCCGGATCAAATACCCATGGATTGATTAAGTCTTGGCCAGGGCCAATCAACGCCTATTGACCTGGAGGCGGCGGTGTGCCGGGAGGCGGAGGCGCATTATAATATCCTGGTGGTGGCGGCGGTGGATAGGCCGGTGCCGGAGGTGCGTAGTATGCTGGAGGCGGTGGTGGAGGAACAACCACTACACGCCGGCGTCGTTCCGGTCCGACAACCTGGTTCCCGCTCGAGGTCATGCATTGTGCATAGGCGATATCATAGCGGCGTTGTGCTTCGGCTCCCGTCATCTGGCCCGAATTTGCTCCCATTGCCGTTCCCATCAGCAACCCTGTTCCTGCCCCGATGGCCGCGCCAGCTCCGGCATGGCCGCTGGCGGCACCTAATAGCGCTCCCATCCCCGCACCGGCCAAAGTGCCGATAGCGGCCCCACCGGCAGTATTCTGGTTCTGAATTTCCTGTGGGGATACGCCGATTGACTGTTCTGCCCATTTGCGGCAATTTGCATCTTCTGCCTGAAATTGCGCAAAGGGCTTGCCTTGTGCCGGAAACACCGCAATGCTTGGACCGGTCGGCATGGTTACGCACCCCGTGATTGATAGCACCATTGCACTCACCATCATCAGCTTAATCTGTTCCATCTGGCATCACTCCTATCTTGGCGGTTCTGGTCTCTGTGTCGGTGGAGTAGGAACAACCTTCATCCAACCTTTTGGGCACTGTTTTACATAGGGATAATAAGCCTTAGCGTCCTGGCAATAATACCAGTATGCGGCATCCGCCGCCTGCTGTTGCGGTGCGGGTTGGGCATAAATATCAGGAGCCTGTTGCTGGATGATTACAGGCTGTTCGACAATTGGCGGTGCGTAGTAAGGATATGGATAATACGGATATGGGAAAGGCTCGATCCAGACCCCTCCACGCCACCAGGCAAAACTCGATACTGCTCCCATCAGGATCAGCATAACAACGGCTAAAGACATGCAGACCAATTTTTTCATAAAACCCTCCCTTCTTATTGATCCCGGATTTTTTTATAGACGCATATGGGAACGTATTTGTTACATCTTGTGACGAAGGATATTTTGAGGGTATCCACCATACATACGTATCCGTCCATACGTTTGGACCGTAGAACATAAGCCAATTACCCGTAACGATTTTCTTATGACATGTCAAGGCTGTCTTTTATATCAAGCATATCAACATAATCTGCGGGGTACGGGCAATTCACCAAAAACCGCGGAGACTCGGCTCAGTTGGGATAATAGTCGGAAATGAAAAAGTGTGAACAACTTGAATAAGATGGAGAGGGTATAGCAATACTTTTGTGTAACCACCACTATGTCAATTACGTCTTCTTACTTATAATCCATCCTGCCGTTGACTGTCTGCATAAGATCTCATCTGGTGCTGATTCGACAAGTATTCCGGAGAATGAACAATGCGTAGAAAAGCAGGAATCATTATCATATTTATCTTACTGATCGCGGTCGTGTGTGGTGGCGCGTGGTGGTTGCGGTCCAGGAGGGGGCCGGTTGCGTCGTTTAGAACGGCCCAGGTAACGCGCGGCGACATGCTGGCCTCCATCAGCGCCACAGGTACGGTCGAGCCGACGGTCGTCGTGATCGTGGGCGCGCAGGTCAACGGGCTGATTAAATCCTTCGGCAGGGATAAATACGGCAAAATGGTTGACTACGCCTCGGTTGTCGATGAAGGGACCGTATTGGCGAATATCGATGATTCTCTCTATGTCGCGGCCCGGGACGTCGCCAAAGCCCAATTGGAGCAGGCTGTGGCCAACAAGGTCAGCGCCGGCGCAAACGTTCTCCAGACGAAAGCCAATCTGCTGCTTGCCCGGCAGAACTGGGACCGGGCGCAGAAACTCGGTCCTTCGGAAGCGTTAGCCCAGAGCGCTTATGACCAGTATCATGCCAGTTACGAGGTCGCAAAGGCGAACCTCGCGGCGGCCGAGGCTGCCGTGGGCCAGACGAAGGCGGCAGTGGACCAGGCCAGGGCTGCTTTGAACACCGCTGAGATAAATCTTGGGTACTGTACCATCAAAGCGCCGGTCAAGGGGGTTATTATCGACCGGCAGGTAAACATCGGCCAGACCGTTGTGGCCAGCCTGAGCGCGCCGAGCCTGTTCCTTTTGGCCAAAGACCTCAAGCGGATTACGGTCTGGATTTCGGTCAATGAAGCCGACGTTGGCAGCATCTATCCGGGCCAGCCGGTTACGTTTAGTGTCGATGCTTTCCCCAACCGCGAATTCAAGGGAGAGGTCGGGAAGGTCCGCCTTAACGCCACGATGACGCAGAACGTCGTCACCTATACTGTCGAGGTGAATACCAACAACGACGACGGCAAGCTCTTGCCGTACCTCACGGCCAATGCCAAGTTCATCACCGGCCGACGGGAAAATGTGCTGCTCGTTCCCAATGCAGCCCTGCGCTGGGTACCTCAACCTGATCTGATCGTGCCGGACGGCCGCAAAAGGCATCATGGAGCGGACGGCGCGAAGCGGGAGAAGGAGGGTGGTTCCGGGTCCGCCGGTCTAACGCAGCCGCACGGCACCCTCTGGGTCCAGCAAGACAACCTGGTCCGTCCCGTCCGCGTCAACGTCGGGTTGACGGACGGCGCATTTACCGAGGTCACGGGCAAGGAGGTGACAGAGGGCATGGCCGTTGTCACAGGGGAATTCGCAAAAGAGGATAAAGCGGGTACGTCTGCGGCACGCAGCCCGCTCATGCCACAGACGTTCGGGCGTGGCCAGCAACAGGGTCAGACCAAGCCCGACGGTCCCGACAGTCCAGGTACAGCGCGGGAACAAGGCGGAGCGCCGAGATAAGCCATGGACCTGATCGAACTGAAAGATGTCCACAAGACCTATTACCTGGGAGAGGTTGCGGTACCGGTGCTCCGGGGTATATCCCTCACCGTTGCCCGCGGCGAGCTCGTTGCCCTGATGGGTGCCAGCGGCTCCGGCAAGAGCACGCTGATGAACCTGTTGGGGTGTCTGGACCATGCGAGTTCCGGCGAGTACTGGCTGGACGGTGAGGAGATCTCCAGGCTCACCGCCAACGAGTATGCCCGGCTGCGCAACCGAACCATCGGCTTCGTCTTCCAGAGTTTCAACCTCCTGCCCCGCACGACGGCGCTCGAGAACGTCATGATGCCGCTGACCTATTCCCGGGAAAATCTTAGCGAGCAGCGCAAGAGAGAACGGGCCGCCGACCTGCTGCGCAAGGTCGGCCTGGCGGACCGCATCAACCACCAGCAGTCCCAGCTTTCCGGGGGCGAGCAACAGCGCGTGGCCATTGCCCGGTCGTTGGTCAACCAGCCGACCATACTCCTGGCCGATGAGCCGACCGGCAACCTCGATTCCCGCACCAGCAAGGAAATACTTCACATGTTTCAGCAGCTAAACCACGACGACGGCATCACCGTCATTCTGGTTACCCACGACCAGGGGGTTGCGGATTGGGCGCAGCGGACGATCCGCATCAAGGATGGCCTTCTGGAAGGAAACGGTGAGCCGGTTGAAGCGGGAGGTGTCACATGAGGATTTATATCACCATAAAGACCGCTCTGAATGCGCTCCGGCGGAACGTCATGCGCACGATGCTCACGACCCTGGGCATCGTCATCGGTGTTGCGGCGGTGATCTCGATGATGGAGATCGGCAACGGCGCGACCATTGCCATCCAGAAGACCATGGCCAGTATAGGCGCCAATACCCTGGCAATCCTGCCGGGAGCTGCGAGTACCGGCGGCATCAGCTATGGAGCAGGCACCCTCATGACACTTACCCCGCAGGATGCGGATGCCATCGCAAAGGAGTGTCCCGCTCTCGCCGACGTGGCGCCTGTAGTGCGCGCCCGGACGCAGATAGTATATGGAAACCGCAACTGGTCGCCGACATATATCTACGGCACGACGCCGTCGTTTCTTGGCGTGCGCCAGTGGACCGACCTGGAGGACGGGGAATCGTTCGATGAGCACGACGTCCGCAACTCCAACCGGGTCTGCCTGGTCGGCCAGACCATCGTGAGGGAGCTGTTCGGCGGTCTTTCCCCCCTCGGCAAGGAGGTGCGTATCCGGAACGTGGCGTTCAAGGTAGTAGGCGTCCTGAAGATGAAAGGCGCGAACATGATGGGCCAGGACCAGGACGATATCCTGCTGGCCCCCTGGACGACGATCAAATACCGCGTCGTGGCCACCTCCCTCGGCAGTTCCAGTCAGAGCGAGAGCGCCACTACCATCTCTTCGTCGAACAATCCGTATGAAACTGTTTCCACCTCCCTTTACCCGGTGCCGTCGACTACCGAACAGTCCAGCACCCCGCAACCGATCCGGTTCGCCAACGTGGACCAGATACTGACCGATGCCCGGTCGAGCGGCAGCATCCCGTCCGCCATCCAGCAGATCACCATGCTGCTGCGGGAACGCCACCACCTCAAGGCGTCGAGCCCCAACGACTTCAATGTCCGTGACATGACCGAGATCACCAAGGCCATGAGTTCAACGACAGACATGATCACGAAGCTGCTTTTGTGCGTGGCCATGATCTCCCTGGTGGTCGGCGGCGTCGGCATCATGAACATCATGCTGGTCTCGGTGACCGAGCGGACCCGCGAGATCGGTCTGCGCATGGCAGTAGGGGCCGAGCCGGCCGACATCCTGCGCCAGTTTCTGACCGAGGCGGTGGTGATCTGCCTGCTTGGCGGGACGATGGGGATCATCCTGGGCCGCACCAGTTCGTATATCATCTCAAAGGTCCTGCATTGGCCGACCGCACCTTCGGTTACTGCGATCATCGCATCCGTTATCGTGTCTGCGAGCGTTGGTGTCATATTCGGTTTCTATCCTGCTTGGAAGGCCTCCCGGCTCAATCCCATCGAGGCGCTACGTTATGAATGAAACCGGTAGCAAATCAAGGCGCTATCAGCACTGGTTCGTCCTCGGCCGCACCTCGGCGTACTCCATGTATGCCTTTGTCGCTTCAATCCTTGACGCCTTGATTTCATCATTTATTTCTCATCGGTATGAGGCAGAAGATATGAAAATAAAAGTACACCGGCATTCCAGGGCGTCACTGGTGGCGGCTTTCGGTTTGGCGGTGCTGGCTCTAAACGGCTGCATGGTCGGCCCGGATTATGTCCGGCCGCAGGCAGCGGCTCCAGCCGAATGGGCCGGCGTGGCGGAAAGGGCAAAGGGGCAACCATCCGTTGCCACCCCCGGCGAATCGGAACTCACCCAATGGTGGAAGCAGTTCAACGACCCCATCATGACCGCGCTGGTAGAGGAAGCGGAGCAGGAAAACCTTGATCTGAAAACCGCAGAGGTTGTCCTGCGCCAGGCCCGAGCCTCGCGGGGGGTGGTCGTGGGCGGGCTGTGGCCGTCTGTTACAGCGTCCGGGGGTTATCTGTATACGCGTCCGGCCGGAGGATCGCATGACCAGGATCTTTTTCAGGCAGGGTTGGACGCGGTGTGGGAGATGGATCTATTCGGCGGCCGACGCCGCGATCTCGAATCTGCCGACGCCGGTATCCTGGCTGCAATGGAAGGCATACGGGATGCACGGGTTAGCCTTGTTGCCGAGGTAGCGCTGAATTACGTTCAACTGCGCGGTTACCAGCAGGAGATCCTGATCGCCCGGAAGAATCTGATATCCCAGCAGAAAACTGCGGAAATCACCCGCAAACAGTTCAATGGCGGTTTCGCCAGCGGCCTGGACGTCGCCAATGCCGATTCCACGGTGGCGACTACGGAAGCCCAAATTCCGGTCTTTGAGATAGAGGAGCGTCAGGCGATCTACGCGCTGAGCGTGCTGTTGGCCCGAACTCCGGCCGATCTGCTGCAGCGGCTGTCTCCCCGGTCGACCATCCCGCGCGTACCGACTGAGGTCCCCGCCGGCCTGCCGTCCGATCTATTACGCCGCCGGCCCGACATCAGGCAGTCAGAGGCGCAGTTGCATGCCGCCACCGCCCAGATAGGCGTTGCCACCGCTGATTTTTTCCCGCAATTTTCGCTCACCGGTACGGTAAACTGGAACAGTAATCTGCTGCGGACGTGGTGGAATACGGGCAGCCGTTCATTCGGCGTCGGGCCGTCGGTCTCCTGGCCAATATTCCAGGGCGGGGCGATTGCAGCGAATGTGCGCTTGCAGGAGGCGCTTCGGGATCAGGCGTTTCTGGCGTACCGGAAAACCGTGCTGGCGGCGTTTCAGGATGTGGAAAATGCCCTCATCGCGTTTGCCAAGGAACAGCAGCACCGGCAGAAGCTAAACGATGCCGTGGTCGCCAACCGCAAGGCCGTTGACCTGTCGTTGCAGCTCTATACGGAAGGTCAGACCGATTTTCTCAATGTCGCTACCGCCCAGCGGTTGCTTTACGCGTCGGAAGATGCGCTGGTGCAGAGTAATAGCACTGTCGCCACCGATCTCGTAGCCCTTTACAAGGCTCTGGGTGGCGGCGGAGAACCTCTGTCGTCTTGCGCGGGCACGTCCAGGGACGCCAGGTTGCCAGGAGGAGTCCATTGAGCGGCCCCAAAAGCTTTTTGATTTATTCGGCTATCAGGGAATAGCCGCGCTTGCGGAGACAGGCGATAACCTCGGCGCGATGTTCGTGGCCGCGGGTTTCCAGCTCAAGCGCGACAGAGGTCTTGCCCAGGGCGATCGCCTCTGAACGCCGTTCATGATTGATGAGCGAGATATTGGCACGCGTCGCGGCAATGTCCGCAGTCAGTGTCGCCAATGCCCCCGGTAGATCCTCCAGTTCGATGCGGAGCTTCAGGTAGCGTCCAGCAGCCAGAAGCCCGCGCTCCACAACCAGCGCAATGGTCTTGACGTCGATGTTGCCGCCCGACAACAGGCAGAGGGTCTTGCCCCTCAGATCCCGTACCTTGCCGTGCAGCACCGCTGCCAGGGGAACTGCGCCGGCCCCTTCCACCAGCAGTTTCGTTCGTTCCAGAAGCGATACGATGGACTGGGCGATCTCCTCTTCTTCCACCAAGATGATCTCATCCACGCAACTGTTAATTATCGGCAGAGTCAACTGGCCCGGGCGTTTTACGGCAATGCCGTCGGCAAGGGTGGTTTTGACCGGCACCTCACTGGGGGCGCCGGCAGCGAACGAGGCAGACATTGACGGGGCTGCCGTCGATTCCACGCCGATGATACGCATATGGGGGCAGCGCTCCCGTACCGCCGCCGCCATGCCGGCTATCAGGCCCCCCCCACCCACAGGGATGAGCAGGTTTTGCACATCCGGCAACTCTTCCAGGATCTCCAGTGCAATGGTGGCTTGACCGGCCATGACCAGTTCATCGTCAAAAGGGTGCACGAAAAGGGCTCCGGTTGAACGTTGCGCCTCCTGCGCAGCCGCACAGGCCTCGTCGAAGTTTTTGCCGACCAAGACGATATCTGCGCCGTAATCGCGGGTGGCCTGTACCTTTTGGGGTGGGGTGATATCCGGCATGTAGATGGTTGCCTTGACCCCCAGCAGGTCCGCCGAAAAAGCCACGCCCTGTGCATGATTCCCTGCCGATGCGGTAATGACGCCGTTTTTCAGGGCTTCCCTCGGCTGGGCAGTCATGAAGTTGAGGGCTCCCCTGATCTTGAAGGAACCGGTTCGCTGGAGGTTTTCGCACTTGAAGAACAGCGGCAGCCCCAAGCGCTCGCTGTAGTGGTGGGAATAGATCAGCTCCGTACGGCGGACGCGTTTCCTGAGACGGTCATAGGCTTCCAGTATGAGTTCGTAAAGTGGCATGGAACCTCGGTACTCCAAGGATTATTTCAGGCCATAGTAGCAGAGGGGGCGAACGTGGTCAAACATGAAGAGTTCAAGCGGATTACTTCCCACGACCAGCAACGCGGGACAATAAGCCATGTCGAGAACTCTTGGCAAGTTTCCGGTTTGCTGATACATTACAGGAACAACATGTCATAGGAGGCCTTATGGAGGCAGTGCACCATCAATTGATCATTCTCGGCGCAGGACCAGCAGGTTATACCGCGGCCATTTATGCTGCGCGCGCCAACCTGAACCCTGTTCTCATAACCGGCATGCTTCCGGGTGGGCAATTAACTACGACTACAGATGTGGACAACTGGCCTGGAGAGGCCGGAGGCATCCAGGGGCCTGACCTGATGGAGCGCATGAGGCTGCATGCCGAACGCTTCAACACCCAGATCGTAGTAGACCACATCAAACGTGCCGACCTCCTCCAGAAACCGTTTGTGCTCGAAGGAGAGGGGAGCCTCTACAGCTGTGATGCCTTGATCATTGCCACCGGCGCGTCGGCCAAGTATCTGGGGCTCCCGTCCGAAAAGGCCTTTCGGGGAAAAGGCGTCTCCGCCTGTGCCACCTGTGACGGTTTTTTCTACCGCGGCCAGGACGTGGCGGTTATCGGCGGAGGCAGTACGGCGGTCGAGGAGGCGCTCTATCTATCCAATATCGCTCGTCACGTGACCGTGGTGCATCGCCGCGAGCAGTTCCGTGCCGAAAAGATCTTGGCAGACCGGCTGATTGAGAAGACCAAGAGCGGCAACGTAACTATCGAGTGGCATCATGTCCTTGACGAGGTCTTGGGCGACGCCAGCGGCGTGACCGGCATCCGCATTCGACATCAGAGCGGATCAACCAAGGAAGTGCCGGTCCATGGCGTGTTCATCGCCATCGGCCACACCCCCAATACGAGCCTCTTCGTGGATCAGTTGGACATGGACAACGGCTATATTCGCACCAAATGCGGCTCCGAAGGGAATGTCACGGCCACCAACATCGAAGGGGTTTTTGCCGCCGGCGATGTGCAGGATTATTACTACCGCCAAGCGATCACTTCGGCCGGCAGCGGCTGCATGGCTGCTTTGGATGCCGAAAGGTATCTGGACATGCTCAGATGAGCTGGAGGCCGGAGATGCCGGAGGAACTGGACGGTCTGGAAAAACTCCTCATGGATGTGCAGAAGGTCATACGCGATAACGAGCTGTTTATCAGGAATCTGGGGGATGATAATACCCTGGAAACGGACTGCGGCGAAGAACCGACCGCTGGCGAGAATGCCGATGAGGATGGCTTTGAGGAACTATAAAACGTTAAAATCAGCGCAAAGGATCGAGGCGGCGAAACGAAGTCAAGGCCGATGGTGCCGTGATCTGGTCTCGTAACAATCGCACAGGGTAGTGTAATCCCGATAAAAGGCGAAAAAATCCCCCGAAGAGAATTAACCCTTCGGGGGATTTTTTTATCCAGGCTATTGTGATCAGATCACTTCATTTAAGTCTATTGTTTCCCTTCGGAAGGGTTCTTTTCCGTATGCGGCGTGCCCATGTACACCTCCGCGCAACCCTTCATTTTCTGCCTGGACTACAAGCGCTGCTTTCCAAATCGGAAACTATTTCGCTTTGGGCTCTGCAAACCCCTCGCCAGGGACATCTCGGCCTCCGGCGGAATGGCACTCGCTGCAATTTGTCTTGTAAAGCTCGTCACCGATATCAACGGGATGGACGAACTGGGTAACCGGCTTGCCGGCAGGTATATTCTCCTGGACCTGGCTGAGAACGTCGTGGCAAATCGTGCAGTCCTTGGGAATGATCTTGCCTTCGGCAGACTTGTGTTTGCCGTCGTGACACCTGAAACATCCAGGCGTATAAAAGTGGCCGATATTGTTCGGGTAGGTGTTCCACTTTACCTTCATGGCCGGGAAGAAATTGCGCTCATAGATATCTTTTACCTGTTCCACCGCCTGGTTGATCGCGGCCGCCTTGTCCCGGGCGACGCCTGGGTAGTTTTTGGCGTAATAGGCAGGAATCTCCTGGGCTATGGAGGCGAAACCCTCTTCCTTGGTCTTGTACGGCCTGTTCAGGATCTCGACAGCGACCTTTTTGATGTACGGCAGCCCGCGGTCGATGTGGCCGGATACGAAGTTCAGGTCCATCTCTTCGTTCGGCGAATGGTAGATATGGGTCGGCCTGTTGTGGCAGTCGGTGCAGTCCATCAGGCGTTTTTTCCCATTGGCGAGTTCATCCTTGGTCAGAGGCTTTTCCGTATTCATATATTCGGTCATGGTGCCGTCCTTGCCCTTGACGGCTATGTACGGAATATCGAATCGCTTCTGATCGCGGGCAACAAAATAAACCTCCTGGCCGATGTGCCAGTGGATGCCGTTGGAGTTGGGGGTCTTGGGGTTGCCGCCAATATGGATCAGCATGTCTATTTTACGGGGAGTATTATCCTCGTTGGGGGCGTAGTGGTAGAATATCTTCTGGCGACCGACGTAGAATTTTTCCGGCCAGTGGCAATGTTCGCAGGTCTCTCGGGCAGGGCGCAGATTCTCTATCGGGGTCTCGATGGTATCGGGATAGGTGTGGAACAGTACGGCATAGAGCTGCTTCATGCCGGATATCTTTGCTTTCACGTACCATGCCGCTCCCGGGCCCACATGGCACTCGACGCACCTTACCTTGGCATGGGGAGAGTTCTTCCAGGCCGTGAACTCAGGGGTCATGACCGGATGGCAGAGTTCGCCGCAGAAGGTGGTAGATTCGGTGAATTCATAGCCCTTGATGGAGGCGAGGACCACAACCACGACGAAAACAGCCGTGGCAACGATGAAAAAGATAACGAGCCTGCGGTTGTGCGGATTGTTCAAGTCTATGCGGGGGAATTTCGGAATCTCCTCTTCGAGGGAAGACATCCCTTCGAGAGCCCCCTCGCGGCGCTGTTTCCTGACGCGCCATGCCCCGATCGGCACGAGGATCAGTCCGAAGATCAGCATGCCCGGAAAGAGAAAATAGGTCATAATGCCGAGATACGGATGTTCGATGCCGGAGATCATCTCAAAGGCGCTGAAGGCGACTATGAGGCCCGTGGCTGTCATAGCCAGGATAATCCCGATCAGGCTGATAATATTCCAGGCGTACCCGGCTGTTTTTCGAATTGCCATGTGCTGTGCTCCTTGTTTCTGGTGATTATTGGGGAAAAGGCGTTAAGTTAAACAAATTACAACAAAAGTACATAATTTGTCAAAACTTTTTTGAAATGCTTTTTGATGGCGAGCAATAACCCTCGGCGCGCCACGTTATATAAACATGTGTTGACAAAGGGCGGGTAAATGAATAAATTAAACAATGTTATATTGTATTGAAAAGCCCATGGGGCCAGTGGTTCAGCAAGTTAATTAGGTTAAATAGAACAAATTGAGGTGCAAAACTTGAAAAATCATGTTTGGCGACCCTTGTTCGTTGCCCTGGCAATTGTGGGGTGTATTTTGCTAATTAGAACATTGTTAGTTCCAAGTGATTTCGGCGCCCATGAGCGCGGCTATATGTATGGCTGGCACCGTAAATCCAACGAGGCGGAATGGAAGGCTGTACGCGTCAAATACAGGACCGCCAAGGTCTGTTGGGGATGTCACAAGGACAAGTACGATGTTATCAGGAACTCCGCGCACAGCGCCATCAGTTGCGAAAATTGCCATGGCCCCAATTACGACCACCCCAATGATCCAGTCGGCCTGACTATCGACCGCACCCGCTCCCTTTGCATTCGATGCCACTCCTACCTCCCTTATAAGGCAAGCGACCGGAGCAATATACGCGGCATCAATCCACAGACCCATTTCCCGCAGGCCGAATGTGTGCTCTGCCATATCCCCCACAACCCGAAGCCGATGAATCAGAAGCGGGAGGTAACGTCATGATGAACCGCCGTGAATTCTGCAAAAAGGCGATGATCGTGGTTGGCGGCATCGCGTTGCCGCTTGCCGCCCTGGAGGTCTTCAACCCCATGAGGCTGCAGGCTGAGAAAGAGGGTCCCGGCAAGGTGCGCTGGGCGTTCCTCGTCGATACCCAAAAATGCGTGGGGTGCGGATTCTGCGTGAAGGCCTGCAAGATCGAGAATGAGATACCGTATGATGCCAATGTTACCCGCACATGGGTCGAGCGTTACGTGGTAACCAGGGACGGCACAACGCACATCGATTCGCCTAAGGGGGCACGGGACGGTTTTACAACCATGAAGATCGACCAGAATAAGGAGGGTTTGCTGGATATATCCCCGGCAGACATAGAAAAGGCCTTTTTCGTCCCGAAACTCTGCAACCAGTGCGACAACCCCCCCTGTGTCCAGGTCTGTCCGGTCGGAGCGACCTACCAAACCGTGGACGGGGTCGTGCTGGTTGACCGCAACTGGTGCATCGGGTGCGGCTACTGCATCATGGGGTGCCCGTACAGCGTCCGGTTTTTTCATCCCGTGTACCATGTCGCGGAGAAGTGCAACTTCTGTTACCACCGCATCTCCCAGGGAATGAAGACCGCCTGCGTGGATGCCTGTCCCTTCGGGGCGCGCAGGATCGGCAACCTGCGAGACCAGGATGATCCCGTGACAAAGATTATCATGACGCAACGGGTGAATGTCCTGAAGGAAGAGTATGGCACCAAGCCGCAGGTGTTCTACCTTGGATTCTCGAAGGAGGTGAAATAGCCATGGTGCATGGTGAAGCCTGGACAATAAAGGAATTCTTCGTCTATCCCAATGAGTACATCTACTGGTCCATCCAGATCGTCATGTATCCATTCATGACCGGCCTTGTGGCCGGTGCCTTCGTTCTTTCGTCCCTGTACCATGTTTTCGGGGTCAAGCAGTTGAAAGAGATCGCCAGGTTTTCCCTGGTATTTTCGCTGGCCCTGCTCCCTGTGGCCATGATGCCCCTGCTGTTGCATCTGCAGCAGCCGCAAAGAGGGATCAACGTCCTGATGACCCCCCACTTCACCTCGGCAATTGCCGCCTTCGGCATCGTTTTCACCACCTACGGCATGATCGTGGCTTCCGAAATCTGGTTCGTCTACCGCCGGTTCATCGTCGACAGCGTCCTGGCTCTGCGTGGGAAACAGGAGCGAAGCGCAGTTGATACCTTGCGACTTGTCATATATACGGTACTTGCCATGGGGGCCATGGATCTCAGTAGCGAGGCCATGCACAGGGACGAGAGGGCTGTGGGGATCCTTGCCGCCATAGGAATCCCGGTGGCATGTTTTCTCCATGGGTACGCCGGCTTTATCTTCGGGTCGGTCAAGGCCAATGCCCTCTGGATGACCCCGCTCATGCCGGTTATCTTCATCTGCTCCGCCGTTGTGTCGGGCATTGCCCTGTGCATGTTCACCTATATAGTCACCATGGAGATCCGTAAGCTGATCCTGACCTGGAAACGGAAGGACAATCCGTGGCTCCCCTCCACGGATGATCTCAAAAGCGCCGAGGTTCAGGTTGTCACCATGACAGCCAAGTACCTGGTCATGTTCCTTGTCCTGGCCATTACGCTGGAGCTTTTGGACCTGATCTTTCGCGGCTATACGGCGGTCAGATCCTGGGACATCCTGCGGAGCGTCATCTATGAAAAGGATTTCACCAAGATATTCATCCTGCAATACGGGCTGGGCAACCTGATCCCATTTATCCTGTTCCTCGCACCGCGCCTGACAGTTCGCAGGGCTGCGCTTGGCTCCCTTCTGGTGCTGCTGGGGGTTTTCATGATGCGCTGGAACGTTGTCATCGGGGGACAGGCCTTTTCGTCCTCGTTTGCCGGCTTCATGGAGTATCGCCTCCCCATCTGGCCCGACAGCCTGGAAAACTTCAAAGAGGGGTTACTCGGAGCGCTGACCGTTATCACCACACCTTTTGTACTCTTCTTTCTGGTGACGCGGGTCCTCCCGGTTTTCGAGGTGAAGGATTCGCATTGAATTGTCGGGCTGCATGCCTGGAGGAGCGGATAGAGCCCGCCATCCCGATACAGCCTTTACGTTTGGTTTATGGCCTCCTGCGGCACCACGGGTTGGTTTTATCCCTCTAACCCACTTCGGGAGCCAACGCCACAGTTGATGAAATCCGACCGCCTGTAGAACCGAGCGCACGTCACGCTGTTTTGCGTCGCGAAAGCCTTTTGTAATAGGCTCGAGACTCGCGTCCTTTTACCCATGTTCAGCGTATTGTCCTTCGGCCTTGCGGCGGCTTTTGTGGCCGGAATGAGGTCGCGGAGTAGGGAGGATATACGGTTAAATGAAAAAACCCGCCTGTAAAGGCGGGTTTTTCGTTTAACCGGGGGCACATCGTGCCCCCTTGCGTTGTAAAAGACCTGTCGTTACTCCGCCCCGCCGCTTACAAAAGCGAGGATCATGAGCAGCAGCAATGTGATGCCGGTAAAGAGGGCGCAGAAACCGAATCCCTTCACCAGGAAGTCATAGGCCACGCCGCTGGTCTTCTTGCAGGCGTACTGCTCGGTTATGCCAAGGTTCTCATAACGCTTCCACTGATCGCCACGTTCTTCAAGCATCTCTTCCTTGCCGATCTGGCCATTGAAGATGACGAAGTCCATGGGGAACTTCTCCGGGCGCCCGTGGGTGTTGAAGAAGTGGACCGAGAAGATGAAGCCGGTTGCCAGCAGAGCCTCGTCCGAGTGGACGATGGTCGCTACGTTGAACGCCCAGCCGGGCAGGAACAGGCCGAATATCTCAGGGAACCAGAGCATCAGGCCAGAGCCGCCGATGGCGAACATACCCCAGAAGACGGCGACAAAGTCGAATTTTTCCCAATAGGTCCACCGCTCGAAGGTGGGTTTCGGTCCCCGGAAGAAGAACCACCTGACCATGCGGGTCACATCCATGATGTCACGCAGGTTGAAGCATAGGGAATCGGGGCCGAAAAGGCGCTGGATCGGATTCCCGGGGATGTCCTTCTTGATGAAGAGAAAGTTGATGCTCATGACCAGCGCCATGGCAAAATAGACGAAGGTGATGCCGGCACAGATTCTGTGAATGAAGCCGGCGTTGGCCGAGCCCCCGTACAGATTCATCAGGGAGATAGCCCAGTGCTGGGTGCTGAACTTGAGCGGCAGGCCGGTCAGGGAAAGCCCCAGGAAGCTTGTGATGACCAGGATGTGCATGAAGATGTGGATGCGGTTGAAACGGCGGTACTGTTTGTGGGCGTCCGCCATGACATGGTGATGTTCGCCTTTTGCCAGTTGGTCGGCTTTTTCCCTGTTTTCCACGAAACCACGGAACATCCAGAGCAGGGTGTGAATCCAGAAGACGGTAAAGGTGCTGAGCAACAAGCCGGTCATGGCAAGGAAGGTGTAGTACAGGATCGGATACTTCTCCCGGTCGCTATGCTCGCCATGGGCGTAATACTTGGTGAAGAGGACGGTCGCCTTGGCGTGGCACTTGGCGCAGGTATTTACCAGGTTGCCCGGATTGACGCTTGAGTTGGGATCGTCTTTCGGGAGCACCGAGTGCGCGGTATGGCAGTCGGCACAGCCTGCCACCTTTTCAGGGAAGCCGAGGCGGTAGTTCTTGCCGTGGTAGCTCGCCATGTAGGTCTTGACGGCAACGTTGAAGACGTTGTTGCGCTTCATCATCTCTTCGTCGCTGTGGCATTTCAGGCAGACCTTGGTGTGAAACTCCCGGTTGGAATGGCTCTTGGGGTCTCCCAGAGGTTTTATCTCGTGCAGGCCATGACAGTCGTTGCAGGCAGCAGAGTCCTTGTTGCCGGCAGCCACCGCCTTGCCGTGAATCGACTTCTGATAGACCGCTTCTTTGTCGTGGCACTGGATGCATTTGGCAACGACGATGCGTTTATCGCCTTTCCAGTATTTGTGGACATGAATGTCGGTATGGCAGTCTGCGCACATGACACCCTTGGCAATGTGGACACTGGCATAATGTTCGGCGTTCTGCTTTTTATGGCAGCGCTCGCACTGGACCTTCTGGACCTTGATCTCCTTTTTCATGTGCTTGGCGAGATCGGTGATGTCCACATGGCAACTGGTACAGGCATTTTTGCCATGGACCGACTCGGCAAACTCCCGCACGGAGATCTTGTCGCCGTGGCAGCCCAGACAGGTGGCCGGGTCGATAGCCATTCCCTGCTCGGCCAGCGACGGACTGGCCCAGGCCATCAACAGCATCAGAAACGGCAACAAACGACAGAAAACGAACTGCATGACAGTGCTCCTCCATACTATGGTTTTAATGAAGATGGGGTGTATAAATTCGCTATACACTACACAACAGAAGATTCTAAATCAACGAAAATAGTATACTGCATACATACTTTCCGTATTAAACCTTCGGCGCATAACTTATGCAGATCATGCATAGGGGCAAATCGCATATGCCATGATCTGGCGACAGCAGTTCGCACCTGTGAATCGGATTAACAACCAACGAACAAGCAAGGCTGAAAAAGAAGAAAGAAGAGAATATGACAAATAAGATCCTTAATGGGTGATTAGTGGTCGGCTTACTTGAATAAATTACAATTAAGTAATAACTTCATCCATGCTATGCTACTATGCTAAAAGTGGCGTAACTTCCCGAATTAACATCTTTTGAAGCTCTGCACCCTTGACTTTACCAAGGGCTTTTGTTAGTTTGCCTGAATAACGTCAAGGTTGGTCGAATAATGCCGCCCGTCGGCTTACCTCGCGGCAAATCGGGAGTTCCTGTTCATGTACAAAAAACTTTTTATTCCCGGCCCAGTGCCGGTCCATCCTGAAATTCTCGCAGCCATGGCGACCCCCATGATCGGCCACCGCATGAAGGAATATGCCGAGTTGCATGAGCGTGTGACATCTGGCCTGCAAAAGATTCTGCTTACGGAAGGAAAGGTGTTTCTTGCCACCTCAAGCGCCTTCGGGGTCATGGAAGGTGCTATTCGCAATCTGGTTGGAAGGCGGTGCGCAAACTTTTGCAACGGCGCCTTTTCGGATAAATGGCACGATGTCACCCGCCGCTGCGGCAAGCCGGCCGATGCCGTCAGGTTCGACTGGGGCAAACCGGTAACGCCCGAGGTGGTAGAACAGACCTTGTCCACCGGTTTATACGACAGCATGACCATGATCCATAATGAGACCTCAACAGGCGTGATGTCGCCATTGCCTGAAATCGCCGAGGTGATGCGGAAATTCCCGGAAGTAATGTTTATTGTCGATACGGTTTCCTCCATGAGCGCCGTGAAGATCCCGGTGGATGAACTCGGTATCGACAGTTGTATCTTCGGGGTGCAGAAGGCCTTCGCCCTGCCGCCGGGGTTGACTGTCTTCACTGCCAGCGAAAAGGCGCTTCAGCGGGCGGCAACCATGGAAGGCCGTGGCTACTACTTTGATTACATGGAGTTTGCCGCCAATGATGTCAAACACAACACTCCATCAACACCTTGTATTTCCTTGATTTTCGCTATGGATCGCCAGCTGGAGCGGATTTTTGCCGAAGGGCTTGAAAAACGCTGGGCGCGCCACCGCGACCTGGCCGAATATGTCCGTCAATGGGTGGGCGAGCGCGGCTTCGACCTTTTCCCGGACCATGAATATTGCTCGCTCACTCTGACTTGCGCGCGCAACAGTCGGGGGATCGATCTGGCTGGATTGAAAAAGAAACTGGCTGAAAAGGGGTTTGCCTTTGACGACGGTTATGGCAAAATCAAGGGCGATACCTTCCGCATCGCCCATATGGGTGACATGACCCGTGATGATCTGGATGAACTCTTTGCCGCCATCACCGGCATCATGCCCGACTTGGCCTGAAATAGGCTGTTCAACAGCCCGGCGGGGCGCATAATACCAGGAGGAATAAACTATGAAGTGCCCACATTGCGGTAACAGGACATCATTGAACCTTGACATGCATTCCGGCGGCTTTTCTTCCGACGAATCGCCGCTCAAGGAATGCGGTGAGTGCGGGCTTGTCTGGCGGGTCAAGACGGAGGCCGGCGAAATGAAGATCGACATCATAAGGCCTGCCGACAAAAAATAAAAAACCCTCCTTGTGGGAGGGTTTACGCATTGCAGACTTGGATGCCCGCGAAACATACGTTACGCCGGGCTCCCTTATTCTTTTTCAAAAACATCCTTGCCCGCGCCGCACAGGGGGCATGTCCAGTCGTCGGGCAATGACTCGAAGTCCGTTCCGGCAGGTATGCCCCGGTCGGGATCCCCGGTGGCCGGGTCATAGACATATTGACAGATGGTGCAGATCCAACGTTCCATAGCAATGCTCCTTTGAGATAGATTATTCCCAGCTGATACACTGGACGGGGCAGCCGTCAACCGCCTGCTGAATATCCTTTTCAGGCGCGCCGGAGGGGTCGAAACATTCCGACTTGCCGGCACTGTTGAAACGAAAGACCTCTGGACAGACCGAAATACAGAGGCCGCAACTGATGCAACTTTCCTGATCCACAACCGGACGTTTCACGGCAACTCCCTCCTGCAAATCCTGGAGGGGCATTGTAGCACTTTCATGCCGGATGTCAATCGAGCGGGAGAACAAACAATGATATTTGACATATTGGTAGTCGGTCCCCTGTCGGTCAATTGCTTCATTCTGGGATGCGACGAGACCCGCGAAGCCGTGGTAGTCGATCCGGGTGGCGACGTGGAGCGTATTGTTCAGGCGGTTTCGCGTCACGATCTGGCGATACGCTATATCATCAACACCCATGGGCATTTCGACCACGTTGGCGGCAACGGTCGGGCGGCAGCGGCGTTCGGGGCTCCGCTGTTGATCCACCAGGCCGATGCCCCCATGCTTGATAGAGTTGCCGAAGTGGGGCGCATGTACGGCATTCAGGGCGAGAACTCTCCACCGGCCGACGGTTTTCTCGTGGAAGGGGCTGAGATCGAGTTCGGGGCCTACCGCATGAAGGTGCTGCACACGCCGGGCCACACCCCTGGGGGCTGCTGTCTTTACCTGGCACGGGAGAACAAGGTAATAACCGGTGACACCCTGTTTGCCGACTCCATCGGCCGCACCGATCTTCCCGGCGGCTCCCATGAACAACTCCTGGAATCCATCAGGAGCAAACTCTTTACCTTGCCGGACGATGTGGCCGCTTATCCTGGCCATGGGCCAGAAACCTCGATAGGCCATGAAAAGCGCCATAATCCCTACTTCTAAAGGACCATGATGCCATGCTGAAGGATACGCGGATCGTGCTGGGCGTCACGGGCGGCATCGCCGCATATAAGGCGGTGGAACTGCTGCGCCTTCTAACAAAGGCAGGCGCCTGTGTGAACGTGGTCATGACCCGCGCAGCCCAGGAGTTCGTCACCCCACTGACCTTCCAGACCCTTTCGGCCAACCCGGTGCACAGCGAGCTGTTCAACCTGATCGGCGAACAGGAGATCGGACATATCTCGCTGGCCGACAGAGCCGACCTCTTTGTCATTGCCCCGGCCACGGCCAACGTGATCGCCAAGGTCGCCAACGGCATCGCCGACGACATGCTCACCACCACCGTCATGGCAACCAAGGCGCCGGTTCTGATCGCCCCTGCCATGAACGTCAACATGTACGGCAATCCGATCTACCGCGAAAACGAGGAGAAACTGCGCAGGCTCGGTTACCTTTTCGTGCTGCCTGAAAAGGGCTCGCTGGCCTGCGGTTGGGAAGGGGAAGGAAAGCTTGCCGCGCCGGAAACCATCTTCGAAGCGGTTGTGGCGGCGATCAGGCCAAAGGATCTGGCAGGGCAGACCGTCATGGTCACTGCCGGGCCAACACGCGAGGAACTCGATCCGGTCCGCTTCATCAGCAATCACTCGTCCGGCAGGATGGGTTATGCCATTGCGCAGGCCGCCAGCCTGCGGGGCGCTCGGGTGATCCTGGTCAGCGGCCCTACCGGACTTGCCGCCCCGGCGGGCGTCGAACGGGTATGCGTTGAAAGTGCCCGCGATATGCAGGCGCAGGTGATGGCACGGGTCGGCGAATGTACGGTGGTCATCAAGGCTGCGGCGGTTGCCGACTATCGGCCGGCCGAGCGCAGAGAGGTCAAGATCAAGAAACAGGCAGCAGAGATGACGCTTGTATTGGTCAAAAACCCGGATATCCTGGCGGAACTGGGCCGTCTGGAGAAACCTCCGTTCCTGGTGGGCTTTGCTGCCGAGACCTCCCGCCTGGAGGAGTACGCCGTTTCGAAGCTTGCCGAAAAGAATCTGGATATGATCGTGGCCAATGATGTCAGCCTGAGCGATGCCGGTTTCAATGTGGACACCAATCGGGCGCTGCTGCTCTTCAGGGATGGCTCCAGGCAGGAGTGCCCGCTGATGAAAAAGGACGAACTGGCCAACCTCATCCTTGACCAAGTCGTCTCGCGCCTTCCCATTCGTTAGTTTCCGTCCGGCGCTTTCCCGCTGTGCAATCCCTTCAAGAGTTCCGGATTGCGCAGAGACTTCCGCAGCCTGTCCCTCAATAACTCCACCTGTTCCATGCCGTCGGCCTTGGATATCCGCCCGTTCCTATACAAAAGCCGCAGGTTCTTCCGCACGGCGTCCGCGGCAGCCAGGGTTTTTTCCCCGGTCGGGTCCGTAGACAGGCATTCCGAGTCTTTGGGATGACGCAGAAAATCGAAGATCGCCTCCTCGGTCAGGGTCATGTATTCGTCGCGATCGCTATCTGCCAGAGTGTATCGCGAACTGTCGGACAGTGTCTGCATGACCTTCTGCCATTTTTCCAGCCGCGACAGGAGCATGATCGAGTTGAAGATGCGCTTGTTGGTGCCGAACGAAAAGATAGTGTTGGTCAGAACGCCGCGAAGCATGGCATCATTGGCGCGCTGGTCAAAGCGGCAGATCTCCCGCGCCCGCTCCCAGACCACCTTGTCGGCAAACGTCTCGAAACGCATCTCCCAGTAGGTGTGCTTCATGGTCACCGAGGCAAACGAGCGCATGATCTTGTAGGGGACGAAATAGTTGTGGGCAATGCCGTCCGCCGCCAAATGGGAGAGATAGCCGTAGGCGCATGCCTTCTCGCCGTCGCTGCGGGCAGCCTGCAGAACCTTCTGTCCGATGCGCCAGCGATGGCAGTTGAGCAGGTAGTGGGTATATTTCTTCCCAACGATGATGTCGGCAGCGATGCACCCGTAGAGGTAATCGCGGGGATATGCCGCGAGGATTGCCGCGATGTCGGGGGGCAGGGTATCCAGAGCGGCGAGCACGCTCAAGCCTGCCTGGAGATGGATGCCGCCACCCCAGGCATGGGCCGTATGGGGGACCAGCACGCAGCAGACGGTTGTGAACAGAGCTAATAGGTACATGGTGTCTTTCGCTTTGACATGGCTTTGGAGGAACTGGTACAGTTTAGCAGGTTGCTGAAAAAACTGATATCTGTCTGCGGCGGGCGCGGCCTCGAAACCGTGTGGTTATGCCTCGGCAGCTTCGTCCCGTGCTCCCGGCATCGCCTTCCTCATGAATTTATCAACACCTGTCAGATCTGTAATGCTACCCCAGAATGGGGAAGGATTCAATAAAGGGATAGAGATGGCTCAATCATTCAAGGCAGTGGCGGCATCATCCCTGCGGGAATACTTGCTGGCCCTTCAGGAAAGCGGTCTGGACGGCCTGCCGGAGGCCAGGGCTTCCATGGCGGCGCATCTTGGAATTCAACCGCCGGCAGCACCGCCACGAGCTATGGCGGAGCCCGACGCTACGCCACATGACCAGCATGAATCCCTGGAAAAAATCAGGAAAAGTCTTGGTGACTGCCAACGCTGCAAGTTGGCAAAGGGGAGGACGAACCTGGTGTTCGGTGCGGGCAACCCGCAGGCCCGGGTGGTGTTTGTGGGCGAGGGGCCTGGGAGGGATGAGGATCTTAAGGGGGAGCCGTTCGTCGGAGAGGCCGGGCAGGTCTTGAACCGCATCATCACCGCCATGGAGCTAAGGCGGGAGGAGGTGTATATCTGTAACGTGGTCAAGTGCCGGCCACCCGACAACCGGGACCCGGAAGCCGACGAGATTGCCGCCTGCGCCCCATTTCTCCTGCGGCAACTGCAATCTGTCCACCCCGAGGTCATCGTGGCGCTGGGCAGGTTCGCAGCCCAGACCCTTCTGGGCACAAAGGAGGCGATCTCAAAGCTGCGCGGCAAATTCCACGATTACCACGGCGTTCCGGTCATGCCGACCTATCACCCGTCCTACCTTCTGCGTAACCGTGCGGATGCCGGGCCATTCTGGGAGGTCTGGGATGACATGGCGCAGGTACTGCGGCTCCTGAAACTGCCGGTCCCGGAAAAAGCACGCAAGAGGTAGTCTGGGCTGGTTGTTGAGATCGTCATGAGGAGGTCGTTATGCAAGGCCCAAGCGAGTGAGGAAGCGAGGCGTACCCTTTTTGTGCGTTGAGCTTTCGCATGGGCGGCAACGCCTCGGAACCGCCCCGCGCTAGAGTCCGAACCATCTCCTGACCACGAACATCCCCCCGTGTTTCCCCCTGGACGGCCAGGCATCGACCGGCCGGCGGGTCCGCATGATCTCTTTCAGCCGCTGTTGCAGGGGTGTGGTCACCACCCCTCCATGGTTATCCCCGCCGCACCTGAGCCGGCTTTCGATGGCCGTATCCCGGTCCAGGACAATGATAACATGTCCGCCCCAGACGAGCAGGTCGAGCGGTCTCAGACTTTCAGCGATCTCCTGCGCATCTTTTCCTGCCACTGCCACCCCGATGCCGTAGGAAACAAGCTGTGAGGTGTTGCGGGGTGTCCACCCTCCGGTCGCCTGATAGAGCAGGCCTGAACAGTCCACTCCGGCCAGGGTGATGCGACGTTTGACCCTGTCGTCTGTCTTGACTCCTGCCTGGTAGAGCGTTCCGATCAGGGCGCTTACCCCCTCCGGGACGTTGCCCCCCCACACGTAGGGGCTGCCGATAACCCCCTTCAGCGCGGCTATGATCCGTTCGCGGGGGGGCAGGGTTCTCATTCGTGCCGGGGGGCGCTCGTCGCTGAGCTCGATGAAGCGGCTGTCCACGTAAAGCCGCATGCCGTCCGGTGCGGGGTAGTCGTCGGTTTCCACCCGGTAGACGGTGTTCGCGGATCCGGGAATCTTGTCCAGCAACTTAAAGACGGTCCCCGGCAGGGCGATGAACTCCAGTTGCCGTACCTGTCCGCATCGGTCGGTCTTGAGGGATCTGCCGTCCGGACCACCGAAGATGTCGCTGAAGGCCGGGCTGTTCAGCACCGGCGTCGCGGTGCGGGCAACACCGTAGGAGGCGGCCAGACAGGGGGCGGTTAAAAGGAGAAAGGCCGCCACAATGATGGGGATGAGTCTTGTCATGCTTTAGCACCTCCTCCTGCTGCTCAGGTCTTGCCGGACCAGTTCCTTCTGGGCGTCCGTCAGGCGCGGTGCCAAGAGCAGTTCCCGCAACATGTCGGTGGGGAGAGCCGGCAGGAACAGCGTAAACCATATGGCCGGTGTCCGGGGGTTTTTGAGGATCGCCATGCGGATGTCGGGCCTGTCCTTCCAGCGGCCGCTCCGGGCGATCATGGAGATGGTTTCGGCGTTTGACGCCGCTGAGACGATGAACTGGTGAACCGCCCCTTCCTTCAAGCGCGGATTGTCGAGGCAGGCGTCCACCACCGGCGGCAGCCCCTCGCGCAGGAGCGCCTCCGCTATCGCCCCGCTTCCCCGCCGGGCCAGGGTGAGCTTGTTGCCCAAGGGTTGAGTGGGGAGGCGCTGAATGATGATACGTTCCGCACACAGACGCTGGTCCGGGGTTATGCCAGGCATGGAACAGAACTTGATGAGGTCGAACATGTAGAGTTGCGGCAGCAGAGTACTGGCAATATGGGAGGGGGTCTCGGGGTGGCTGGCCAGGGCGAATTTCAGGGGGTTGCTTTCGCTGAAACGCCTGCCGCTGTGCAGTATGGTAAAGATTTCCCCCGGCAGGCCGCGACGTTTCAAGAGGGCCAGCAAGTGGTTCTCGTCCAGAGAGCGATTGCGCAGGGCCGCCAGGAGAATCTCCCCTGCGGATTCCTGCATGACTTGAAACAACTCATCCTTGTCGGCAACAAGGACTCGCTGGATATCGAGTGACATTTTTTGATCGATCTCCGCAATTTTTGCAGGTTGATTCATATCTTTCCGATCTTCTGTGTGCTGTTCGAGAACAGCCTCCACGGGTTGGACCTCGCCCGGAAGTTTACAAGATAATGATACCGCAATCAACCTGCCAGAGGAATACCTCATGTGTCCCCTGCGGTTTCATACATGCGGTTGCACCGGAAGCGGCTTCGTGATACAGATGTAAACAGGGGATTTTTGCGCGGTCGGCAGAGTAAGGGCATCAGGCTTGCACGCGCTGGAGTGTCCGGTAGTCCGAAGTCATGCGAAAAAGGGATTGCGGCAATCGGTAGATCCTGACAGGTAACGCGGACTTGAGCTTGGCAGTCTTTAATTTGATTACATGCGGAGGGCATTATGAGGATTCCCATTGGCTATAAGTTTATCCTGGGGTTCATTATCGTCGTGGCTGTGGTGGCTTTCAGCCCCAGGCTGGTGGCCCTCCTCGGGTATTCGCCGGAGATATCCGGTATCCTGGCCTATGCCATGGCGCTCACCCTGGGGCTTATCCTGGGATGGCTCTTTTCCCGGGGCTTTGCGGCCAATATCAGCCGTTTGACCTACTCTGCCGAGTCCATCAGCAGGGGCGACCTGACAAGGACCGTAGACATGCCCCCCTCGCGCGTTCCGGACGAAACCCATGAGCTGGCGGACCTGATCAACCTGATGCTGCAGAACCTGCGCGATTTGGTGGGACACATCAAGAAAACCTCGGGCAGGCTCACTAACTCGGCGCGCGAGATCAACACAAACGCCCTGGAGATCAGCGCCTCGACCGAAGAGGTTGCCAAAGCTATCGAGCAGATATCCCGAGGGGCCGAATCCCAGGCCGAGTTGGTTGACAGGACCTCCAAAACCATCCGCGAGACAGTCGTATCCATCGAGCTTGTTGCCTCGCGCGCCAAGGAAACCGCCAAGGTGGCCCGGGAGACGAGTCTCACCGCCCAGCACGGCGGAAGCCTGGCCACCGATTCCCTGGAGCGCATGAAGGACTTTTTCGACTGCCAGGAAAAGATCGGCCGTCAGTTCGATGTCTTCACCTCCAAATTGCAGAAGGTCGGCAGGATAGCCGATTTCATTGCCGACGTGTCCCGCCAGACCAACCTTTTGGCCTTGAACGCCTCGATCGAGGCTGCCCGGGCGGGTGAGTACGGCAAGGGCTTTGCCGTGGTGGCTGATGAAGTGCGCAAGCTTGCCGACGGGTCGGCCCAGTCGGCGGCCGATATCAACGAGATGATAGAAAGCCTGCGGGAAGAGAGCCACCGGGTGCACGAGATCATCCTGGAAAGTTCCCGCACCATGCGGGAGGGGAAGAAAAACATCGATGTAACAGCCACGGCCTTTCAAGAGATCCTCAAGACCGTCCTGGAGACGGAACGCAGGGCCAACAGCATCGCCGACCTTTCCCAGATGCAGATGGAAGGTTCGGGCAAGATGGTCAAGGCGGTGGACGAGATCGCCAAGGTGGCCGATAATAATGCCGCTGCCACCGAGCAGGTTTCCGCAACCACCGAAGGGCAGTTGGCAGCCATGCAGGATATGACCTTGGCAACGAACGAACTGGCGAAACTGGCGGAAGATCTGTTGTTGGTCGTGGAGCGCTTCAAGGTCGATCGAAGCGAGCCGGATCAGGCATGATCCGCCAACAGCACGGATACCTCCTGTTCACGCTGCAGGGGCGTTGTTACGCAGTCAACCTGCAGCAGGTGGCAGAGGTGGACGAGCCGCCCTTAACCTGGCCTATCCCCGGTAGCCCTTCCTGTTACGCCGGGGCAATGAACTTTCACGATACCATCCTTGCGGTCATTGATCTGGCCGCCTTCCTGGGATTGCCCAGTTACCACGACCTGGAAAAGGTGATCGTGGCTGACCCCGGCATCGCCTCCCTGGCCTTTCTGGTGGAGCGGATCCTCAAGATCGTGCCGCCGGATCAGGTCGCGCTGAAAGAAGCGGCGGACGATCCCTGCGCACCCGCCGTGCTCCATCTTGCCGAAGGCGAATGCATCCTTCTTGACGTGGCCGCCATTGCGAAGCGGGCTGCGGAAACCATAAATCCGTGACAAAGGTAAGAGTATGACAGACGAATCACGCAAACTTCCCCCCCAGAGCCTGGAGGCGGAGATGTCCATCCTCGGCGGGGTCCTGATCGATAACGCCGCCATCAATCGCGCACTGGAGATCCTTGGGCCGGATGACTTCTACCGCGAAAGCCATCGCAAGATATTCCGGGCCATGATGCGCCTCTCCGATCTGCGCGAGCCGTGCGACCTGATAACCATGACCGACACACTCAGAAAAGAGGGTGAACTGGAGGAGGCGGGTGGGGCGGCCTACCTGGCGACCCTTGTGGACTATGTCCCCACGGCGGCTAATGTCAGCTATTACTGCAAGATCGTTAAGGAAAAATCGATCAATCGCAAGCTGATCTCCGTGGCTACCGACATTGCCACCCGTGGCTACGACGAACAGTCGGACGTCAACGAACTGCTGGACAAGGCGCAGAAGGAGATCTACGAGATATCCGAGAACAAGTTGCGGCCCCAGTACGTGCCGGTACAGGAGATCATCAAAGAGACCTTCAAGATTCTCCAGACACTGCACGACCGCAAGGAGCACATCACCGGCACCCCCACCGGCTATACGGACCTGGACCACATGACCGCCGGCTTCCAGCCCGGCGACCTGATCATCATCGCGGCCCGCCCTTCCATGGGCAAGACCACCCTGGCGCTCAATATCGCCCAGTACGCCAGCGCCGAAGCGAAGAAAAAAACCCCCTCGGTGATCTTCTCCCTGGAGATGGGCAAGGAGCAGCTTGTGATGCGCTTTTTTGCCTCCATCGCCAGGGTTGATTTCGGCAAGATGCGCACCGGCCATTTCCACGACTCGGATTGGCCGCGATTGCAGCGGGCCGCCAGCACATTGTACGACTCCAAGATCTTCATCGACGACACCCCCGCCATCAGCGTTCTGGAGCTGCGTTCGAAGGCGCGGCGGCTGAAGAGCGAACACGACATCGGCCTGATTATCGTTGACTACCTGCAGCTCATGCGGGGCAGCGACAGCTCCGAATCGCGCCAGCAGGAGATCTCGGACATCTCCCGCTCCCTAAAGGCACTGGCCAAGGAGTTGAGCGTGCCGGTGGTGGCCCTCTCCCAGCTCAACCGCAGCCTGGAGGGCCGCGCCGACAAGCGCCCCATGATGAGCGACCTGCGCGAGTCGGGCGCCATCGAGCAGGACGCCGACGTCATCATGTTCGTCTACCGCGAAGCGGTCTACTGCGAACACTGCCGCAAGCGGGACGGCTCCTGTACCCAGAACCATGATAAGAATGCCGAGATCATCATCGGCAAACAGCGTAACGGCGCCATCGGCACGGTCGAACTGGTCTTTATCGGCGAGCACACCCGTTTTGAGAACAAAAGCGACCGGATCGATGCATGACGCAGCTTTCGGCATCCGCGCCGTAGCGGCTTGACGTCCCATGGAGGATAGTATGACAGATCTGGTGAAAAAGGGCTCTATCGGCCATATACTTTCTTCTTCGCAGATCATAACCGAGTCGGATATCGCCAGCGCGCTTGAGGAGCAGAAGCGCTCCGGCGGCCGTTTCGGAGAGGCGCTGGTCAACCTGGGGATCGTCTCTCAGGAGGATATCGACTGGGCTCTCTCCAACCAGTTGGATCTTCCCTACATCCGCCTGAAAAAGGAGATGATCGACCCGGAAGCCACTGCCCTTGTGCCGGCCGAGCTCGCCCGTGCCTACAACCTCATCCCTTTGATCTGCGCCGGCGGCGAACTGAACATCGCCATTGCCGATCCGCTCAACAGCGCGGCGGTCGAGGCGGTGGAGCGCCAGACCGGCCTGCGGGTCAACCTGTCCGTGGCGCTGATCAGGGAGATCCGCCAGATGCTTGACGAATGGTACGGCCCGACCAGCCACGCCTGGCTGGGCTTCAGCTCGACCGTCTTCTCCGACAAGGCTCTTGAGGCCATCAACAACGATATCAGCGGCTGTACGCTGCTCAACTACCTGATGGTCTTCATCATCCAGAACCGTCTTTCGTCCCTCTCTCTGCAACCCCTGGGCGACGAGGTGGCCATCACCGTCAAGCGTGGAGGCGTGACCAGTCCTATCGGCACCCTGGCGCCCAACTATTATCCCGACATCGCCATCAGGCTGCGCAAGAGCGCCAAAATAGGTCCCTACAGCGAGTCGAGCACTACCGGCATATTCCCTTTCTCCTACAAATCCCGTCCATTCAGCTTCCAGGTGGCTGTCATGCAGGGAAAGGGTGGCGATTACATCACCCTGCGGACCCATGTCAGCGCCGTCGTTCCCCAGCGGGTGGCCGAGCTGCACTTGCCGGTCAAGCAGGAGGCCGCCTTCAAACAGCTGGCCGGGTCGCAGCAGGGCATTACCTTTTTCGCCTCGCGCAACTGCCGCGAACGCTGCCGGTTCATCGATCTCATGCTGGAGGAGGCCGATACCACGGGGAAGAACGTCATTATCCTCGGGGAGGAGCCGGGCCGGATGAACAAGCGGTTTCCGCGCATTCCCCTTCCCCGTTCCGAGTCGGAACGCGCCCGGCTGATCATGGACGCCATGGACCATGACCCGGATATCCTGGTGATCGAGGATGCCACCGAGGTAATGTCCTTCACCGCGGCCTGTCGCGCCGCCATGCGTGGTAAACTGGTTCTTGCGGGACTTGAGATCCGCGGCACCCGCAACGTCCTGCGGCACCTCCTGCTTTACCAGCAGAAAAACAGCTTCCTGCCGGGCTTCGTCAACGGCCTTGTCTCCTTCAAGGGGATACAGATCCTCTGCCCCGCGTGCCGGACCTCCTGCATCCCGCAGCGGGAGGAGCAGAACGCCATGCGCCTCGCGCAGCCTCCGGCAGCCTTCTACCGCACCAGCGGCTGTGAAGAGTGCGGCCACAGCGGATTCAGCATGAGGCGTTTCCTTTTGGACGCCATGGTCTTCGACGACGACTTCCTGCGGGTCTTTGAACAGGCGTCGGATGTGTCGGCCCTGGAAAACTACCTGGGCACGGTGGATTACCAGGGCAGCGACCATGAGGGGCTGCGGCTTTTGATGGAGGGAGAGGTGTCGCCGGAGGAATATATCGCCTCGGTGGTGCTGTAGCAGGTTGTTGAAAAACAGCCATCTCGCCGCATCCTCGAAGACCCTTCGCGCGGGTGCGACGATCTGACTATTTTTTGAACAACCTGAGCCTGATACTAGAATCCGAATCGGCAGCCTGAGAATAAGAGGGTTGAGGGATGGGATATGACCGTGGGAACAGTGGAGGGATCCCGACATGGCTAAGATCGATGCGCTTTTCAGGATGATGGGGGAGCAGGGGGCCTCGGACCTGCATCTTTCCACCGGGAATCCGCCTATTTTCCGTCTGCACGGCGAGATGGTGCGGCTTAACTTCAAAAGCCTTGCGGATGAAGAACTCAGGGAGGTCCTGTTCGAGATCCTCGACGAAAAACAGCGCGCCCATTTCGAGGCCACCAATGACCTGGACTTTGCCTACTCCGTGCCCGACCTGGCCCGGTTCCGCGGCAACATCTTCATGCATCACCGCGGCATAGCCGCCGTCTTCCGCATCATCCCCAACAAGATCCTCTCGGCAGAGGAACTCCATCTTCCGGACGGCGTGCTGCGCATGACCAACTTCAAGAAGGGGCTGGTGCTGGTGACCGGGCCGACCGGTTCCGGCAAATCCACCACCCTGGCTGCCATGATCGACCTGATCAACTCCACCCGCAAGGAGCACATACTGACCCTTGAGGACCCCCTGGAATTCATCCACGAGAACAAGCTGTCGCTGTTGAACCAGCGTCAGATAGGCGAACATACCGAAAGTTTCGCCTCGGCCCTGCGCGCCGCCCTGCGTGAAGACCCGGACATCATCCTGGTGGGCGAGATGCGCGACCTGACGACCATCTCCCTGGCCATGAGCGCCGCCGAGACGGGCCATCTGGTGTTCGGCACCCTGCATACCAACACCGCGGCCAAGACCATCGACCGCATCATCGACGTCTTTCCGCCCGACCAGCAGGAGCAGGTGCGCGCCATGCTGTCCGAATCCCTCAAGGGGGTAGTCTGCCAGCAGTTGCTCAAGACCGCGGACGGCAAGGGACGCACCGCTGCCCTGGAGATCATGATCGGCACCCCGGCCATAGCCAACCTGATCCGGGAGGGCAAGACCTTCCAGATCCCTTCTATCATACAGACAGCCAAGAAGGACGGCATGCAGCTCATGGACCAGCACCTTTTGGACCTGCTCAAGACCAGGCGCGTCAACCCGGAAGAGGCCTACCGCTGCTCCATCGACAAGAAACAGTTCGAACAGTACCTCTCCCCCCAGCAGGGAGCGCCGGCCGTGCCGGGGCGTTGAGGGGCAACGGAACCTTCATATCGGTGCATCCATTTGCGGCACTCTCGGTTCAGGGGGCGGCATGAATAACAGCGGCGCCTTTCGAAGGCTTTTGGAAACATCCCCCGTCATTCTGGGGGAGGGGGCGGTCATCGAGCGCCTGCGGCGCATGCCCGGCATCCGCCTTGACGAGCATGTGGTCAATTCGGCCCTGATCTACGACGACCGCGGACAAAGCGCCCTGGCGGAGATCTGCCGCCAGTACCTGGCAATCGGATGCAAATACGGCCTGCCGCTTCTGCTCTCCACCCCCACCTGGCGCGCCGGCCGCGGACGCATCGCCGCTGCCGGGCTGGCCGGCCGCGACCTGAACGGCGACAACTTCCGCTTTCTGGATGCCCTGCGCCGGGAGCAGGGAGATTACGGTAAAAAGGTGGCCATCAGCGGCCTGATGAGCTGCAAGGGGGATGCCTACAAGCCGGAAGAGGCCTTGGGCACCCCAGAGGCGCGCGCCTTCCACGCCTGGCAGGCCGAGGCGCTGGCTGCGGCAGGGGTCGATCTGCTTTTGGCCGCCACCCTGCCGGCACTGAGCGAGGCAGTCGGCCTGGCACAGGCCCAGGCCGCTACCGGACTGCCCTATCTGATAAGTTTTGTGGCCCGCCCTGAAGGGACCCTGCTGGACGGCACGCCGCTCAAGACCGCCATCGCCGCCATCGACAGCCTTGCCTCGCCGCCGCCTTTGGCCTATATGGTCAACTGTACCCACGTCTCGGTCTTCCGCCGCGCCCTCAGCCACGGGCGCAACTCGTCCCCCCTCGTCAGGGAGCGCGTGATCGGCCTGTTTGCCAACACCTCCGCCTTAAGCCCGGAAGAGTTGGACAACAGCACCGCATTGGCGGAGGAGGCGCCGGAGATCTTCGGCGCCGGCGTGGCCTCCCTGCACAGGGAGTTGCACATGAAGGTGCTTGGGGGATGCTGCGGCACCGACGAGCGCCATATCGACAGCCTGGCCCGGCGTCTAAAAGACGACGCGACGCTCGATCAAAACAACCCGTGAGGTAACAGTGGCACTTATCACCCTTCGCGACATAACCCTTGCCTTTGGCGGGCCGCCGCTCTTCGACGGCATCAGCCTCCAGATCGAACAAGGCGACCGGCTCTGCCTTTTGGGGCGAAACGGCACCGGCAAATCGACGCTTCTCAAGCTGGTCGGCGGCGAACTGCCCCCGGAGGGGGGGGAGATCCAACGCCAGCAGGGGTTGCGGGTGGCCCTGGTCTCCCAGGATGTGCCCCAGGGGATCGACGGCACGGTCTTCGACGTGGTGGCCTCCGGCATGGGCAACGCGGCACAGCTTTTGGCCGCATACCACCGGGTCGCCCATCGGCTGTCGCTGGAGGGGAGCGCGGCGCTTTTGACCGAGCTGGAGGAGTTGCAGCACAAACTGGAGGAGGAGGGGGGCTGGAGCCTGCACCAGGAGGTGGAGCGGGTGCTGAACCGGCTTCACCTGGACGCCGAGGCCTGCTTCTCCTCCCTTTCCGGCGGCACCAAGCGCCGGGTGCTGCTGGCCAAGGCGCTGATTGCCGCGCCCGATATCCTGCTCCTGGACGAGCCGACCAACCATCTGGACATCGACACGATCCTCTGGCTGGAGGAATTCCTGCTGCGCCAGGTCAAGACCCTGGTCTTTGTAACCCACGACCGGGCCTTTGCCCGGCGGCTGGCCAACCGGGTGGCGGAGCTGGACCGGGGGCGGGTCTATGCCTTTGCCTGCGGCTACGACGAGTTCGTGGAGCGCCGCGAGGCGCTTCTCATGGCGGAGGTCACCCGCCAGGCGCTGTTCGACAAGAAGCTTGCCCAGGAAGAGGCCTGGGTCAGGCAGGGGATCAAGGCCCGCCGGACCAGGAACGAAGGGCGGGTGCGGGCCCTTAAGAACCTGCGGGAGGAGTCCCGCCAACGCCGGGAACGCCAGGGCACGGCCAAGATCCAGTTGCAGGAGGCGGAGCGTTCCGGCCGTCTGGTGACGGAGGTGGAAGCAGTCTCCTTTGCCTACGACGGCCGCCCGGTCATCGCCAACCTGACCACCACCATCATGCGCGGAGACCGGGTGGGGATCATCGGCCCCAACGGTTCGGGCAAGACCACCCTGCTGCGCCTGCTGCTGGGGGAACTGGCGCCGGACCAGGGCACGGTCAGGCAGGGCAGCCGCCTGGAGATCGTTTATTTCGACCAGATGCGGGAACAGCTCGACCCGAATAGAAGCGTGCAGGATAACGTGGGCGAGGGGAACGACACCCTGGTGATCAACGGCAAGAGCCGCCACATCATCGGCTATCTGCAGGACTTCCTGTTTTCTCCCGAGCGCGCCAGAAGCCCGGTCTCCATCCTCTCCGGCGGCGAGCGCAACCGGCTGCTCCTGGCCAAGCTGTTCACCCGTCCCTCCAATGTGCTGGTGATGGACGAACCGACCAACGACCTGGACGCCGAGACCCTGGACCTGCTGGAGGATCTTCTGCTGGAGTATTCCGGGACCCTGCTCCTGGTAAGCCATGACCGGGAGTTTCTCAACAACGTGGTGGGAAGCACGCTGGTGCTCACCGGCAACGGCGCGGTCCGCGAATTTGTGGGGGGATACGACGACTGGCTGCGGCAGACAGCCGCTGAGGCCCCCGCAGTCCAGGCGGCATCCAGACCGGCCCAGGAGAAGGGCAAACCGCAGAAGGAACGCCCCCGCAAGCTCTCCTTCAAGGAAGAGCGGGAGTTGGCTGCCCTGCCGGAACGCATCGCAGCCCTTGAGGAAGAACAAGGGAGGCTGCACGAAACCATGGCCGATCCCGGCTTCTACAAGTCTGCCGGCACCGAGGTGGGGGCGATCAACGCCCGGCTGGAGGAGTTGGAGCGGGAACTGGCAGCAGCGTACGCCCGGTGGGAGGAGTTGGAGGCAGTTTGAGAGGTTGTTGAAAAACAGCCATCTCACCGCCGTCCTCGAAAGCCCCTTCGAGCGGCGTAGCGCCCGGCCTTCGCAGCCAAAGCTGTTTCGGCGGAGTAGGCCTGCTACGCCTCCTCGGGGCTGTCTGCGGGTGCGACGATCTGGCTATTTTTGAACAACCTCCATTGGAGTTTTTTCGACTAAAACCATTCAAATGGAAATTCACCATCAGATGCAACCCCTGAAGTTTGTCAACCCCGCGTCTCTGCGTCTCTGTGGCAAATACTTTTTTCAGGGTAAAACGATTGATGACAATACGAGGAAACGATGAAAGTAACGGAAAAGCAACTGAAAGCCCGCTGTACCGAACTGAACCTGGGACCGCTCAGGGACACCGCCTTCGGCCTGAAGATCGAACGCACCTCAAAGGGCTACACCTGTAGCCTGGTATACCGGGACAGCACGCCTCCCGAGGTTCTGATCGCCGATGCCAGCGCATCCGAAGCCGATGCCTGCATCTCCGGCGTGGCAACCACCTCCACGGTCTACAAGGCCATCCAGGGGACCATCAAGCCGGAATTCGTGCCCCAGGAGGTGTTCGTCAAGCAGCATGGCGAGCGCTGCCCCAAGTGCGGCTCCCGGGACATCAACCCAGGCCACATCACCTCGGCGAAAGGGGAGTTGGTACAGTGGCATACCTGCGGCCGTTGCGTTACCGCCTGGCACAGCCTCTACCGGCTTGCCGGGTACGAGCTGCCGGTGGCGATGGAGGAGGGGTAGCGGTGGAACCAATGGCAAGCGGGCGGGTGCTGAAAAACGAGGATGTCGCGGAGATCGTGGCGGAGATCCCGGAGGGGCACCGCCATCTGCGCACGACTGTGAGGCTTGCCGACGGTTTCGCCATCACCCTCCAGGAGGCCACCGTGGCCGCCATTGTGCGGGCTTATATCGAGGTCAAGACCGATCCGCTCCGCACGGGGGTGACGCTCAAGGGGCAGAAGGTCCCCGGCCGCAAGGAAGGGTATGCCGAATGGCAGCTTCTGGAGGAGCCGTGAGGGAATCCATATAATAGGCCCATCCGAGCTGCATCATCACGCTGCTTTTTTATGCTGGCGCAGCCGTGCTTCGACATGGCGTTTCAGGACGTCGTTAATGGCGCTCTGATAGCCTTTCCCCTGGCTCTTGAACCAAGCTACAACCTCGGGATCAAGTCTTAGTGACACAGCCTTTTTGGGCAACTCCTTTTTAGGACGTCCCCGAAGCTTGAAGAGGTCGCCGGCACGGTCCGAGCCGAGAAGTTCCGTCATTACTTCCCGGCTGGGACGTGCCTGTGAAAAATCATCACCCGTCCACTCCGGATTGTCCTCGTCTTGGGCAATTCCTTTGTTTATCCGCTTTTCTTCTTCTTCAGTCGGTAAGATCAGTTTCTTTTTCATACAACTTAACCTCGCGTCTGTTGGCTTTTCGCAAGCTGATGATCCTTATGCATTCTCCTCTTACGGTGAATACCATGCAGTAAAGCCGCTCGCCGATAGGGGCAAAGCCGATCATGCGTTGCTCGCCGTATTCTCTTCTAGAATCGGGACGGATTACGGCAAACTCCCACTCGAACAAGTAAGCGGCCTCGAAATCCACGTCGTGCCGATCGAGGTTAAGTTTGCGTTTGTTCTCGTCCCAATCGAGTATCATGGTTTTATTGTATATACATTAAATCCGGCAGTCAACTTTTTGTATATACATAAATAATGGCGCAGCATTCCTACAATCCGAGCGAGTTGATTTGATAAAGAAAAAATATTTTTTATTTACATCATGTCGTTGAAATAGGATAAAGCCATTATCATCTTTGCGGACCTCTAGGGAGATTACATATCGTAGTATTGCACGCAAATGATTTTAAAAGTCGAGTCCCCGCAATGATCGATCGCTATATTAAAAGTTTTTCAAACCTCCGAACCGATACAAGCCGCTCGCGCTGGAATGAAGCGACCAGATTTCGCGCACCGCACAAACCTTTATTGCTGCTCGCCGTAATTGACCTCTTAGCCCAAGGAATTATCAAGACCAATTTCATTGAATTAACCCCCGACCTTGGGGAATTATTCAACATCTACTGGTCTCGTGTAATGCCACCGGACCAGAGGCCTAACATCATTCTTCCGTTTTTCCATCTCAGCTCCGACAAATTCTGGCAGCTTATTCCTATAACGGGTATGGAGCCTGTCCTTGCAGCCACCCGGCAGATCAGGGGTGTTTCCCAGTTGAAGGAAATTGTGCTCGGTGTTAAGCTTGATGATGCGCTTTTCGCCCTGCTTTGCCAGGACGAATCGCGCAACCTGCTGCGTGCCGTCTTGATTGAAACCTACTTTGCACCGGAATTATATGCAGGACTGGTGGAACAGGGGATCATCAACAGAGAAGCACTTATTTACAGCCAGGCTTTGCTGGAAAAATCAAGACATCAGCAGGTTAAGGAGGATTCCGATACGGAGAAATACGCTCCGGAGGTTCGGGACCAGGCATTCAGGCGGGTGATAGTTGGTATGTATCATCACCGCTGTGCCGTTTGCGGTATTCGCATGCTGACCCCTGATTACCACACAGTGGTTGATGCTGCCCATATCGTACCTTGGAGCTTGACGCATAACGATACCGTCCAAAACGGCATGGCACTCTGCCGCCTGTGTCATTGGACATTTGATGAAGGCCTGATCACGGTTTCCGGTTCTTACTCTGTTCTAGTTTCAAAACAGTTGTCCGCGAACAGCAATATCCCAAGCCACATGATGACACTTTCCGGACGCGGCATAATAGGGCCTGCCGAGCAGATGCTATGGCCGGATTCGGATGCCCTTCAATGGCACCAGCAGAAGGTATTCCGGAAATATTGATTGACCAGGATTCTTATCCAAGCGAGTTGATCGATGAGTGATGCAGGACAATATACAAGCAGCTATTTCGCCGGCATGAAGGTCGAGGTAGGCATCCCCTTGCCGAACTCCAAGGAGTTCCGCGACTGGGCCATCATCAGTGAGATAGACGAAGACCTCGTCTCGCTGCAACTCTCCCGCGACATGCTGCCGGACGGGGTCTACCTGCGTGTCGGACAGATTCTCACCATACGCAGCGAGAGTGACGGGCAGGCGCACTCGTGCCTCGCCTTCATCGTCAGCAAGGGATATGACCAGGATCTGCTGCTTCGTCTTACCGGCGAGGTCGTCTCCGACGAATTGCGGGAGTTCTATCGGATCGATGCCTTTCTTCCGATAAAATTTTATATAATGCATGATCAGAATCCCGCTGCCGTGAAGAAACTATGGGAGGAACGGCGAAAGCAGCGCCTGGAAGAGGAGCGCATCCGGGAACAAAGACGGTTGGAGGCCAGGCGCGAAAGGCTTCGGGCCGAGGAGCGCGCCAGGGAACAGAAGCTCCAGGAGGGCACTTCTCCCGGCGGCCCGGCCGAACCCTTCCATACCCTCAAACCCAAGGAGGAACCTGAAGATAATCCATACTACGAATCCTGGGGCGCCGTCACCTCGGTCGCTATCAACATCAGCGGCGGCGGTCTGAAGATCCTGACCAATCAGGGGTTTGTCCCGGATGAATTTCTCCTGCTGGAGATCTTCGTGCCCTCTTTATCGTGTATCGTGGATATTGTCGCGCGGGTGGTATTCTCCAACCATGACGATGCTGCCGGTGATGAAGGGAATTGCTTCAATACCGGCATGCAGTTTGTCTTTATCGATGAACGCGCCCGTTTTGCCATCAACAGTCACATAAGCGGCATACAGATACAACGGATACGGCAATTCAGGGGTTTTGCCGATGCAGAACCACTGAACATCGATATCATGGGCGTAGCGGACAAACATTATGCCTATGCCGGCGCAATCGATGCCGGCAACGCGATGGACGATTACAACCACCTAATAAACAAGAATAAAATTATCCAACAAGTGGTTCTGGGGTTGTTTTTTATCTGTCTTGCCGGCCTGCTCTATTTCTATTTCTCCGCCTATGCGGTCAAACACCCCAAGAATCAAATAGAGGATCTGTTTGAAACAGGGATAAGAAAATTCCAAGGCACCTGGCTGCAGAGGGATTAGAGGCTTTCATGCTCTCTTATTGGCCCTTTACACCGGAATTTCAACAGGTTGTTGAAAAGCTGCTGGGAAAGCCATCAAGCGGCGTTGCGCTGGCCTCGCAACCTCTGCTGCTCCTTGGCTGCTCCGTTCCGTGTCCTTGGCCTCCGGCCTTCCTCTTGACGTTTTTCAACAACCCGGCTAAGACAATAAATTCCGGTCGATCTCTTTAAACTGTCGAATCTCATTATCCTGAATCCCGAAAGTTTCGAATTCTGCCGTCCACCGGATACCGCAGCAAACACTTCATAAACGGTACGATCCGAGTTGCTCACGCCCCACGCGCGGCCCAGCTTCTTCAACTTATCCTGCCCAGGATAATAGGGGCCCGGTGTCGAACAAAATTACATGCCCGTCCCGACGCCCTATATCCGGTACCAGGTCGAACGCCGGAGAGAGTCGCCAGCCTTCCCCCGCGCCATAGATCATCCAGAAGTTTTTAAGGTGGTCATCCGTGTTGCCGATTACCGCATTAAAGACCATCCGCCGGAAAAGCCGCTCTGAGTCAATGGCAGGTTCGGCGCTGAATTTGCGCACGACATCCAGAATGTCCTTGTACCGGCAGGTATGGTATCCCTCGGCTTAGAGCAAGGTTTGCAGACTGATCATGTGACGCCGGCCGCCGGGAACGATGTCAAACCGTTCCACCAACAGTACCGAGCGGTTACCGCACGGTGATATCCGTGTACATGGGACTTGGAGGCCAGCCTTGGCAGCAAGAGCCATGGTGGCCGCTTCGATCCGGACAACGTCAACCATGTCTTTGATGCTGGGAAATTTGGCGATATCGGGTCGGCTATTTCATTCCACGGTCCTGCCCCCTAAAAGCGTTTACAGCAAAGGCCTTCCCCTTGAGCTTGTCGGCATGAAGCGCCAGGCTATCGGTAGTCCCAGGATGCACATCTGATAAAGCGTAGTTGGTGCAAGGGGATATTTGCTCATCGCAATCTATTGACAGTACCGGTCATTGACGGTTAAGGTGGCAATTTTCGGCTTAAGTTTTGGACGCGGGTTCTCTCCCGTCTCCATGCGTAGCGCCCAAAAATAATAATTCATCAGATATATGAACATTCGTGACTTGCTGATATACGAGCGATTAGATATCACCATCACCCTATGAAAATCAAACGTCTCGAATATCCGGTTTCAAGACATTATTTTAAAATATACTAAATTAATTGCATTATTTTTTATATACGCTTTTAAAGTGTCCCAATAGTGTCAATCGTGGAAGGATGACAGGGCTTATGAGTAAAAAAGCAAGATGATATTCCTGCCCTTAATGATCTGTTTTTTTATCGATACTTTCCTTCTCGTACCGATTCTCTAGGGGGTTAAGATCACTGCTTGTACAAGAGCGTCAATGTGCTGATGAAATGATTCAATTTCTCAGGAAGTATTTTGCCCATAACGATTCAACTATCAAGGGATTCAATGTCGGGATGAACTGTGGGCAGACAGCAGGTCAGACTGTTATGCAAGCACAGATACACCTGATCCCCAGAAGACAGAGGGATGTTGAAAATCCTAGAGGTAGTGTTAGGCATGTAATTGCCGGGAAGGGATTCTACTGAATTTGAAAATGTTTTTGTTGTTAAAACGGAATGATATTATTGAGCATACTTTTATTTCAGTACACATAAGGATTGTATATGCAAGAGATGGTTCAATATTACAATGTTCTTGAAGTTGAACCTTGGGCAACACCTGACGAGGTTAAGTTAGCATACAGAGATATGGTTAATGTATGGCACCCAGACCGTTTTAGCAATAATCAAAGATTAAGGGAAAGAGCTGAAGAGAAGTTGAAGATAATTAATAATGCGTATGATAAGCTTAAAGACTACAAACCATCTGAAACAGATATTTTAAATTTCAAAAAAAAACATGATGTAGATGATACCGTTAATAAAACTGATCAGACATCATCTATTAGAGAAGAATCAAATAAATATTGGTTTAGTAATATCTTTAAATATATTTTATTAGCAATTGGTGTTATCTCTTGGATTGGTGTATTTTGCAGAAATCATAAATTTGGATTACTTATTGGTATTATTGTGCTTGGTGTATATTTAATTAAATTAATTGCTAATAAAAAAAATAGTGTTGAGAATAACCCATTTTCAAATATTGAAGATTCAATTTTAGCAAAAAGATTCATATTAGAGATTTTTGTAATTATGGCAAACTGCGATGGTTCTATTCAGGATGAGGAAATCAGTATCATTGATGATGTTATAAAGAAATATTGGCCTAACGAGTCGCATGACGTTATACTAAAGGAAGCAATTACAAATATAAGCAATTGTGATGACGTTGCTGGTCGCTTTGAACAAAATACTATTTGTTTATCTAAATTACTAAATAAGAAAGAAAAGCTTGAAGTTCTAGTACTAGCCGAGATGCTTATAAAAGCAGATGATAAAGTTACAAACGACGAACGAGTAGCATATGCAGCATTTAAGAAATTACTAAAACCTTCTGGAATAGGGGCCAGCATATTTAATATATTTTCTGATAAATGCCCTATGTGTAATTCAACAAGAATTGAATTTAAGAGCGCCGAAGAAACAGATAGATGGAGAGGCACTAAGACAGTACATGAAAGATTAGCAAGTGGCAAATATAAAACGAGAACGGTACAGACAACATATATACAAGTTAGGCGTACATATGAGTGTGATGAATGTTGCCATGTATGGGCCACTGAATCTCAACAAGAAAGATAATATAAACCGTTGTTCTTATATGTAACAGATATTGATTTATATCGGCGTTGAAATAGACACATCTACCATCAATAACTTACCGATATTCCGGTAAGGGGTAGGTCAGCCCGGACGCGGATTCGCGGGTCTAACTTCGAAGCTGTTTTACAAACATTGGAACTCTACCCAAAATTGAAAATCAGGCACGATCAACTGACAGAATCCCTTGACAAAAACATATATATAAAGGTAAATGTCTCATCATTTATTATCGGAGGGCAATAATGAATCATGATGAATTGAAGCAATTGGAAGACGCTAAGGAAGACATCTTGAGGAAAATTGCTGAAAAAATCAGTATCGATCCCAATAAAGGTGAAATTTTCCGCGCTGCCCACACATCGCACGTCTCATCTTCAAAACACTCCTCTTCAACCAATAACCACTAAACAGAATAATACTCAATCAGCGCCCCCAGAAACCTCTGGGGGCGTTTTTTTTGGAAGTTGTTATGCTCCCTTTTTGTTCAAAACCTTGGGCAACTTTTATGGTCAGCCCCTTAACAGCAGGCCCGGAATGTCAACTTGCAGAAACAATTGTGACCTCTGGGGAACTCTCAAACAAAACTATGAGGGAAGTCTGGAACTCCCGTGCCATGCAGGAACTGCGTTCGGACCTTCTATCAGGAACCGGCGCTAAAAAACACGGCTGCGATGTGTGCCGACACGTAGACAGCCATGGTGATATTTATAATCAAATCGACTGGAATTTGCCTGAGCCGGTCGCTGCTAATTTTGAGCTTAATCGGAGGGAATTCTATGATGGAAAAGTTGAACTTTCATCCCTTCCTCTTTTCGTCTCAATGGATATCTCGTATCAGTGTAATTTCTCATGCATTATGTGCGAACTGGTTAAAACTCCGCTCGAGATGCCAGGCGAACGAATTGGAGAGTTGCTTGAAACGTTATCCGAATTCCTGGTCCATATGCACGTCTCTGGTGGGGAGCCACTATTAAACGGGCCGTTCCGTGGCTACCTATCCTCATCTCAGCACTTTCCCAGCACACTCAGCATCACAACGAACGGCCATTTCCTAAACAATGTGCTGTTAAATGACTTAGTTCGTTTCCCCCGCATCAACCTGCATATCTCCATAGACAGTTTTGATCCGGATACCATGTCGTATCAAAGGGCGGGGTGCGACCCCCACAGGGTATTTAATGCCCTAAGCCTGGCGCTCGCCATGCGCGAGCAGGTTAACCAGAAACGCCCAAAAAGTTGGTACGTCTGTCTGCAGGTGGTGCCAACTCTCCTGAATGCAGCAGGTTTGCCCGGTTATCTCAGACAGGCGCAGGAACTGGGGGTGGACGAGGTGCAATTTTGCTCCCTGCAGGGGTCTTTCCCCGATCTTTCTTTGACTGGATTATCTGTGGGCGATGCTATCGTGTTGGCGAAGGATATTCGTGATGTCATCCAGTCGGGACTAAATTTCGAAGTCACGGGTCTTGTTGATGTGCTGCAACAGATTGATCGCTGCGCCTTTCGCCGCGAGGTTCTCAATGGTTGAAAAACCGCAGACAGTTGCGCTTGAATTGAGTTCGGCTTGCTCGTTTGGTTGTGCATACTGCGACCGGGTCAACTGGCGTGACGGCTCTCAACAGGTGCGCCGCAGACAGCATATGGAGGTGGATCTCTTCAAAGGGCTGGTCGATGAACTGGTTACGTGGACTCCGCCACCAGCACTGACCATTTCTTATGAGGGCGAGTCACTATTCCATCCACAGCTGTTCGAGTTACTGGCGTACCTGCGCGCCTCGGGTGTGCGACCCTGGCTCTCCACTAGTCTTTGCCTCTTCGACAGAATGCTGTTTGGCGCACTGCTCGAAACCTGCTCGACTATCCACGTGTCACTTGACGGGCTCTTAGAGGAGTTCACGAGAATTCGCGGAACTGCTGAGCAATTTCACATAGTCGAAGAGCATCTCCTGGAATTGCTAAAACTCCGTGCAGAACTGGCATCCACGACCGAGATTACTGTTAGCATGACGGTGTGCCCCCCGGTAACTGTCATCTCTTCTCCGATTGAGGAATTTCTGATTCGTTGGCACGGGAAGGTCGATCAGATATATTTCTGGCAGATGACAAATTATAAGGAGAAGATTACCTTGGCCTGCCGCCAGGGTGTAGAGAAACATCTAAAAAATAGGCGGATATGTACCCAGCCTTTCGTATATCTGGCCGTGCTGTCCGACGGAAGGATCTCACCTTGCTGCAATACCAGTAGATTCGTGCTTCCTGGTATAGATGCCAGCAGCGGCCTTTTCTCCGTGCTTAACTCCGCCCAGCTGCAAGCATTCCGTCGACAGCATAAAAAGTTTGAACTATCAGGGCTATGCTGTGAATTTTGTGAACTCTGGCTGGAAAATTGGCTGGGGGATGAACAGATCATGCTGCCGTTTGGCGACCGGCAGTTAGCGGGGTTACTGGAAGGCAACTCTATTAGGATACCTGGAGAATTAGCGATTTGAGTGAACCGACAGTAACAAAGGAACACGGCCGGCTCCCGGATGCATCGATCCGGTTTTTTGGCACTAGAAAAGTTTCCTTTACCTCGTGCAGGCACCTACCCGATGGTTCCTTGCTGAGTCCGTTCGGCTTGGGCACTAGATTCGGGGCCTGCGACGACCTGACAGATGAAAAGATTGCGAAATTGGTCCGCTTGGCACTGGCAATCGGCGTCAATGTTTTCGAGACCTCGCCCGGCTACCGCCAGGGGCGCAGCGAGCAGGTGCTGTGCCGTACTTTGAGCAATGCAGTGACGCAGGCCATGTTACGCCGGGACGAGATATGCGTCATAAACAAGGTAGGGTGCCTGGATAATGGCACGGCGGGTATATCTCCAGCGACGATCAGGACGTCTCTGGAGGATAGTTTGCGATCCTCGCAGCTGGACTTATTCGATGTAGTTCTGATTCGCTCTCCGGAGTGTTTTGAACTTACCTTCGACGACTGGATGCCCCAATTTCTGGAGGTATGCGCGCTGCTCGAAGAGTTCCGCTCCAAGGGTAAACTGAGGTGGTATGGGCTCTCATCGTGGTCGGGATTTCTCAGAATGAAGCCGCACCCGCTGCACCTCCCGCTCGAAACTATAATGATGTCGGTCTGGCGGGTGCTGGGTGCTGGGCACGGATTTCGTTTCATTCAGATGCCGCTTTCAGCCGAGGTGCCGCAGGCTTTTAACCGGAAGACCCAGCAGCTGCGGGATGGCGCGGCGAGTGTGCTGCGCGCCGCCGCTGAACTGGAACTTTCGGTACTTGCTGTGGCGCCATTTCAGCACGGCCAACTGTTCAACCGTTACCCCGCGCACGGCGTGGTGCAGGAACCCGGTGCAAATCTCAGCGTGCCGCAATGGATGGTGCAATTTTCCCGCTCCTTCCCAGGGGTGGCCAGTTGCATTGTTGGCACGCTTAATCCGGAGCATCTTCTCGAACTAAAAGCTCTCTTGGAGCTCCCCCCATGGAGCGTCGAGGAATTAACAACGAGGATCTGAAACCCCATGCACCAGCCGGATATAAGGGAACTAAAGCTCGAGATCACGGACAGCTGTAACGCCCGCTGCTCGTTTTGTCATCAGGATTTCGGCAACCTTGGCAAATCGAGCATGATGACTGTGGCAAGCGGGAAAAAATGGATCGACTGGGCCGCCAACCAGGGCATCTCGCAGCTGCGCCTAACTGGCGGTGAGCCGACCCTGCACCCGCATCTTGAAGAACTTTGCGCAGCTGCCGCGGCCAGGGAGTTGGAAATAACCGTTAACACCAATGGTCTCAGCGATTTTAGCTGTCTCGAAAGACTCTCTTGCTATGTCAGGACCCTCAAGGTTAGCCTTCCTTCCAGTCAACCGAAAAATTGTGACCGGCTTACCGGGGTCCACCGCAGTTTCGCTAGGAAACTCGCCACGATAGCTTTGGGTTGCGAAGCCGGCTTCAATGTCGAGATCCTCACAGTAATCTCTGTGGAGATACTGCACGAGATCGAAGACTTCCTGGCGCTTATTGATGACCTGCCCGGTGTTAATTGGGTGACGCTACGCATGGAATCGTCTCCTCAGGCACCCCGTCCAATGAGCAGGAGCGATGTCCAGACGATAGCCGAGACCTTTCAGCGCGTAATGGAACGGTATCCTGGACGGCTCGATGGCGTCCGTCTCGCCTTCCCTTTCTGCGCCGTCGAACCGATCGAGCTCGGCTTACAGGTGTTCCAGGGCCGTGCCGAAGGATGTGGTCCGTTCAGAAGTCTCAGTGTCACACCCGAAGGTCGTTTGATCTCGTGCTATTCATGCCGTGAGGAGATCGTTTCCCACGGATCTCTTGAGGAAGTACTGCAGGATCCTGTTGTGCTGGCGGGAGTTGCCACGGGACTGCTTCCTTCACGCTGCCGTGAGTGTCCGCATGTCATGCGTTGCATGGGAGGGTGCTCCAACCCGTATGCAAGGAGAGTCTTTGCCGACGGTTGCGCTGACTACCTAGCAGGAGGGGCTGATGCACGTTGATTGGGACGAAATCGTTGCCAGTAGAGCGGTGCCGACGGTATTTATCAATTCTGATACCGGACTAGGCTTACTGCTGCGCTGGGAATTTCTTGATGAAAATGTCGGGGAGCCGTTGCCCGACACCCTGCTCAGTGATTTTGAAATTCCGAACGCTTTCCAGAGTGTCCAGTCAGTGGTGCACGATTTTTTCGGCAGGGCGCCCTCGGGGTTTCGTTTAATGCCCGGCGATCTTCGTTACCTTCAGGAAAATGACATCCGCATTTCCGGAAGCTCACTTGGTCTTGCGCTGGCCGTCGGGGCCGCAGCTTGGGTTCTCGGTAAGCCTTGGCCGCGCCGGACCCTTGCCTGGGGTGCGGTTTTGCCGGTCCGTAATGATGGCTTCTCTCTGTATCCGGTGGACGATCACGAGCCCAAGCTTACCTTGGCCCGACTGGTAGGCGCCAGGACGGTTCTCATCTCCGAGTCGCAGCAGGGGTCGCATCAAGCCGGGATTAATTGTCTTAGCATTCCAACGCGGATGCACGCGGCACTTCAGGCGGTTGAAACTTTGCTGCAGAAGGAAATTCCATGATTTTCTGTCATGCGTGCGCCGGTGCTGATTCATTGCAACTGCCTACAGACGTTACTCGGGCCGGAGAAATCGAGGTTGATATCCTCAGTGGATTCGGAAACGAAGTAGTCCCTGCCGTTCCCCGCTACGACCTGCGTATCCGCCTAGCTAATCCCCACAGCCTGCCTAAGTCAATTTCCCTGATTCAGCAGTCAAGTGCCCGGTTGGAGTTGGGTGAGTTCGCTCGACTCTGGATCGATATAGGAGAGGCTCCAGTTGGCGACTGGCTCGCCTTTCGCCGTGTGTGGGAGTTTTTCTGCCGTGAAACTGCCCGCTACGCTCCGACGTCACAAGGGATCGGCATTGCCGCTGCAGCCCTCATCATGCCTGGCGCCAGCGCGGGCTACCTCTCGGCGGAGTATCTTGACCAAATCTCCCAGCCACTGCTTTTCGGGCGGAAACTCTGGGCCGGTATACCCGTGAACCCCCGCTACACCGAATGGTACTTGTCTAAAAGCCATTTCGTCAAAGGCGCGAAAAGCACGGTTTTCCAGACCTTCAAAGCCCTGGGGATTGAGGTGCAGGCGGAATTGCTAAGATTTGCCGAGCCGGCCTGGGACGCTTTGGATGACCTGCCGGTGGTGGACCGGGCGGAACGGGGCAGACAGTTCCTGGGTTTGTTGCATAGCTTCGAAGCTGTTCGCTTTGCAGAAGAGGACCTTCCCCTGGTGCGGCTCTTACCCGCGAATGAGACCGGTCCCAGCGGTGGGGCTGGCGCTTCACCTGCCCATACGCCCGATGCACCCTGCTTCCCACGGCAGGTATTCGTAAAGGAACCCCAGGTTCTGGTTTCCAGGGAAATGAACCATTTATACCAGAGCACGGCCATCAACCACCTAGAACTGGTGGAGTTGATGCTTCTGATTGAGGGGCACAAAAAGGCAGTCCGAACAACCGGCTCACGCAGGCGGGTTGAGTCGATCAGGCTATTGGCAGAGTCCTTTGGACTTCATTGGACCATAAGCACTTTCCAGACACAGTTTCGCAAGGACCGGGGCAAGGGAGGCTGGACCAATCTCTATCATTACCACCCGCTGACAGCACGCAGGGTTCCCCAATACCTAATCTATCTTGCAAAGTCTCAAGCGATCGCCGAGGAGGCTATACGTTGCGAAACCGCTGACGACGAATCTTTCGGAGAGATACTGGGATATCCGGAATGCTGCCGAAATGCCTTCACCAGGAATTTCGCAACCAGCCTGGGCAAACAGGGGGACCTGGTCCCCATTGTCGCCGATCAGACGGCCTCTACTGCTCCCTGGCCCTTTCTGCTGAACATTCCTGCTCGCTACTTCGAAGAGTGCCTGATCAGCTTTTACCCGTGCGCCTATACCTGCCCCAATGCCTTAAAGGTCGCAGCCGAGACCTATCAAATGATCGGACACTACCTGCCGGATTACGAACTCAGCTTGCACAGGATCTTCAGCTCGGCAGTCCTTTACACTGAATACCGAGGTGTCTATCTGTTTCCCGGGGGCAAACTCGATGGCGACTGCGTTTGCTATGATCCAGCCGAGATGATGATGACAATCTCAAACCGGGTCGGCTTAATGCTGAAAAGGGGAAACCGGATGCTGATCTCAGCGCCCGATCACATCACGGTGCTGCATAATGGTGTCACACTTGGCACCCTCAAGGGCGAAAATGTCCGTTTCATGGTTTTCGGGGGTGACAATGATTTCCAGTGATATCCCAAGTCAACAGTCCCTCATATTGCTGGAGCTGCACAGACATACGCCAGAGTTCAATATGCGAAATCTCTGCGAAACATTGTGCATATTGCAGGGCGAGAAGCCGGTGATGCGGCTCGTCGCAGCCGCCTCTGCCGTGCCGAACATTAGGCGGACCTTGTCGGGAATCGGCATCCATACCGCAGTATCATCCTGGCGCCTGAACACCAGCTATAAAACTAGTCTGGGCGACTCCTACACGGTAAACGCACCTCGACAGGGGGACCAAAACGAGCTCCTCGTAGTCATGGCTTCCCTGGACCGGAGTCTCGCCGAGCAGTGCCTGGGATGCGAAGAGAACGGCAGTGTACCGGGAGAGCTCGGGGAATTACTCGGCTATCCGAAATGCTGTGTCGAAGCCTACGAAACCATATCGGCCGACAACGATTGGCTTGCCGCAATCTTGGCAAATAGCCCGTTGAATCTAAGTTATCATTACGGGGCCAACAGGCTTTCCTACCTCTTCTTCGAGAGGTCACTCTTTTACGATTACTTCCCCTGCTCGCTCGATTGTCAGCCGACGCAGCTAATTACTCAAAAGGTAAGACAGGTTCTATCGAACCACGGGATGACACTATTTGCCGAATCGATCAAAAATGAAATGCTGGCTCCTATTCTGCTGCGCGGGGGAATTCTCGTCTATCTCCGGGGAGCGCGCTGGGAAGACGGTCGACTAGTTTACGACCTATCACTAGCGAGTCTGCACGGCTGGAAGGTCCACCACGAAGCCGACCACGACTCCATCTGGAACTCGAACAATCTGGTCCGGTGCCAAGGCACGCTGGATTTTTTCCGCGATGACTCATGGCTCGGGTCCTGTTCGGAAAATCTGCTGGATAATCGTCTGCTCATTTTCCAGGGTGATGGCCATGAATGACCAACAACTGCTCGACCAGGCGCAGAAAAAATATGGAGTTTACCGCAGGGTTACCCTTAGCAACAATCTTTTTACACCGGCCCCCTCGTTCAGGTCCCAGCTTCCCTGCGGACCTGCGGAATTGGTCCGCGAGGCATGGCGAGAAGCCGTCGCGCATGCTCCCTTTCGGGACAATATCGGGCTGTATGTGCATATTCCGTTTTGTTCCGACACCCGCTGCAACTACTGCATGTATGCCTCGTACACCGAGCACACTGAAACGGATCGGGGGGAATACCTCGATTACCTCGCTACAGCCGCAGATTATTTTTCAGATCCCTTACATGGCATTGCTTTGGGGTCGCTGTACATTGGCGGAGGGACCCCGAGCCTGCTGGATCTTCCCTTGCTGGATCGTTTGTTCACCAATGTCATCTCCAGGTTCAGTTTCCTTGAGTCTGCGGAGAAAACCTGTGAGTTATCCTTTCTGACCGCAACCAGTGACAAACTGGACTTACTCTGGTCAGCTGGCATCAACAGGCTTAGCTTTGGACTGCAGTCCATTGAGCCGTTGGTGTCGATGGCGGTCAATCGTAAGGAAACCCCGCTCTCCCTGGTCTCCAGCGTCATCGCCCGATGTCAGAACCTTAGATTTACCGAGGTGAACATCGATCTGATGGTCGGCCTGCCGCATGAAACGATCGGCGGAATCTGTGCCGGGTTCAGCGCCGCGGTAAGATCGGGTGCGAGTGCCGTTACAGTATATATTTACCGACACCCAACGGGCCAGGAGGTCGACTTCATAGGGTACAACAAGGAGTACATTCCCTCGGTGCTTGCTGCCCTGCGGCAGACCGCGGACAAGCTCGGCTGGATCGACACGGTTTGCGACGACAACACGGAGTACCAGTTCTTCTCTACGCAAAAACACCTGGATAGCTACGCATTGAACGCTTACCAGACCAGGTACGACCCAGCGCGGCCTAATAGCGTGCTGGGACTGGGACATACGGCGTTCTCGTTTATCGGCGATTTTTTCCGATCCGAATGCAGGGATAAGGCATTCCGGTTTGACCCGGCTTCAGCGACCCATGTCTATGATTTGATACCCAAAGCGCATCGCTGCCGCCTGTATGTGATAGATCGACTCTACAGGGAGGGTGCAGTTAATCTGGCAGACTACCGGCAACGCTTTGGCAGAACTTTCCCGGAAACATTTGCTAGGGAGTTGGAGTTTCTCGGGGCTCTTGGCGTTGTTGAATGTAGCAAGGAACTATTCACTCTGAAAGCGGACGGGCGTCTTGATTTCAACTCCCTCTGTAAGTTTTTCTGGGACCAGGAGTTTTTACAGGAGCTTGCAGGAGAGAGCTATGTTTAGTTTCCTGCTGCTCGAAGCGCCCTTTGTCGAGCCGAGCCTTCCCAGACCATATCTCGACGTCGCGGGGGATCTGCTACGGGGCTCCGGGCACACTGTACAGACCCTCGATCTCAACGCCCGCATCTACAGGCACCTTCTCGATCTGCCTCTGCCTCCGCTGCTGGTAGCGCCCTGCGGGCGGCTCGCCCTGCGTGACAGCCTGATCAAGGCTTTTTTCCTCACAAGGGAAACGAGCGACTCCGATGCGCCGTTGGCCTACGGAGTTCGGGGACTGGAAGGTCCGCTGCTCTCGGCCTTCGACGCAGAGGATTACGGGGCATTGGAGCGCCACCGGCTTGATACCATGCGCCGGATGACCGGAGCAGCGCCCTTTGCGGGACACCAGCAGTACGTTGTCGACCAGGAGTTTCTCAACGCGATCCTCGATCTCCGGGTCAAGGGGTATGGTGTAAAGGCTTCGCTTTCGCTCGAAGGGCTGAGTTTTGCTCCAGAATGCTCCGAGCCTCATTATTGGTCCCGGTTCTTGAGCGAGCCCGGCAACCTGATTGAACAACTGGCCTGCGATGCTACGGAAGGATTGCTGGAATTTCCCTGCGAGGCGGTATTCATCAGGGTGGGGTGCTTTGCCCAAATAGCGGGTGCGATTGCCGTGGCGGGCTGGCTCAAACGCGGAAACGTAGGCCAGGTAATTCTCGCCGGCGGCGTCCTCTACGATCAGGCAAGCTGCAGCGGCTTCCGGCTGATAGAGTCCACCGATGCTGTTATGCCCTATGAGTTGCCAGAAGCGATTCAGCACTATCTTGCCGAGCTTGGGGCTACTACAGCTGCGCCTGTTAGTGTGACCGTCACGGAGCTCCAAGTCTCCAGAAGCGTTACCGGGGACCGCAGCGACTACCTGACGCCGCTGTCGGTCGCTTCACTGCAGGCAACCGTTGGTTGCTACTGGTCTCGCTGCGCATTTTGTTCAGTGCCTGCGTATTCAGACAGATTTGGTTCGGCTTCCCCCGAAAAGCTGGTGGCAGCCCTTGAAGATCTGGCGGTAGCCGGCACCAAAGGGATACAGTTTCTCGATTATGCCCTGCCGTACCCCCTACTGTCGGCACTCGCCGAGTCGTCGCTCAGCGGGGTACACTGGGCCGGACAGGTACGATTCGAGGCGTTCCTGCTGTGCGAAAACCTATTGTCAAACCTGTACAGGTCAGGCTGTACCAGCCTTTCTTTCGGCTTCGAGAGCGGCAGTCCAGGACTGCTCGCCCAGATGGACAAGGGAGGTTGTACTGAGAACTCGTTGCGCCGGGACATACTCAGGACCTCGGCTCAGGCGGGCATCAGGAACCACCTGTTTCTGATAACCGGCCTCCCGGGTGAGAGCGAGGAAGACTTCCTCGCCACGGTTGATTTCCTGCACGGCGCCCGACAATGGGTGCACAGCATCGAGGTGTATCCTTTCCAGATGCAGACCGGTTCGCTGATATCCCGATGCCCCGATCGTTTCGCTGCCTTGCCAGTGGTTTCCGGCACCACAGCCAGGGCAAGGGCGGAGGCGCTTCAAGAAACCTTCAGCTATCTCAGCGCCCAAAGCGCTATGAATGACTGGCTCGAAGGACACATTCCTTTGATGAGATCACTCGTATGACAACCCACGGGAAAAACACCATGACCATCCTTAAAGTCTCCCTGCCGAAATCCGTCTTCCTAAGCACCGCCATGGTTTTAGGTGCCCAGTATTACCTTGACCAGTACTACGTGGAGATCAGCGACGAAGGGGTCGCCTATGGCATTTCCCTTACTCCCAAAGGGGAAGAAACGCCAATTCCTGACCGGAGAGAACTTCTGAACAGGATGACTGAAGCCGCGTTTCTGATAGACCAAGCGGAACGGACCCGAGAGTTCCGCAGCGCCATGTTGGCGAAGGCCCTGTCGCCCTATGCCAAGGGTGACCAAACATGATCCTTCGGCTTGCCCGGGACATCTATCGGCAAGAGGAGCTGGCAGCCTCTGGTTTTACATGCGTCGCTGCCGCCGACGGCAACTGGCTCCTCGATATTGGCCCGGAAGAGGGTTCTCGGAATCTTCTTAACGGGATGCTACGCCTTCCCGCGCCAGGGCCAGCCCCGTCGCGGGAACCCGGCGTGGTTCCACCTGCCTCAGCAATCAGCCTGCCGACAGAAAACCATTACCGCTACGAACGACTCTTTTCCGACACTTGGTTTTTGAGCTCCGAATCGGGACGTTGGCTTTTGCTTAGCGATGCAGAGTTCCGGGATTTTCGTGCTGGAAACGCTGGGGAGGAACTTGCCGGGAGACTTGCGGCCAACCATATACTCCTTGATGAGAAAAATATCGACGGCTACATCGGCGTCCTTGCGAACCGGCTCGGTTTCCTGGCCGAGGGGCCGACGCTGCACATCCTCGTTGTGACGACAAAATGCAACCTGAGCTGCCTTTACTGCCAGGCCGCCGCTTCTAAGGGGGGAGGCGCCCACATGGAGAGCGGTGTCGCACGCGCCGCAGTAGACCGAATCTTCGAGAGTCCCTCTACCTCGGTCATCATAGAATTCCAGGGAGGCGAACCGTTGCTCAACTTCCCGGTGATCCGCGAGGTCATCGAGTACTCAGAGGAAAAAGCCAGGACCAGCGGCTTCCAAGTGGCCTACAGCCTGATCTCGAACTTCACCGATTCGGTGACTTATGACAAGCTTGCCTACCTTCTGCAGCACGACGTCAGCATCACCTTTTCCCTTGACGGGCCTGAGCAGCTTCACAACACGAACCGTGGGGCGAGCCACGATAACCTCTTTGCCACTGTACTCGTCAACGTCGAACTATACCGCCGGGCCTGTCGGGACGTCAAGGGAGCGGACTCCTCGCTGCACGCCCTCATGACCACGACGAGGGAGTCCCTGCCTCGCTTCAGGGAGATCATCGATACCTACCTAAACTTGGGGATAGACCAGATATCGGTGCGGCCGCTGACACCGCTGGGCGGTGCCCGGCGGTTGCAGGACGATATCGGCTATACTCCGGACGAGTTTCTAGAGTTTTGGAAAGAGTGCCTGGGCTACATCATGGAACTCCGGCGCTCCGGTCGGGACATCAAGGAATTTCACCTGGAGTTGATCCTCACCAAGCTTTTCGGCAACGAGTCAGGCTACATGGATTGGCGCTCCCCGTGCGGCGCATGTTATGGCCAGATCGTATACAGCGGGGACGGCTCGGTGTTCGCATGCGACGAGGCCCGCATGATCCTCAGTGATCATTATAAAATCGGAGATTGCGGCATCCAGACCCTGCCACAATTGCTGCTCTCGGAGAAAGCCGGCGCAATCTTCAGCTCCTCGATGCTGGAAATGTACCTGTGCGATTACTGCGCCTATAAGCCGTTTTGCGGCATCTGCCCGGTCATTAACTTCAGCGAATACGGCAGCGTTGCCGTGAATGTGCTGCAGACTCGCAACTGCAAGATCCGTAAGGGGATGATCAGCCACGTGCTGCAGCTTTTTCTGAAGGATTCGAAAGCCCGCGAGGAGTTCGAGAAAATACTCCTGGCTGTCGAGTGGCAGAAATGACCACGGGGAGCCCTGCCGTTTTGCTGCTTGCACTTCCCTGGAACCGGGCGGATTATCCTTCCGTGCAGGTCGGCCTCCTGAAAGCAAGCCTCAGGCGCCGCGGGTTCCGAGTCAGTGCCGCATACCCTTATCTCCAGCTTGCCAGTATCCTAGGGGACGATCTCTATCAAAGGGTTGCCGATCTGCTCCATCCCTTGCTGACGGAAGGATTCTTCGCCGAGGCACTGGAGATGAGAGTTAATTCGCTGCTGAGCGAAGAGATTCTGAAAACGGGCGAGCTTGATGGCGCACAGATCGAAACCATTCGCCAAGTAATCCCTGAATTCCTCGACCTGGTTTTTGGAATGATTCCTTGGCAGGATTTCCAGGTCGTTGGCTTTTCCTGCTCCTTTAACCAGGTCTTTGCTTCGCTTGCCCTGGCACAGAGAGTCAAAAAGGCCTATCCGGCAATCCGTATTGTCATGGGAGGGGGTAATCTGTCCGGCCCGGCTGGGAAACGGGTACTGTCAAACTATCGCTTCATTGATTGCGTCATCTCGGGCCCGGGCGAGGAGGCCCTGTCGGAATACCTGCTTTCGGGTCATGCGGGGGAGCAGCGCTACCTGGTCGGAACTGCTGTCCGGCCGGAGGAGGTCTGCGTTCCAGACTATGACGAGTTTTTCGCCCACGCCGGGGATCCAGGCAACCTTTGCCTGATCGCCTGCGCCTCTTATGGCTGCAGCTACGGATTGTGCGCCTTCTGCTCCCAGAATACGGTGAGCGGATATCACCCGGTAAGTGCCGGGAAGATAGTCGAGAGTGTGACCGAACTCTCCCGCAGATATCCCGCCGCCATGATCGAATTTGCCGACACCAGCTTTCCAAATTCCATTCTGGACCAGAAAACGGTGGCTCGGTTCGCCGCAAGCGGCAAAAGGTTCTTTGCCGAGATGCTGCCGAGCCTCGATGATTCCAAGGCCCGCGCCCTAAGCGAGGCTGGATTTACCACCATCCAACTCGGCATCGAAAGCTTCTCAACATCCGTGTTGCGCCGGATGAGAAAGCCTACCGACCTCGTTACCAACGTGTACAACCTCCGGTTGGCTTATGAGTACGAAATAAACGTGAGCTATAATCTCATACTTGATTTTCCTCCTTTAAACGAGAGCGAATGCCGTGCCCTGATGCAGGTCATGCCAACCATTTTCCACCTATCCCCACCCACTAGCTTGGTGCAGTTCGTGCTGCAAGGCGGCTCGGAGGTGCAGGTAAATCCGGAGCGTTTCGGGATAACCCGCTTTGAGCCGCACCGGTTCTACCGAGCCGTGACTGAGCGTTACTTTTCGGACCAGGGGCTGCTACCGGCGTATTTCCAGTATGCGAACCCCAATCCTGAATCCGCCCCTTTCAAGGCTATTGACAAGATCTGCCGGGCTTGGGAAGAAACCTTTGATCCGGTGGACTCTTCTCTTTGCTACCAGGCCGGAGAGACTCTCGACATTTTCGACCGACGCGGCGGGGTGATCCAGATAGATCATCTGAATGTAAGGGAAAGTCTCTTGCTGAGACACCTGTTCGACCCCAAGAACATAGAGGCGGGAAGTGGCGTCCTGATTGGCGGGAAATGCTTTGACAAGGAGTTCGACTCTCTTCTAGAAAAGAGGCTCATTCTCTATGATAGTAGCAAAGCAGTGTCACTTCCGGTTTCCAGGAAGCACCGCAGTCTCGATAAAGTTTTCGTCAATTCGGCATTCAGCCAGGCTTCTTGAATTGAAGGAGAAAACAGATACATGTATATGTCAAGGTCGTGCTGAGCTGAAACAATTCCTGATAAGGCAGGTTATTCCAAGACAGAATGAATCAACCGCCGCAATCAGTGAGATATTAATAACCATATAGGATGCATCAAGCGCCCCAATGGACTGGGAATTGCACATCATAGATTAAAATTAATCAGGGTTTAGTTTGTATTTTAAGCGTTTATTATGTTATTTTTACTGCATTTGAGTCAGGATTGTAATCTGCTTTTTAGTGGATGGAGGTGTCCCATGGCGACAGCAAAGCAACAGCGTGAAAGTAATGCTGCAATCGTTAACGCAATCTGTCTTCTTTTATTTGCTCCCTTCCTCATTTTCTCAGCCTTTAAATTCTTCAGCCTTAAACGACAATATATGAGTGGAAATAATTTCCACCGGGTAATTGATATAGGGACGATTAAGCAACCCATGATGGCAGCAGTTGGGCTAGTCGTTATGGCTTACATCGCAATAGGAATTACTTATGATTCCCATCGCAATCTATCTGTTTTAGTGTTAGCCATAGTCTTTGTTTTGGCAATATTTATGGCGCAATGGGTTGCAGTTAAGTATATCGGAGCGATAATCGATGCTGATGAAAGAGTGGTATTTTTCCCGCCAGATATGCAGAGTTACGGAGTGGGAGATTATGTAACTTTGAAGTTCTTAAAAGACATGACAAGATTAGATATGGTTAGAATCGACGATATACAAAGGATTACCAGGCAAGTAGGTAAGCGTCTCTATTTGCACGGACCGTTTGGTTCTCGCGGAATATTTTTTAGCGAAAAGCAAAAAAGAGATGAATGCATGTCAGCTATTCAGCAACTGGCAAAAAAAGGTGTAATCATGTACGAATTGGAACGTGCTTAACAGATTTGGATTGTTTGATTTTGATTTTTCACGTTGTCATTTGTTGCATCTTTCACATCAAAACTCATAAGGAACTGATCTATGCATCAACAAGCGATTCTGGTCACAGGAAATGCCAACCTCGGTAGCGCTGGAACAGCAGTCGGCATCGACGATATAGAAAAGCACTACACTACAACCGCCACCGCCAATGCGGGAATTGCGTACAAATGTGCTGACCCAAAGTGCGGCGTTCCCGTGATAGCAGTAATTACAAAGTTAACGAAGGTCACACGAAAGAGCAGCCCTTCGTCATATTTCCGTGCAAAGAAAAGTAAACCACATGCGAAGGGATGTACTCTCGAACCCTCTCTACCCGGATTGACTACGCCACCAAAAGGTGGCGTAGTCAATCCCGCTAGTCCCAATCGCACGGATGCACCCGTTATTTGGGTAGATCCACTTACTCATTCCGGCGGTACGGTAGGAGGTGGCGGTAGAGGTAGTGCAACTGGAACGCCATCTAGTGGGTCACGTCGCACACGAGGAACTAGTGGCTCGGAGACGAGCCAAGGCCGCTCACAGATGGTGGAGAGCTTTGCTAAGAAGTGGCTCGCGATGAATGCCCAGACACAACGAGCGTCTTCTCTAACTGCCCCATGGAATCCGCAAGGTACCTACTACACCGCATTTCAAGTATTTGCATACCACCGATCCGCAGATGTTTCTACGACCGGACAGAAAATCTATGTGGGCATATTGAAGCAAGTCCAAAAAACAGCATCCGGGTACATTGTTTTACTTTCGGAAGTCAATTCAGGAGGAGAATCGTTGGAGGTGTTTGTTCCGTCGTCAGTATTCTCACTCGGAACTCCTGGCGCCACCTTGAATTCAAAACTTGGGGGGCTCGTTAGCTCAAGGAAAGCGACGCAAGTGTTTGTTCTCGGTACATTTGCCCACCTCAATAACAGTACTCTTTCACTTTCGGTCGTGCACCCGTATTACATCTACATTTCATGAGCGCAAGTGGCGTGAGATGTCCGCTATGATCCCTGCTTTTACCCTGCATGACTCTTCCTCGTCCTTTTGTAGAGCACCAAGAGCGAGAGTGATACATCCACCAGCAGCTATATCTCCAGCCCCCGAGCTGCCCCCGTCATGCCGTTCGCGTCGAACGTCAGCGCCAGCCAGGTATAGACTCCCACCAGCATTGCAATTGAGGCTTCCCCAAAATTCATGATAAGCGCCAGCTCTCCGCCGTCCGGAGTGATATACTTGGCCACCAGATAGGGCATGCCCTTATAGTCGATTGACGCGCAGATCAGTGTCAGGATGATAGTCAGTTCAAGCATACGCCCGTTCCCCCCTTTTCTTCCCACCAGCCCGGGGTTTCCTGGTACCGCCAGCAGCAGCTTTCTTCGCCGGAGCCTTCCCTTTGCCAGCGTCCTGGTCACTCTTCCCCAGTAACTGGTTTATGAACGTGGACATGGCCTTTGACGACGTAAGAGCCTCCGGCGGGACTTCTTTCCCGGCCTTCTTCGCCAGATCCTGACCGTATTTCAGCTGGGCGTCGGAGGGAGGATAGACCCCGCCTGGGCCAGCGGCCGCCCGTTGAACAGGCCGGGCGTACTGCATCTTGCCATGAACGCCCTTGACGAAACTGACCCACGTTGCCTGGCCGTCTTCAACCTTGTCCAGGTACTCTTCCATCTTCTTTGTCAGCTCAAGATCGATCACCCAGGGATGCTCTTTGTCCAGGAAGTCGAAGAGGCGCTCCGCAACGTCCGTGGCGTGGATTTTCCCGCGTTTGATCTCGATGTAGGACCTGGTCTTGATTGTCCCCATGATAGAGGCGTAGGTGGACGGCCGGCCGATCCCGTGTTTCTCAAGGGCCTTGACCAGCGTTGCTTCGCTGTAGCGGCCCGGCGGCTTCGTCTGCTTTGAGTCCAGTTTCTGGCCGGTCTTCGGGACCGTCTCACCATCCTTCAACGGCGGCAGGGACTGATCCTTGTCGTCGTCGCCATCCTCACTGGTCTCAGAATACACTTTCAGGAACCCATCAAACTTCATGACCCGGCCGGAGGCCTTGAAGGGTTCGCCGGCACACTGGATATCGGCTGCCGTGCTGTCATACACGGCAGGGGCCATTTGCGAAGCGACAGTCCGGCGGTAGATCAGGGTGTAGAGCTTCTCATGCTCCGGCCCCAGGCCCTCTTTCGAGATCATGCCGGCGATATCGCCCGTGCGGTGCATGTGCGTAGGGCGGATAGCCTCATGGGCGTCCGCCTGGCTGTTTTTCGACTTGTAGGTGTTGGGGGACTGGGGGAGGTACGACGGTCCCAGGGAGCGGCCTACGTGCGTGCGGATATCGGAGATGAATTCATCGGCGATTCTGACGCTATCGGTGCGGTGGTAGGTGATCAGGCCGACTTCAAAAAGATGCTGCGCGAGCTTCATCGTTGTTTCCGGGGAGATCTTGAGTTGGGAGGAAGCGGCCGCCTGCAGGTCAACAGTCGTGAACGGAGCCTTGGGGTTCTGTCTGGTCTCCTTCGTTTCCACCTTGAGGATATCGGCCGTCCGGGCACCGGTCACCGCCTGGAGGATAGTTTCGGCCTTGGCCTTGTCCGTGAAGTTCCCGCCCTTGTGCGTGGCCGTGAACGTGACTTCGCCCTTCTGGAGGGAGATCGAGACGACATAAAACGGCTCGGGATTGAAGTTCCGGATCTCCCGCTCGCGTTCGACGCAGAGCCTGACGGCCGGCGCCTGCACCCGGCCGACGGAGAACTTGCCCTTGAGCTTGTTACTGGCGATCGGGGAGAGGATAAAGCCCACAACCCGGTCACCGATCCGGCGGCCCAAGAAAGCATTGTAGAGGCCCGCGTTGGTTGCTGACCACGGGATCGACTTCTTCTTGGCGTCGCTGATCCCCTTTTGGGTAATCTCGTGGATCTCCAGGCGATGGATTGTCTTGGCCACCTTCCGGATTTCATCATAGACGTGGGTCCCGATCGCAAACCCTTCGCGGTCCGGGTCAGTTGCGATGTAGACATCTTGGCCGGCAGCGGCCGCCACGATCTGTTTGATCCGGTCCTTCTTACCGGCATCCAGGATGAACGTTGGGGCATAGTCGTTATCCAGGTCAACTCCCATGGAGTCCTGGGGGAGATCCTTGAAGTGCCCGACGGTAGCCAGGACTTTCGCCCCGGACACGTATGACTGAATCTTCTTTATTTTGTTGGGCGATTCGATTACCAGTAGCATGAATTCTCTCCTTGAATATCATCTATCGTACTATAAGGCGTTCGGCCTTCACAGGGCAATTTCCTATCCTCCAGTAATGGGATTCTGATGATCTATCCCTGCCCCGGGTGTTAGATCGGTATAAATTGGAACGGTAGTGAACCCGTCAAACTCATCGGGAAAATCGCCGTACGCCCTATCGGTATAATCACCATAAATTGGATTGATCCATCTCATAATCTTTATGAACCCAAGCAACAACCCGACGGCGACCAGCCAGATAATCAACCAGGCGATCATATCGAGACTGAATGCCCGGTGGCCGGCGAGGATTCCGGCGAACCAGACAAGGGGTATTAACGGTAGGAAATTTCTCATATAGTATTAAGAACGGGGACAAGGCGGGCTGACTCCAAAAAAAGAGCAGCGGCGAATTAACACTGTTGCTCTCTGGGTACCTGCCAGATGATCTATAGCATACTAATCTCCGAAATATTTAATACCGACGTACCCAGGATCAGTTACACTTTCGTCCATGTCCTGAAACATTCCAGCACCTGTTTCCTGAGATGGACTGACAGTCCCCGGCGTATATTCCGCAAAGTGAGGTTCCGCAGGGTAAGGAAACTTGCAGATCAGCCAGGCGCAGGCCGCGCTGAAGGTTGCCAGGACCCAGCCAAGTCCCCCGTGGACGAGGAAGATGCCGGAAAAAATGACCGCCAAATGTAGGTAGAACCAGATTGAATATTTCATTTGTTATCCCCTGTCATCTTGTATCCCGTCCAGACAGCAACTGCCGTCAATACCTATCAGGATGATTGGAGTTAAAATACGTTCCATCGAAATCCCGAATACCAGGGATATAGCCAAAATCATCGTTATTGTCATTGCCCCATTCCGGGCCGATGTAGTCTATTTCTATACCATCCCACATCACGTTATTTCTCACGGGAGGTTTTTTAGCTGTCAGCATGGCGTATGTCACCGGCCCCAGAATGGCCGTGAACAGTCCGAAGGTCCACCATTTTTCCGGCGAAGGGAGAAGCCAGAGAATGAGGGAAAATACGATCAGCAGTACCGCGTAAATCTGCCATTTTGGGGGATGTGGGTTATACATTGTCTACTCCTGGTCAATCCTGGTCTTTATGGTAAATATTGAACGACAGGCACGCAAGCCCCGGGTCTACCATCATTTTTGTTATCTCGTCACACGGTCCGCGCTTGAAAAATGGCGGCACATAAATAATGAGGGCAAGGGACGCCGCTATCTCCCATCCAAAAAAATACCAAACTGCACCGACGGGTGACAGGATCAAAATAATCAGTGCTACCAACTGCAATATCCTTAGTTTGTCTCTCATTCTCTTAACTCCCTATGCGTCGGTTCGATAAGATCCGCCGAAATTCCGGAGACCCTAATGCCAAAAATCATCATGCATCAAGTTATCCAGATCAGGGCTGGTGATGTCACAAATGACCGTAGATTCATTATCAGAATCATCATAATCCGAGTATGAGCTTCCGGTGTCTACATACCGAAATCCGCCAAAAAATGGTTTTGGAATCTTGTAAATCAGCCAGGCGCAGATTGCGCTGAAGGTCCCCAGTACCCAGCCAAGTTCTCCGCGGATAACGAAGATGCCGGTGATAACGACTGCCAGGTGTATGTAAAACCAGATTGATAGTTTCATTGGTTATTCCCTACCGTCCCTCGAAGAGTGTTCTCTGGAAGGATTCCAGAGCGGCGCCTGGGCGATGTACTTTTCTTTGTGATTGTTGAAATGGCTCACCGCCTGCATCACCCTGACTATGGCCGTCAGTACCCCGCCAAGAAAGAACAGGAAAGCAACAGGGGAGGGAATCATCACGACTACGATCCCGAGGGCGAACATTCCCAGGGGGACCAGGGGGCTTAGGAGTTTTGGTTTTTCAATCTCTACATGTTTCATATTAATTCTTCACTTTCTCTGATCCTTATGGAAAATATTTTCAGGCATAGATGCGAAAACAGGATCTATTTCGACATTAAAACCGTTCTCGCTACATCTGTTGCCCGGCCCGCGCGAGTAACCGAAGGCGTCCAAAATAAAAACCGGGATACCAACAATCGTTAATAATCCACCGAGGAAAAGGCCTGCTCCTTTATCAATAAAATGGGATATTAAAAACACGACAACAGCAAAAATACCTGTCAGCGAAATATACACAACCAAGCTGCCAGTCTTCATAATTCACCTCTCACTTCTTGGGCTTTCCCCAGATGCTTCCTGGTACCCCTTTGGATATTGTACTCGTAAATATATCGTAGGGGTCGTCCTGATACGGCCCTCCGGCCTGCCTCTCCCCCGTCACTACGATTGCGCTCACGATCGACACGGCAGAGATCCCCGCGAAGAGCCAAAGCTGCCACTCAGAGACGCCGCCATTCCGGTAGATGACATATCCCAGCCAAGCATTCAGTGTGAGGGCGGTGGCCAGGAACTTTCTTCCCCTCGCTCGGCCCTGCTTGCCGGCCGGATGCCGGCGGAATGGTTTCTGTGCGGTTGTGGTTTTCATAATCTTTTTGTCTCTCAATCGTCCAATTTGTTAGAATTGAACTGGTGGTTAGCGTTGACGTCGGGGTTGATGACAGTATGATAAAGTTGATAGTTAATGTTGCCAGCATACGCCTGATCACCGAGACTTAAAGAAGTCGAGTCCTTGCGAAATACTTCATTAGATTCAGCAATACGGAACATTTTCTTGTTTCCAGATCTCTTCCATTGAACAAACCCGATAAGAAATATAACTAATACAAAACAAAAAATAAATTCGGCGGGATCCATATCTAACCTCCATTTTCCGGCACTCTTAAACGAGCCTCCCGATGAAGAGTATCGCAGCAACCACTACCGCAGCCCACGCCAGGCCCCGCGCGAACCGGGACGGCTGGGCGCTCGCCGGATCGAAGCCTGCCGGTGCCATAGGTTTCCGGATACTGGACGGGACCGGCGTAGGGGGAGTCGGGATGTTCTCTGGGACAATCGACTTGATCCGGGCAACCCCGCCCCTCTTGCTCCGGAGTCCCTTGAGCTCGTCCTCGATCATCTGCCGGGCTTCGTTTCCCTCTACCACGATAGTTCTCTCCTCACGTTGGTGCTTCCCCCCGGCAGTCCGGACCGCGGATAACCAGTTAAAGCTTCCCTCGGTGATCAAATCGTTATCCCGGATCAGGGTCTTGTTGTGGATCCCATCCAGGACGGTTACCGTCGCTCCCGAGCGGAGCAGTTCCGCGATGCCATCGTTGGCCGAACGCTTGAGTTCTCCGTCCACACGGTTGAGGTCGTTGTCGGTGTAGACCGCCACGAGCACTCCCCTCTTGGTCGCCAACTGCACCCGGGCAGGGATGCCGTCCGCCTGCAATGCTGATTTTGAGACAAAGGGGGAGACGATTAAGACCCGCTCACGGGCGGTTCGAAATACGTCCTTGAGTAGTGCTCGGTGGTCATGGAGGGACGCTACCCGCCGGACTGCCTCTGATTTTTTCATCGCGATATCATTTAGCTTTTCCATCTGCTCCTCTTTCAGCCGTGGGCCGGCTGTCTGTTGTTCTGTCCATCACCTGGTAACGATGGCATTGCTACCCCCGCCTGCAGGCGACCAGGGAACGTAGATAGCGCCAGGCAATCACGAACAGACCCAGATCCTCGGGAGTTATCCTGTTCCAGACCCAGCCATCCTTGTTTTTGAGAAGGAATGTACCATCGTCGATGAAACGGCACTCGATCGGGGTTACGGTTTTGCAAGCATAGCAGAGGCCAAAACCGCTGTAGGCAATTGTGTGATGATTGGTTGAGTAGGCGGCCCCTCGTATGTGCTGCTGCTTCACATCTACACCACAATTGCCGCAACTGAGCCCGATCTCGGTGATCTTGCTGCCGTTTTTGAATATCAACGGAAGTATCTTGTCTGCCGGCGTCATGCTTTCGATCTCTGCAATCTCCTTGTTGGTCATAATTCCTCCTCGTAGTTGTCGTCTGGCCAAAACAACTGACCACAACCGCCTCAGGGCAAGGCGTCAGAAAATTCTCTGGGTTGGGGTTACTGGGTGAGGCAAAGAAAGATTGGAATGGTCCGGGGAATGGTAGGGCGGGAAGCCTGATGCGATCGTCGTGGGCAGCCCCAATCTATAGCTAATATATAGCATAAGAATTGGAGGTTGTCAATAAATTTGAAGAGTTGTCGTATTTACTCTTTGAGACGACCTTTTTCGAGTAGGTGGTCAAAGTACTGATCGAGCGCGCGGCGGACGTGTTCGGATTCTGTAGAGCCTGCCTTCCGTAACTGGGTGAGAAACTTGTCTTGTTGGGGCGTGATGAGTACACGCAGCATCCGGGTATTGGCTTTGCGATCGCCGAGGCGGCGGTTGGCGTTTGTTTTTTCGGGCATGGTAAGGCCTCCTGGTCAAATATAGCACATTTATGGCACTAGAATTTGGGTGGTGTCAACATTTGTGTACACTTGTATTTTTCTATCATAGCCGTCTACCACCTGATCTCTTGTAATCATGTAATTATGTAATATGCTTATTTTAAAGATTATTTAGTTGAACGATCCACTGGAGGCCGTATAGTTAGCGTGATGAAAACAAATGATCCTAATTGCAATATAGATTTCCCATCCTCTCAATACATTGAGCACGAAAAGCAGCACAATATGTTGCTTTTCGTGCTCAATTGATGTATCAAATAACCCATGCCCATATCGCACTATATTAATGATTTGCTTGCCCAAGGAACCTACTGTTTCAGTGGCGTTGAGGCCGCTGATGCGCTTGGTTCAGGGGTTATCGCTACCCGTGCTGCCCTGCGTCGTCTGAGGCACAAAGGGGAGATCGCCATGCCGTTCCGGGGATTTTACGTGATAGTGACTCCGGAACATCAAAAACTAGGGTGCCTGCCCCCCAACCAGTTCATTCCGGCACTGATGTCTCACCTTGATGAACCTTACTATGCAGGACTTCTTTCTGCTGCCGAACATCACGGCGCTGCTCATCATCGGCCCCAGGCATTTCAAGTTGTTATACAGCGTTCTCGGCCAGGGATAACCTGTGGCAGTGTGCGGGTCAATTTTATCAGCCGCAAGAATGTAGCTGTCATGCCTACACAGGACTTCAAGACTCCTCGCGGCTATTTGAAGGTCTCAACCCCCGAGGTTACCGCCTTTGATTTGGCCGGCTATCCGCATCATGCTGGAGGACTGGACAACACGGCTACAGTTCTGGCCGAACTTTCTGAATCCCTTGACTCCACTAAGTTGGCGAGCATTGCCGATTTGTCCCCCGTAACATGGTCTCAGCGCCTGGGCTACCTGCTGGAATTGATCGGCGAAGCCGAGTTAGCTGAAGGATTGGTCGAATACATTGATCGGAAGAATCCGGTCCCAATTCCGCTTTCTCCGTCTCAACCTCACAAAGGGGTTCGACAGGAAGCCCGCTGGCGGCTGATACCTAATGAAAAGATAGAGCTGGAACTATGATCCCTTTGGACTACATCACTGCCTGGCGGACCCATGCCCCCTGGCCACAATTGTCTCAAGTCGAGCAGGACCTGATTATCTGCCGGGCTTTAGTGGAGTTGTACAGCCATCCGCTCCTGGCGGAAAACCTGGCCTTTCGGGGTGGGACGGCGTTGTTCAAGCTACATCTCCCGCCAGCGCGCTATTCAGAAGATATTGACCTGGTGCAAATGAAACCCGGCCCCATCGGCCCTGTCATGGATGCGATACAGGAGAAGTTGAATCCTTGGCTGGGAATCCCGAAGCGGAAGCAGTCGGAAGGTAGGGTAACTCTGGTCTGGCGGGTGGAGTCGGAAGAGGGGCTACCGCTAAGGTTAAAAGTTGAGATGAATTCCCGTGAACATTTCACTGTTCTGGGATATAAACGATATCAATTCGAGATGGTTTCCCGCTGGCATACCGGTACCGCTTCGATATCTACTTACGGGATAAATGAACTGCTTGGAACCAAACTGCGTGCCCTATATCAGCGGAAAAAAGGTCGGGACCTGTTCGATCTGTGGCATGCCGCTGCAGCTCTGGAGGTCAGTCCTGACGCTATTGTATCCTGTTTTCTGCGCTACATGGAACATGAAGAACATCAAGTATCACGTGCCGAGTTCGAGATGAACCTGTTTGAAAAGCTGAATGATCGGCGATTCTTGGATGACATGGCCCCGTTGCTTACCACTGGATCGTCTTGGGACCACAGGGCGGCGGCACGGTATGTGTTGTTGACACTGGCTCCTTTGATACCTGGTGATGAATGGCTGAAGACGGAAGAAAAATTGAGAGATTTTCCTAAATGACTTGAATGTAATTTCTGCTGCCTGGAGATCAGCCCCTCATGGATAATCGATTTTTCGAGCACCCCATTCTTAACTCTCCTTATAAATACCCTTCCCGCCACTGGGAACTTGATCCAACTGGCCAGCCAACTCAGCAGATCATCGAGACCCGGCGGACTGCACAATTCATTACACCCATCCCCAAATCGAAGAAACAGCGAGGGAAAGTAGCTGATCAGCAATCCCTGGTTTTTGATGAAGGGCTGGGCCTATCAAGCCAGAACCAGCAGTATCAAACTCTGCCCATCATCAATGAACTCCGTCGTCATGTGGATCAATGGCGGAGTATCCCGAATCCCAATCACTGGCATGTCACCCCTGAAACTGCCCGCCTGTTGCAACACTGGCGGCACCATCAGTTCAGTGGGGTTCGACCGTTTTTCTGCCAAGTTGAAGCTGGCGAAGCTGCAATCTGGTTAACGGAGGTCGCTCCCAATATTAAGGAGGGCAAGCGATTTTTGGAACACCTGGAAAACGCCAACCACGACGCCAACCCCGAGTTGATGCGTTTGGCTCTAAAGTTGGCTACCGGCGCGGGTAAGACTACCGTCATGGCCATGCTGATCGCCTGGCAGACCATCAATGCAGTACGTTACAAAAATAGCAAAAAGTTTACACGAGGGTTTCTGATTGTTACCCCCGGCATAACCATCCGTGATCGATTGCGTGTTCTACAACCCAATGATCCGGACAGCTATTACCAAAGCAGGGAAATCGTCCCCAGCGACATGTTGGATGACCTCGACCGCGCTAAGATCGTCATCACCAATTACCATGCTTTCAAACTGCGAGAGCGGATAGAGTTGTCCAAGGGTGGGCGATTACTCCTCCAGGGGCGTGGTGGCGAGGAACTTAAAACCCTAGAGACTGAAGGTCAGATGCTTCAGAGGGTGATGCCGGACCTGATGGGACTGAAGAACATCCTGGTGCTGAATGATGAAGCACACCACTGCTATCGAGAAAAACCTAATCATGAGCCAGATGACGACGACCTTACCGGCGATGATAAGAAGGAAGCAGAAAAGAACAATGAGGCTGCCCGGCTATGGATCTCCGGACTGGAAATTGTCAACCGCAAGCTCGGGCTGCCCCGTGTTATTGATCTGTCTGCAACTCCATTTTTCCTGCGTGGTTCTGGATATGCCGAGGGGACGCTCTTCCCATGGACCATGAGCGACTTCTCTCTGATGGATGCCATCGAATGCGGCATTGTCAAATTGCCCCGCGTCCCGGTGGCTGACAACATCCCCGGTAGCGAAATGCCTAAGTTCCGCAACCTGTGGGAGCATATCCGCAAACGGATGCCAAAGAAAGGCCGTGGTAAGGCCAATGCCCTTGATCCACTGAGTATTCCCGTCGAACTTCAGACCGCGCTGGGAGCCCTCTATGGTCACTACGAGAAAACCTACCACCTCTGGCAGGAGAGCGGCATAACGGTACCCCCCTGCTTTATTGTTGTTTGCAACAATACCTCCACGTCCAAACTTGTTTATGATTACATCTCCGGATTTCAGCGGGAGAATGAAGACGGCTCAACCACCCTGGAGAATGGCCGACTGGCCTTGTTCCGCAACTTCGACGAACATGGCAACCCGATTGCCCGCCCACGCACACTTCTGATCGACAGCGAGCAACTGGAATCAGGCGATGCGCTGGATGATAACTTCCGTTACATGGCGACCGATGAGATCGACCGTTTCCGCCGCGAGATCATTGAACGGACCGGTGACCGCCGTCAGGCGGAAAATCTCACCGACCAGGAACTGCTACGAGAGGTCATGAACACCGTCGGCAAGAAGGATCGCCTGGGTGAATCGATTCGTTGCGTAGTTTCCGTTTCCATGCTCACCGAGGGCTGGGACACCAACACGGTCACCCATGTTCTCGGTGTGCGAGCCTTTGGCACACAGTTATTATGCGAGCAGGTCATCGGCCGCGCCCTGCGTCGCCAGTCCTATGATCTGAATGAAGAGGGGCTGTTCAATGTGGAGTACGCCGATGTCCTGGGCATCCCCTTCGACTTCACCGCCAAGCCGGTCATTGCCCCTCCACAACCACCCCGCGAAACCATCCATGTAAAAGCCGTTCGACCGGACCGTGACCCCCTCGAAATCCAGTTCCCGCGCGTTGCCGGCTACCGGGTGGAATTGCCAGAGGAGCGACTGACCGCTCAGTTCAACGAGGACTCCGTACTTGAGTTGAATCCGGATCTTGTCGGCCCGTCAATTACCCAAAACTCCGGCATTATCGGCGAGTCCGTCAATCTTAGTCTTGCGCATTTGGGCGACATGCGTCGCTCTACGCTGCTGTTCCATGTCACTCAGCGGCTGCTTTACACCAAATGGCGTGACCCCGGCGAGGAAGCCAAGCTTCATCTCTTTGGCCAGCTTAAGCGGATAACCAAGGAATGGCTGGATAACTGCCTAGTCTGCACGGGGGGTACCTATCCGGCTCAGCTCATGTATCAGGAATTGGCAGACATGGCCTGTGAGCGGATCACTGCCGGCATAACCCGTGCTCTTGTTGGTGAGAGGCCCATCAAGGCCATGCTTGATCCGTACAACCCAACCGGCTCTACCATTCATGTGAATTTCAATACCTCTAAGAAGGATCGATGGGAAACCGATGCGCGCCGCTGTCACATCAATTGGGTAATTCTCGACAGCGATTGGGAAGCCGAGTTCTGCCGTGTGGCTGAGGCACATCCTCAGGTCAAAGCATACGTCAAGAACCACAATTTGGGTCTTGAGGTGCCGTACCGATATGGATCTGAGACTCGCCGTTACATACCAGACTTCATTGTGTTGGTTGACGATGGCAAAGGAGAGGATGATCTGCTCCACTTGATCGTCGAGATCAAAGGTTACCGCCGTGAGGATGCCAAGGAGAAGAAGTCCACCATGGAGAACTACTGGGTGCCGGGGGTCAACAACCAGTGCAACTATGGCCGCTGGGCCTTTGCCGAGTTCACAGAGGTCTACCAAATCGAGTCCGATTTCGAGGCCAGGGTCGAAGCTGAATTCAACAAGATGATCGAAACAGTAACTGCCTGACCGGCAGCGCGAGGATAAGTAAATATGGCGAAGCAACCAATCAAGATAGCCGTCGAAACCCTCACCCACGATGAGGCAACGCGAAAGAATATCCCAACCGCTGAGCATCAGTCTATCTTGCACGATGCTGAAAAGAGCCCGGTTCGCATCGCATATGACCGGCGTAACCGCGACCTGGACCCGCAGCTGGTATGGCGCGGTAAGGATGAGCAGGACTGGTCAGACCTGGTGGTGCATGCCCCTCCTCTCTACATTCAGGAGAAGGTCCACCCCAAGGTGCTGATCGACGATCTGCTTCGTCGCAGCAAGGCCGATGCGAAGGCGGCCGAGGCTCAGTTTGACCTGTTTGCCGATTTTAACGGTCTGCCTAACGAGAGCGCCAAGACGGAGTTCTACCAGCACGACGCACACTGGGCCAACCGGATGATTCTTGGCGACAGCCTTCAAGTAATGGCGTCTCTGGCAGAGCGGGAAGGCCTGCGTGGCAAAGTGCAGTGCATCTATATAGACCCCCCATATGGCATTAAGTTCAACTCTAATTTTCAATGGTCAACGACTAACCGCGATGTGAAGGATGGTAATACCGATCACATTACCCGCGAACCGGAGCAGGTAAAGGCGTTTCGGGATACCTGGCGTGATGGAATTCACTCGTACATGACGTATTTACGCGACCGGATGACAGTTGCTCGAGATTTACTCACTAATTCAGGTTCTATATTTATTCAAATTGGTGACGAGAATGTTCATCGGGTGCGTGCGCTAATGGATGAAGTGTTTGGAGAGAATAATTTTGTTGCACTGATTCCATTCGTTACAACTTCTTCTCAAAGTTCAACAGGAATTGGGTCTGTGGCGGATTACCTTGTATGGTATGCGAAAGACAAAAATAACTTGAAATACAGACAGCTTTTTCAAATTAAAGATCCTGCCGCAACTGGCGGATGGGCCCTTAACTATGCAAGATTTCCTGATGGAGAATATCGACCCTTAAACAACGATGAACGCAAAAATCGTGATACACTCCCTAATAAAATTGCACTTTACAGGCTAGATAATATCACTTCACAAGGAGCAACTCCATCTGGCACGGTGACATTTGAATTTCAGAATAAATCATACTTCCCTGGAGCAAAAAGCCACTGGAAGACAACAGTAACTGGAATGGGCGTTCTATCGCGCGCAAACCGAATTCAGGCATCGACTAACTCAATTCAATATATTCGTTTTTTAGATGATTTTTCAATTCAACCAATTTCAAACCTTTGGACTGATTCTACGCAGGCAGGATTCGTAGGAGATAAAATATACGTTGTTCAAACAGTCACCAAGGTAATTGAACGTTGTCTCCTCATGACTACCGACCCAGGCGACCTTGTCCTCGATCCTACGTGCGGTTCTGGCACTAGTGCCTACGTTGCAGAGCAATGGGGTCGTCGCTGGATAACCGTTGATACTTCACGTGTTGCGTTAGCTCTGACCCGTGCACGCATTATGGGAGCTCGCTACCCTTACTATCTGCTGGCCGACAGCCGTGATGGTCAAACAAAGGAAGCCGAAGTTAGTCGAGGCGTGCCTTCGACTCAGACAACTCGCGGCGACATTCGCCAAGGCTTTGTCTACGAGCGGGTGCCTCACATCATGCTCAGTTCTATTGCCAACAACGCTGAAATAGACGTCATCTGGGAAAAATATCTGGAAAAACTAGAGCCGCTACGCCAACAGCTTAATCAAGTGCTCGGCAGGTGTTGTGAAGAGTGGGAAATACCTCGCAACGCTGACGACGAGTGGCCGGAAGCTGCAAAGAATTTACACATCCAGTGGTGGGAGCAGCGTATTAGCCGACAGCAAGAGATTGATGCTTGGTAGATTCAAATTGCAAGTGCACCATTGCATGCCTCGCTGAAAACTTCATGAGGTGTCCGGTAGCCGAGACATTTTCTCGGTCGGTTGTTAAGCCTCGCGACGGCTTTT
>Ga0316217_10000209_pt1 | contig 88670 bp, 75 predicted proteins | sample 1anoAmetaG_FD_203633 | JGI IMG/M metagenome (GOLD analysis project Ga0316217, IMG submission 203633) | Freshwater microbial communities from Trout Bog Lake, Wisconsin, USA - 1anoA | ecosystem: Environmental > Aquatic > Freshwater > Lake > Hypolimnion/Profundal zone | place: USA: Wisconsin...
TTCTCTGCGCTTCAAGGCATTTCGCTGAAGCCACCGGGAGGCCCGGATTTGTCAGAGTCCACCACAAATGATTCAGTCGGATGTCCCGAGGCGGAATGGTTCCGATGATTCGATGGGCCTACACTAGCTATGCACGCCTGGCGCCTCGCGGCCGGTACTGGCGACGTATTCGTTGTAGGTTCCGGGGTATTTCAAGGGGCCGGCGTGTTCCTCCCCGCCCAGTTCCAGCACCCGCGTGGCCAGACCCCGCAGGAAGGCGCGGTCGTGGGAGACGAAGAGCATGGTGCCCTCGAAGTCCTTCAGGGCCTCGATGAGCATCTCCTTCGTGGCCAGGTCCAGGTGGTTGGTGGGTTCGTCCAGGATGAGGAAATTGGGCGGGTTGAAGAGCATGCGGGCCATCACGAGACGGGATTTCTCACCGCCGGAGATGGAGCGGATGCGCTTGTCCACGTCGTCCCCGGAAAAGCTGAAGGCGCCCAGGATGTTGCGCAGGGTGCCCAGGCCCTCCATGGGGAAGTCCTTCATCATCTGCTCGATGACGGTGAGGTCCGGGTCCAGGAGATCCAGCGACTGCTGGGCGAAGTAGCCCACCCGCAGGCTGGCTCCCAGGCGCACCGAGCCGGCGTCGGGCTCCAGGGCGCCGGCGACCATCTTCAGGAGGGTGGACTTGCCGGTGCCGTTCTTGCCCATGACGCACCAGCGCTCGCCGCGGCGCACGTGGAAATCGAAGCCGTCGTAGATGGTGCGGGCGCCGTAGGCCTTGCCCACGCCTTCCAGCATGGCCACGTCCTCCCCCGAGCGCATCGGCGCCCGGAAGTCCCACTTCACCACCCGGCGGCGCTTGGGCAGTTCGATGCGCTCGATCTTGTCAAGGGCCTTCACGCGGCTCTGCACCTGGGCGGCCTTGGAGGCGTGGGTGGAGAAGCGGTCGATGAAGCGCTGCTCCTTGGCCAGTTTCGCCTGCTGGCGGGCGTAGGCGGCCTCCTGGTTGGTCTCCCGGGTCTCCCGCTCCCCCACGTAGAAATCGTAGTCGCCGTTGTAGGTGACGATCTCCCCGCCGTCGATCTCGATGATCTTGGTGACGATGCGGTTCATGAAGTCCTTGTCGTGGGACGTCATGAGCAGGGTGGCCGAGACGGACTTGAGGTAGGTCTCCAGCCAGAGGATGGACTCGATGTCCAGGTGGTTGGTGGGCTCGTCCAGGAGGAGCACGTCGAAGCGCCCCAGCAGGACCTTGGCCATGGACACGCGCATCTTCCAGCCGCCGCTCAGGGCCGCCACGTCCCCGTCGATCTGGTCGGCCTCGAAGCCCAGGCCCTCCAGGCAGGCCCGGGCCCGGGCCTCCAGCTCGTAGCCGCCCAGGTGCTGGTACTCCTCCTGCACGTGCCCGAAGCGCTCGATGATGGCTTCGAGCTCGTCCCCGCGGTCCGGGTCGGCCATGCCGTGCTCCAGGTCCGTGAGCTCGTGGTGGAGATCTCCCAGGCGTCCGCTGCCGGCGATGGCCTCGTCCAGCACGGAGCGCCCCCCCATCTCGTCGACCTCCTGGCGGAAGTAGCCGATGGAGAGCTTTTTCGGAACGCTCACCACGCCGTCGTCGGGGGTCTCCTCCCCCAGGATCATGCGGAAGAGCGTGGATTTCCCGGCGCCGTTGGGGCCCACCAGGCCGGCCTTCTCGCCGGGATTCAACTGGAAGGAGGCATCGATGAAGAGCACCTGCTTGCCGTACTGTTTGCTGACATCCGATAACGCGATCAAGGCAGGGACTCCAAAGAGATAGCCTACCGCAACTTGACAAAGGCCGAGTGTGCCTGTCCACCGGGCTTGCCGCCCTACCCGTCGGGGTCCATCGGTTGCCCCCCTTGACTGCGCAATTTAATGAAATACAATGTATTGATGATTCAGTTCGAGTGGGACCCCTCCAAGGCAGTCTTGAATCTGAAGAAACACGGGGTCACCTTCGAGGAAGCCCGTTCAACCTTCTACGATGAATTCGCAATTCAGTTCTTTGATGGGGAACGTTCAGCAGCAGAAGAACGTTTCCTGCTCCTCGGTCTGAGTTCCAAAGCCAGACTCCTTCTCGTGTGTCACTGCGAACGGGAGACTGGAGAACGGATCCGAATCATTTCTGCCCGCAAGGCAACCAAGCGGGAAAGCACTTTTTATGGAGGCGAAGGATCATGAAAGATGAATACGATCTCGCCACGATGAAAGCACGGAAGAACCCCTACGCTGGCAAGCTCAAGAAGCCTGTCACCATGCGCCTTTCCGAGGAGGTCGTTCTCTATTTCAAGGACATGGCGGTAGAGGCTGGGGTTCCATACCAGAGCTTGATCAACCTTTACCTTCGCGATTGCGTCGCCCAGCACCGGAAGGTCAAGATCGCGTGGCAGGCCAAGCCCTAGGAGAGGTTCGGGGTGCTTGATCCTGGGCGGAGCAGGCTCCGCTATACGATGAGCTTTTCCATCACTTCGTAGCTCCTCAGTCCACCCAGTTCCCGCCGCAGCCGATCCCTCAGGAGCACCGTCACAGCCCTGGCGGCTTCGGACCCCGACGGGTCCGGCGCCTCCTCCGCGGTGGCGGTGCGCAGGCGCCGCAGATGGTCCCGGGTGCCCTCCGGCAGGGCTTCCCGGGGTGAGACGGGGGTGCAGGCCGAGCAGAGCCACCCGTGCTCGCCGGTGAACAGCACCAGGGGCGCCTCGGTGTTGCCGCAGCGGCCGCAGAGCCTGGGATGGGGCAGGAGACCCATGAGGTGGAGCAGCCAGTGCTCGCCGTAGGCCAGGGTGGCCATGGCCCGCTCCGGCCGGGCCTTCAGGGCCCGGGCGCAGGCCGACAGGAGCCGGAAGAGGCGGTCGTCCTCGATACCCTCCTTGGCGACCCGGTCGAACAGGTCCGCGAGGCAGGCCACCACCAGGTTGGCTTCCAGGTGGCCCAGGGTCATGGGCGAGTGCACCAGTTCGCACTTCGTGACCCGCCTGAACTCGGCGTGCTCCTTGCCGAACAGGCCCACCTTCACCAGGCCCAGGGGTTCGAAGCTCGACACCCACTTCGCGGTGGGCCGGGTGGCGCCCCGGGCCAGGCCCACCAGGCGCTCCCCGTGCTCGGTGAGGAAGGACACCACCATGCCCCCCTCCTGGAAGGGGGTCGGGCGGAGCACGATGGCTGAAAACGTCCGGAGCATAACTCTCATTAAACCCCCTTGGCCCCCGGCCCGTCTCAGGTGGTGTGGCAGGAAACCCCACACCACCTTCAGGAGCTTGTCCATGAAAAGCATCGCCGCAGCACTTCTGTGCCTCGGGGTCGGCCTGACCCCCGTCTTCTCCCAGGGCTCCCCCGAGCCCGGACCCCGGCCCCGGCGGGAGGAAGCCGGGCCGCGGATGATGGACCACATGGTCAAGGCCCTCAACCTCACCCCCGAGCAGAAGACCAAGTGGGACGGGATCGTGGCCAAGCACAAGCCCGCCCGGGAAGCCAGGCACAAGGCCGCCATGGACGCGGGCAAGGCCTACCAGGAAGCCATGAGGAAGCCCGACGCCAAGGCCGAGGACCTCAAGACCCTCCACCGCGCCGCGGCGGACGCGAAGTTCGACGTGCTCATGGAGCACCGTGCCCAGCGCCAGGAGCTGCGGGACATCCTCACCCCCGAGCAGCGGGAGAAGGCCGCGTTCATCCTCGGCCGCATGGAACGCGGCATGCGGGGCCCCCGGGAAGGCCACGGCGAAGGCGGCATGAGGTAGGTTATCCTCGGGGCGGAGTCCATGCATGACCTTGACCGACCGCCCCTTCCTCACCCTGTTTTTCATTACCCAGCTACTGGGCCCGGGTCTTCCCGCGAAGGCCCGGGCCCAGGTCGTTGCCAAGCCCGGCGCAGCCGAAGTCCGCACCTTCCGCACCTGGATCGGCGGCCAGGAGGCCGGCGGCTCCGAGCGCAGGACCTCCACCGGCCCGGACGGGGTGCGCATCGAGCGCCACGAGTGGACCCGCCTCGAGCGCCAGGGGGTGCCCGTCGTCCAGGACCTCACGGAGACCGCGCTCCGGCGCCCCGACGGGTCCATCCAGTTCACCTTCACCGTGACCCTCTCCCAGGAGCCCCTGGCGGGACAGGCCTCCTGGACCCCCGCCGAACCCGGGAAGCTGAAGGTGACCTACCGCAACCTGCCCCCGAAGGTGGTGGACCTGCCGCCGGGGACGATCCTGTGGCCTGGGGACGAGGACGACCTCATGAAGCAAGGCGCCCGGCAGCGCCGTCCCATCCACGTCAAGGGCTACGACGTCGCGACCCTGCAGGCCTCGAACCTGGACCTGGACCCGGTGGGGCCCGAGCCTGTGCCGGGCTACCCCGGAACCATGAAATACAAGGGAAAGTCCCTGGAGGGCACCCTGGCCGAGGACGTGGAAGTGTGGATCTCCCCCGACCAGGCCGACGTGAAGAACCTGGGCTCCTTCGCGGGCGTCACCCTGGTCGAGCAGCGCGCGGAGCTGCCGGCTCCGGTCGCCACCGGCAAGGCCGGCGGATTCTTCGAGCGCACCCTCAAGACGCTCCCGCCCCATCCGTTCCTGCCCTGGGTCCAGGACGTGGAGGTGCGCTGGACCGGCAAGGGGGTCCAGCAGGTGCCGGAGGACCCCCAGCAGCGGCGCACCGGCGAGAACCGCTACGTCCTGACCCAGGCCGCGCGGCCCAGTGCCGGCGCCATGGCCGAGCTCCCCGTCGCGGGCAAGCCCTCGGCGGAGGACGCCCCCTTCCTGGCCGAGACGCCCCTGGTCCAGTTCCGGGACCCGGTCTTCGAGGGCCTCATGAAGCGCCTCGCCGCGCCCGCGGGCGCCACCCGCTGGGAACTGGCCATGCGCGTCACCGCCTTCGTCTACGACTGGATCCAGGAGAAGGACTACACCGTGGGCTTCGCCTCCGCCCAGGAAGTGGCCCGCACCCCGAGGGGGGACTGCACCGAGCACGGCGTCCTGGCCGTGGCGCTCCTCCGGCGCCTGGGGGTGCCCGCGCGCGGCGTCGTGGGCTGGGTGGCCATGGACGACGCCATGGGCCTGCACTTCTGGGCCGAGGCCCTGATCGGGGGCCGGTGGCTCCCCATCGATCCCACCTTCGACCAGGTCCCCGCCTCCGCCTTCCGCATCAAGCTGGGCACCACCGACCTGGCCAACCTGGGCACCGTGGGGTGGGACGACGCCGCCTCAACTTTCCAGGAAGGAAGCTGGGTGCCCGGCGCGCCCTGGTCCGCGGCGATCCGCGTCCAGGGGGACACCGCCTACGCCCCGGGCGCCGCCCTCCGCCTGCCTGGAGCAGCCTGGACCTGCGAAGGGGGCGTGCTGTCGTTGAATGGCACGCACCGGGTCACCGCTTCCCCCCGCCCCGAACCCGCCCAGCACGTGCGCCTCCTCCAGGGCCGGAAGGGACGCCGCGGCTGGCTCGGCACGGCCGGATTCTGGGTGGATTGCGAGGACGGACGGTGGCTGAGGGTGTCCGGCCTGACTGAACCCGAGGCCTTCAGGCTGCTGGATGGTTTGGAGGTCCAACGGCACCAGCCGTGACCATGCCAAGAAAGATTCATTCCAAATCGACCCGCCGAACCTCCATAAAGACTGCAAGATATGGAAATAACCGGCTGAAGGACAGCAGGGTAACGGTAGGCCGGCCCCAAAAAAACCCGCAGCAACTCATGGGTGTTTGCGGCCAAGGAGTCCAAGCGGGCCCCCGGTAATTTCTGAAAAAAGGGCAACTAATTCTGAAACGCAGAAATGAACCGGATATACTCTCCCGATTCTTCCAACCCTATCCGGTCCCTGCCGGGACCCCCAACCGAAACCGGAGGTCCCATGCGCTTGACCCTGCCCACCGCCGCCGCCACGCTGGCAACCCTCCTGGCCTGCGCGCCCATGCAGGTCCCCGCGACCAACCCGGTGACCACCACCCAGACCCGCAACGCCCCGGCCTGGATCGACAACGAGGAGATCCCGGACGGTCTGGGCGCGGTCGGCATCGCCCAGGCCAATCCCATGGGCGACAAGGGCCTCCAGCGCACGGTGGCGGTGGCGGACGCCAGGACCAAGCTGGCCGGCAAACTCAAGGTCAGGGTCAAGAACATGTTCAGCCAGCTCAATCAGCAGGTCACGGCCGCCAACGCCGGGACCGGCGCCAAACCCGTCAAGACGGATGTCATGAATCGCGTGATCGAGAATGTCACCCGGCAGGTGGTCGACCAGGAACTGGCCGGGACGAATACCCGGGCGACCTATGTGGATCCGGGCGACGGCGACCTCTACGTCTTCGTGGTCATGACCAAGGAGTCCATGGCCCAGGCCATGGCCGGGGCCGCCCGGAAGGCCATCAACCGTGAGATCGCCCAGGGCGAAGCCTCGCTCGACAAGGCCCTGGACAAGCTGGATACGGCCATCGCCGCGGCCAACGGGCAGGGCGAGAAGGACCTGAATGTGAACCTCGACAAGCTGGACCCCGCCGCCCACTGAAATGCAGGTGCGACCTCAGGTCCTCCTCGCCCTTGCCCTGGCCGTGGCCATGCCCGGAGCCCTGCACGCCCAGGGGGCACCCCCCTGGGTGGCGCAGGCCGGGATGGATCCCGACCACCCGGCGCCGCAGTTCCTCACGGGCTACGGGCTGTCCGGTCCAGGCGGGACCGGGGCCGCGCAGCTGCAGCAGGCCACCGCCATGGCCCGGGAGGCCGTGGCCTCCGCCATCCGGACCCGGGTGACCTCCGAGTTCACGTCCAGGGTCACCCAGGTGGACCAGACCATGGCGAGGTTCGTTCAGAACCTCGTGCTCACCCGTGCAGACCTGGAACTGGAGGGCCTGGACACCTTTCTCTCCTGGCGGGACGAGCGCAAGGGTGTCACCCACGTCCTGGCCGTGCTGGACAAGGCCGCCTGCCTCCGGCTACTGACCGGGCGGGTGGCCAAGGAGGCTGCGCAGTGCGGGCAGACCTTCGCGTCGGCCCTGAAGACCCGGGACGCTGAGATGCTGCTCCAGGCCCGCCACCTGCGGGAGCGTATCGAGGAGTCCCTGGTGGTGGCCTCGGTCCTGTCCGGGGGCAGCTTCCAGGCCCCGCCCTGCCCATCCCTGGTGGACCTCGACGCCGGGCTCCGCAGGGCCTATGCCGACGTGAAGGGCCTGGAGGGAACCGTGGCCCTGGCCGCCCTTGACCTGGGGCAGGGGTTGCCCCGGGGCCTCCGGGTGCTCATGGACAGGGTGACTTACGCCGACACGCCCTTCTGCGGCACGTTCTCAGGGTATCTGGAGCAGGCCCTTGCCAATCGCTTGACCGCCTTCGGCCAGGTGCGCGTCGTGGACAGAGCGGCCGGTCGAGATGCGCTCCAAGGTGGGGTTCCGGGCGGCAACTTCGCGGAGGCCCTCCACGCCCAGGCCGTGGTCCGGGGCACGTGCTTCGAACTCGACGGCCAGGTCAAGCTCCACCTGCGCGCCACCTCGGTGACCGGCGAGGACCTCTCCGCGGCCAGCCTCACCTTTCCCTCGGACGTGCTGCGCAGGGCCGGCCTGGGCCTGGCCCCGGACAACCTCCAGGAAGCAAGCCAGGAACTGGCCCTGGCGAGGGCCACGGTCCAGTCCTCCACCCTCCGGGTCTCGCTCGCGCTGGATCGCGGCGAGGGGGGAATCTATCGCAAGGGCGACAAGATCTTCCTGTTCCTCAGGGCCAGTCAGGATTGCTACGTCAAGGTCCTCTACCAGCAGGTCGATGGCCGCAAGCTCATCATCTTCCCAAACGAGTGGCATCCGGAGCCCCGGATCCGCAAGGACCAGCTCTACCAGCTCCCCCCGGACGACAACAGCTTCACCCTGGAGGCCAACGCCCCCTACGGGGCCGAGCTGGTGAAAGTGATGGCCTCGACCGAACCCATCGACATCCCGGTGACCGAGGATGGCACGGGGCTCGGTGAGGTCAGGGAGGCCCTGGCCGGCCTGCTGACCCGGACCCGGGGCATCACCCTGCGCAAGGCGGACGCCAAATACGCCGAGGACACCGTCGTGCTGAACACGCTGCCCCCCGAGCCATGGAAGCCAACCGTTCGATGAGGACAGTCCCCCTCCTGGCAGGCCTGATCCTCCTGACGGGTGCCTGCCTGCCGACAGGAGCCCTCGGGCAGGCCTCCAGGCAGGGCGTGGGCGCCGGACCGCCGCCCACGCTCTGCCTGGAGGCCGGGGTTCACACCGCCCCCATCCGCGCCTTGTCCCTGAGCCGCGATGGCCACCTGGCGCTCACGGCCTCCGAGGACAAGACCGCCCGCCTCTGGGCTATGCCGGGGGGAAGACTGCTGCGCACCTTCCGGCCCCGGGTGGGGGCCGGGAACACGGGCAAGCTCTACGCCTGCGCCCTCACTCCGGACGGGGCCCTGGCGGCCCTCGCAGGGTGGACCATGGGCGGCGGGGACCCCACCAGCCGCGTCCTGCTCGTCGACGCGCGGACCGGCGCACTCCTGCGGGCCCTTGACGTGGGGGACCAGGCGGTAACCTTTATGGCCATGGCGCCTGATGGCCGGCGCCTGGCCGTCCACACGGGGGCGCGCGGACTGTGGCTGCTGAGGCTTCCGGATGGGGCCGTGCTGGGGCGGGACACGGATTTCACGGACGTCACCTACCGGGGCGCCTTCGATGCCCAGGGCCGCTACGCGGCCACGGCCGAGGACGGGTTCGTCCGGCTCTACGACAGGGATTTCCATCGGCTGCTCAAGGTCCTCGCCCCAGGTCCGGCCCCCTTCGGCCTGGCCTTCAGCCCCGATGGTGCGCTCCTGGCCCTGGGCCATGCGGACGCCCCTGAGGTGGAGGTGTTGAGGGCGAGTGATCTGTCCCTTGCCTACCGGCCGGCCCGCGGTTCGCAGCCCCTGGGCCTGGTGGCCTGGAGTCCGGACGGCGAAACCCTCTATGGCAGCGGCGGCCAGGATTACGGCGCAACCCTCAACGTAATGCGCCGCTGGTCGGACCGGGGCCGGGGCGCGGCCACGGAAACCCCCCTGGCCCGGGCGACCGTCTCGGAACTCCTCGCCCTCCCCGATGGCGGCCTGGCCTTCGCCGCCCAGGATCCGGTCTGGGGCGCCCTGGACCGTTCCGGCCGGCCCCTGTTCCAGCGCAGGCTGCGCGAGGTGGATCTGCGCAAGGCCCGGGACGCCTTCCAGGTCTCGCCGGACGCCCGGGAGGTCTTCCTGCCCGGCGGCTTCGGTGGGCCGGGGTGGTTTTCCCTGACGTCCCTCGAGCTGCAGGCCGCGGCCCGGTCCAAGGGGCTCCGACTCCACGCGGGCGGTCCCCGGGTGACCGGCTGGGAGGAAGCGACCAACCCGAGCTGGGGCGGGTTCACCCTGGAGTTGGAACCCTTCGAGCTCTCCCACAGCGTGGCCTACCTGCCCAGGGGCGCGGGCTTCCTGTTGGGCACGGACTTCTGGTTCCGCTGTTTCGACTCGAAGGGCCAGGAACGCTGGCGGTCACCCCTGCCGGCTCCGGCCTGGGGCCTGGGCCTGGGCGCCGAGGGCCGGGTGGCGGTGGCGATGCTCTCGGACGGCAGCTGCCGGTGGCTGCGGGTCGCCGACGGGCAGGTCCTCCTCAGCCTCTTCGTGGCCCCTGATGGCAGGTGGGTCGTATGGACGCCCTCGGGTCATTTTGCCACCAGTGTGGGCGGGGAAGGCCTGGTCGGATGGCAGGTCGATGGACAGGAACCGCTGGGTGCCTTCTTCCCCCTGAGCCAATTCCGGGACCCGTACTACCGGCCGGACCTGGTGTCCGGGCTCCTGGATGCCCCGGATGAAGCTGCGGCCCTGGGCAAGCTCCCGGCCCGGGCTGAGGAGGCGCCCCCTCCAGCTTCCTTGCGGCTGCCCCCCGTGCTGACCCGCCTTGAGTCCCGGACCGGCCCACAGGGCGCCGTGGAGTTGTCGCTGACCCTGCGCACCTACGGTCCGGCCCCAGCGGTGCGAGCGTTCAGGCTGTCCCTGGACGGGCAGCGCCTGGGCGCCGGCCCCACGGTGGAACCCGCAGCCACCCACCGGCGCGGGGACGGCGAGGAGCGCAGCTTCGCCCTGCATCTGGCCGCGCTCCCCCGGAGCGGCCGCCTCGGGATCCAGGCCGAACTCGAGGATGGCCGAAGGTCGGAATGGCTGGAGACGGACGTCGCCCTGCCCCAGCCAGCGGCTCCCGCCGGGGTTCCCGGCGGGGCTCCCGGCGGGGCCCCCGCCGTGGGCCGGACTCCCGCCCTGCAGGTCCTGGCGGTAGGGATCAGCGCCTTTGCCAAACATGAGCATGATCTGCTCTTCAGTGCCAAGGACGCCACGGATGTCGCGGCCTGCTTCCGCGCCCAGGAGGGCCGGCTGTTCTCGAAGGTGGACGTACGGCTGCTGACCGATGCCCAGGCCACGGGCGAAGGCATCACCTCGAGCCTGGAGGACCTGGCGGGCCGGTCCAGGCCCGATGACGTCACGGTGGTGTTCTTCTCCACCCACGGCGTCACGGACGAGGCCCGTCGGACCTACGCCCTGGTGCCGCATGATTTCGAGATGGGCAGCCTGGGCGTGCCAGGTCCGGTGCTGCAGCGCTGCCTCGAGGCGATCCAGGGCAAGGTCCTCGTCCTGCTGGATACCTGCCATTCCGGCAATGTCCTCGGGCAGGACCGGATGCGCAGCCTGGACGACTTCTACCACAGGGCCCGGTTCATCAACGAGCTGATCCAGGCGGGCCCCGGCATGGTGGTGCTGAGTTCAAGCACCGGCGACCAGGTGAGCCTGGAACGCCAGGACTGGGGCAACGGAGCCTTCACCAAGGCCTTGAGGGAAGGCCTGGCCGGCGCCGCCGACCCGGATCGCACGGGGCGGGTCACTACCGCCCTGCTGGACGCCTGGCTGCGCCACCGGGTTGCGGAACTGACTGACGGCAAGCAAACGCCTGTGGCCGGAAAATCCGAACGGGCCCAGGCGTTCCCCGTGGCCCTGGTGCCCAGTCCTCGGTAGTTACTTTTCATTTATCACTATGCTTCCGGAGGTTCGATGGTAGGGTTGCAAACCAGTAAAATAAGCACGGTGATTTCATGAATAGTAGCTCCGGGTACTTTTCGGGTTGCAGAGCCTGTCTCGTGGGTCTTGCCTTGGGCGCCGGTGTCGCCCACGCCCAGACCCTCACGGGAAACCTCGCCGGCAGTGTACGGACCGCCAAGGGTGACCCCATTCCGGCCGCCAAGGTCGTGCTCACCACCCAGCAGGGCAACCGAACGTGCGTCGTCAACGCACGGGGCCACTTCCTCTTTCCCCAGATGATCCCCGGCCCCGTCATCATGACCGTCATGGCCGAGGGTTTTGTGGCCTACCGGGGCCATGCGCGGATCGGCCTGGACCTGACGGCGAGGGCGGACGTGATTCTTGCCACCACCGGCGAAAATCCGGAGGAGGCCGAGACCTCGAGCCTGACCTACGACAGCGGCAATGCGGACAAGGGGGAGGGCCTTGACCTTGATGGCCGGGATCCCCACGCAGGCTTGAACCTGCCCATGGCGCTGGTCGACCACCTACCGATCCCGGAGCGGGACATGGATCGGGTCTCCACCCTGGCGCCCGGAGTGGTCACCGACGCCGCGGGCAACAACGCCATCCGCGGCGCCCAGCAGCAGCAGACCGTTTACCTCCTGGACGGCCTCAATTTCACCGACCCCCTCAGCGGCGGGCTCGGGGTGAAGGTCAACGATGACTTCATTGAGGAAGTGCAGGTCCAGACGGGGGGTCTCAGCGCTGAATATGGCACCTCGGGTGGCATCGTCAACGCCGTCACCCGGAGCGGCACCAACCAATGGTCCGGAACCCTGCGGGCGGATGTCTCCGATCCGGCCTGGACCGCCTACCGCCCCGGAGAGAAGGCCCTGGCGCCCTTGTCGGTGCAGTCCGAGAACCGGAAGTCCGGGTTGTCGGCCCTGGCCGGTTTCACCCTGTTCGGCCCCATCATCAAGGACCGCTGCTTTTTCGGGGTGGGCTACCAGACGCAGACCTCGCCGCTGCGCACCCTCCAGCAGAACACGCCCTATGCGAACCTGCCCCAGGTAACGAGCGTCCCCGTCCCGACCTGGCAGAACACCTCGACGAGCGACCCGCGCAGCCTGGACTTGAAACTCGACCTGCTCCTGTTTGAGGACCACCGCTTGTATGGCTACTACAACACCAGCGAGGTCGTCATCACCCAGGATAATCTGGGCCAGGGTTCCCCTTCGCAGTTCGCCAATGCGGGCGGCTTGACCGACTACCACAATGGCGGGTCCTCCTTCACCCTCGGGTACCAAGGGAGCCTGAGTTCGGACCTTGTCCTTGCCCTGCGCTACAACGGAATCTCCAATTCTTCCACGAGGGACTATAAGACCAATGGAGGGAGCGCCATCACCTGGCTCGACCAGGGCTCGGGCGGCCAGGAAGTGAACTCCGCCACGTATGACAACCTGGGCCTCCTGGTCAGTCCCGACCGGCGGACGCTGACCGCCATCACGGCGGACCTGACCTGGTACAAGGACCTGGGAATCCAGAACCATGTGGTCAAAGGCGGGATCCAGTCGTCCAATTCCGAACGCAGGTCCCAGGCGCCGCCAGTCACGGAAGCGATTTTTTTCAACGGGTTCGCCTCGGGAGCGAGCGTCACGTCCTTGCCCAACCGCCTGCTCAATAGCAATTCGCTGCTGGTATACCAATACAATGACCTGTCGGCTTCCACCGCTTCGGATGTGGCGGCGGCCTTCATCAACGACCAGTGGAGGATCTCCCCTCGCTTCGGCACGGCCTTGGGGGTTCGTTTCGACCAGACCACCGTGTCCTGGAACCAATCGGGGAGCTCCACCACCGCCAGGACCCGGGATCTTTCACCCAGGGTCGCCCTTCTGTTTGATTTCAACGGCAACGGCAAGGACCTGCTTCAGGTGAGCGCCGGCCAATACGTAGGCGGCATCAGCCAGGGCACGCTTGCCCAGGTGTCCACCTTGGAATACCCACTGCATGCGGACTACCCGTACACCAGCCCCGGAACCTCGGTTGTAGGCAGCCAGTCCACCCAGCAAATCCTGCAGCATTTCGCAACAAGCCCTTATTTCAATACAAGTCCAGACCTGGCGAAACTAATCCCCAATGCGAAACTGAAACCCGAAAGAATGCGGGAATGGGCGGCCCAGTACAAGCGCCGGGACCTCTTCGGGGCCGACTGGTCCTTGAATTACAACCACCGGACCTGGGACCGCGTGATCAGCGATTCCTTCAACAACACTAACGGTGATGTTTCACTCATCAATGATCCTACCATCCAACGGACCTATGATGGCCTCGAAGGTCAATGGACACGGCGCACAGGTCCCTGGGATCTGGGCTTCAATGCCACGCTGAGCCACCTTTCAGGCAATTATGATGGCAACGAGGGTTCCCTGGCCTTCCAAAGAAGCATCAGTCTTCTCGATGGACCGTTCATGGAATATCGAAACCTTTACCAAGGCACCGTGTCGGCGCCCTCCTACGCCCCCGGTCTGCCCGCCCCCACCAATGCCACCGTGGCTCCCACCGGCCTTCTTTCCGGGAACCGTGCCATCCAGACGGTCCTTTACGCCGTCTACACTTGGAAGGTGACCTGGGGCGAGGGCCACTGTTCCGCCCTCTTCCACACCACCAGCGCCACCCCCTATACCCCCTACCTCTGGGTAGAATTTCCCCAGCCCATCACGACGAACTGGTACAAGAGCGGTCAGCCCACTGCCACGGGTTATCCGGACATGGCCAGCCGGGGCAGCCTGAACCTGCCGGCCTCGTACACCTTGGACTGCAGGGCCGGCTGGGAGGTGAAACGGGGTGGCGGACTGGTCTATTTTTTGCTCATCAATATCAAGAACACCTTGAACCATCAGGTCCTCGCTCAGGTGGATGCCTTGAGGGGCACCTACGCCCCTTCCCTCACCGGCAGCAACTCCAGCAGCTATACGCCCAATCCCAATTTCGGCAAGGCGCCCCTCCTCCCAGGTTCGACCACCCGGAACGATCCCTGGGCCTTCACCCTCCCCCGGACGCTCACCTTCGCGACGGGCATCAGGTTCTGAACCGGCCAACCCCTACCCTCCCGAGGACCGAACTTCATGTCTAGCCACTCTTTGGCAGCCCTCCTGGCACGCGCCCTCGCGGTTGTCCTGGCAGCCGGGGGAGGTCCGGGAGGTGCCTCGGCGCCCGCCAGTTTGCCCATGCTCCGGATCGAGGCGGGGGTCCACACGGCCCCCATACGAAAAATCATCGCCGATCCTAACGGATTATTCATAGCTACCGCTTCCACCGACAAGACGGTCCGCCTCTGGGATGCCGCAACCCGGGAACGGCTCCGGACCCTGCGACCCCCCATGGCCCCCGGGAACGAAGGCCAGCTTGAGGCACTGGCCATCGCTCTGGACGGGTCCCAGCTGGCCACAGGGGGCCAGACGGGGGAAAAGGGCCCGTACTGCGTCTACCTGTTCGAGCCCGGCACCGGGAAGCTGACCCGGCGCCTCACGGGTCTTCCGGGCAAGATCCTCAGCCTCGCCTTCACTCCGGATGGACACGCCCTGGCCGTGGGCATGATCGAGGGCGGGATGCGGGTTGTGGCCACCTCCAGCGGGCGCACGTTGTTCGCCGATTCCGACTATGAGGATGCCGTCTACGGCCTGGACATGGCCAGGGACGGTCGCATCGCCGCAGCCGCGTTCGACGGTGCGCTCCGGATTTATGGGCCCCGGCCCGGGGGGTCTTACGCCCTGACCCGGAAGGTCGCCACCCTTTCCGCCCACCGGCCCAAAGCCATTCGTTTTTCCCCGGACGGCTTCCAGGTGGCGGTCGGATACTACGACCGCCCGCTCGTAGAGATCCGGAACGCCCTCAACCCTTCCCTGGTGACCGCCCTGCCGCCCCTGGACGGGTTCAGGGGCGCCGAGGTCAACCATCTGACCTGGGAAGCCGATGGCACCGGTCTTTATGCGGGCAGCGGAAGCCAGATCCGCAAGTGGCGGGTCCCCTCCTATGCCAGCCATGAGGACCTGCCCATCCGCCTCAGCCTGGACAGCACGCCCCTTCCGGGCGGGGGCATGGCCTACGCGACGTCCGAACCCCGGTGGGGCATCCTGGGCGCCGAGGATACGCCCCCAGTCCAGTGGGATTTCTCGAACACCGTCCTGACCACGGCAGATGGCGGGGCCGAGGTCGGTTTCACCCTGGGCAACGGGGCCACGGAGCATTTCCAGTTCCAGGTTCGGGGGGGCCGACTCGCACAAGGCGCGCCGGCAGGGGGGAGGCCTCCCCGAACCCAGTCGGACACCATCGAGATCCTCGACTGGAAGAACACCATCGCTCCCAAGGCCCAGGGGCTTACGCTCCACCTCCTGAAAAACGAGAGGGCCCGATGCCTTGCAATCGCATGGGACGACAGCACCTTCACCCTGGGGTGCGACTGGACCTTGAGGCACTACGACCGCCGGGGACAACAGCTCTGGCAGCAGGAGGCACCCGGCCCGGTCTGGGCGGTGGCCTATACCGATGACCAGCGCTTGGTGGTGGCGGCTTTCGGGGATGGGACCCTGCGCTGGTTCCAGGCCGCCGACGGGACGGAACTCCTTGCCCTCTTCCCGCACCAGGACCGCAGGCAGTGGATCCTCTGGTCGCCCTCGGGCCGCTACGAATGCCCGCCGGCGGCCGAGGACCTGATCGGCTGGCACGTGAACCGCGGGCCCAACGATGCGGCCGATTTTTTCAGAGCCAGCCGTTTCCGGGACCGCTTCTTCCAGCCCGGATTCGCCATCCGGAGCCTGGGAGCCCTGGTGGAGGTCCCGGCCCTGCCCGGGACTCCGGGGCTTCCGTCCGCGCCTGCCCGGATCCTGGACATCCTGCCGCCTGTGGTGAGCATCCTCGCTCCACCCTGGGGGACGACCTTCTCAACGCCCGAGGTGGCCGTCACGGTCGAAGCCCGGTCCCCGTCCGGGGCCGCCGTCACGAGCTTCACCGTCCTGGCTGATGGGGTGCCGGTGCACTTCGAGGACCTGCCGGGACCTGGCCCGGCCCAGCGGACCCTCAAACTCCGGCTGCCCCGCCCCGAGGCTTGCATGGTCGCCATCATCGCCGGTACCCAGGGGCGCATGGGCGAACCCGAACGGGTGTTATTGCAATGGAACCGGCCCGGACTCACGGGTTCGTCCCTTTCCACCCCGGAACCCGGATCCGGCCCTCCCAGGGTCAGCTTCGCTGGCCTCCCGGGCGAGCTGCCTTGCTTCCAACGGGACATGGTTGTTCCGCTCGAGCTCGAGAACCTGGGCCACGGCCCCTTCCGGATCCTCTGCGCCCTGGATGGGGAGGCTTGGGGCGGGAGGGCACTCCGCCCCCAGTTGGACCGATCCGGAGGACACGTCCGGGTCGACCTTCCTCTGACGGTGCCCGAACGGGATTGCACCCTGCAGGTCAAGGTGGTTTCCGATGGCCTCGAAAGCAAGCCCGTCGCACTCACCCTCCGGTGGATCGGCAAGGGACCGGGCCCGGGCCTACCCGTCTACGACACCCTCCACCTGGTCTGCGTCGGCGTCAGCCGATACGGAGACCCGGCCTTCAACCTGGAGCTACCGCACAAGGACGCGCTCGATTTCGCAGCCTTCTTCCGTGAACAGGAGGGCCTGCTGTACCGGAAGGTGGCGGTGACGATGCTCCTGAACGAACAGGCCACCAAGGGCGGTCTCCAGGCCAGCTTCCGGGAACTGGGGCCCCGGGTCGGCCCAAACGATGTGGTGATGCTCTTCCTGGCCGGCCATGGACTCGAGGTCGAAGCCCGCTTCTGGTTCGTGCCCTATGACTGCCTGGACCTCATGGACAGGGAGACCCTGGTGGCGGACCGCGAACTGTTCGCCCTGTTCCAGGACCTCGCCTGCAAGGGGCGGATGCTTTTCGTCGACGCCTGCCATGCCGGGGCCCTGAACCTCGGCCGGTTCGTCATGGAGGGGGGAGAGGCCCAAAGCGGGCTGGCCCTGTTCGCATCCTCCTCGCGCACGGAGGAGAGCCAGGAAAGCGCGCGCCGATGGGGCAACGGGGCGTTCACCCACGCCCTGCTGGCCGGGCTCCGGGGCGAAGCCAACGGCGGGCGCCACACGGGGGTCACCGTCAAGGAACTGGGCGCCTTCGTGGAGACCGAAGTGCCCCGGCTGACCCAGGACGCCCAGAACCCCCGCTGCAAGGAATCCGAACTCCTGCCGTCCCGCTTCCTCCTGGCCCTTCGGCGCCCCCCGGCAGGCGCCGTGGGCCGCCGCCTCAGGTCACCAGGATTCCTGCTCCCAAAGCAGCCGCAAGGCGAGGAGCAGATTGGGTTTCAAGGCATCTGCCAGAAGGTCGTGCCTGGGTTCCCTGGCCTCCCGCCCTTCCAACCACTGAGCAAGTTGCTTCCCTGAGGATCCGGACCATGTGCATGCACGCCTCTGTTCCTGGAAAGGGCGTCCTCCCGTCTGGGCAACCCGTGCCCGTTTCCCTCCTACGAGCATGGCTCCTGCTCGGCGTGCTGATGGCGTTCCTCGTTCCGGGGCTGTTGTCCTGCGGTCAGGGCTCCAGTGCCCTCCCGGTTCCCGCCTCCACCTTCACCGTGAACCTGACGGCCTCCCCCACCTCCATCCAGCCGGGCCAGGAGTCCACCCTCTCCTGGTTGGCCAGCGGGGCGAGCACGTTGAGCATCGACAACGGCGTAGGTCCCGTGACCGGCAGCTCCATCAAGGTCCAACCCACAACCACCACCACCTACACCTTGACCGCCACCAGCGGCCCGGCTGCCCTGACGGCCCAAGCCACCGTGACGGTGGTCCCACCGGTCCAGCCCAGCGGTCTCACCTATGGCGCCAATCCCGCCCAGTACACGGCAGGAAAAGCCATCCCCGCCAATCAGCCCAGCAGCACCGGCGGCACCGTGGCCTCCTATGCCGTGAGCCCCGCTCTGCCGGCGGGGCTGATGCTGGATCCGGCCACGGGTATCCTCACGGGAACTCCCACCGCCGTGGCCCCCGAGGCTACCTACACCATCACCGCCACCAACGCCGCAGGCTCAACCACCGTGGCGGTCGTCCTTACCGTCGGCACCCCGCCCAACGGCCTGAGCTACGGACTGAACCCCGCAGTCTACGCCGTAGGCACCGCCATCCCGCCCGACGCCCCACAGTGCGGTGGAGGTCCGGTAACGGTTTACACGGTCTCACCCCCCCTTCCGGCGGGGTTGAGTCTGGCTCCCCTTTCGGGAATCATCACCGGTACGCCCACCGCTGCGGTTCCTGAAACCATCTACACGGTTTCAGCCAGCAATGCGAGCGGCTCGGCTACGGCACCGCTCACTCTGACCGTGAATGCCTCCGTCCTTCCCCTCACCGGCCTGACCTACTCGACGGATCCCGCCTCGTACCAGGTCGGGGTCACCATTGTGCCCAACCTGCCCAAGTTCAGCGGCACCGCCCCCACGGTCTATAGAAATTCGCCCGCCCTGCCGCCCGGACTGATCCTGGATGCCACCACGGGCGCCATTTCCGGAACGCCCGCAGTGGCAAGCGGCATCACTGCCTATGCGATTACCGCGACGAACGGCGCAGGCAGTGCGACGTATAATCTAGCCATAACGGTGGCTCCCGGCACCGGCCCCACGTTCTCACTCAACTATGCCCTGAACCCCGCCACCTATGCCGTGGGCATGCCCATCGCGCCGAACCTTCCCGTGACCACCGGCGGCAGTGCCACCTCCTACTCCGTGACCCCGGCACTGCCGGCGGGACTGGGCCTGGACACCTCAACGGGCACCATCTCCGGAACCCCAACGGTCCCGACCCCCATGGCGGGGTACCTGGTGACGGCCACCGGTCCCATGGGCTATGCCACCGTTGGGGTCACCATCACCGTCAACGCGGGTGGCAACGCGGGTGTCATCCCACCTTTCGGACTCACCTACACCCTCGGCACGGCCACCTACACCCAGGGGGTGGCGATCACGCCCAACAGCCCCACCAGCAGCGGCGGGGCCGTGGCATCCTACAGCGTGAGCCCGGCCCTGCCCAGCGGCTTGACCTTCAGCCCGACCACGGGCGTGATCGGAGGCAACCCGACCGCCGTGAGCCCATCGGCAAGCTATACGGTGACGGCCTCCAACGCGGCCGGGAGCACGACCTTGTCTCTTGGCATCACCGTTGACCCTGCGGTCATTCCCCCCGCCGGCCTGAATTTTGCCGTCAACCCGTCCGTATACGCGGTGGGAGTGGCCATTACGCCGAACCCCCCGAGCACTTCCGGGGGAGTGGCTGCTTCCTATGCCGTGTCGCCCGATCTCCCCAACGGTCTCACCCTGGACCAGGCCACGGGCATCCTCTCGGGCACACCAACGACCTCGACGGCCACAACGGTCTATACCATCACGGCGATGAATTCCGCCGGCAGAGCGACCGTGGGCTTGACCCTGACGGTCCTCGCCGCCGTCGTCCCGCCGATGGCCCTGAGCTATCCTGCCAACCCGGTGGCCTATGGGATGGGCAGAGCCGTTGCGCCAAACCTGCCGAGTTGCAGCGGCGGGGCCGTCGCATCCTATTCGGTGCAGCCCGACCTGCCCGACGGTTTGAGCATGGACCAGGCCACTGGCATCATCTCGGGAACGCCAACCACCCCGGCGGCCCCCTCGGTCTATACGGTCGTCGCAACGAATTCCGCCGGGACAGCGTCCGTGAGCTTGAATCTGACGGTCAACGCCAACGAAGTCCCGCCCGGCAGTCTTGCCTACAGGGTCAACCCGGCGCTCTACACGGCCGGAATGGCCATGCCACCGAACCCACCGAGTTGCCGTGGTGGTGCCGTCACGACCTACTCCGTTTCGCCCGCACTGCCCACAGGCTTGAGCCTTAACACGCTCACCGGGATCATTTCGGGAACTCCGACAATTGTGACGAATACGATGATCTATACGATAACCGCGACTAATCCCGCAGGAAGCGTTTCAGTGGGTCTGAGGATCGGCATCCAGGCTGTCGCGACCCCCGTGACCGTCACCTCCTTCGTTGCCAATCTCATGTTTGACACCTATTCCATCCTGGGGAACAACATAAGCCAAGACAACATATCTTCATTCAATTACCAAAGTAACGTTGGCCTGGGTTGGACGACGCAGAACGGCGTGTCGGCCATCCTCAGCCCGGGCCCAGGCCAGGTGCCTGCAGCCGGAGACATCCTGGTCCAGCCACCCCTCGCTGATACGACCTACAGCCTGACCGTGACCGGGGGAGACGGGTCCACGATCGTGCAGCCTCTGCCACTTACCTATGTCAGTCTCCCCTCTGCCCCCCAGAATGTTCTGGGTCAGATCGCCGAGACCGTGGCGGGTGCTTTTGCTCCCGTCATAACCAGTTTCACGGCGAGCAAACTGACGTTCTCGGAAGGAGATTCAGTGGTCCTTTCCTGGGTGGACTCCATGGCCGATTCCGCAAGCATAATGCCAGGGGTTGGCCAGGTTGCGACAAATGCAGGTCCGCCACCTAACTCCCCCGTTCCCTACACGGTCACCGTGACGCCCCCCCCGCAGACCACGACGTATACCTTGATCGTCTCGAATAGTACGTGGCCCCAGACCGTTAGCCAGTCCCTGACCCTCACCTACGTTCCCTAGCTCCGGACCGGCATGGAAAACACTCCAGCTTGGCCCCGTGCTACTCCAGGTAGCGTTCGGCCAGCTTGCGGGTGTAGTACAGGCCCAGGCCCGTACCCACCCCGCTGAGCACCAGCGCCAGGGTGATGCCGTGGAACATGCCCAGCCACCAGCCCAGGGCGCCGCCCGCGGACATGCCGAGGTAGCCGATGATGCCCTTCACAAGGTGACCACCCGGAGCGTGTTGGTGTAGCCGCGGTGGTAGAGTGGCAGGCCCAGGACGAAGACGACCTTGTCGCCGGGGGCGCCGCCGAAGTTCGCCTTGAGCTCGCCTTCCACGGTCTCCATGGCGTCGTCGGCGGAGCCGGCCATGGGCAGGAGCAGGGACTGCACGCCGCGGAGCAGGACCAGGAGGCGGGCGTTGGAGAGGCCGGTGGTGACGCCCACCACGGGGATGTCCCCGGCCAGACGCGAGACCATGCGCGCGCTGCCGCCGCCCTCCGTGAAGACGACCAGGAACTTCGCCCCGATCTCCTGGGCGGTCCTGCAGGCGGCGAAGGCCACGGCCACGTCCGTGCGGGAGGTGACCCGCGCGGCCAGGGCATCCTCGAGGCGACCCGTCCTGGGCCTCAGGTGCGCATCGGCATCCTCGGCGATGCGTGCGAGCCACTGGATGGCCTCCACCGGGTGGTCGCCCACGGCGCTCTCGGCGCTGAGCATCACGGCGTCGGTCCCGTCCCAGATGGCGTTGGCCACGTCCGAGGCCTCGGCCCGGGTGGGCTGCGGGTTCAGGATCATGCTCTCCAGCATCTGGGTGGCGGTGATGACCGGCTTGAGGGCGAGCCGGGCCCTGGCGATGATGCGCTTCTGGAGGGTGGGGACCTTCTCGACGCCCAGCTCCACGCCCAGGTCGCCCCGGGCCACCATCACGCCCCAGGAGGCCTCCAGGATCTCGTCCAGGTTGTCGAGCGCGGTGGGGTGCTCGATCTTGGAGATGATGTGCTGGAAGCCGCCGGCCTCCTTGATGCGCGCAGCCAGCGCTTTCACGTCGTCCGCCCGGCGCACGAAGCTCTGGGCGAAGATGTCCACGCCGTGCTCCACGCCCCAGCGCAGGTCGACGAGGTCCTTGGGGGTCAGGGGATCGAAGGCCACGTCCAGGCCGATGGGGTGGACTCCCTTGCGGGCCTTGAGCAGGCCGGGGACCACGACCCGGGCCTCCACCCGTCCGGACCCGGCCTTCGTGACCACCACCTCGAGGTTCCCGTCGTCCAGGAGCCACCGCTGGCCCTCCCGGGCCCCCAGGAAGAGCTCCGGATGGGGCAGCGGCACGGTCCAGGCCGGGCCGCCTTCCGTGGGAGGCGCCTCGGCGGCGGGGTAGAAGGCGCCGACGGAACCGGCCACCAGGTCCACGGGCGCCTCCAGCGCGCCCACGCGCCATTTGGGCCCCTGCAGATCCAGCAGGACCGCCACCCTGCGGCCGATCTCCCCGGAAACCCGCCGGATGGACTGGAGGGCTTCGAGCCGGGCGTCCAGGTCCCCATGGCTGGCATTCAGGCGGACCACGTCCGCGATTTCGAGGGCCTCCCGCAGCCGGGAGCCTCCCAGAAGCGCGGGCCCCATCGTAATAACAATCTTGGTCTTGCGCACGGGGAACTCCTCTCGATCCACAAGTATTCCACAGGTTTTTCCGCAGCGCGGGCCGCATGATCGATGGAAATTCGTCTGTCCACGGGGTGCCCGTGGTGCTATTTTTTTTGGCTACCCACAGGAGCCACCCCGATGCGCCACATGCTGGAGGAACTCATCGCGGAACTCGTGCGAAAGGACATCCCCCTCGAGATCGCCAAGCGGGAGATGGAGCGGATCTACCTCGAGAAGGTGCTCGAGGCCAATAACGGCAACCAGAGCGCCGCCGCGCGCCAATTGGGGATGCACCGCAACACCCTGAGCAAGAAGCTTGAACAACATCTGGGCGCAGTGCGGTATCCTGCTGTCAACTGCTGAGCGGAATCCCCACGGCTCACCCTGCAGGCTGGGTTCCTATCGGCGTAACGGTCAGGAGGCCAGCATGACGACGAAGATTGGCATCAACGGGTTCGGACGCATCGGCCGGATGGTGTTCCGCGCGGCGGTGGAGCACTTCCCGGATCTGGAGGTCGTCGGCATCAACGACCTGCTGGATCCCGCCTACCTTGCCTACATGCTCAAGTTCGACTCCGTGCACGGGCGCTTCCAGGGCGACGTCACGGTGGACGGCTCCACCCTGGTGGTCAACGGCAAGCGCATCCGCCTCACCGCCGAGCGGGACCCCGCCAACCTCAAGTGGGACGAGGTGGGCGCCGAGGTCGTGATCGAATCCACGGGCCTGTTCCTGGACAAGGCGACCGCCAGCGCGCACCTCAAGGCCGGCGCCCGCAGGGTCATCCTCAGCGCCCCCTCCAAGGACGACACGCCCATGTTCGTCTACGGCGTGAACCACGAGTCCTACGACGGCCAGGAGATCATCTCCAACGCCAGCTGCACCACCAACTGCCTGGCGCCCCTGGCCAAGGTGGTCAACGACGCCTTCGGCATCAAGCGCGGCCTCATGACCACCGTGCACGCCGCCACCGCCACCCAGAAGACCGTCGACGGGCCGTCCCACAAGGACTGGCGCGGCGGGCGGGGCATCCTGGAGAACATCATCCCCAGCTCCACCGGCGCCGCCAAGGCCGTGGGCAAGGTCATCCCGGCCCTCAACAAGAAGCTCACCGGCATGGCCTTCCGCGTGCCCACCTCCGACGTCTCCGTGGTCGACCTCACCTGCGAGCTCGAGCGCCCCGCGAGCCTGGAGGAGATCTGCAAGGCCATGAAGGCGGCGGCCGAGGGCCCGCTCAAGGGCGTCCTGGCCTACACCGAGGAGAAGGTCGTCTCCACCGACTTCCGGGGCGAGAGCTGCACCTCCACCTTCGACGCCGACGCCAGCATCGTCCTGGACCCCACCTTCGTGAAGCTGGTGGCCTGGTACGACAACGAGTGGGGCTATTCCTGCAAGGTCCTCGAGATGGTCCGCGTGGCGGCTTCCAGGTAGACCTGGGACCATGGTTCTGGAGCCGGCGGGCTGCCCCGCCGGCTCTTTCCATCGGGGGCAATCGATGCGGATCGCGATCAACGGGCTGGGCCGGATCGGGCGCCAGGTGCTGCGCCAGCTCCAGTCCGAGCCCGGGCTGGAGCTGGTGGGGGTCAACGACCTGGCCGAGGCGGCCACCGTCGCCCACCTGGTGAAGCACGACAGTGTGCACGGCCGGGCCCCCTTCGCCGTGGGCTCGAACGAGGGCGCGCTGCTCCTGGCCGGGCGGAGCATCCCCTATTCCAGGGCCCCGGAACCGGGCCTGACGCCCTTCGGGGACCTGGGCGCCGAGGTCGTGCTGGAGTGCACCGGGCGCTTCACCCGGCGGGAACAGGCGGCGGGCCACCTGCGGGGAACCGTGGCCCGGGTGATCATCAGCGCGCCTTCGGACAACGCCGACGCCACGGTCGTCGTGGGCGTGAATCCGGCCCCGGGCGACGGGATCCGGCCAGGCTGCGCCGTGCTGAGTGCTGCCTGCCCCGCGACCCACGCCCTGGCCCATCTGGTGCGGGTCCTCCACGGGGCCTTCGGCGTCGAGGCCGGACTGGCCACCGCGGTGGAGAGCTACGGCAACGACCAGCGCATCCTGGATCTGCCCCACCCCGACCTCCGCATGGCCCGCGCGGCCGCGGTCAGCATGATCCCGGCGCCGACCCGGGCGGCCCTCTGCCTGGGCGAAGTCCTGCCCTGGACCCGGGGCCGCTTCGACGCCCTGGCGGTGCGCGTGCCGACCCCCGACGTCAGCCTGCTGGACCTGGGGGTGACCCTGGCCCGGGACGCGGATCTGGACGCCATCCATCAGGCCTTCCGCGACGCCCGGGCCAACAGCCAGCCTGGGCTGCTTGACATCCTGGATGAGCCCCTGGTGAGCGTGGATCTCAGGGGCGAAACCGCCAGCTGCATCCTGGACCCCTTCCTCACCCGGATCCTGGCGCCGCGCTTCATCAAGGTCTTCGCGTGGTACGACAACGAGGCCGCCTACGCCGCCCGGCTCGGGGACCTCTGCCTGGAGCTGGCCCGATGATCGCCATCAACGGACTCGGACGCATCGGGAGGCTGGCCGCGCGCCGTCTGGCCCTCTCCCGTCCCCACCGCCTGTGCGCCCTCAACGACCCCGCCGACCTGGAGACGGTGGTCCACCTCCTGCGCTACGATTCCATCCACGGGGATGACCGTCCCCCCGTGCTGGGCCTGCGCCGGGGGGACCAGGACTACCTGGTCATGGAAGGCAAGGACTACCCCCTGTTCCACGAGACCGACCCCGCCCGCATCCCCTTCCCGGACTGCCGGGCCCGGGTGGTGGTGGAGGCCTCCGGGCGCTTCACGGCCCGCGAAGGAGCCGCGCGCCACCTCAAGGGCGGCGTCTCCCACGTGGTGATCTCGGCACCGAGCCCCGACGCGGATTTCACGGCGATCCACCCCTTCAACGGGCACCTCCTGGACCCGGAGCGGCACCGGGTGATCTCCAACGCCAGCTGCACGGCCCACGCCACGGCCCCCATGCTGGACGTCCTGGACAGGGCCTTCGGACTGGAAGCCGCCGGCATGACCACGGTCCACGTGGCCACCAACGACCAGCGCCTCCTGGACCTTCCCCACAAGGACCTGCGCCGGGCCCGGGCCGCCTTCATGAGCATCATCCCCACCACCAGCAGCGCCTTCGGCGCCCTGAGGGCGGCCCTGCCGCGCCTGCCGGCGAGCTTCGACGGCTGGGCGCTGCGGGTCCCCTGCCTCAGCGTCAACCTCGTGGACGTCACCGCCGTCCTGGCCCGGGACGTCACGCCGGCCGAGCTGGTCGACGCCTACCAGGAGGCCGGCTACCACCGCCTCCAGGGCATCCTGGCGGTGTGCGAAGGCCAGCTGGTGAGCCGGGATTTCACGGGGCGCGAGGAGAGCGTCGTCATGGACCTCGACCTCACCCGGGTCGTGGGCGGGCGCCTGGTGAAGGTCTTCGGCTGGCACGACAACGAGGTGGCCTATGCGGCGCGCCTGTGCGAGCTGGTGAACAGGCTGTAACCCCCCGGCTTTCCCCTGCCCAGTCATGCTTTAATAAGTGAATTGCTGGGAGAGCCTCGATGCTACGGCCAAGCGGGACGTTCAGGACCAGACCGGCCTTCATCCTCGCGCTCCTCGTGGCGGCCTTCCTGGGTTGCGAAAAGCCGCATCACGTCGTCTATCTGGAAGATGAAGTACCCCTGGTGGCGCCCCTGGAAGGCATGACCGGCGCTCCCGGCGAAGGCTGGGACGATCCGCCGACCCGGGTGGCCCGGGTGAGCGAGCTGTCCGGCCCGGTCTCCGTGCAGCAGGCCGGTCTCGACGACTGGAGCGCCGCCTCCCGGAACCTCCCCCTCAAGGGCGGCGACGCGCTCTGGGCAGGCCCCAACGCCAGGGCCGAGGTGCAGATCGGCTCCACGGGACTGCGCACCCGGGAAGGCACCAGCCTCTCCATCCTCCGGGTCAACGACCGGTTCTTCCAGGTGGGCCTGGACCAGGGCTCCATGGTCGTGCACATCCTCCCCGGGGAATTCCCGGACAACGCGGAGGTGGATACGCCCGCCGGGGCGGTGAACCTCACCCAGGCCGGCACCTACCGCGTGGACATGGACCCGGCCCTCCCGGAGGGTAGCGTCACGGTGCGTTCCGGCCAGGCGAGCATTTCCCTGGAAGGGGAGGTCATTCCGGTCGGACCGGGCGAACGCATCCTGCTGGCCGGCGGCGCCGAACCCACCTACCAGGTGGAGAAGGCGCTGGAGCCCGATGCCTTCGAAGCCTGGGGCGACGGCCGGGACCGCAGCGCTGCCCTGTCGAAGAGCGCCCTGAAACTGGGCAAGGACGTCATGGGGGCCGCGGACCTGGATGGCCACGGGACCTGGCAGACCCACCCCCAGTATGGCGAGATGTGGGTCCCCAAGGTCGACCCGGGCTGGGCGCCCTATCGCAATGGCCGCTGGACCTGGGTCGATCCATGGGGCTGGACCTGGGTGGATGAGGCCCCCTGGGGCTTCGCCCCTTCCCATTACGGGCGCTGGGTCAACCAGTCGGGCACCTGGGGCTGGTTGCCCCGGGATCCCGGCGCCACCGCCGTCCGCCCCGTCTACGCACCGGCCCTCGTGGCCTTCGTGGCCTCGGCCCCCGGCCAGGCCCAGATGAAGATGCCCGGCGGCGGGGTGGCCTGGTTCCCCCTGGGCCCACGCGAACCCTTCACCCCCGCCTACCCCGCCTCCCGGGCCTACGTCCGGAACCTCAATGCCTGGGCAGGGCCTTCGGGCGTCGGACCCTCCGGGGCCCGGCCCGGCCCGGCCAACAGCAACCTCCTCGTCCCCGGGGCGGTGACGGCGGTCCCCCGTACGGTCTTCACGTCCTGTTCGCCCGTGGGCCCCGCCGTGGTCCCCATCCAGGCGGGAAGCCCCCTGTTCCGCCACCCCATCTCCGGAGGGGCCCCGGCCCTGGCGCCCACCTCCTTCAGCTTCCAGACCTCCGCGGCCCTCTCCCGGCCACCGGTCACGGCCCGCTCACGTCCCCTGGTGGCCCGCTCCCCCCTCCCTGCCGCCCCCCTTCCCTTCACCTCGCGCATGGCCGCCCTGCAGGCGGCCCATGGCCGGCCTCAGCCAGCCGCGGTCAGCACCGGCCGGGGCCCGGCTGGTGGCCTTTCTGGTGGCCCGCATGGTCAACGGCCAACCCGACCCTGGATCAACGCGGTGAGCCCGCGCGAGGGTGGCCTGCGCCGCCGGGTGTATGAGCCGCCACCGCCGCCTCCGAGAACCGGCACGGCCATGATCCGCAGGGAGGATGCGCCACCTGCGCCCCGGACCCAGACCCAAGGCCTCCGGACCCAGACCCAAGGCCTCCGGCCCCAGACCCAAGGCCTCCGGCCCCAGACCCAGGGCCTCCGGTCCCAGACCCAGGGCCTCCGGTCCCAGACCCAGGGCAGGAACCCCGCGGGTGCGGCCCGGAACCCCCTCGCCATGCCCCGGCGCGCGGAGGCGGCCAGGTCCGCTCCCAGGGCCCAGGAACCCCGCCAACAGGCCGGCGGGGCGCCGAAAGCCGGCGGCAAGGCGAAGGGCTCCGGCCCGAAAAAGAAGTAGGCGCCTACCTGGGTTTACGCTCCAGGAGCGTGCCGGGCTTGAGGCGTACCTTGCCCGAGGTGAGGCGCAGGGTGGAGGATTCCTGGCCCGCGTCGGCCACCACCAGCTCAGCCACCACCTTGCGTTCGCCGGGCACCCGCTTGCCGGTCACGGGATGGACCGCGTCGGGGCCGGTCTCCAGGGCGAGGAAAAGCTCGCCGGGCTCCACGCCCCGGCTCCGGCCCAGGTCCGTCAGGACCTCCTTGTCGGACAGAAGCTTGACCACGTAGCCCGTGACGGGATAGCGCACGGACAGTTCCCGTCCAAGCACATTCGAGAAATCCTCCATGAGCGCTTCGAAAGCCTTGCCCTGCTGGGGGGCCCGGGCCGAGGCGTTCAGGATCATGGGCTCCTGGATGGTCCCGTCCTCGGTGCGGACCACGCGCAGCCTCACTTCCAGCTTGCCCTGGAAGAACTCCTCCCGCGTGTCCTTGGCGAAGACGTGCTCCTGGATGTCGATTCCCCGGACCATGTTCCCGTTGTAGGAGCCCACCAGGACGAAGGTGGCGCCCAGCTGCCTGCCCAGGGTCACGGCGGTGGCGTCGTCCACGAGGCCCTTCTGCTCCAGGGCCCCCTCCTTGAGCACGGCGTTCATCTGGGTCCGCTCGATGAGCTGGAACCGGCCGGTCTTGAGGAAATTCATGTCGATGCGCTGGGTCAGGAGCTCGCCCAGGGGCCGGGAACGGCCCGGGGTCTGGCCGCCTCCATTGGCGAAGCGCCGCGGAAAGCGGGGATCCTGCCCGGCCTGCGCTCCCCCTTTGGCTCCGGGCGGGGTGTAGGCCCCCTGCAGGACCAGCACCGCCAGGGTCGGCCTGGGGGCGTCCTGGGCTGCCAGCGGCGCCCGGGCGCCCAGGAGCAGGCCTGCCAGGAGGACCCGGCGGCACCGGAGGACGAGAGAAAGGGGCTGGCAAGCGGACATCGGGTGCTCCAGGAGGCAATGCATGAATTCTAACCGGCTTGCGTTCCCTCCCAGCGGCAATCCCAGGCCTGGATCCCGCTGAGCCGCGCCAGCACGCCCGCGACCACCGCCGGGGCCCGCCCGCCCCGGGTCCGGACCCGGCAGACCCCGGGTCCCGGGACCTGCACCAGATGGATCGCGGCGCCGCCCGGGAAGGCCGGATGCCTGGCCAGGGGCCGGGCCAGGCTGTCCAGGTCCAGGTCGTCCAGCCAGGACGGCGGCAGGGATCCGGTCCGCGCTCCGGGCACCAGGGCCCCGAGCTCCCGGGGTTGGACCAGGACCAGATGGTGGCGCCCCCCGTCCAGCCCGTGCCACCCCAGGAACACCGGCAGGGTCCCGAAAGCCACCCCGCCCATGCGTATTTCAGGCCAGGCCGGACAGCGTTCGAGTCCCTCCTCATCCGCGGCCTCCATGGCCAAACGGCCCAGAGCGGGGTCCAGGGGGGGCAGCCAGGGTTCAAGGAAGATTCCGTCCATGGCCACATTATAGATAGGCTTAGGGAATGGAACCGTCCCCCCGTCCCCGCGTCGCCACCGGTCAGCAGATCGGAGTTGGCTGGACGCCAGCCCTGTCCGTCATCAAGGCCCTCGCCGCCTTGGCCGAGGCCCGGAGGCTCGGCGGCGAAGCCTTCTACTGGCTCGCGGACGAGGACCACGACCGGATGGAGGTGGCCTCCACCGTGAGCCTCCAGGACGGCCGTATCCTCCCGCACCGGTTCCGCTTCCTGGCGCCGGACAACACGGCCACCGGCTGGCTCCCGTGGACGGAGGGGCACCAGGGCACGGCCGTCGCCCTGTGGGGCGAGGTCCCCCGGGCCGTCGAACCCACCCTGCGGGGCCACGCGCTGGCCCTGGGCGAGCCGCTCTGGCGGCGGGGTCTGCGGGCCTTCTCGCCCACCAACCCCGCCCTGCGCCAGCCCATCCAGGCCGAGCTGGAGCGCTGGCGGAGCCTGAACCTGGAGCAGGACCTGGTGGTCCAGGCCCGGGCCCTGGCCGACGCCGGAGTCCCCGTGCCCCTGGATCCCCGGCAGCAGGCGGCCTGGTTCTCCCTGGACCCCCGCACGGGACGCCGCGCCCGGCTGGAACCTTCCGACCCCTGCCCTCCCGGGCGCTGGCTGAGTCCGGGCGCCGCCCTGCGGCCCTTGATGCAGTCCCTGCTCATTCCCGGCCTGGCCGCCGTGGTCCTCGGCCCCAGCGAGAGGGCCTACTGGCGCCTCACCGAGCCCTGCTGGGAGCGCGTCGGCCTGACGCCCCCCCGCATCATCCCCAGGCCCTCCGTGTACCTCGTGCCCCCGGGCCTGGACCTGCGGGCCGAGCAGCTGGGCGCGATCCGGAGCGGGCAGTGGGAGGCCTTCCACCCCGCCGGCGCCCCCCTGCCCAGCGCCGCCCTGCCCAGCGCCGCCCTGCTTGGCGAGCCCGACCCCGCCTGGGGCCCGGCCCTCTGCGGCCGGTTCCGGCAGGAACTGGCCCGCACCCGCCACAAGCTGGCCAGATTGGACCACCGCCTCCACCGCGACCTGGCCGCCCGGGACCTGGGCATGGATCCCGAACGCCTGCGCCAGCACCTCTTCCCGCGGGGCCTGCCCCAGGAGCGGGTCCTTCCGGGCCTCCTCTGGTTGCGGGATGATGACCTGCTGGACCGCATGCTGGACCTTCTCCAGGATGCGCCGCCGGTCGTGCTGCTGGAGGCGAAGTGAGCGACCTGGAGCTCCTGGTGGTGGGCGCCCACCCCGACGATGCCGAAGTGCACGTGGGCGGGCTCCTGGCCCTGGCCGCCGGGCGGGGCCTGCGCGCGGGGATCCTGGACCTGACCTCGGGGGACCTCGGCACCCGCGGCACCGCGGCCACCCGCAGGGCCGAGGCCATGGCGGCCGCGGCCATCCTGGGCGTGGAGCGGATCATCATGGACTTCCCGGACGCCCGTTTCGAGGAGACCGGCCCCTTCCGCCTCGAGGTCATGACACGCCTGCGCACCCTCCGGCCGCGGATCCTCGTGCTGCCGGCCCCGGAGGACCGCCACCCCGACCATCGCCGCGCCTTCCGCCTGGTCCGGGAGGCGGCCTACTACGCCGGCCTGCGCAATTACCCATTCCCCGAGGCGCCTTCCCCCCTTGAGCCCTGGCGGCCCGAGGCGACGGCGTGGGTGGGCGGGGAGAACCCCGGGCGCCCCCATCTGGTGGTGGACGTCACCCAGGTCTGGGACCAGCGCATGGCGGCCTTCGACGCCTTCGGGAGCCAGTTCGCCGCCGACCCCTCCCAGCCTCCCACCCGGATCGCCGACCCCGCCTTCCGGCGCGGCGTGGAAGGGCGCGCCATGCACTGGGGCTCGCTCATCCGGGCCACCTGGGCCGAAGCCCTGTGGACGGAGCGGCCCGTGCCCCCGGCCCTGCTCCGGTTCCTGGCCCTGCTCGCGTGAACCGCCAGGAGACCCTGTGGCTGGGCGCGATCCTGGCCAGACAGGACTCCGTTCGGGACGGGCGGGTGCTGGTGGCCTGCTCGGGCGGCGGGGACTCCCTGGCCCTGCTTTCCTTCCTCTGGGCCGCCCGCCGCAGCCTGGGCCTGGACCTGGTGGTGGCCCACGCCCACCACGGCCTGCGCCCCGAAGCCGAGGCCGAGGCGGACCGGGTCCGGGACCTGTGCCGGTCCGCGGACCTGGACCTCGTGGAGGCCTCCCTGGACGTCAAGGCCCATGCCCGTGCCTCGGGCCAGGGCCTGGAGACCGCCGCCCGGGAGCTGCGCTGGGCCTGGCTGCGGGCCCAGGCCGCGGCCTGTTCGGCCCTGGCCGTGGCCACCGGCCACACCCTGGACGACCACACCGAGACCATCCTGGTGCGCCTGGCCCGCGGCGGCGGCGCCGGCAGCCTCACGCCCCTGCCGCCCCGCCAGGGCCTGCGCTGGTCCCCGCTCATCCAGACGCGCAGGGCGGACCTGCGGGCCTACCTGAAGCGCAAGGGCCTGGCCTGGATGGAGGACGCCAGCAACCTGGAGCCCTTCACGCCCCGCAACCGCTGGCGCGGGCTCCTGGAAGGCATGCGCCGGGAGGCGCCGGCCCTGGACGCCCACCTCTGGGAGACCCACCTCCAGGTGGCCGAACTCGCCGCCTTCAAGGACGCCCAGGTGGAAGCCTGGCGGGGCACGCGCTGGGAGGCCGGCCCCGGCGGCGTCCTCCTGGCGCGGGGCTGGGCCGAGCCCGAGCTGCGCTGGGCCCTGGAGGCCGCCTTCCGCGGCGCGGGCTGGCCGAGGGAGGCCATGCTGCTCAGGGCTCTCGCGGCCTGGCTGATGCCCATCGTGCAGCGGCGCCCGGGGCGGCCCAGGACCTTCGGGGGGTGGCGCCTGACGGGGGCGGCTCCGGAACGTGAAGGCGAAGAAATAATCTTTTCATTTAATTTGACCCGAAAGTGAGAACCTGGGGGGTCCACTTGGCATCCAAAGAGAAGAATCCGGCGGCCCAAGCAGGTTAGACTGGAGCATGGCGGGGCGTTCCCCCCAGGAGGCACCTTGAATTCGATGATGAAGAGCGCGCTGGTTTGGATCGGGATCATTGCCCTGGTCCTGCTTGCGCTAAAACAGATACCAACCAAGAACAACACGGCCGAGATCCCCTTCTCCACGTTCTACACCCAGGGCGTCGAGGGCAAGTACGACAGCGTCACCCTCACCGGCGTGGACATCGAAGGGACCTACAAGAATTCCTTCAATAACAGCAAGGGCGAGAAGATCGAGAAGTTCAAGACGGTCGCGCCCCCCATGCAGGACCTGGGCAAGGCCATCCTGGGCTGGAAGCAGGAAGGCCAGCTCAACGAGTTCAAGGCCGCCAAGCCCAGCGAGAACAACTTCATGTACATGCTCGTGTTCTGGGGCCCCCTGCTGGTGTTCGTGGTGCTCTGGTTCGTGTTCATGCGCCAGGCCCAGATGGGCGGCAACAAGGCCCTCAGCTTCGGCAAGGCACGGGCCCGCGGACTCAACACCTCGGGCCGGCGCGTCACCTTCGCCGACGTGGCCGGGTGCGACGAGGCCAAGGAGGAGCTGCAGGAGATCGTGGAATTCCTCAAGGATCCCGCCAAGTTCGTGAAGCTGGGCGGCAAGATCCCCAAGGGCGTCCTGCTCATGGGCCCTCCGGGCACCGGCAAGACCCTCCTGGCCCGCGCCATCTCCGGCGAGGCCAAGGTGCAGTTCTTCTCCATCTCCGGCTCGGATTTCGTGGAGATGTTCGTGGGCGTCGGGGCCTCCCGGGTGCGCGACCTCTTCGAGCAGGGCAAGAAGAACGCCCCCTGCATCATCTTCATCGACGAGATCGACGCCGTGGGACGCCACCGCGGCGCGGGCCTGGGCGGCGGCCATGACGAGCGCGAGCAGACCCTGAACCAGCTGCTGGTGGAGATGGACGGCTTCGAGGGCAACGAAGGGGTCATCCTCATCGCCGCCACCAACCGCCCGGATGTGCTCGACCCGGCCCTGCTGCGCCCCGGCCGCTTCGACCGCCGCGTGGTGGTGGACCGCCCGGACCTCAAGGGCCGCTTCGAGATCCTCAAGGTGCACACCGCCGACAAGATCCCCCTCTCGCCCGACGTGGACCTGGAGGTCATCGCCCGGGGCACGCCAGGCTTCGCCGGCGCCGACCTGGCCAACCTCTGCAACGAGGCCGCCCTCTACGCCGCCCGCACCAGCAAGAAGTGGGTCGAGATGATCGACTTCGAGCAGGCCAAGGACAAGGTCTTCATGGGGTCGGAACGGAAGTCCATGGTCATGAGCGACGAGGACAAGCGGGACACCGCCTACCATGAGGCCGGACACGCCGTCGTGGCCGCCACCATCCCCAACGCCGACCCCGTCCACAAGGTGACCATCATCCCCCGGGGCCGCGCCCTGGGCGTCACCTGGCAGCTGCCCGAGCGCGACCGCTACTCCAGCACCCGCGAGCGCATGGAAGGCGAGATCGCCATCCTCATGGGCGGCCGCGTGGCCGAGGAGACCTTCTTCGACCGCCTGTCCACCGGCGCCGCCAACGACATCGAGCGGGCCACCCAGATCGCCCGGCGCATGGTCTGCGACTACGGCATGAGCGAGAAGCTCGGCCCCCTGAGCTTCGGCCAGGGCGAGCACGAGATCTTCCTGGGCCGGGACTTCAGCCAGCGCAGGGACTTCTCCGAGGACACCGCCCGGCTCATCGACGCCGAGGTGCATGCCATCGTCATGCGCAACTTCGAACGGGCCAAAGCCATCATCCGCGAGAAGCGCGAGATCCTCGTGGGGCTGGCCGAAGCGCTCCTGGTGCGGGAGACCCTGGACGCCTGCGACGTGGTCCGGCTCATGAACGGCGAAATCCTGCCGCCCAAGCCCCCCCCGTCCGCCGCTGAGCCCACCGGCACCAAGCCCATGGACAATCCCCCGGATCCCGGATTGAAGCCCGCCCTCAGCCCCGCGTAGCGAACCGTGGCTCCCACGACGGCCTGCTGGCAGGCAGGGTCCACCGCCATCAGCCTCAGGGAGCCCCTGTTCCTGGGAGTGCTCAACATCACGCCCGACTCCATGAGCGACGGCGGCCGCTTCCTGGAGCCCGGGGCCGCCCTGGCCCAGGCCATGGACCTGGTGGCCCAGGGGGCCCGGGCCCTGGACGTGGGCGCCGAAAGCACCCGCCCCGGGGCCTCCCCCGTGGCCCCGGCCGAGGAATGGGCGAGGCTGGAGCCCGTGCTGACGGGCCTGCGGGCCGCCCTGCCCGAGGTGCCCCTGTCCCTTGATACCCGATCGGCCGAAGTGGCCGCCCGGGCCGTCCGCCTCGGCATCAAGGCCCTGAACGACGTGACCGGCTTCCGGGACCCCGAGCTGCTCCACGTGGCCCGCAACAGCGGCTGCGGCCTCATCGCCATGCGCAGCCGGGTGCTGGACGGCGCCCTGGCCATGCCCCCCTACGGGGGCCCCGGGCCGGAGACCGCCTTCGGCGCCATCCAGGAGCTGGCCGCGGTGCGGGACCGGCTGCTGGAGGCCGGCATCCATCCCGAGCGCATCCTCCTGGATCCGGGCTTCGGCTTCGGCACCACCTTCACCGAGGACCTGGCCCTGTGGGAAGCCCTTCCCCAGCTCCCCGAGGCGCTCCGGTGGCCCGTGGAGCGCTTCTGCCTCGGCATCTCCCGCAAGCGGTTCCTGGCCTGGCGCGCGGGCACCCCCGCCCTGCCCCCCGCCGAGCGGGATCCCCAGGGCGCACGGGCCCACCTGGAGGCCCAGCGCGCCGGCTTCCGGGTCTTCCGGACCCACGCCGTGACCTTGCCGCGCCTGCGCGAAGCCCTCCCCGGTGACGCCCGTGCGGTGGCGGAAGTCCAGGTAGCCTCCTGGCAGGCCACCTACCACACCATCCTCCCCGAGGCCCTCCTGGCCAACCTGTCCGCCGAGACCCAGGCCGGGGCCTTCACCGAAGCCATGGCCAACCCCTCCGCCCGCCAGCGCCTGTGGCTGGTGGAGGCCCGGGGCCGCATCATGGGCTTCGCCGCCGCCGGTCCCGCCCGGGACCCTGGCCAGGAAGGCCTCGGGGAGATCCACGCCATCTACCTCCTCCGGGAGGCCTGGGGCCAGGGCCTGGGCCGGGCCCTCATGGCCCGGGCCCTGGCCGGCCTGGCGGAGGCCGGCTTTCCGGCCGCCGTCCTCTGGGTCCTGGAACGCAATCCAAGGGGACGCAGGTTCTACGAGGCCGGGGGCTGGCAGCTGTCGGGCTCTCCCCGCACCATCTGGCAGGACGGCATCGCCCTCCGGGAGGTCCAGTACCGCCTGGACCTCACAACCCCCGCCGGAGAAGTTGTATAATAGCCCTACACCAGATGGAATCGACAAGGACCCCAATGTCACTGAAATATTTCGGCACGGACGGCGTTCGCGGCAAGGCCCTCGAAGCACCCCTCACCCTGGACGACACCGCCCGCTGGGGAGCGGCCTGGGCCCAGGTGGCCCTGGCCCGGGGCATCGAGGAGATGGTCATCGGCTGGGATCCCAGGCTCAGCTCCGAGCCCATGGCCGAAGCCTTCGTCTCCGGCCTGGGGGGACGGCTGCGCCTGTGCATCCTGGGCCTCGTGCCCACGCCGGCGGTGGCGTACGCCGCCCTGCACCGGACCATGGCCTATGCCGCCCAGGGGCGGGCCGGGGCCTGGGGCATGATGCTCTCGGCCAGCCACAACCCGCCCGAGGACAACGGCATCAAGGGTTTCGACGGCCAGGGCGAGAAGCTGTCCGAGGAGGACGAGGCCGCCGTGGAGGCCGCCTTCGAAGGCCTGGAGGCCGTCCACGCCTGCCCGGCGAGCCTGCCCCTGGAACGGGCCCTCACGGAGGACTACATCCGGCAGCTGGGGCCCCTGGACCTGCCGGCCGACTTCTCCCTGGTCGTGGATTGCGCCCATGGGGCCACCGCTCCCTGGGCGCCCCAGGTCTTCCGGGGCGGCACCATCCACTGGCTCGGCCTGCCCGCGGACGGCGCGCGCATCAACGTGGGGGTCGGCTCCACCCACCTCGAGGCCCTGGCCGCCCGGGTGCGGGCCGAGGGCGCCACCCTGGGTCTGGCCTTCGACGGGGACGGCGACCGCTGCCTCATGGTGGACCCCGAAGGCCACCTGGTGGACGGCGACCAGATCCTCTGGCTCCTGGCCCAGGACCACCATGCCAATGGCAACCTCCCCGAGGGGGTCGTGGGGACCGTCATGAGCAACGCCGGGCTGGAGGAGGCCCTGAAGGCCATCGAGGTTCCCTTCGTGCGGACCCAGGTGGGCGACAAGTTCATGCTGCGCGAACTGGGGAAGCGGAACTGGGATCTGGCCGCCGAAGCCTCCGGCCACCTCATCCAGAAGCACGTGGGCCCCTCCGGGGACGGCCTGGCCACGGCCCTGGCGGCCCTCCGGGCCCTGCTGCGCCTGGAACCCCGGGCACGCTGGTCCTGGCGCTTCACCCCCTGGCCGCTCAAGCTCGTGAACCTCGTGGCCCGGGACCGCCGCCCCGTGGAGGACTGCCCCCGCCTGCAGTCGGCCATGGCCTCCCTGGAAGCCACCCACCTGGACAGCCTCAGGCTGGTGGTGCGGTGGTCGGGCACCGAACCCAAGCTGCGGCTCATGGTGGAGGCCCGGACGTCGTCCCTGATGGAGGAGGCCCTGGCCGAACTGGAAAGCGCGGCCCGCGCGGACCTCGCCCTGGCCTAACTCTGGTAGGCTGGAACCACGACGTTTCCACCACAATTTCCGCGCCGGAGAATCACGTGCCTGTTCGCCTAGGTGTCAATATCGATCATGTGGCGACGATCCGCCAGGCTCGCGGCGGACACGAGCCCGAACCCGTCGCCGCCGCCCTCCTGGCCCAGGGCGCGGGCGCCCACGGCCTCACCGTGCACCTGCGCGCCGACCGCCGCCATATCCAGGAGCGGGACGTCAGGGTCCTCAAGGACGTCCTGGCCGTGCCCCTGAACGTCGAGTGCGCCGCCACCTCCGAAGCCATGGAGGCCGTGGTCCCCGTCAAGCCCGCCTGGGTGACCCTGGTGCCCGAGACCCGGGAGGAGCTCACCACCCAGGGCGGGCTGGACGCGCTCTTCCTCCATGCCCACCTGCGCCCGATCATCCGTGAGCTGCATGCCTCCGACATCCGGGTGAGCCTGTTCATCGATCCCCAGCAGGAGCAGGTGAAGATGGCCGCCAAGCTGGAGGCCGAAGCGGTGGAGTTCAACACCGGGATGTACGCCGACCTCACCCCCGGAGCCGATCCCGCGCCCGAGCTTGCCCGCCTGCGGGAAGGCGCCCGGCTCGCCGCCAAGCTCGGCCTGAAGGTCCTGGCCGGCCACGGCCTGACCCTCCAGAACGTGGGGCCCGTGGCCGCCATCCCGGAGATGGAGGAACTCAACATCGGCCACGCCATCATCGGCCGGGCCATCCTCGTGGGCCTGGAGCGCGCCGTGCAGGAGATGCAGGCCGCCATCAACGAGGGAGCCGGGACATGACGGCAGGCGGCGGTTCCAGGCGCCGCGGGGACGGAGGGGGCTGATGTCCACCCTCCGCGGCAATCTGGAGAGCATCTCCCTCATGGACGTCGTCCAGCTGCTCAACGTGAACCGCAAGACGGGCAAGCTGCTCGTCAGCCAAGCCGGTCAAGACGGCCGTACGGGCGTGCTGTACGTCCTCAACGGGGACGTGGTCCATGGCGAGACGGCCCAGGTGCTGGGCGAGTCCGCCGCGTTCGAGATCCTGGAATGGGACCGGGGCGAGTTCGAGTTCATCACGACCCGGTTCAAGGCTCCCGTCAGCATCCGGCGCTCCGTGCCCGACCTGCTGATGGAGGCCGCCCGCACGTCGGATTCCCGCCGCCACCTGCGGGGCATCTTCCCCGACCTGCAGAAGGTGCCCTGCCCGGCCCTGGCCGAGCCCGCCCTCACCCAGGGGCTGCGGATCTTCCAGGAGGACCGCCGGTGCCTGCCCTTCCTGGACGGCTACCGCACCTTCACCGAGATCATGTCCGCCTCCGAGCAGAGCGAGGTGGGCGTGCTCCAGATCTGCGCCCAGCTCCTGGAGGCCGGCCGCCTCACGCTCCTCGAGCCCGTGGTGGCCCTCAAGGCGGCACCGGTCCGCAGGGCCTTCTTCAGGCGGAACGACCACGTGGAGCTCGCGCCGTCCCTGGAGGCCCGTTGGCGGGCCCTGGGGCCCTACGGCGAGGTGCGGCGGGTCCGCCTCCTCTGGCCGGAGGGCGTCGCGGTGGAGCCCGTCCGGTTCTCCACGGAAATCCGTGACGAGACAATTGGAATTCCGAAGGAACTTATGCAATCTTGGGGATTGCCCGAAGGTACCTCCATCACCGTCCGCCCAGCCCCCTGACCCGGGCCCCTCTTAGGGAATGCTCCCATGGAAAACCAGGAACCGACCTACCAACCCGAACCGGCCGCCGTGGAGGAAATCCAACCCGACGGTCTCCTCCTGGAGTTCCGCCAGCGCGGCGAGGCCCTGGACTCCCGGCTCGACACCCTCCTGTCCCTGGTCCAGGACATCCGCGGCGAGATCCGCGTGGAAAGCCAGAAGGAGCTCCAGCATCTGGCCAGGGCCGCGGAGGACATGGCCAACGGAAAGATCTTCCAGCAGATCGACATCAAGGCCAAGGGCGAGCTGGGCGCGCTGGTGGCCAGCATCAACTCCACCCTGCTCAACCTCCAGCAGCTGGACACCTCCGTCAAGCACCAGAGCACCCAGGTCCCCGAACTCGCCGCGCAGCTCGACGCCATCACCGCCGACACCGAGAAGGCCACCCAGAACGTCATGAACCGCCTCGACGTCCTCATGGCCGCCAGCGACGAGGTGCAGTCCAACATCAAGGAGGCCGTCAAGGCCCTCCTCGCGACCCAGGAGGCCCAGGCGAAGTTCCACGCGGGCATGGACGGCTTCCTGGCCAAGGCCACCGAGGGCGTGGACCCGGCCCAGCTGGCCCAGGAGATCCTGGAATTCGTCTTCGAATACCAGATGAATCCCCCTCCCCCGGCCGCGGACATGGAGAAGGCCCTGGCGCCCCTGGCCACCGTTTCAGACGAGGCCTTCGAGATCCTCAACACCCTTCAGTTCCAGGACATCACCCGGCAGAAGGTGGAGAAGGTCGTGCTGCTCCTCAAGCAGTTCAAGGACGGGCTCAACCGCCTCCTGGCCATCTTCAACATCGAGGGCTTCGACAAGCCCGCCGCCAGCGGGGAGCAGATCTTCGAGCACCGCCAGACCGCGACCCAGGAGAACATCTTCGCCACGACCCTCGAGGCCGACGACAAGAAGCAGTCCGTGGACGACATCATCGCCCAGTTCAAGAAGAAGCAAGGTTGATGCGCAAGAAGGAACTGCAACTGCTCGTGCTGGCCGCTGCCCTGGCCCCGGGGCTTCGGGCCCAGACCTTGGGCGTGGGTGCCGAGGCGACCCTGGCCAAGCCCATCAAGAACATCGCCGGGAGCAATTCCTGGCTCCAGGGGCGGGACGCCGAAGGGTTCGGCGGCCACGTCTCGTGGTACCTCGCCCACAGCCAGGCCCTCGTCCTCCGCGCCGACCTGCTCGACCTCAAGACCGGCACCGTGGCCATGGTGCCCAACAGCAAGGGCCCGGCCGTCTATTTCGAACAGGCCAAGGTGACCATGCAGAGCGCGGGCTTCGACTACGATTTCTACCTCTCCGGCCGCACCCAGGACGGAGCCTACCTCGGCTTCGGGCTGGGTGCCAGCAAGGCCCGGTTCCAGAATGCCTACATGCTGCCCAAGAGCACCGGCCCGGCCCCCGCCGTCTGGCCCGCCAACCAGACCAAGGTGGCCCCCCAGTTCGCCCTGGTGGCGGGATGGTCCTACATGGAGTACGTGGGCCTGGAGTTCCGCTTCGCCCAGAGCAACTACAAGGGCGTGGGCTTCCCCGGCACCCTCGTGGAGGCGCCGGTCTTCGGGCTGTCGCTGGTCGTCGAATTCTAGGATCCCGCCAGGTAGCCCGTACTGAAGGCGGCCTGGAGGTTGTAGCCGCCCACGGGCCCGTCGACGTCCAGCAGTTCGCCGCAGACCCTGAGGTTGTCCCAGCCCTTCACCGCCATGGTGTGCGGATCCACGGCCGAGAGGGCCACGCCGCCGGCGGAGACCTCGCCCCGGTCCAGGTCCACCTTGCCCGGCCCGCCCAGGGGAAATCCGAGGAGGAGGGCCACCAGCTTGCGCCGGCCGGCGCGGGGCAGGTCCTTCATGCGCTGGTCCCCGTCCAGGCCGAGCCCTTCGAGGGCCGCTCCGCACAGGCGTTCGGGCAGCCACCGCCCCAGCCAGGTGCGCACGGCCAGGTGCGGATTGGCGGTCTGCAGGGCCAGCACCTCCCCGTCCAGCGCCGCCTCAGGACCGGGGGCCAGCGCGTAGGCGAGATGCGCGCCGCCGGCCCGCCTCGCCTCTTCCGCGGGCCGGCTCAGCTCCAGCGCGGCGGGCCCGGAGATGCCGCCCCGGGTGAACAGGATGTCCCCCTGGAACCGGGCCAGGACCTTGCCCTCCGCGCAGGCCCGGAGCAGCAGGGCGCCTCCCCGCAGGGCGGTGCCCTCCCAGTGGGGCCTGGGCTCCAGCAGCGGGATGGGAGCCAGGGCCGGGAACCAGGGCCGCCCGGGCACCCCCAGCGCCCCCAGGAGCCGCAGACATTCGCCCCGGGTCCCCGTGCGGGGGTAGCTGGCGCCGCCTGTGGCCAGGATGTAGCGGTCCCCGGTCACGCGGGAGCCGTCCTCCAGCCGCAGCGCCTCCAGGCGGGGCGCGGCGCCCTCCAGGGCGGCCACCCGGGCCCCGAGGCGCACCTGCACGCCAGCCCGGTGGAGGAGGCCCTCCAGGGCCGCGGTCACCTTGGCCGCGGAGCCGGGGCCGTCCACCGGGAAGACCCGCCCGTTGTCCCGGGCCTGGGTGGCCACCCCGGCCTGGGCCAGGAGCGCCCGGAGCCCGTCCCCGGTGAAGGCGTGCAGGGCCGGCCGGAGGAACCGGGCCTGGTCCCTGGGGAAGGCCGCCAGCAGGGCCCGGGCGGGCCCCTCGTGGGTGACGTTGCACTTGCCGCCCCCGCTGATGCGGATCTTCATGCCGAGACGGTCGTTGGCCTCCAGGAGAACCACCGCGTGGCCCGCCGAGGCGGCGCGCCAGGCCGCGACCATGCCCGCGGCGCCCCCTCCGGCCACCAGGACCTTCAAGACACGGCCCTCCTGCGCGGATGGTTCTGGCACGTTCCCCATCCGCCCATGATAATGGAATCCGCCGCCTCAGGAGCGAACGATGCCCGCCAGCCCAATTTCCCCCCTCGTGGGTATCCTCATGGGTTCCAAGTCCGACTGGGAGACCATGGAACACACCGCCAAGACCCTCGCGAAGCTGGGGATCCCCTGCGAAGCCCACGTGGCTTCGGCCCACCGCACGCCCGACAAGGTCCTCGCCTTCTGCGACACCGCCGAGGCCCGGGGCCTCAGGGTCATCATCGCCGCCGCCGGCGGAGCCGCCCACCTCGCGGGCTTCTGCGCCGGCAAGACCCACCTGCCCGTCCTGGGGGTGCCCATGAAGGGCTGGGCCCTGGACGGCCTGGACTCCCTCCTCGCCACCGTGCAGATGCCCACCGGCATCCCCGTGGGCACCCTGGCCATCGGCAAGGCCGGGGCGATCAACGCCGCCCTCCTGGCCGCGGCCATCCTGGCCCTGGGGGACCCGGCCCTGCGGACCCGGCTCCTGGCCTTCCGCAAGGCCCAGACGGAGAAGGCCCTCGCTGACGACGACCTGTCGTTGTAGGCTCGAAGGCATGGGCATATCCGAGATCGGTTTCGCTACCGCAAGGCCGGCGCAGGTCCGCCGCCTGGGCCACGTGCTCTACGCCGCGGGCCTGCGCATGCAGAGGGCCATGGCGGCCTACGTCAAGGACGGGGACAGGCCCGACCAGATCCTCATCCTGGAGCACAACCCCGTCTTCACCCTGGGCCGCAACGCCACCCGCCAGGACATCCACGTGGACGACGCCTTCCTGAAGGACCGCGGCGTGGAGGTCTTCGAGACCGACCGGGGCGGCCAGGTCACCTACCATGGCCCCGGCCAGATCGTCGTGTACCCGGTGTGCAACCTCGCCGGCGGCCGCGAGGACGTGGGCCGCCTCGTGCGGGGCCTGGAGGAGGCCATGATCCGCTGCGCCGCGGACTTCGGCGTCACGGCCGACCGGCTCCCGGGCTTCCCCGGCGTCTGGGTGGCCACGCCCCGGGGCCCGGAGAAGCTGGGTGCCCTGGGCATCCACCTCAACCGGTGGATCACCACCCACGGCATCGCCTTCAATGTGGCGCCCGACCTGGCCCACTTCCGGTGGATCACGCCCTGCGGCATCACCGACAAGGGCGTCTGCTCCCTGGCGTCCCTCCTGGGCGGCGCCGCGCCCAGCTGGGACCAGGCCGCCGACAGCCTCCAGGGCCACCTGGCCTCGTGCCTGGGCCTGGAGCTCCAGCCCGTGACGCCCCCCAGCCGCAGCATCTCCGCCCTCACGTGGCGCCGGGGAGCCTCTGGTCCCGAGATCCTCGTCATGCTCCGGAACCCGGACCAGGGCCTGTGGTGGTCCAGCGTCACCGGCATGCTGGAGCCCGGGGAGGCCCCGGAGGCCGCCGCCCACCGCGAGCTCCAGGAGGAGACGGGCCTGCGGGGCACCCTCACGCCGCTGGCCTTCTCCCACAGCTTCTGGATGGACCCCGCCATCATCGGCCTGCCCCCCGGCCCTCCCCGCTTCAACACCGAACTCTGTTTCCAGATGGAGGTGGACCCCGGTTGCCAGGTGGACCTGGCCCTGGACGAGCACAGCGAATACCGGTGGTGTTCCATCCCCGAGGCCTACGACCTGATGATGTGGGAGGGCTCCAAGGCCGCCCTCCTGCGCCTGCGGCGTTCGCTCCAGACCCAGGTCGGCTAAACCTTTCCCGACCGGGCGGATCTCTTTTCACGTGAAGGAACGGCAATTTCAACACTCGATGAAATTAGTCTTGCCCTCAGCATGCGAGGCGTTCATCCTTCATGAAGGGGAAAAGCTAAACCCGCGCCCCCCATGTTCGTATGCCCCTCGATCAAAATGTTTTCCCTGTGACACCTAAGGAGTGGTGATGGTTCGTGTCTCCCTGGTTCCCCTCTTCGCCCTCGGCTGCGCCCTGGTAGCCCAGACCCCCGCGGCCGGCGCCAAGCGCCTCACGCTCCAGGAGGCCATCCAGACCTCCCTCGTGAACAACCTGCAGGTGGACATCGCCCGGCAGGCCCGGGAAGTGACCTACGCCGGCATCAACATCAGCGAAGGCGTCTTCGACTGGAACCTGAGCGCGAGCCTGTCCAAGGCCCGCCTGGACTCCGGCAGCTCCAGTCCCGCCACCAAGATCTCGCCCCTGCCCACGGACTACCTGGCCACCAGCTACAACAACGCCCTCGTGGCGGACCTGAGCAAGGCCTTCACCTGGGGCGGCAGCCTCGACCTCAACTACGCGCCCTCCTTCGCCTACTACAAGGCCGACGTGGTCAACGGCGTGAACAGCAGCGGCGTCGTGGTGCCCAACCAGTACACGAACAACCCCGTGCCCTACACCGGCACCCTCACCGCCACCTACAGCCAGAACTTCCTCCAGGGCTTCGGCACCGAAGTCACCACGGCCCCCCTGGTGGTCGCGAAGAAGAACGCCGAGTCCGCCGACTTCACCTTCCAGCTGGCCATCATCAACCTGGCCTCGGCCACCGAGGGCTACTACTGGAACCTGGTCTACGCCCAGCGCAACCTCGACAGCATGAAGATCTCCCTCAAGGAAGCCCAGCAGCAGCTCCGGGAGAACAAGATCCGCCTGGAAGTGGGCACCATGGCCCCGCTCGACGTGACCAGCGCCGAGGCCCAGGTGGCCCAGGCCGAGCAGAACATCATCGGCGCCACGGCCGCCCTGGAGAACGCCAAGGACACCCTGGTGCGGGCCCTCTATCCCAACGCGGAAAGGCCCTCCTCCCTGGAGGCCATCGACGCCCCCAACCTCTCGCACATCCAGCTCACCGAGGACGCGGCCGTGAAGATGGCCCTGGACCGGCGCGTGGAGCTGAAGTCCGCCCGCATCGGCAAGGACATCGCCAGCCTCCAGCTCAAGGTCGCCGACAACAAGGTGCTGCCCACCCTCTCGGCCTTCGCCAGCTACAACGGCGCCTCCAACAACTACAATGCCTACGGCCCCGTCAACACGGACCTGGCGGGCGCCAAGTACCCCGGCTACACCCTCGGCGTCAAGTTCGCCATGCCCCTCCAGAACCGCGCCGCCAAGGGCAACCAGTCCGTCGCCCGGGCCAACCTCCGCAGCACGGAACTGAGCCTGCGGGACCAGGAGCTGAGCATCATCCTCCAGGTCCGCACCGCCGTGCGCAACGTCGAGGCCACGGAAAAGGGCGTCAAGGCCGCCGAGAAGACCCGCTACTTCCAGGAGAAGACCCTGGAGGCCGAACAGAAGAAGTTCGAGAACGGCATGTCCACCAACTTCATCGTCCTCCAGGACATGACCAACCTCGACAACGCCCGTTCCGCCGAAGTCCAGGCCCAGGTCAACTACGCCAACGCCGTCACCGCCCTCGAGTCCGCCGTCGGCAATCTCCTGGAAGCCCGCAACCTCAAAGTGAAGTAGCTCCTCCATGTCCAAAGAGCCGGGAATGCGGGCGACCGCAGTCCCGGCCTTGTTCCTATCGGAATTCCGGCTTGAGCTGCATATCCTGGCCGTAGTGACCGAGCGGATGGAAGGGGATCGGAGTCGCGCCTTCCAGGCCGAGCAGGTGCGTCCGGTAGCGCTCCAGTTCCCCGTGCCGCTGCTCGTCGGAGAGGTGCGCGGGGCCCCACACGATGAAGGGCGGGAGCACCCCGAAGCCGCAGAAGTACAGGATCCCGTGCTGGATGGGGAAGAGGATCTGGTCCATGGACCCGTTGAGGCCGTGCTCGGCGTAGATGCCCGCGGAGCCTCCGGTGGTGAGGGAGAGCATGGCCCTGCGTCCCTTCAGGCCGCCCTGGTCGTACCACTTGCCGCCCCCGTAGGCGAAGCCCATGCTCATGACCCGGTCCACCCAGCCCTTCAGGATGGCGGGCATGGAGAACCACCAGAGGGGGAACTGGAGGATCACCAGGTCCGCCTCCATGAGCTTGCGCTGCTCCTCGACGATGTCGTGGGCGTGGGTGCCCAGCTCGAAGGCGGCCTTCTCCTCCAGCTGGCGCTTCAGGAAGTGCCGGTCGCGGCGCTCGAGGAAATCCTCGCCGTCGGCCACGGCCTTGAACTGCATCTGGTAGAGGTCGGACACCGCCACGACGTGGCCCTGGGCCTCCAGCGTGCGGATGGCCTCGTCCCGCATGGCGGCGTTGAAGGAGCGCGGCTCCTCGTGGGCATAGACGATGAGCGTGTGCATCGCACCTCCGCGGCGGCCTGGGGCTGATTCGAACTCCGAAAGTATGCCTAGACTCCATGTCCCGGCTTCGCCGGGGCGTGGAGTGGGGGTGTGGGGATCGAACGCATGCGTTCGATGAGAGTGCGCAAAATGGCGCGGTCCCCCCAGAGAGATATCAGAGATCGCCCGGTTCGTCCACGTCCCAGTCGCCCCGGGGGAACGGGATCTCCACCACGTCCGGGCCCTGGAGGAGGCCGCGGGCGCCCCGGTCCCCCCGCAGGGCCAGGAGCGCAGGGAAGGCCCGGGCCGGCAGCAGCGCGGGGATCCCCCGCACGCCCCGGTAGGCGCAGGCCACGGGCGCGCCCTGGAAGGCCGCCAGGAGGCGCCCCACCAGCTCGGCGTCCACAGCGGGCTGGTCGCACACCAGGAAGAGGGCGCCCTGGGCGCCGGCGGGCAGGGCCCGCACGCCGGCGCGGATGGAGCTGGCCATGCCCTCCTCCCACTCGGGGTTGACGACCACCTCCACGTCCAGCCCCGCCAGTTCCGCGGCCATGTCCGGCGCCCGGAAGCCCGTCACGACGAGGATGGGGGCGCAGGCGCCCGCGGCCGCCACCGCCCGGCGCAAGAGCGTGGCACCCTCGTGAAGCTCGAGCTGCTTGGGCCGTCCCAGTCTCCGGGAGGCCCCGGCGGCCAGGATGATCGCGGGCAGCACGGCGGAGGTCACAGCTTCGCGGGCAGCGGCAGCCGCCGGATGCGACGGCCGGTGGCGGCGAAGAGGGCGTTGAGCACAGCGGGGGCCACCAGCGGCACCGGGGGCTCGCCCAGGCCCGTGGGGGTGGCGTCGCTTGGCACGAAATGGGCCTCGATGACGGGGGCGTCGGCCATCTGCCATACGGGCAGGTCGCTGTAGGACTCCTGCTCCACGCGGCCCGCCTTGAAGGTGACGGCGGTGCGCAGGGCGGACAGGCCCCAGGTGATGCCGCTCTCCAGCTGGGCGGCCGCCCCCAGGGGGTTCACCACCAGCCCGCAGTCGGTGGCGGAAACGACCCTCAGCACCTTCCAGGCGCCGGCCTTGGTGACGGCCACTTCGGCCACCAGGGCGACGTAGGTGCGGCCATCGAAGGCCGAGCAGGCGATGCCCCGCCCGTGCCCCGCGGGCAGGGCACGGCCCCAGCCGGCCTTGTGCGCGGCCAGCTCCAGCACGGCCCGGAGCCGGCCCGTGTCGACCTTCGTCTCGCCCAGGACCAGCACCCGGTCCTCCCCCAGCAGCTCCCTGCGCCACTGGAAGGGGTCCTTGCCCGCAGCCGCGGCGGTCTCGTCCAGGAAGCACTCCCTTGCGAAGACGTTGGGCACGGGCTCGATGGCGCGCCACCAGCCCAGGGGGACGTGGCAGGGCGCCTCGGCGTAGTCCACCCGCAGGTTCGGCACCCGGTAGGCCAGGTCCGCGGCGCCGTTGGTCTCGGCCTCGGCAATCTCGTCGGAACGCCTGCCTTCGGACCAGGACAGGAGGATGGAGGGCGCTGCCACCCGGTGCGCCCAGGCCGTGAGGGCGCCCCTGGCCAGGCCGGCCTCCATGCGGTGCAGGGACATGGGATGGTAGTGGTCGTGGCGGAGATCCTCGACCCGGCTCCACACCACCTGCACGGGGGCCGACAGCCTCCGGGAGAGGGCCACCGCCTCCAGGGCGAAGTCCGAGTTCAGGCGCCGGCCGAAGCCGCCCCCCAGGAGCACCACGTGCACGGTCACGCGGTCCAGGGCCAGGCCCAGAAGCCTGGCGGCCCGTTCCTGCAGGTTGTTCGGGGACTGGGTGCCGAGCCACAGCTCGCAGGCGTCCTTGGTGACGTGGGCCACGCAGTTGGGCGGTTCGAGGGTGGCGTGGGCCTGCCAGGGAAACTCGTATACGGCCTCCAGCCGCTTGGAGGCACTGGCCAAGGCGCCCGCGGGGTCGCCCTCGGTGCGCACCACCACGCCGGGCCTGGCGGCCAGGTCCGCCAGCACGGCGCGGAACCCGTCGGTGGTGAAGGCGGCCTGCGGCCCCGGGTCCCAGACGACCTCGAGCGCGTCCGCGGCGGCCAGGGCCTGGAAGGTGGATTCGGCCACCACGGCCACGGCGGCCTCCAGGGGCACCACCGCCCGGACCCCGGGCCGCGCCTTGGCCCGGGCTTCGTTCCAGCTCACGGCCCTGCCCCCGAAGACCGGGCAGTGGAGGACGGCGGCGTGGAGCATGCCCGGCAGCTTGACGTCGAGACCGTAGACGGCGGAGCCGTCCACAAGGTGCGGCCCGTCGTAGCGCAGGGTGGGCCGGCCCACGAGCGTGTGCCTGGACGCGAGGCGCGGCGAGGCGGGCACGGGCAGCCTGGAGGCCGATTCCACCAGGGTGCCGAAGGGCGCGCGGCGCCCCGATGGAGGGTGGATGATCTCGCCCTTGCGGGCCTCGCAGGTCCCCGCCTCCACCGCCCAGGCCTGGGCCGCGGCGGTGGTGAGCATCTCCCGCGCCGCGGCCGCGGCGGTGCGCAGCGGGGTCCAGAGGCTCTCGATGCTGCGGCTGCCGCCGGTGCCCAGGCGCTTGAAATCCTTCCCGGGGCCCGCCTGCTCCAGGTCGATGCGGGACCAGTCCGCGCCCAGTTCGTCCGCCACGATCATCGGCAGGGACGTGCGCACGCCCTGGCCCATTTCGGTCTTGCCCACGGTGATCCGGACCCGGCCGTCACGACCCACGCGGAGCCAGGCGTTGGGCCGCAGGGTGACGGGACCCGCGGCGGCCCCGGGCTTGGCCTCCAGGCGGAAGCCCAGGGCCAGGCCGGCGGCGGAGACGGTCTTGAGGAAGTCCCGGCGGGTTGTGCCCATGGTCACTTCTCCCCTTTCGCCGCCCGGTGCACGGCCCTGCGGATGCGGGTGTACGTCCCGCAACGGCAGACCATGCCGTCGAAGGCCGCGTCGAGGTCGGGGTCGGTGGGACGGGGCTTTTCGCGGAGCAGGGCCGCGGCGGTGAGGAGCATGGCGGGCTGGCAGTAGCCGCACTGGGCCACATCCTCCTCCACCCAGGCCCGCTGCAGGTGGGCGTGCTCCCGGGCGAGGCCCTCGATGGTCGTGACGTGGGTGCCGGCGGCCGCCGACAGGGTCACCTGGCAGCTGCGCACGGCCTTGCCGTCCTGGAGCACCGTGCAGGCGCCGCAGGTGCCCACGCCGCACCCATACTTGGTGCCCGTCAGCCGCAGGCCGTCCCGGAGCGCCCACAGCAGGGGCGTATCGGGACCCAGGGCGACGGCACGGGCCTTCCCGTTGACGATGAGGCGGATGGGGGCCATGGGCGGGGCTCCGGCAGGAAAGTTGTAACCAACAGCTTAGGGCCTTGGCGGTATCATCCGGGAAGCAACTTTTGTGGAGTTTTTCATGCCCTTCCTGCCCCTCACCTTCGCCCTCGCGGCCGCGCTGGCCGCGCCTCCCGCACCCGTCCAGAGCCCGACGGAAGCCAGCCTCGTGGCCTCGGAATACGCCTTCGCGGACCAGGCCGCCAAGGACGGCAGCCGCGCCGCCTACCTCAAGGTCCTGCGCAAGGACAGCCTCTACTACCTGCCCAGGCCCGTGAACGGCTTCGACTACTGGAAGACCCAGCTGGAGTGGGACGCCTCCCTCACCTGGTTCCCCATCCGCGCCGAGGCCTCCTCGGCCGGCGACCTCGGCTACGTGACCGGCCCCTGGACCTACCGGACCAGCAAGGACGCCCCCGAGGCCATCTACGGCTGGTACGTGAGCCTCTGGGAGCGCGACGGCGACACCCCCTGGCAGGTGCGCCTGGACATCGGCATCTCCACCCCCGATCCCTCCGAGATGACCCCTCCGGTGCCCCTGGCCCGCACCAACGCGCCCCTCCAGGCCGCTCCCACCGTCCACCCCGGCCCCTCCCCGGAGCTCCTGGAGGCCGACCGCGCCTTCGGCAAGGAAGCCGCCAAGGACATCAACGCCGCCTACAAGACCCGCATCGACGCCGGCGTGCGCTTCTACCGCAAGGGCCGCTTCCCCCTGGAGGGCGCCGCCAGCCTCCAGCGCTACCTCGACCCCTACCCGGTGGACTTCGCCCCCACCGAAGCCCTCGTCTCGGGCAGCAACGACCTCGCCATGACCCGCGGCACCATGACCCGCAAGGACCCCGCCGGCACCACGACCTCCAACTACATCCACATCTGGAAGAAGGTCGCCGCCGCCTGGAAGCTGGCGGTGGAAGTGGAAGTGCCCGTCAAGTAACGTCCTACGGCTTGCGCCCGACCCACTGGTCGGGCGCGACGTGGGTCCAGGTCAGGGCGGGGAGGTTGGGCGCGACGGTGGGATTGCCGGCCAGGAGCAGGCGGTCCTGGGGGGTCATGCGTGCGATCCAGGGAGCCAGGGCCGAGAAGGGGGCGTTCACGGCCAGGGAAGCCTGGTAGACCTGGAAGTCCGCCGGGGTCATCAGGGCGGGCTCGTAGCCCAGGACGTAGCGCCAAGGTCCGTCGGGGTTCTTGAAGAAGGTGCCGTAGAAGACGGTCATGGAATTGGCGTAGAGGATCCCACCCGGGTCGGGGAGGAGCCGGGCCTGGGCGGGCCAACTGGCGTCCAGGGCCCGGGTGGTGACGTCCAGGTTCCACCGGCCGGACAGGTTGGCGGTGGTGGTGAGGGTGAAGAGGGCGGAGGCCAGCAGGGCCAGGGGCAGCCGCTTCCCGCCGGCGGCGAGCAGGTCGTCCAGGAGGTCATCCACCTGCCAGGCCATCCACAGGGCCAGGGCGGGGAAGCCCCAGTCCAGGAAGAAGCGCCAGACCAGGACATGCCCCAGGAACCACCCCAGGACGCCCAGCGCCAGGGCCGCGTCCAGCCAGGGCGCCCGCAGCCGTCCGCGGTTCAGGAGCCCCAGCAGGGCGGCCAGGACCAGGGGGAGAAGGGCCTGGGCCCCCGGGGCGAGCTCCATGGCCAGGCCCCGGACGGGTGCCCCACCCAGGGCGGTGGCCATGTGGAGCCACTGCCCCGCCAGGAAGGTCAGGGGGTGGCCGGTGAGCAGGGCGCCCAGGACGGCGCCGGCCAGGATGCAGCAGGCCAGCCGCAGGGCCTCCGCCAGCCTGCCCACCACCGCCAGGGTCAGGGGGAGCAGGAGGAGGAGGTACCAGCTCCCGTGGACCCAGGTGCACAGGGCCGCGCCCAGTAGCCAGCCCAGATGCAGCCAGGAGCGCCGTGGCCGGGCGGTGGAAAGGCGGGTCGAGCCCAGGACGCACAGGGCGAAGGCGGCGGTGACGAGGAAGGGCCGGCCCAGGGCCACCCGCTTGAGCAGGGACGGGTCGGCCAGGAACAGCAGGACCAGGGACAGGGCCCAGGACTCCCACCGGCGCACCCAGGGCAGGCCCGCCACGAGGAACAGGGCCAGGAGGGCGGCGACCTCGAACCCGACCAGGGCCCTGGCATCCCAGCCCAGGACCTGGTGCAGGCCCCGGAGCAGGGCATGCCAGCCCGGGCTCTGGTCGAACAAGGCCTCGGGCCGGCCCACGAGGATCTGGTCCCAGGAGCGGTGCCCCACCGCGAAGGCGGCGTGCCGGAGCGCGTCGTCGGGCGGCAGGTAGCCGTCGGCGAGGATCCGCCAGGGCGTGCAGAGGAGGGCCAGCAGGCCCAACCCCAGGGCGGGCCAATCGAGACGCCGGACGGGTGTCACCGGTTTGGGCATGGCTTAACCTACCAGGAATTCTGGCACGGTGGTCGCTCCTCTTCCCCGGTGGTGTCGGGAGTCCGTCGTGTCATTCAAAGCCCTCTTCTTGTCCGTAAGCGTGCTGGCAGCAGGGCTCGGGGCCTTCGCCCAGACTCCGCCGCCCAGTCCTTCCGAGCGGGAGCTGCAGGCGCCCCTGGTGCTGGATGACGGGAAACCGACGCAGGCCAAGCCCGAGCCGCCCCCTTCGGGCTGGCGGGCCGTGGGTTCCCTGCTGGTCGTCGTGGGCCTGGCGGGGGGCGGGCTCTGGGCCTTCCGGAAATGGGGGGCCAAGCGGCTTCCCGGCAGCGGCGGCGGGCGCCTGCACGTGGAGGAGACGCTGGCCCTGGGCGACCGGCGGTTCGTGTCCATCCTCCGGGCCGATGACGAGAAGTTCCTGCTGGCCCTGAGCCCCCAGGGGATCACCCTCCTGGCCCGCCTGGACAGCATCGAGGCGGGCGGCCCCACCGATTTCGCCCAGGCCCTGGACCGCGAGCAGGACATCGCCACGCCCATGGCCGTGCGGGACGTGGAGGCGATGATGCGCAGGGAGCAGCCGTGAGAAGGCTCTGGCCCCTCCTCCTCCTCTTCCTCCTGGCGGGCGCGGCCCTCCACGCCCAGCAGGCGCCGGCGACCCTGCCCACCGTGACGGTGGATTTCGGCAAGACCCCCCACGGACCGGGGCTCTCGGCCACCCTCCAGGCGGTGCTCCTCCTGACCGTCCTGACCATGGCCCCCACCATCCTCCTCACCACCACCTGCTTCGTGCGCATCATCATCGTCCTGGGCTTCATGCGCCAGGGCATGGGCACCGCCCAGACCCCCTCCACCCAGGTGCTCATCAGCCTGGCGCTGGTGCTGTCCTTCTTCATCATGGCCCCGGTGGGCCGCGAGATTAACCAGACGGTGCTCCAGCCCCTGAACCGCAACGAGCTGAGCGTGGACCAGGCCCTGGACAAGGCCGCCGCCCCCCTCAAGGTCTTCATGCTCAAGCATACGAGGAAGAAGGACATCTCCCTCTTCCTGCAGATCGCCCGGGCCCCCATCCCCCAGACCAAGGCGGACGTGCCCATGGAAGTGCTCATGCCGGCCTTCCTGATCTCTGAGCTCAAGACCGCCTTCGAGATCGGCTTCATGATCTTCCTGCCCTTTCTCATCGTGGACATGGTGGTGGCCTCGATCCTCTTGAGCATGGGCATGATGATGCTCCCTCCGGTGGTCATCTCCCTGCCCTTCAAGATCCTGCTCTTCGTGCTCGTGGACGGGTGGTACCTCATCGTGGGTTCCCTCGTGCGCGGGTTCACCGGATGACACGAAAGGAGTTCACGTGAACGAGCTCATCATCATCGGCATCGCCAAGCAGGCCCTGAAGACCGCCCTCATGACGGCGGGCCCGGCCCTCATCGTCTCCATGGTCGTGGGCCTCTCGGTTTCCATCTTCCAGGTGGTCACCAGCCTCCAGGACCAGACGGTGGCCTTCGTGCCCAAGCTGGTGGCCGTGATGGCCACCATCGTCATCTGCTTTCCCTACATGATGCGCCTGATGGTCGGCTTCGCGACGCACATGTTCACGGACTTCAACCAGGTGGTCAAGGCCCTCAACTGATGCCTCCAACCCTAGGCAATCCCGCCCTGTGGAGCCTCACCCAGGCCTGGGTGCTGGTCTTCTTCCTGACCCTGCTGCGGCTCGGGGGGCTCATGGCCACCATGCCCGGCTTCGGCCAGACCCGGGTGAGCCTGACGGTGCGCATCGTCCTGGTGGCGATGCTGGCCCTGGTCATCTCGCCCCTGGCCGGCAGACCCGTGGTGCCCGTGGAATCCGTCTGGGATCTGGCCGGGGTCATGGTCACCGAGCTGGGCGCGGGCGTGCTCATGGGCCTGTCCGTGGCCTGGATCGTGGACATGGTGGCCTTCGCCGGCCAGCTCATGGACGCCCAGATGGGCTTCTCCTTCGTGCAGCTGCTGGATCCGGTGAGCGCCCACCCCGTGGCCATCTCCGGCTCCCTCCTCAACCAGGTGACCATGCTCCTGATCCTGGTCTCGGGCCTCCATCACCAGATGATCCGGGCCCTGGTGGAGAGCTACCGGATCCTGCCCATGGGCCAGGCCTTCTCGCTCAACCCTCAGCTGGTGGTCGTGGACATGGGGCGGATCCTGGAGAAGGGCTTCCAACTCGCCTTCCCGGTGCTCTTCGTACTGTTCATCGTGGACTTCACCGCGGGCCTGGCGGGCAAGTTCATGCCCCAGCTCCACCTGATCACCCTCACCTTCCCGCTGAAGATCGCCGTCGGCACCACCGTGCTGGGCATCGTGCTGCGGGAGTTCGGTCCCTGGCTCCAGCCCCTCCTGGAGGCGGCGCCGCGGGAAGCCCTGCGGCTGGTGGCACACCATGGCTGATCCCTCAAAAACCGAGAAGGCGACACCCAAACGCAGGGAAAAAGCGAAAAAGGAAGGCAACATCCTCCGGGTCCAGGACCTGGACGCCACGATCATGCTCTGGTCCAACTACTTCCTGCTGCTGGCCCTGGGCGCGGCCACCTTCGGCGGGATCTCCTCGGCGATGATCTACCTGTTCCGGAAAGCGGGCCAGCCCGGCAACCTCACCGAGACCAACCTCCACACCCTGATCCTGGAGCTGGCCATGATGCTGGTCCGGATCCTCCTGCCCTTCCTGGGCGCCAACTTCCTCGTGGCCCTGACCAACCAGTTCCTGCAGCACGGGTTCAACCTGAACACCTCCCTCCTGGTGCCCAAGTTCGGCAAGATCAACCCCTTCAGCGGCTTCAAGAAGCTCTTCTCGGTCCAGTCCATCGCCAACCTGGTCAAGAGCGTCCTGAAGTTCATCATCATCGCCACCGTGGTCTACCTGGTGGTGACGCCCCGGGTCCCTGCCATCCTGGCCACCATGAAGCTCCCCATGGCGGTGTCCCTGCATTACTTCCAGGAGACGCTCTTCCTGATCTACCGGAACATCCTGATCGTGATGCTCGCCATGGCCGGCGCGGACTTCCTCTACACGCGCTTCCAGTTCGAGAAGGGCCTGAAGATGACCAAGCAGGAGGTCAAGGACGAGGCCAAGGACGCCGACGGGAACCCCCTGATCAAGGGCAAGCAGAGGGCCCTCCTCCTGGCGGCCGCCATGCGCAGGATCATGACGAAGGTGCCCAAGGCTTCCGTGGTCATCACCAACCCCACCCACTTCGCCGTGGCCCTGCTCTACGACCCGACGACCTCCGCCCCGGTGGTGGTGGCCAAGGGCGCGGACTTCATGGCCCTGCGCATCCGGGCGATCGCCAAGGAGCACCGGGTGCCCATCGTGGAGAACCCTCCCCTGGCCCGGGCCATCTACCACAACGTCGAACTGGACAGGCCGATCCCCGCCGAGCTCTACCAGGCCGTCGCCCAGGTGCTCGCCTTCATCTTCCGCCTCAAGAGCGCTGCATAAAATTTTTATCTCAAACTGAAAAAAAATCTTTCCCCAGCGGCCCCCAAGGCCGAAACAATAGACTGAACCCAGGTGAAAGCTTTGACTCCGCCCGTCTTCCCATCCCAAGGCCCCGCCCAGCCCCTTCTGCTGGTGGACGATGATCTCGTCCTCCTGGAGACCCTCCAGGAATTCCTCACGGCCGAAGGGTTCCTCGTCTCGCCGGCCTCCTCGGGGGAGGAGGCGACCGCCCTCCTGGAGGCGGCCAACCCTCCCTTCGATCTGGTGCTCACGGACCTGGTCATGCCGGGCCTGACCGGCATGGATGTGCTGAGAACGGCCCTGGCCCGGAACGCCAGCTGCACCGTCCTGGTGCTCAGCGGCTACGGCACGGTGCGCGAAGCCACCACGGCCATGGACATGGGCGCCTACGGCCTGGTGAACAAGCCCCTCCAGCTGGAGGCCTTCCGCCAGGTGCTGCGGCGCATCGTGGAACGGGCCCACCTCATCCGGGAACGGGACCAGTACCGGCGCCAGGTGGAGGAGATGGAGGGCCGCATCGCCCAGCTGGAGGCCATCCAGGGGCGCATGGAGATGCTGGCCCAGCGCATGGATTCCGGCACGCCCGAAGCCAGCCAGTACCAGGCCCTCAAGGACTTGCGGGCCAAGGGCATCCTGGACGAGGCGCAATTCGAGGCGGCGCGCAAAGTCCTCCTCACCGCGTGGACCCCGTGACTCGCCTTGCCGCCGCCCTCCTGGTGGTGGCGCTCGCCTCCGGGGCGGGCCATGCCGAGAGCCGGCCGCCCGCAGGGCGCATGACGGATGAACAGGCGGAGGCCCTGGCCCGGAAAGGCCTGGCCTCGGGCGATCCCAGGCTTCGCCGGAGCATCCTGGAGCAGCTGGAAACCCACCATTTCAAGACCACCCTGGCCAAGGAACGGGAGACCGTGCTGTTCGCCCAGGGCTTCCTCCAGGACTCCCTGGGCGACGTGGCCCGGGCCGCGGTCACCTATCACAAGCTGGAGGCGGGCTGGCCCCAGTCCCCCTTCCTCCCCGAGGCGCAGGCCGTCCTGGCCCAGGCCGCCCTGGAGCATGGCCGGGACAAGGAGGCCGAATCCCGCCTCAACAAGGCCCTCGCCAGCGACATTCCCGCCGAAGGGTTGCGCCGGTGCCAGGAGATGCTCCTGTGGTGCCTGGCCGACCAGGGCCGGGCCTCGGAAGGCATCCCCATCGTGGGCGCCCTGCAGCCCCTGGGCACCGCCAAGCCCTCGGAAAAGGGGCTCGTGGGCATGATGGAGGCCCTGTGCGCCGCCGAGCGCCGCTCGGAAGCGGAAGGGGTCATGACCGACTACCACCGCTTCTACCCGCGGGGCGCCTACCTGGCCCGGGTGAACCTGGATTGGGGCAGGCTCCTGGGCACCGCGGGCGATTCCCGCAACGCCGCCAAGGCCTTCCAGCGGATCATCCAGGACAAGCCCGCCTCCCCCGAGGCCGACGAGGCGCGCATGGCCCTGGCGACCCTGCTCACCGACGGCTCCCTGCCCCCCAAGGACGCCGAAGGTTACCCTGACGCCCGGGCCCTCCTGGACCGGGTCAAGAAGACCGGCGGCACCAAGGAGGAGTCCACCCGCCGGACCCTCATGATCAACCTGCGCATCGCCATGAAGGAGCACCACTGGGCCTCGGCCCTGGGGGCCGTGGCCGACTTCCGGCTCACCCACCCTTCCCTTGGTGAGCTCAAGCCCGTGGAGGACCTGCGGGTCGAGGCCGCGCGGTCGTTCGCGCAGGAGTCCATCGAGAAGAAGGAGCCCACGCGCCTCCTGCCCTTCCTGGACGCCGAGACCATCCTGACCCTCACCCCGCCCCAGCGCCTGGAACTCACCCGCATGCTGGCCCAGAAAGGCCTCCTGGAGGCGTCCCGCACCCTCATCCGCGTCGCCCCCTCCAAGGAGGAGCCGGCCCTGTCCAAGGCCGCCCTGGAAGGCCTGGGCCCCGGCAGCGACCCCAAGGCCACCCTGGCCCTGCTCCCCGCCCGGGGCGAAGGGCCCCAGGAGAGCCTCCTGCGCGCCCAGGCCGCGGTGGCCCTGGGCCAGTGGCCGGAGGCCCGTGCCAGCCTGGGACGGGCCAGGCCGGGCGCCGCCCGCATCCAGACCCTCCTGCGCTTCCTGAACCGCCCCATGGAAGCCAACGAGACCCCCGAGGCCCGGCGCAAGGACATCGAAGCCTGGTTCAGCAGGGCCCCGGAAAAGGGGGAGGACCGCGAACCCCTGGCCATCCTCGCCGCCGACCACCGCGCCCGCGCCGGCGAGTGGAAGGCCGCCCTGGCCCTCTACCCCGCCGCCCCCAGCGCCGCCAACCGCGGCTGGGTGGCCCTGATGCGTGCCACCTGCCAGGCGCGGCTCGGCCAGAACACCTCGGCCCTGGCCACCCTCAAGGAGGCCGGGGCGGCCCCCGGCTTCAGGAACGAGCGGGCCTCCCTGGAGAAGCAGCTGGGGCTTTAGCCATCCATATCGAGGTAACCCGGGTCCTCGATCGCCACCAGCTCCCCCGCCGCCAGCGCCGCGCGCTGTTCGGGCGTCAGGTCCGCCTCCGCCCAGCGGGGGTCGGTCCGGCCATTGAAGAAATGCACCGAGGCCTCGCCCTCTTCATAGGCCTCCCGGGTGAGCCACAGGTGGACCCAGCCGATCTGGTTGATCCGGGCGTGCACGTTCACTGCCGGCCTCCTCAGCTCCGATAATACGCCTTGACGGCCTTCACCACGGCCTCGGCGTAGCGTTCCCGGAACGCCGGGTCCAGGAGGTTGTCCACGTCGTCCTCGTTGGTGAGGTTGGCCACTTCGATGAGGACCTTGGTGGCGGCGGTGGTGTAGCGGATGACGGCGGGCACGAAGCTGTGGCCGCTGCGCTGGATGATGTTCCGGATGGGGCGGTTGGCGTGGATGGGCACCTCGTCCGCGCGCAGGGCCTGGAGGAGGCCCTCGGCGAACAGGCGGCTGCGCGCCTCGGCCTGGAGCTTCTCCCGGGGGGAGAAGTGGACCCGCGAACCGGCCTTCATCTCCTTGACCCGGGCGGCCCTGTGGTCGCCCAGGGCGAAGTCCGTGGGAACCCCGCCGGCGCCCGGCACGTACACCATCGTGCCCCGGGCCGAGGGGTGGAGGCTGTCGGCGTGGAAGCTGATGAACAGGGTCTTCTGCGGCTCGCCCGTGCGGCAGAAGGCCGCGAACAGGTCGTTGGCCAGCACCCAGCGCAGGTGGACGCTCACCGCGTTGGGGCTCTCGCCGTCGTTGGCGAAGGGGGGCGTGGTGAGGATCTCGGCGGCGTTGGAGGGCGTGCTGATGCGGTCGCGCACGCCGAAGCCCAGGCCGGGGTAGCGGATGGTGCTGGAGACGACGGCCTCGGTGTCCTGCTCCAGGATGCGGCGCACGCGCATGGTGATGTCGTAGACGAAGTCCGATTCCCACGCGCCCTTGCCCGCCGCGCCCTTGTCGATGCCGCCGTGGCCGGCGTCCAGCACGATGCGGATCCCCTTGAGGCGGGGGCCCGCCTCGACCTTGGGGGTTCGCCGCACCTCGGCGCGCACTTCCCGCTCCTCGGCCAGGGCGGTGGAGCCTTCGGTCTGGAAGGGATCGGCGAGCACCTGGATGGGGATCTTGATGAGCTGGCCGGGCTGGATGCTCCGCACGTCCTGGACGCCGCTGCGCCGGGCGATCTCCAGGGCCAGGTCGCCCACGCCCTTGGGGTCGACCCGGTCCGTGTAGCGCATCACCACCGCCGTGTAGAGGGCCTCGCCCTTGCGCAGGTGGTAGGCTGCGTAGCGGCCCTCGGCGTCCTCCTCGAAGGTGAGCAGGGCCCGGTAGGCCGCAACCTTGGCTTCGTCGTCCAAGTCGTCCTCGGGCTGGCTGCGGTCCACCTTGGCCTGGCCCGCCCCGCCCAGCTCCTTGGCCAGCAGGACCCTGGGAATAACCCACACATCCCCCCGGCCCAGCTTCTCCCGCCGGGCGGGGTTGGCGGCCTGGAGCTTGTCGTAGTGCTGGCCATGGCCGACGAAGAGGGACGACATGAGCCAGACCGATTCCAGCTCGGGCCACCGGACCAGGTGGCGCACCTCGCCGGCCTGCCAGCGGTCGTCGGGGAACAGGGCTTTCAGGGCCCAGACCTTCCCTTCCGGCGTCAGGTCCCCGTAGGCAGCCCAGGGGCCGTTCCGGGCGCCCAGGAAGCGCCTGGGGAGGCCCTTGGCCTCCACCTGGACCCCCTGGCGGAACGCGAGGCGGACCCAGGCGTAGCCCCCGCCGGGGAGCCTGCCCTTCACCTCGGCCGTGGCGGGCACGGCGGGGGCGGAGCAGGCCGCCACGGCTGCCAAGCCGAGGATGGCCCCGAGGCCGAGGGCCCTCAGCCCTCCCATGGCACGGTTTCGGCGCCGGCACCGGCCAGGGCCTCGCCGACCCAGGCCTTCATGGCCGTTTCCAGGCCGTCGGGATCCTGGGCCCGCACCTCGAGGAAGGCCTGGAAGCGGCGTTCCAGGTGGGCGGTGCCCTCCTCCAGCAGGAAGAGTCGGTCCGCCACCCGGCCCTGCTGGTCCTTGGCCTGGGTGGGGGGCAGCTTGAGGGTGCTGATCTCCAGGCCGGCGGCGCCCAGGGTGAAGGTCCACTCCATGTCGCCGGACAGGAGCCGCACCTTGGCCTTGGCGGGCCGCATGCCCCGGCTGAGGGCCTCGAAGGCCTCCCGGCTCTCGGCGGGGTTGCCCTTGCGCAGGCTCAGCTCCTTCACGTCCCCCCGTTCCGTGACCAGCTGCATGGCGTCATCCACGAAGCAGGCGGAATGGTCCCCGTCCAGGCCGCTGGTGCCGCCCTCCTTGAGGCCGCGCATCCAGAGCCAGAGCAGGAACTCCTCGCCGAGGAAACGTCCCTGTTCGATGAGTTCCATGGGTTTCATGCGGTCTCCAGAGTCAGGTCGAGGGGGTCCAGGGCCATGAGGCCTTCCACGCTCAGGTGGGGCAGCATGCGCCCGGCCAGGAGCAGCGGGGCCAGGGGCTGCAGCTCGCAGCCGAAGGACTTGATGAACAGGCCGATGAGGTCCGATTGGGTCTTGGTGGAGGCGGCGGTGGTCCAGAGCATCCCGCCCTTGAGGTCCCAGGCCACCTCGGAGACCTTGGGGGTGGGCAGCACCTTGCGCAGCAGCTCGGCCTTGACCTCGTCCTGCAGCGAGATGCGGGCCTCCTTGCCCACGAAGGCGAGGTCCTTCTCCTTCTGGAGGGACTGGAGGCGCAGGTCCACCTGGGCCTTCAGGAGGGCGGTGGGCACGCGCCGGGTGTCCTGGCGCAGGGCGAAGACCGCGAAGCGCTCCTGCATGACCCAGTCCTTGTCCGGGGGGGCGATGAGGAGGTTGCGCCAGTCGCACCAGCCCGACCTCTCCTCCTCCAGGCCGTCCTCGAAGGGGTGGAAGCAGTCCTGGCGCAGGCCCTCCTGGAGATCGTCCTCGGAGGGGACGGGTCCCAGGACCAGGAAGCGGCGCAGGGATAAGGTTCCTTGAAGAAGGCTCATGGTTTTCCCCTCAGGAGGCTGCCGAGACGATTGAGGACGTGCGCGGGTGGAGACGGCGGCGGCTCCGGACTGGAGGGCCCGGGCGCCTCCAGGGACTCGGCCGGATGTTCGATGCGGACGGCCTCGCCCGGAACTGGCGGGGGCAGGCCGGGGTCGTCCAGGGCCAGGAGGAGTCCCGTGAGGTTGTCCCGGCCGCCTCGGGCCAGGGCCTCTTCCGCCATGGCCTCCAGGGTCCGGCTGGGGGACAGGCCCATCGCGAGGTACTCCCCGAGCCGGTCATCCGGGACTTCGCCGTGGAGGCCGTCGGAACAGAGCAGGAGGTGGTCGCCGCGCCGCAGGGCGACCCGGCTGAGCACGGCGCGGATGGGCGAGGGACAGCCCAGGGCCTGGGTGATCATGCTGCGCTGGGGATGGTACTTGGCCTCCTCGGGGGTGAGGGTGCCCTTGCTGATCAGTTCGCGCACCAGGGTCTGGTCCTCGGTGAGCAGCGTCAGGGTGGGCCGCCGGTAGAGGTAGGCCCGGCTGTCGCCAACCTGGGCGAGGTAGGCGTGCCCCTGCCACAGGACGGCCGCGGTGAGCGTCGAACCCATGCCCCGGCTGCCCCGCTCCGCGTCGGCGTAGCGAAGGACGGCGCTGGACGCCTCCTCCGCGGCGTGGCGCAGGGCCTTGAGCAGGCCCGTCTCCGTGGCCTCCGCTGCCGGGAACCGCCCCCAGTGCCCGAAGAGGTTCACCGCCACGGAGGCCAGCCCCTCCCGGGAGGCGATCTCCCCGGTGGCCGCGCCGCCCATGCCGTCGGCCACCGCGGCGAGGATCCCCGCCTGGCAGGCGCGGGCCATGGGCCCCAGGCTGTTCACCAGGGGTTCATCCCCCTCCAACGCACTCACCAGGTAGGCGTCTTCGTTGTTCTTCCGGACTCGGCCCACATGGGTTATGGCGGCATAATCGATTATCATTGAAGACGTGGTTCCTGCTGAGGGCGAGGTTGCAACATCCGGCGTGGGCCGGTTCCGGGGAAAGCTCCATGGTACCAGGATCACCCCGTCGCTTGGCTGGCCAACCCCAGAGCGCTCCATGATACCGCCCCGAAGCCAGTTATGAGTGAATCCGTATGCAAGGAGCCCCATGCTGCCCCACCCCCCCCACCCGCTGCCACCGCCTGCCGTCACCCAGCTGTCCCCCATCCAGATGGTCATCGCCGCCGTGGCGCTGTTCCTGGTCCTCTGGCTGGCCTATCGGATCGGGCAGGTGATCCTGCGACTTGTGGCGGGACTGCTTTTTCTGGCCGTCGCCGGCTACGGCATCTGGTACCTTTTCCTAAGGTAGCTTTTCCTTCCACCAACCCTCCCCCTAGGAGCAAGCATGGCAGCCATCTCCTGTCCCAATTGCGGCGCTGATCTCACCGTTCCCCAGAGCGTGCGCATCGCCGAGTACCATTTCGGGCGCCTGGAAAAGGTCGACCAGGCCCCCATGGAGGGCCCCGGCTTCAAATACCACTTCGAACAGCCCGACACCTACACGATCCTCTGCAACACCTGCAAACGCCTCGTGCGGACGCTTCCCATCGGGAAGTGAGGTTTTCGAGGTCGGGGTCCCTCCACGTCGCCCTGTTTCCTCCGCCGGCATGGCCGGCGTCGGTTGAAGATTGGATCCAGGGGTGTTGAGGTGGAGTGTTGGCACGCCTTGGCTCCGAGGGTTGGGGTGGAGGCATGCGGGGCACGGATCTCCATGAGGTCCTGAGGCTTCGAGTCATGGGGCCGGCGCAGGAGCGGCGCCGACCTTGAGTTGTGTGCGGTCTGCCCGTTGTTCGCGGAGAGGCCACCCACAACTCAACGTCGGCGCCGCTCCTGCGCCAGCGCCAGAACCATGACTCGAAGCCTCAGGCCCCCCCGGAGGCCCGCCACGCCCAGGCCACCCCGCTCCGCAACGAAGCCAAGGCGTGCCAACCCAGCCCACCTGTCTTCCCTGGGGCCAGTCTTCAACCTACGCCGGCCATGCCGGCGTAGGTAACGGGGCGCAATGAGGGGACCCGGCAGCCTAATTCTTCAGGATCCGGGGCGTGATGAAGATCAGGACTTCGTCGTTGCTGTCCTGGTCGATCTTGTTGCGGAAGAGGAAGCCGATGATGGGGAGCTTGTTGAGCCAGGGCACGCCCGTGGACTGCTGGGTGTGGTTGTTCTTGTAGACGCCGCCCATGATGGCCGTGCCGCCGTCCTTGACCAGCACCTGGGTCTCGACCATCTTGCGGGTGATGGTGGGGGTGGTGCCCACCAGCTGGCCGAAGTCGGCATCGGCCTTTTCCACATGGATGTCCATGATGATCGTGCCGTCGTTGGTGATCTGGGGGGTCACTTCCAGTTCCAGGTTGGCGTCGGCGAAGGCCACCGAGATCGCCCCGGTGGAGAGCCCCGACTGCTGGGCGGGATAGGGGATCTTGGCGCCGGAGAGGATCTTGGCCTTCTTGTTGTTCTGGGTGACGACCTTGGGTGAGGACACCACCTTCACCACGCCCTCTTTCTCCAGGGCCTGGAGGATGACGTTCACGCTGAGACGGTTGGTGAGGAAGGAGACCCAGAACTCGCCGGCGGGGGACGCCAGGTCCGTGGTGCCGGGGAGGCCGCCCGAGAAGGCGCCCAGGACCTGGTTGCCGGTGGCGGAGGGCAGATTGTTGATGCTGTTCCAGGAAGGCTGGTTGGTGCCGCCCCAGGCCGGAGTGGCGCCGGCTGCGGTGGTGATGGCCGCGTTGCCCGTGGCGGTGGTGGGCCACTGGACGCCGAAATCCTTTTCCCAGTTCTTGGAGGCCTCCACGACCCGGGCCTCGATCTGCACCTGCTGGATCTGCACGTCCAGCTGGGCGATGAGATCGTCCAGGAGGGGGAGGTTCCGGGGCAGGTCGGTGATGATGAGGGTATTGGTGCGGTCGTCGGTGATGATGTTCCCGCGCTTGGTGAGCATCCGGTCCAGGATGCGCTTGGCCTCCTCGGACTTGGCGAAGGACAGGGGCCGCGTGATGCTCTGGACGTCACCGGCGAGGGCCTTGGCGTCGTCCAGGCGCTTGCGGTCCTCCTCCTCCTTCTGGAGCCGCTCGATCTTGGCGACCCGCATGATGCCGTTGCTGACTTCCTTGCCAAGGCCGACATGCTTGAGGATCACGTCCAGGACCTGGTCCCAGGGCGTGTCGGTGAACTTGAAGGTGTAGATGCCGCCCACATCCTGGTCGACGATCAGGTTGAGGTGGGCGACGTCCGCGATGATGCGGAGGAAGCTGATGAGATCGGTGCCCACCACGTCGATGGTCATCTTGGCGCCGGTGTACCGGTTGTTGCTGTCGCCCAGGGTACGGCCTCCGCGGGCCTCCTGGGCGCGGAAGCCTTCATTGCTGCGGGGCGCGGCGGAACCGGGCCTTTCGTCGGCCAGGACCGCGGGCATGGCCGCCTGGACCGCCAGGACCGGGAGGGCCTGGAAGGGAAGGCCGATGGCGGGCACGGGAAGCAGGCCGGCAGGCTTGGCGGCCGCAATCCTGGGGGCGTCCTGGCTCACCGCGGACGGCACGGGGGGGATGGCCTTCGGGACCTCCTGAACCACGACAACGGGCTGGACGGGGACCGGAGCGAGGGCCACCACCTTCGGGGCTTCCTGGGGCACGACCGTCTGCGGGACAGGAGCGGGTGCGGCAGCGACAGGCTCTTCGGCCACCACATAGGCCGCAACGGGCCTGGGCTGGGCGGGCGCGCCGACGGACATGGCCGCGGGGTCCGCGTAGGGGACCTGGGCGGCCCTCTCAGGCAGGTTCTCGAGCGTGGGAAGGGAGATCGCCGAGGCGACCACCTCGGTCTCCATCCCGGCCTCCGGGGCGACGGGAGCAGGCTCGGCGCCTCCCAGCAGGGCGGTGACCGATCCCTGACCGGAACGCAGGAGGATGCTCACTCCGTTCCCATCGGTGGTGACATCGGCCTGGGTGCCCGGCACCACCTCGAGCACGAGGCGGGTCACGGGCTGGGGGCTCACGGCGAACTGGGCCATGCGCGAACGCAGGATCTGGGGGCTGGTGAGCCCCAGCACATCCTTCTTGGAGACCTTGGCGCCCCGGTTGACGCCGGGCAGATCCACCACGACCCGCGACGGGTTGGCCAGCACCTGCAGGCGTGGGACCCCGGCAAAGCCCGGGATCACCAGCTTCAGGACCTGGGTCTCGCCCAGCTGGAGCGTCGCCGCTTCAAGGGTGGAGATCGACGTGGAGGAGCCGGCATCAGGGAGGGCTCCGTTGAGAGATCCGGATTGGATCCCCGCCAGTACCACGCCCCCTGCGACCAGCAAGGAACTCAGGCGAGCATTCATCGTTTACCCTCCTCGCGTTTGAAAGTCTTGACGACGGTTCGGAAGACTCTGGTGTTGGACGTGGCGGGATCCCACTGGTGGAACGTGATCCCCTTGTCGGAGATGGCCACCAGTTCTCCATCCCGGAAACGGAACCCGACGCCGAGGGAGCGCACGTTGCCACGCGCATCCGTCACCACCGCCAGCATCTTGCCATTGGAAACCACAATGCCTTTGATACCAATGTCATCGACATTGTCACCCTTGTTGGTCTGCTCGGCATCCGTGGGCGCCGAGAAGGGGTCCCTCTGCAGGGTTGGCAGGTAGGGGGTGGCCCGGGCATTGACCAGCTCGTCCGGAGCGCCCGACTGATTGGTCGTGGGTGTTGACACGGAATCCGTGCGGGCCTTGGCCCCTGCGGGGGCGTTCTGGGCGTCCAGGGCACCTGGCGCGCAAAGCTGAAGGCCGAGCGCCAAGGCTGGAAGGATGTATGCGATCCGTGCCATAGGGACTCAGTCTCCTGGTTCTTTTTTGGCGCCCGCCGGCTTGGGTGCCGGGGCGGGAGCGGCCGCTTCTTGGGCGGCGGGTTTATAGACGAAAGCGCTGACGCGGCAGCTGACCGACACCGTGTAGAGGGACTGTCCCCCCTCGCGCCTTATGGTGAGATCGGAGAGATTGATGATTTTTTCGTACCCGGACACCTGGGACGCGAACTGGCCAAGGGTGTGATAGCCGGCCCGGAAGGTGAACTGGACGGGGTACTCCGTGTAGTACTCCCTGCTGATGGCCCCCTGGAGGGAGAAGGAGGTCTGCTCGATACCCGCGTTGTCCGCCAGCTTCTTCACCCGGTAGGGCAGCTCGCCCCGGTCGGCATCGGTGGGCATCACCTTGATCAGTTCATCAATAACCTTCTGCTGGTCCATGACTTCGGCCTTGAGCTTCTCGTAGTTGGCCTTGAGCGCGGTGCCCTTGGCCACGTCCGCCCGCAATCCTTCATTGGCCACCTTCAAGGCCGCGAGATCATCCCGTTTGCCGCCCAGGAAAAAGACGATGAGGATGGCAATCATCAAGCCTGCCAGCCCACCGATGAGCAATTGTTTCTGAAGCTGCGAGTTCATGGCGACCTCAGGCCGAATTCTTCAAGTCACAGGAAATGGTGAATTCGACGGTGCGACCGTTCTTGTTGGCGGCCGGGTAGTTCACGTTCTGGAACCATTTGGTCTGCTCCAGGAGGCGGTTCCGGAACTGGTTGACGGCCTCGAAGCTCGCGCTTTCACCCCGGATGGTGATGCTGGTTCCTCTCTGGGTGACCTCCTTGAACCAGACATCATCCGGCAGGGCGTTGGCCAGTTCCATCAGCAGGTGGACGGGGAGATGCTGGAAGGATTTGAGCCCCATCAGCACCTCTTTCTTCTTCGCGAGCATCTCTTTCTGGGTCCGGAACTTCTTTTCCAGGTCGATGTACTTGGCGAGTTCCTTCTTCTTGGCCTGCAGTTCGGCGCTTTCCCGTGTTGCCTGCTCAATCTTGGCATTGAGCCAAACATAATAGATGCCGCCCGTGGAAGCCAGGGCAAGGCCCAGCAGAACGCCCCAGATCGGAAGGCTGGGACGACCGCTCGCCCCGGAATCGGCATAGACAGGGGCGGCCTCGCCCTTTTCGCCCTTCTTCCCACCCGCCTGGGCGAGCGTATCTCCCAGTAGGTTGATCTTGATCATCGGTCCCCCACGTGGCGCAGGGCCAGCCCGACCGCCACAGCGGCCGAACAGCCAATCCCATTGATCACGGCAGGGTCCAGGCTTCGCTCATCCATCTCGAGGAGTTGGAAGGGGTTCAGGCGGTCCACCGAAACCCTGAGGCGGTCCCCCAGGATTTCAGGGAGCTTGTCAACCTTCGCGCTGCCGCCGGAGAGGAGCACCCGGTCCAGCCGGTCCACCTTGAAGCTCGAGCGGAAGAAATCGATGGTGCGTCCCAGTTCGTCCGCGAACCCGTCGGAAACGGACGCCAGGGAGGGCTCCACCTCCTCGGGCGTGCGGCCTTCGGCGGCGAACCCTTCCTTGAGCTGCTCCGCCCCTTCGCGGGTCACGCCCCAGTCCTCCATGAGCTTGTCGGTGAAGCGATGGCCGCCCCAGGCGATATCGCGCCAGAACAAGGACTTCCGGCCAACCAGCATGGTCAGGTTCGTGAACTGGGCCCCGATGTTGACCAGGGCCACCACTTCATCGCCCTGGCCGGCGGGTGCGTTGATCTCGTAGGCGTTCTGGAGGGCGAACACGTCCACGTCCACCAGGACCGAGCGGGCGCCAGCCATGGCCACGCACCCGATGTAGGCCTCGATCTTGTCCTTGCGGCAGGCGACCAGGACCACATCCATGTTGCCGTCCGCAGGCCGTTCCTCCAGCACCGCGAAATCCAGGGCGTAGGCGTCCAGGCCCTGGCCGGCGGGGAAGAAGCTCTCCGCCTCCCAGCGGACGGACTCCGCCAGCTCCGTGGGACTCATGAGGGGGAAGGTCACTTTCTTGACCATCACCTGCTGGCCCGCCACGGAAATGGCCACATTCCTGGCCTTGATCTTCTGCTCGGTGAGCACCTGGCGGATGGCCGCGGCCACCGCGTTGCTGTCCATGATGTCCCCATCGACGATGGCTTCAAACGGCAGGGGTGCCATGCCCAGCTTCTGGAGCCGGTACCGCTGGCTGCTGCCCTTGCCCAGGACCTTGAGTTCACAGACCTTCACCGAGCTGGATCCGATGTCCAGGCCCACGAGCTGATTTTTATTCCCACCGAAAAGACCCACCTGGAGCCTCGCTTTAGTTGATTAGGCGTCTCAGTTTAGCTAAACCCGCAACATGGTCAACGAAATGTTGATATCAACCATTTTGATCTGGGTCGAACGCGACGATGATTACAGTGATATTGTCCTCCCCGCCATTGGCCATGGCCTTTGCAATTAGCTGATTTGCGGCCTCTTCCATATCAGGAGCACCCTGGACTATATTCCATATCTCATCATCTTGAATCATTCCTGACAGTCCATCGGAGCAGAGCAAGATTCGATCCATTTCCTTGACGTGGATCTCGGTCACGGCTATATCCAGTTCCCCCCCATTGCCCAGGGCCTGGGTGATGACATTGCGGAAGGGATGGCGGCGAGCCTCCTCGGGCGTTAGAATGCCGTTGGCCACCTGCTCCGCGACCCAGGAATGGTCCCGGGTGACTTGCTGGATACCGCTTGGGTTCAATAAATAGGCTCGACTGTCCCCGACGTGGACCAGGGTGATCAGGGCCCCGCTCACCAGGCAGGCCACAACGGTCGAACCCATGGACTCCCGTTCGGGGTTGGTGCGGATATCGTTGAGGATGCTCTGGTCGGCGAGCAGGAGGGCCGCCTTCAGCCGGTTGCCGTCGTAGGGAAGTTCCGTGTCGTACTCCACCGGCCAGGTCCGGTCGCGCTCCACGGTATGGGTGATGAACTGCCCGATCTTCTCCACCACGATGAGACTGGCCACCTCCCCCGCGGCATGCCCACCCAGGCCATCGGCCACGACGAACAGGCCGAGTTCGGGTTCCATGAGGAAGTTATCTTCATTGTGCTTCCGTACACACCCGACTTCGGTCCGCCCTGCTGAAACCACCCGCATGCTCAACCCCTTTTGAAGATCTTCCCCAGTGCGATCCTGGCTTCGGCCACCAGTGCGGAGAACTGCTCTCCCAATCCCTGCAGTTGTTCCTTGGCCTTCGCCTTCCCGGTGCCCGCGCCCTTGCCGGGCGCGGGGTTGAAGATGGGGTGGGTGGGCGCCAGATTATGGACGTTTTCCCAAAGGCGGGTAGCCCGGGCCTGCATGCCGAGATTCTGGAAGGTCTGGGCCAGGAGGATCAAGGAATCGACGTCTTTCGGGTTGAGCTTGATGGCGGTTTCCAGGGCGGCGACCTTGGTCCTGGGGTTGCCCCCGGTCGCTTCCAGGATCCGGGCGTGGAAGGCGTGGAATTCAGCCTTTTCAGGGTCCATCCTCAGGGAATAGAGGATGAGGGCCAAAGCCCGTCCAGTTTCCTTGGCTTCGAAGGCCGCTTTGGCGTCCTTGAACCAGTCATCGGCGGTCTTGGAGCCGGCGGCCTTGTCCCCTGACCCCTCGCTCAGCTGAATGGGCTGGGTCCTGTTCGGCGCGGGCACAGGCACGGCCCCCGAGACCCGGGCTTGACCCTCCTCACGCCGGGGGCCGCCGTCCTTGATCTGGTTGAACGCCTCCGCCAGCGCCCGGAAACGGGCCTCCGCCTCCACCTTCGCGTCCCCGGTGTAACGGTCGGGGTGCCAGATCTTGGCCATGCGATGGTAAGCCGCCTTGATCTCCTCGGGCGATGCTCCTGGCGAAATTTCCAGCACTTCGTAAGGGTTCATCTGGTGTCCATGGCTTGCGGCGTAGTCCGGGAATCCTGGGAATGTTTGGTTCCCTGATATTAACCCAGGACTCTTAGGAAAAAGAAAGGGAACAATCTTATTCGTGCGGAAGACCCCAAGGCGCAGATCGGCCCCCGCGCGGGCGGAGCGACGGCAGCGACAGGAGAATCTATCTCAACTGGGTGTTTGCTGGCACACTCAGGAAGGCTGCGGAGGGTGTGCTTGGTGGCAGGAGCGTGGATGGCGTTGCGGGATGGGCTGGCCTCGGGCGAGCTCACGGCCTCCGGCCTGGCTTCGGCCTCCCTGGACCGCATGCGTGTCCTGGAACCCCGGCTCAATGCCGTCCTCCACCGCGACGCGGCCCGGACGCTGGCCGCGGCCGGCTCGGCCGATCTGCGCCTGGCCCGGGGCGAACGTTCACCCGTCCTCGGCATCCCCATCGTGTTCAAGGACAACCTGAACTGGAAGGGTGCTCCGGTGAGCAACGGCTCCCGGATCATGGCAGGCTACCACGCGCCCTACGACGCCACCGTGGTGCGCAGGCTCCTGGACGCCGGTGCGGTGCCGGTGGCCAAGGCCAACCTGGACGAGTTCGCCATGGGTTCCAGCGGCGAGCACAGCGCCTTCGGTCCCGCGCGCAATCCCTGGGACCTCGGCAAGGTCCCCGGCGGCAGTTCGTCGGGTTCGGTCGTGGCCGTGGCCGCGGGCTATGTGCCCTTTGCCCTGGGCACCGACACGGGCGGCTCGGTGCGGCTCCCCGGAAGCTTCTGCAACGTGACGGCCCTGCGCCCCACCTATGGGGTCCTCAGCCGCTACGGGGTGACGGCCATGGCCTCGTCCCTGGACCAGGTGGGCCCCGTGGCCTCCACGGCCCAGGGCCTGGCGGCCGGTTTTTCGGTCATGGCCGGCCGGGATCCACGGGATGCCACCAGTATCGACCTGCCCGGCAGGGAACGTCTGGCCGGGCTGTCGCCCCACCCCCTCAGGGGCCTGCGCATCGGCCTGCCCCGGGAATACTTCGGAGACGGGATCCACCCCGGGGTCCGCGCGGCCCTGGAGGAGGCCCTGCAGGTCCTGGAAAGCCAGGGGGCCGAACGGGTCGAGGTCAGCCTGCCCCACACGCGCTATGCCATCGACACCTATTACCTGATCAGCACCGCCGAGGTCTCCAGCAACCTCGCCCGGTTCGATGGCGTGCGCTACGGGCGCAGGGTCGACCACCTCCCCGGCATGGTCGCCCGGACCCGGGACGAAGGTTTCGGCCCCGAAGCCAAACGCCGCATCCTCCTGGGGGCCTTCTGCCTCTCCAAGGGCTACTACGAGGCCTTCTACCTCAAGGCCCAGAAGGCCCGGACCCTCATCACCCGGGACTTCACCGAGGCCTTCGGCGCCGTGGACCTCCTGCTCACGCCGGTCTGCCCCACCACGGCCTTCCCCCTGGGCGACAAGACCCCCGATCCGCTGGCCATGTATCTTTCCGATGTCTTCACCGTCACGCCGGCCCTGGCGGCCTTGCCAGCCCTTTCCGTGCCCGCCGGCTTCGCCGGAGGGATGCCGGTGGGCATGCAGCTCATAGGCCCCCCCCTCTCGGATGTCTTCCTGCTGGAAGTGGCCCATGCCTTCCAGCAGCTCACCCCGCATCACACCCTGCCCCCCCCTCTCGCAAACTAGGAGCCCGCCATGGCTTTTGACGTCATCATGCCCCAGATGGGGGAATCCATCACGGAGGCGACGATCCTGAAATGGCATCGCCAGGCGGGCGAGGCCATCGGCAAGGACGAAACCCTCTACGAGATCTCCACCGACAAGGTGGATGCCGAGATCCCCGCCCCCATCGCGGGCACCCTCCTGGAGATCCTCGTGGAGGTGAACGCCACCGTGCCCGTGGGCACGGTCGTCGCCCGCATCGGCGCCGCCGGGGAAAGGGCCGCGACACCCGCAGCTGCCCCGGCACCCGCGGCCTCCGCACCCGCTTCCTCCGCAGCCCCGGCCGCCGCTCCCGTGGCCCCGGAGGCCGCCCCGGCCGAGGCTTCCCTGGAGGGACGGCTGAAGACCAAGTCCAGCCCCCTGGTCCGCACCATGGCCCAGGCCCACGGGGTCGATCTCCGGACGGTGGAAGGTTCGGGCCTCATGGGCCGCGTCACCAAGCAGGACATGGAGGCCTACCTGGCCGGGCGCACCGCCCCGAAGGCCCCGGCCCAGCCTCATGCTCCGGCGGCCCAGGCCCCGGCGGCACCGGTGCCGACCGCCTCCGCCCAGCCGGTCTTCGCCAAGGGCGACCGGGTCAGGGTCGAGCCCATGACCCGCATGCGCAGGATCATCAGCGACAACATGGTGCTTTCCAAGCACACCAGCGCCCATGTGTACACCGTGTTCGAAATGGACATGTCCAACGTCGCCCGGCTCCGCACCCGGCATCGGGCCGCCTTCGAAGCGACCCACGGCACCAAGCTCAGCTACATGCCCTTTGCCATGATGGCCGTGGCCAAGGCGCTCCTGGCCCATCCGGTGGTCAACGCCAGCGTGGACGGGGACAGCATCGTCTACCGGCAGGACGTGCACCTGGGCATCGCGGTGGCCCTGGACTGGGGCCTCATCGTCCCCGTGGTGCGGAACGCCGACCAGCTCAACCTGGGCGGCCTGGCCCGGGCCCTCAACGACCTGGCCGGCCGGGCCCGGAGCAAGCAGCTCAGGCCCGACGAGATCTCGGGCGGCACCTTCACCATCACCAATCCGGGGGTCTTCGGCGACACCTTCGGCCTGCCCGTCATCAACCAGCCCCAGGTCGCCATCATGGGCATGGGCGCCGTGAAGAAGCGCCCCGTGGTGGTCACCGACGCCTTCGGCCAGGACGTGCTGGCCATCCGCGAGGTGATGTTCAGCGCCCTGAGCTTCGATCACCGCATCATCGACGGCTCCACGGCGGACCTCTTCATGGCCGCGGTGAAGCAGGAACTGGAGACCTCCACCTTCGGCCTGGAGTAGCCCCCCGCCCACCGAATGAAAAGCGCCCACCGCGAGGTGGGCGCTTGACGTTGGGGACCGGCTGCGGGACTACTTCTTGGCGGCGGGAATCCACTTCTTGCCTTCGTCCGTGAGGTTGGCCTTGCTGGCGGGCATGGCGGTGTGGCAGGTCTTGCAGGTGACGGCGGGGTTCTTGGCCTTGGCATCCTTCTGGATGTTCACCGTGGCGAACGCAGGGGCGGCGGCGAGAACGAGGGCGGCGACGATAAGCGTGGAACGCTTCATGGGATCCTCCAAAAGATCACCTGAGTATAACGATGGAAAACCGGCCCGGCAAGAGAAGAAGACCCATCCATCTTCTTTAGGGTCTGGCCCCTTCACCAGCCCAGGAGGTAGGCGAACATCAGCGGCGCGACGATGGTCGCATCGCTTTCCACGATGAACTTGGGGGTCGCCGCGCCCAGCTTGCCCCAGGTGATCTTCTCGTTGGGCACCGCCCCCGAGTAGGAGCCGTAGCTGGTGGTGGAATCGCTGATCTGGCAGAAATAGCCCCAGAGCGGCGCTTCCAGTTCCAGATCCTGGTGCAGCATGGGCACCACGCAGATGGGGAAGTCCCCGGCGATGCCGCCGCCGATCTGGAACATGCCCAGGGAGGCGTCCCGGGTGATCTCCTGGTAGAACCCGGCCAGCCACGTCATGTATTCGATGCCGGTGCGCACGGTGTGGACGTTCTTCACGTCCCCGCGGATCACGGCGGCGGCGTACATGTTGCCCAGGGTGCTGTCCTCCCAGCCCGGCACGACGATGGGCAGGTTCTTCTCGCAGGCGGCGATCATCCAGCTGTCGCGGGTGTCGATCTGGATGTGCTCGCGCAGCGCCCCGCTGCGCAGGAGCCGGTAGAGGAACTCATGGGGGAAGTAGTGTTCGCCCCGCTGGTCGGCGCCGGTCCATTCCTGCAGGATGGCCTTCTCGATGCGGCGCATCGCCTCCATCTCCGGGATGCAGGTGTCCGTGACCCGGTTCATGTGGCGGTCCAGGAGGGCCTGCTCGTCGGCGGGCGTGAGGTCCCGGTAGTGGGGCACCCGCTCATAGTAGTCGTGGGCCACCAGGTTGAAGACGTCCTCCTCGAGGTTGGCGCCCGTGCAGGTGATCAGGTGCACCTTGTCCTGCCGGATCAACTCGGCCAGGCTCAGCCCCAGTTCCGCGGTGCTCATGGCGCCGGCGAGACTCACCATCATCTTCCCGCCCCCCTCGAGGTGCAGGCGGTAGCCCTCGGCCGCATCCACCATGGCCGCGGCGTTGAAATGCCGGAAGTGGTGTTTCAGGAAGGACCCCACAGGGCCGGGGGTAAAGGGCAGGCTGGCGGACATGGCGAAACTCCATTCAGAGGCAGACAGACCCCAAGGATCCACATGGGGCCTTTCCTCCAGGATACGCTTCCCGGCCGCTAGTTGCCACTGCGCTTCCCGGCCCGGAACAGGGCCAGCACGGCCACCTCCCGGGCCCCGGCCCCCCCCAGCACCCGGGCACAGCGCAGGAGGGTGGTGCCCGTGGTCCACACGTCATCGACGAGCAGCACGGCCCGGTCCGCCACCTCCGCGCCGGGACACAGGCTGACGTGGGCCCCCATGCGCCGCCGCTGGCCCTCCGGGAGTCCAGCCTGGGCGCGGGTATAGAAGGGTTTCCTCAGGACCCTGTGGAACGAGGCCCCCAGGCGCCGGGCGACCATCGCCCCGCTCGCCTCGGCCAGGTCGAAGCCCCGCCACCACCGCCGGAGCCACGCGGTGGGAGCGGCGCAGACCAGGTCGAAGTCCCGGGTCCAGTGGGGAAGCGGAGCGCGCCGGGCCCGCCCCAGGAGCGCCTCCAGCCACCCCAGTTCCCCCCGCTTGATGCCCGGCACCAGGAGGGACCCCAGGCCCCCATGGTAGTCCCAGAGGGCGTCCCCCCAGGACCAGGCCACCGGGTCCGCGCAGGCCTCCCCCGAGGGATGGGGGAGGGCGCACAGGTCGCAACGCTCCTCCGGCAGAGGGATCAGCAGCTCCCAGCAGCGCGAGCAGAGCCCCGCCTGGGCCGGACCGGCGAGGGGTCCCAGGCAACGGCGGCAGCGCACCAGTTCATGAAGGCAGGACACGGGAAGCCTCTCTCAGGACGCTGTGGTTGCGGCCGTACAGGAAATACACCAGGAAACCCAGGGCCAGCCAGCCCACGAGGCGCCACCAGTTGGCCACCGGCAGGGAGAACATGAGCAGGAGGCAGGAGAAGATGCCCAGGGCGGGGACCAGGGGCACCCAGGGACAGCGGAAGGGGCGCTCCGCCCCGGGATAGGTGCGGCGCATGACCAGCACCGCGACGCAGACGATGACGAAGGCGAGCAGGGTCCCGATGTTGGTGAGGTGGAGGAGGAAGTCGATGGGGAGCACCCCGGCCAGGAGCGCGACGCACAGCCCCGTCAGCAGGGTGGAGCGCCAGGGCGTGCGGTACGTCGGATGGACGACGCCGAACACCTGCCGGGGCAGGAGCCCGTCCCGGGCCATCGCCAGGAACACCCGGGGTCCGCTGAGCATCATCACCAGCAGCACGGAGGTGATGCCCGCGACCCCGGCCGCGGCGATCATTCCCTCGGCCCAGCCCAGTCCCTTGACGCGGAAGGCCAGGGACACGGGCGCATGCACGTCGAGCTGGTCGAACTTCACCATGCCGGTGAGCACGGCCACCACGCCGATGTAGAGGAGACTGCACACCGCCAGGGAGACGACAATGCCCAGGGGCACGTCCCGCTGGGGATTCCGGGCCTCCTCCGTGTGCGTCGCGATGGCGTCGAAGCCGATGTAGGCAAAAAAGATGATGGCCGCCCCGGCCAGCATGCCCACGGGCTTGCCGCCGGGATCCACCTGCCCCGCCACCGGATGCCCGAAGAAGGTCAGGCCCGACCAGCCGAAGGGCGCGAAGGGGTGCCAGTTGGTGGCTGAGACGAAGAAGGCCCCCACGCCGATGACGAAGAGCACCGCGGCCACCTTGATGCAGACCATGGCCGTGTTGAGGCTGGAGCTCTCCCGGATGCCCCGCACCAGGACCAGGGTGAGGACGGCGGTGACGAGCACCGCCGGCAGGTTCACCAGGGCCCCCGTGCCCACCAGGCCCCCCGCCACCTCGTCGTAGCGCCAGGGACCCTGGGCGAGGCTCGGCGGCAGGGCGAAGCCCAGCCTGGCCAGGCCGCTCTGGGCGTAGGCGGACCACCCCGTGGCCACCGCCGCGCTGGAGACGCCGTACTCCAGGATGAGGTCCCACCCGATGATCCAGGCGAACAGTTCGCCCAGGGTGGCATAGGCATAGGTGTAGGCCGAGCCCGCCACGGGCACCATGGCGGCGAATTCCGCGTAGCACAGGGCGGCGAAGACGCAGGTCAGGGCGGCCACGGCGTAGGAGAGCATCAGGGCCGGGCCCGCCACGTTCCGGGCGGCCGCCCCCGTCGCCACGAAGATGCCGGCGCCGATGACGGCCCCGATGCCCAGGGCCGTGAGCTGGAAGGGGCCCAGGACCTTGCGGAGGCGGTTCTCGCTGCGCGCCTCCTCCAGGAGCAGGGCCAGGGGTTTGCAGGAGAACAGCTGGGAACGGAGCTTGCCGGTCTTTGAACATGGGTCCATGGACCACCTCAGGGAAGGGATGCACGTGTAGAGAGGGCGAAGCCCGCTCCGGCGCGCGCCGAACTTCCATTTCCTGGGGCTCCTGGCCGGGTGCGGGCGGCTCATGGCCTGGGGGGGGATCGGAAGGCGGCGCCGGACGGAAAGTCACCCTCCGCCGGTGGGGCGGTGGTTCAATCCGAGCAGATCGCGTCGCCTGACCTTTTTGATGCCAGGGCCCCAGGGGATGTTTGCCGATTTTTTGCGTCTTTTTTCATAGACAAGACGCGACAACACTTACACCTGGGAACGATCCCCTTCGCCAGCCAAGTAGTGTTTCATCACACTATGGTTGCGCCCGTAGAAGAAGTAGATGCCCATGCCGAAGGCGAGCCAGCCGAACATCCGCCACCAGTTGGCCACGGGCAGGGAGAACATCAGCAGGAGGCAGCAGCCGATGCCCAGGATGGGCACCACCGGCACCCAGGGGCACCGGAAGGGGCGCTCGGTCTCCGGATACTTCCTCCGCATGATCAGCACCGCCGCGCAGACGATCACGAAGGCGAAGAGGGTGCCGATGTTGGTGAGCTGCAGGAGCACGCCGATGGGCAGGAGCCCGGCCATCGTTGACACGAAGACGCCGATGAGGATGGTGGATTTCCAAGGGGTCCGGTACTTCGGATGCACGACCCCGAACACGCCCTTGGGCAGGAGGCCGTCCCGGGCCATGGCCAGGAACACGCGGGGGCCGCTGAGCATCATCACCAGGAGGACCGAGGTGATGCCCGCCACCCCGGCGGTGGCGATGATCCCTTCGGCCCACCCCAGGCCCCGCTGCTTGAAGGCCATGGACACCGGCGCGTTCACGTCCAGCTGGTCGAAGCGGACCATGCCGGTGAGCACGGCCACCACCGCGATGTAGAGGAACGTGCACACCACCAGCGAGGCCATGATGCCGATGGGCACGTCCCGCTGGGGGTTCTTCGCCTCCTCGGTGTGCGTGGAGACGGAATCGAAGCCGATGTAGGCGAAAAAGATGATGGCCGCCCCCGCGAGCATGCCCAGGGGCTTGCCGCTGGGGTCGGCCTGCCCGGCCACCGCGTGGCCGAAGAAGCTCAGGCCGGACCAGCCGAAGGGGGCGAAGGGGTGCCAGTTGGTCTTGAGCACGAAAAACGAGCCCACGCCGATGACGAAGAGCACCGCGGCGATCTTGATGGCCACCATGGTGGCGTTGAAGGAGGCGCTCTCCTGGATCCCCTTGACCAGCACGACCGTGATGACCAGGATGATGAGCACCGCCGGCAGGTTGAGGATGGAGCCCGTGCGGACCATGAGCCCGGTGGTCACGTCGTACTTCCAGGGGGACTCGGTCAGGAGGTGCGGGATGTGGATCCCCAGCTTGGAGATGGAATCCTGGAAGTAGCCCGACCACCCGGTGGCCACGGTGGCCGAGGACACGCAGTATTCGAGGATGAGGTCCCAGCCGATGATCCAGGCGAAGAGCTCGCCCATCGTGGCGTAGGCGTAGGTGTAGGCCGAGCCCGCCACCGGCACCATGGCCGCGAACTCCGCGTAGCAGAGCGCGGCGAAGATGCAGGTGATGCCCGCGATGACGTACGAGAGCATGAGGGCCGGCCCTGCGACGTTGTGCGCGGCCTCGCCGGTGACCACGAAGATCCCGGCGCCGATGATCGCCCCGATCCCCAGCGCGGAAAGGTGCACGGGGCCCAGGACCCTGCGCAGGCGGTTCTCGCCCTGCATCTCCTCGATCAGGAGGGAGAGCGGCTTGCGGGCGAAATATTGGGATTTGAGGCGTTCCGCCATGGTTCGGGTCTCCATTCCATCCCCTGGGGGGAACATCGTGATCCATGGTAGCGCACGGTCCCGGGATGTCCGCGGGGAACTCAAACGCCCAGGTACGCCCTGCGCACGAGGTCATTGGCCAGGAGGTTCGGGCCGGTGTCGGTGAGGACGATCTGGCCGGTCTGCAGGACGTAGCCGCGGTGGGCCACGGACAGCGCCATGGAGGCGTTCTGCTCCACGAGGAGGATGGTCGTGCCCCGGGCGTTGAGCTCCTGGATGATGGCGAAGATCTGGTCCACCAGCACGGGGGCCAGGCCCATGGAGGGCTCGTCCATGAGGAGGATCTTGGGATTGGACATGAGCCCGCGCCCGATGGCCAGCATCTGCTGCTCCCCGCCGGACAGGGTCCCGCCCTTCTGCTGGATCCGTTCCTTCAGGCGTGGGAAGAGGCTGAAGGCGGTCTCGAGGTTCTCCTGGATCCGGGCCTTGTCGTCGAGGACATAGGCCCCCATCTCCAGGTTCTCCAGGACCGTGAGGGCGGGGAAGATGCACCGTCCCTCGGGCACCAGGCACAGGCCGTGCCGGTGCACGAGGTGGGGGGCGAGGTCCTGGATGGCCCGGCCTTCCAGGTGCACCGAGCCCGAGCGGGGATGGAGGAGCCCCGAGATGGCCCGCAGCGTGGTGGTCTTGCCGGCGCCGTTGGCACCGATGAGGGCGACGATCTCGCCCTGCTCCACGGTGAGGGAGATGCCCAGCAGGGCATGGATGTTGCCGTAGTAGGCATGGACGTCGCGGAGGGCCAGTACGCTCACGGCCGCCTCACGCCGGCCGGCCGGCGGTGCTCTGGCCGGCGGCGCCCTTGCCCAGATAGGCCTCGATGACCAGGGGGTTCGAGGCGATGTCCGCGGGGGAGCCCTGGGCGATGCGCTCCCCGTGGTCCATCACGTAGATGTGCTCGGAAATGTTCATGACCACCTTCATGTCGTGCTCGATGAGCAGGATCGAAATGCCCAGGTCGTCCCGGATGCGCCGGAAGAGGCGCAGGGCGTCCTCGGACTCCGACGGGTTCATGCCCGCGGCCGGTTCGTCCAGCAGCAGGAGCCTGGGCTGGGAGGCCAGGGCCCGGGCGATCTCCACCCGCCGCTGGGCGCCGTAGGGAAGGCTGGAGGCCAGCTCGTTGCCCACCTTGCGCAGGCCCACGTAGGCCATGAGCTCCTTGGCGTGCCGCTCGGTCTCGGCCTCCTCCCGCAGGAAGGCCGGTGTGCGGAAGATGGCCTGGAGGGGATTCTGCTTCATGCGGGTGTAGGCGCCCACCATGATGTTCTCCACCACCGTCATGTTCCCGAACAGCCGGATGTTCTGGAAGGTCCGGGCCATGCGCAGTGCCGTGATCTGGTAGGGGCGCAGCTTCTCGATGGGCCTGCCTTCGAAGACGATGGAACCCTCGTCGCAGGGATGCAGGCCCGAGATGGCGTTGAAGAAGGTCGTCTTGCCCGCGCCGTTGGGACCGATGATGCTGACGATGCGACCCCGCTCCACGTCCACGTCCATGCGGTTGACCGCGACCAGGCCCCCGAAGCGCTTGACCACGGCCCTGGCGGTGAGGATGCCGCCGGCCTCAGCCACGGTCCACCCCCTGCGCCGCCGCTTCGGCGGTGCTGCCATCGCCATCGCCAGCCCCGGCCCCGGCCTCGTCCACATCGCGCTGGCGGCGTGAGGCGGGCAGCAGCCCCTTGGGCCGGTAGATCATCATGACCACCAGGATGAGCCCGAAGATCAGCCGCTGGTACTTGGTCGGGTCCAGCTGGTTGGACAGGTGCTTCCAGTGGAAGCCCAGGAGCGGGATCACGGCCTCGCTCTGCCTGAGCTGCGAGAGGTAGAGGGAGAAGCTCTGCAGCACCTGGACGTTCAGCAGGGTCACCACCGTGGCGCCCACCACCACGCCCGTGATGCTGCCGATGCCGCCCAGGATGACCATGGTGAGCACCCCCACCGACTGCAGGAAGGTGAAGGACTCGGGGCTCACGAAGGTGCGGCTGGCCGCGAAGAGCACGCCCATGGCGCCCGCGAAGGACGCTCCAACCGCGAAGGCTCCCAGTTTGAGCTTGTTGGCGTTGATGCCCATGGCCCCGGCGGAGAGCTCGTCCTCGCGGATGGCGGTCCAGGCCCGGCCCACCTTGGAATCGTCCAGGCGGTACGTGATCACGATGACCGTCACCACCACCAGGAGGGCGATGAGGTAGAACAGGATGTTGTAGGCCTGGTTCACCGTGAGGTGATGCCCCACCACCGGCTGGAGCGCGGGATCGAGCGCCCTGAGCACCCCCCGGGGCATGGTCGGCCTCTGGATGGGGGTGATGCCCTGGGGGCCGTTGGTGAAGTTCAGGGGCTTGTCCAGGTTGTTGGCCAATTGGCGCACGATCTCCCCGAAGGCCAGGGTGATGACCGCCAGGTAGTCGCCCCGCACCCGCAGCACGGGCAGGCCCAGGAGCAGGCCCAGGAGCGCCGCCACGATCACCCCCAGGAAGATGAACAGGTAGAAGTAGTCCGGCGCAAGGAAGTACGGCGTGCCGATGACCCGGCTGGTGACGGTGGCGTGGAGGAGGTAGGGCTGCTGGGAGCCGAAGAAGGCCCACAGGTAGGCGCCCACCGCGTAGAAGGCCATGTAGCCGAAATTGAGCAGCCCCGAGAAGCCCACGACGATATTCAGCCCCAGGGCCAGGGCGGAGAACACGGCGATCTGGAAGATGACCTCCAGGTAGAAGACGTTCCGCGCCCCGAGGATGGGCACCAGGACCACCGCGAAGAGCACCGCGAGGGCCAGCCGCACCGCCCGGTTCAGCCGCAGCCAGTAGATGGAGCTGCCCGCGAAGATGAACACCAGGAAGCCCGGGATGGACCGGGGGCTGCCGTACACCAGGGCGAAGCCCAGGGCGAGCAGGCCGCAGCAGACGAAATACGGAGTCCTGCCCCGGTCCAGGAAGGCCCGGAACGTCTGCGGGAAGGCTCGTACCAGCTCGAACATGGGCCTAGGCTTTCTGGGAGACCTGCTCGCCGAGCAGACCGTTGGGGCGGAACACGATGACGAGGATGAGGATGACGAAGGCCAGCATGTCCTTGTACTCGGCGCCGAACGCGCCCATGGTGTAGGTGCCCAGGTAGGCCCCCGCGAAGCTCTCGATCATCCCCAGGAACATGCCGCCCAGGAGGGCGCCCGTGAGGTTGCCGATGCCGCCCAGCACGGCCGCGGCGAAGGCCTTGATGCCGGGCATGAACCCGATGAAGGGGTCGATCCGGGTGAACTTGAGGGCGTACAGCACGCCCGCGGCCCCGCCCAGGGAGCCGCCCACCAGGAAGGTCAGGGAGATCATGAGGTTGACGTCGATGCCCATGAGGGCCGCCGTGTCCTTGTCCTGGGCCACGGCCCGGATGGCCTTGCCCACCTTGGTGGCGCCCACCAGGTAGTTCAGGACCACGAGCATGACCATCGCGGCCAGGATGACCACCACGGACTTGACCTGGATGTCGATGACCCGGGCCCCCACCCGGAAGAGCGTGAGCCGGGCGTCGAAGGCCCCGAAGGTCGGCATCACCCGGAAGAACTGGCCCGTGGTGAGGCTTTCGGTCAGCCGGATGAGGTCCTGCAGGGCGAAGGAGATCCCGATGGCCGAGATGAGCGCCACGAGGGTGGGGGACTTGCGCAGGGGGCGGTAGGCCACCCGTTCCACCAGCACCGCCATGCCTCCCGAAGCGGCCATGCCGATGAGCAGGGCCAGGCCCAGGTAGAGGAAGCCGCCCAGGGCCCCCGCCCGGGCCAGGACCCCGATGCCGTTGAGGGCGATGAGGGCCTCCACCCCGCAGAAGGCCCCGATGGCGAAGATCTCCGAGTGGGCGAAGTTGATGAACTGGAGCACCCCGTAGACCATCGTGTAGCCCAGGGCGATGGCCGCGTACACGAAGCCGATGGTCACCCCGTCGATGAGCACCTGGGGCAGGCTGCCTAGCGTATAGCCCAGGATGCCGACCCCCTGGGTCGCCCGCAGGATCTGGTCGGCCCCGGAACCCCGGAACAGAAGGGCCAGGACGAGCATGATGGCCGAGCAGAGGGCCCCCGCCCCGGCGATGAAGACCGCCATCTGGCCCAGGGGCAGCATGACCTGGCGGACCCGGTTCGAAAGCATGCGGCGCCTGCCCTCCTACTGGGGGGGCGCGATGGAGAGGGTCTGGTCGATCCGGTTCAAGGGCCACCTGGCCGGCTCGGCGGAGGTGACCTGGATGACGAAGTAGGTGCCCGTCACCAGATCGCCCTTGGCGTTGAAGGTCAGGGGGCCGGTGATGCCCGGGAAGGCCTTCAGGGCCCGCACGGCCGCGGACACTTCGGCGCGCCCGGGCAGCTTGCCGCCGTTGGCGGCGACGGCGTTCTCGATGCCCTTCAGGAGGAGGGCGGCGCAGTCGTAGGACTGGGCGGCGTTGGGCTGGGGCTCGTTGCCGAACTTGGCCTTGAAGTCGGCGATGAACTTCGCGGTGCCGGGGTAGGCCCCGGCGGGCCCGGACACGGTGGAGAAGTAGGTGCCGGCGCCCTGGAGCAGGGCCTCGCCGCCGATCTTGGCCGCGTCGGAAGAGCTGAAGCCGTCGTCCGACAGGCACATGCCCAGGTAGCCCTTCTGCCGGGCCTGCTTGAAGAGCACCGCGCCCTGGTCGAACATGCCGCCGAAGTAGAGGCAGTCGGGCCGAGCCGCGATGATCGGGGAGAGGATCGCGTCGAAGTTGGCCCGCTCCTCGGTGCCGTTGAAGCCGACGACCTTCAGGCCCAGGGTCTCGGCCTCCTTGCGGAAGTACTCGGCGATGCCCTGGCCGTAGGCGGTCTTGTCATGCAGGACGTAGACGACCTTGATGCCCTTGCTCTTGGCGAACCGGGCGCCCACGGACCCCTGGACGTCGTCCCGGCCGCAGACGCGGTTGATCTCGGGATAGCCGCGGTCGGTGACCTTGGGGTTGGTGTTGGCAGGCGAGACGTTGCAGAGGTTGGCGGCGTGGTACTCCTCCGAGGAGGGGAGCTGGACGCCGGAGTTGTAGTGGCCCACGACCCCCAGGATCGCCGGATCGGAGGCGATGGCCTTGGCGTTGGCCACCCCGGTGTCGGGGTTGGCCTGGTCGTCGAAGGGGGCCAGCTCCACCTTGTAGCCCAGCCTGGTGAGGGGGCCGGAGAGCTGCTCCAGGGCCAGCTGGGCCCCGCCCTTGATGTCGCTGCCGATGACGGAGGTGGCGCCGGACAGGGGGCTCTGGGTGGCGATCTTGATGGTCTTGCCCTCCTTGTCGCAGCCGGTCCCCAGCGCCAGGCAGAGCACCGCGAGCGGGGCGAGGTAGGAAAGGGATCTGGGCATGGATGGTCCTCCAGGAGCGAGCGGTGAACCCTTGCCGGCAACCCGGGCGCCCTGGACAGCAGGCTGGGGCGGGGTCGTCATCAAATTTGATTTTGATAATTTCCAGGCAAGGAATTCCAACTACAGGTTTACTGCGACCGCCCATCCAGGGGAAGGATTTTTTAAAAGGTACATGAAAGGGCCGGGCTTGCCACGGCACTCGGGGGAACGACTTAGGGCTGCTTCTTCCGATCTGACCCGGTTCATCGCACCCCGATGCATGGGGCCCGGCTTGCCTTGAGCATAGCCTGGGCCGGCCCCCGGCGCCAGCGGGACGCGGGCCCTTGAAGGTGTCAACTGTTCGGGAATCCGATAAAGGCTTAAAATTAAAGCCACTTCCCCCTTGACGAAAAAAAGGTGGAGGCCGACCCTTGACGCCCCAAGATCTTGGGGTGATCCTTTCTACCCAGCACAACCCATTGATGTGAGCCCCGATCCGATGCGGGCCCGGGTATGTGCCTTGGTGTCCGCCGGAAGGCCCCCAACACATTATTGAGGAACTCATGCAAATTTCCCGCTCGTTCACGAAAGCCGGCCAGGATCCGCTCACCGGGATCCCCTTCGTACCCCGGGTCAGCCGCATCACCAAGCTCGACGGGACGGTCGTCTTTGAGGCCAAGGACGTCCTGGTGCCCGAGAGCTGGTCCCAGGTGGCCGTGGACATCCTGGCCCAGAAGTACTTCCGCCGGAAGGGCATCGATGAGTCCAACGGAGGGGAGAAGGACGCCCGCCAGGTCTTCCACCGGCTGGCAGGGTGCTGGCGGCACTGGGGCGAGCAGCACGGCTATTTCGACAGCCCCGCGGACGCCCTGGCCTTCTACGACGAGCTGGTGTACATGCTCGCCAACCAGATGTGCGCGCCCAACAGCCCCCAGTGGTTCAACACCGGCCTGCACTACGCCTACGGCATCGCCGGCCCCGCCCAGGGCCACAGCTACGTGGACCCGGCCACCGGCACCATGCGGCAGTCCACCTCCGCCTACGAGCGCCCCCAGCCCCATGCCTGCTTCATCCAGAGCGTCGAGGACGACCTGGTGAACCCCGGGGGCATCATGGACCTCTGGACCCGGGAGGCCCGGATCTTCAAGTACGGCAGCGGCACCGGCACCAACTTCTCCAAGGTGCGGGGCGCCACGGAGAACCTGTCCGGTGGCGGCTGCTCCTCGGGGCTCATGTCCTTCCTGGCGGTGGGCGACCGGGCCGCGGGCGCCATCAAGTCGGGCGGCACCACCCGCCGGGCCGCCAAGATGGTCTGCCTGGACCTGGACCACCCCGACGTGGAGGCCTTCATCGACTGGAAGGTCACCGAGGAGCGCAAGGTGGCCATGCTGGCCGCCGGCAGCCTGGTGCTGGCCAGGCACTGGAACGCCCTGTGCGAGGCCGTGGAGGGCTCCACCACCCGGGACGCCAATCCCAAGACCAACGACAAGCTCCGCAAGGCCCTGGCCAAGGCCAAGGGCGAGGGCGTGGCCTCGGCCTTCCTGGCGCAGTCCATGAGCCGCCTGACCTCGGGGGACTTCAGCCGCGACCTCAAGGTCTACGATACCTCCTGGGACGGCGAGGGCTACGCCACCGTGGGCGGCATGAACTCCAACAACTCCATCCGCGTCCCCGACCAGTTCATGCGCGCCATGGAGAAGGACGGCGACTGGTACCTGGAGCGGCGCACCGACGGCAAGGTCCACAAGACCCTCAAGGCCCGCGACCTCTGGAAGAAGATCAACTACGCCGCCTGGGCCTGCGCGGACCCCGGGATCCAGTTCGACACCACCATCAACGACTGGCACACCTGCCCCGCCGACGGCCCCATCAACGCCAGCAACCCCTGCGTCACGGGCGACACCCTCGTGGCCACCGCCTCTGGCCCCCGCCGCATCGACTCCCTGCTGGAGGACGGCTTCCAGGCCGTGGGCGCCGACGGCAACCTGCATGCCGTGGCCAAGGCCTTCCCCACGGGCACCAAGCCCGTCTACCGCCTCCGGACCCGGGCCGGTTTCGAGCTAAAGCTCACCGGCGACCACCGGGTCTTCACCACCAACCGGGGCGATGTGCAGGCCTGCGAGCTCCGTGCCTCCGACCGGGTGGCCCTGGGCCGCGTGCCCTTCGGCCCCCGGAGCCTGGATGAGGGCCTGGCCGAATTCCTGGGCCTGATGGTGGGCGACGGCTGCCTCATGGGCGACCAGGGCGTGGCCCTGATCACCCTCGCCCCGGAAGAGGAGGCGGTGGCCCAGCGGGTCCATGCCGGCCTCCAGGCCTACAAGGCCCTGCACGCCACCGACGGCCGTGGCGCCCGCACCACCACCATCACCCAGCCCCAGGGCACCGTGCGTTTCGGCACCAGTTCCGCCTGCGTCACGGACGAGCTGAAGGCCCTGGCGGTCCTGGACCGGGGCAGCGAGCACAAGGCCTTCACCGAGGCCATCCACCAGCTGGACCAGGCCTCCATGGCCGCCGTGCTCCGGGGCCTGTTCACCGCCGACGGCACCGTCGCCGACTACGGCGCCAAGAGCCAGTACGTGGCCCTGGACAGCGCCTCCCTGCCCCTCCTCCAGCAGGTGCAGCAGTCCCTCCTGTCCTTCGGCATCAAGGGCAAGATCTACCGTGACCGCCGGGTCCTGGGCACCGAGACGGCCCTGCTTCCCGACGGCAAGGGCGGCTACAAGGAGTATCCCGTCCGCCAGATGCACAGCCTGCGCATCAGCCGCCAGGGGCGCATCCGCTTCCAGGAGGCCATCGGGTTCGTGCCGGGCAGCCCCAAGGTGGCCGCCCTGGCGAACCTGAACGCCCGGGTCGGCGCCTACGCCGAGGCCATGGACGATACCGTGGAGAGCCTCGAGTTCCTGGGCCTGGAGCCCGTCTTCGACCTCACCGAGCCCGAGACCCACCACTTCGTGGCCAACGGCCTGGTGGTCCACAACTGCTCCGAGTACATGTTCCTGGACGACACCGCCTGCAACCTGGCCTCCCTGAACCTCTGCGCCTTCCTCACCCCCGACGGCGGCTTCGACCTGGCCGGCTACCGCCACGGCATCCGGCTGTGGACGGTCGTGCTGGAGATCTCGGTCCTCATGGCCCAGTTTCCCTCCGAGCGCATCGCCCAGCTCTCCCATGACTTCCGCACCCTGGGCCTGGGCTACGCCAACCTGGGCGCCATGCTCATGCGCCTGGGCATCCCCTACGACAGCGAGGCCGGCACCCAGTGGTGCGCCGCCCTCACCGCCATCCTCACCGGCGACGCCTACGCCGCCAGCGCCGAGATGGCCGGCGAGCTGGGCCCCTTCGCCTGCTACGAGCGCAACCGCGAGGCCATGCTGCGGGTGGTGCGCAACCACCGGCGCGCCGCCTACGACGCCCCGGCCCGGGAATACGAGCAGCTGTCCATCGTGCCCCAGGGGCTCCGGGGCGGCCTGCTGCCCCGGTCCATCCTGGACGCGGCCCGGGACAGCTGGGACCGCGCCCTGGCCCTGGGCGAGGCCCACGGCTTCCGCAACGCCCAGGTGTCGGTGCTGGCTCCCACGGGCACCATCGGCCTGCTCATGGACTGCGACACCACCGGCGTCGAGCCCGATTTCGCCCTGGTGAAGTTCAAGAAGCTCGCCGGCGGCGGCTACTTCAAGCTGGTCAACCGCGCCATCCCCGAGGCGATGATGCGCCTGGGCTACAACCCCGAGCAGATCCGCGACATCGAGCGGCACGTGGTGGGCTGGCTGGAGCTGACGGAGGACACCCCCGGCATCACCCGTTCGCAGCTGCTCGCCAAGGGCTGGACCGAGGACGAGCTCAAGGCCATCGAGGACAAGCTCCCCACCGCCTTCGACCCCTCCTACGTCATCCCCGTGGACCGCCTGAAGAAGGAGTTCGGCGAGGAGACCACCCAGGTCTTCCTGGACGCCCTGGCCGGCACCATGACCGTGGAGGGCGCCCCCCACCTCAAGGCCGAGCACCTGCCCATCTTCGACTGCGCCAACCGCTGCGGCCGCAAGGGCGTGCGCTACATCGCGCCCATGGGCCACCTGAGGATGATGGCCGCCGCCCAGCCCTTCCTCAGCGGGGCCATCAGCAAGACCATCAACCTGCCCTGCGAGGCCACCGTGGAGGAAGTGGGGGAGATCTACAAGGCCTCCTGGCAGTTCATGCTCAAGGCCGTGGCCCTCTACCGCGACGGCAGCAAGATGAGCCAGGCCATCGCCACCAACCTCGACCTCCTGGAGGGCATCGACACCCTCATGGACGACGAGGCCCCCAAGGTCGAGAAGGTGACCGCCCTCAGCCACGCCCTCACCAACCAGGTGGTGCGCACCTACCGGAAGAAGCTCCCCAACAGGCGCGGCGGCTACACCCAGGCCGCCACCATCGGCGGCACGAAGCTCTACCTGCGCACCGGCGAATACGAGGACGGCACCCTCGGAGAGATCTTCCTGGACATCCACAAGGAGGGGGCCGGCTTCCGGGCCGTGCTCAACTGCTTCGCCATCGCCGTGTCCATGGGCCTGCAGCACGGCGTGCCCCTCGAGGAGTTCTGCGAAGCCTTCCTCTTCACCCGCTTCGAGCCCAACGGCATGGTCCAGGGCAGCGACACGGTGAAGTTCTCCACCAGCCTCATCGATTTCGTCTTCCGGGAACTGGCCATCAGCTACCTGGGACGCTTCGAGCTGGCCCAGGTGGAGCCCGAGCAGCTCATGCAGATGACCACCCAGCGCAAGCCCGAGAGCCAGGGCCAGTCCCTGTCCGCCGCCGCCGGCGGCATGACGCCCCTGTTCCCGGACAGCGAGACCGCCTCCCCGGCCCCCCAGGACCGCCCCACCCCCGCCCTGGTGGCCCACGGCCACAACACCCCCCAGTCCGCCAAGGCCACCTCCACCTCCGCCACCCAGACCGCCCGCCAGAAGGGCTACACCGGCGACCCCTGCCCCGAGTGCGGCCACCTCACCCTGGTGCGCAACGGCGCCTGCCTGAAGTGCCAGACCTGCGGAGCGACGACGGGCTGCAGCTGACCGGCACAGCCGGGAACACATCTATCGGATTAACCATGTAACGAGCTGGGGAGGCACTCCGAAAGGCGAGCCTCCCCGCTACTTTATTGCCTTGGACCCGGTTCACGTCGATTTTGACCGCAGACGGAAATGTCCCATAATGTCTTTGAGGCGTTCCATGAAATGCCAGGAAGCTATCCAGATCCTCCATAAAGCCCTTCCTGGACTGAAGGGACGGTTTGGTATTGTGGACTTGGCATTGTTCGGGTCAGTGGCGCGCAACGAAGCTGGTCCTGAGAGTGATGTTGATATCCTGGTGACCTTCGCTGGACCGGCAACCTTTGATGGCTATATGGACCTCCAGGAAAGCCTCGAGACACTTCTTGGTCGGGAAGTGGATCTGGTGACCAGCAAGGCAGTCAAGCCCTTGGTAAGGCCATACATCGAGCAGGATCTTGTCCATGTCCCATGAATAAGGCCGCACCCCGCTTCTGTTTCTCCAGGACATAATCCAGGCGTGCCACAAGGTAATGCGCGACACGGCAGGCCTGACCGAGATGCGTTTGAGCCCGAAGAGCGGCGGACACCGGGCGCCCCTTTTCCTTCCGGGCTTGCAAGCTAGGTGCTCCTTTAGAGTCCCCAACGCCTCTGGGCTGTTGTTTGTTTGAAAATTCGCATTCGCCATCTTGACTTCGCTATTTTTTCGATCATCTTTAGCTAGTAGATTGATTCTTAAATAACATTGCTTTCAGGTTCCAGCCTTCCGCTGTGCCAAACCTGTTTGGTTATGGTATTGCAGTTTTTATCCCATTTTTATCCCCGTTCATCCCCGTCCATCCCCGTC
>Ga0316217_10000211_pt1 | contig 88221 bp, 65 predicted proteins | sample 1anoAmetaG_FD_203633 | JGI IMG/M metagenome (GOLD analysis project Ga0316217, IMG submission 203633) | Freshwater microbial communities from Trout Bog Lake, Wisconsin, USA - 1anoA | ecosystem: Environmental > Aquatic > Freshwater > Lake > Hypolimnion/Profundal zone | place: USA: Wisconsin...
CGAACGGTCTTGAAAAACTCCGTTTCAAATTCTGCAAAAGGTTTGCCGCCGCTAAGCTGCGCCGCAAATTCCTCCACCCCGGCGGAATGGGTGGGACCGGGCAACACCGCATTCACCGTGACCGAGGTGCCGGCGCACAATTGGGCAAGGCCGCGCGAAACGGCAAGCTGCGCGGTCTTCGTCACGCCGTAATGAATCATCTCGGCGGGGGTATTGATAGCGCTCTCGCTGCTGATGAAGACGATGCGTCCCCAGTTCCGCTGCTTCATGCCGGGCAGATACGCGCGGCTCAAGCGCGCGCCGCTGAGCACATTCACCTCGAAGAACCGGCGCCAATCCTCATCGGTAATATCCCCAAACGCCTTTGGCTCGAAAATACCCAGGTTGTTCACCAGAATATCCACCAACGGAAACCGCTGAACCAGCGTTTCTGCCGCCGCCGCCGTGGAAAGATCGCCCGCAAAGCTCTCAACCCCGGCATTCGGCACGGTCTGTTCCAGTTGGTTTTTCGCGTCACGGACCGCTTTCTCCGAACGACCGTTCACGATGACGCGCGCGCCTTCGCGGGCCAGCCCGGCGGCAATGGCAAACCCGATGCCCTTGGTGGAGCCCGATACGAAGGCTGTTTTGTCAGTCAGTCTTAGGTTCATAAATAAAATGACAGCGCGACGGACCCTCGCGATGAGTCGCGGCGGATCGAGCGCGGACGATATGGAATTGAGACTCAATCCCACCGTCGCCTTGCGCACTCTACCTGCCTAAGCGCTTACGCCGCGCACCGCTGGCGCAGGAGCCGCAAAGTGCTCGCTCCGAAGGGGAGCAGGAGCAAGCAGCCGGCGACCAGCGTCGTCGGCTCGGGAATAGCGCTGTAGGCGACATTGTCGAATTCAAAGGCGTACTGAGAACTCGTCGCCACGACCCGGTTAAATGGAAGCGTCGAGTTGATGTTCACGTAGGCGGTGCCATTCACGGTCTGGACGCCGTTGCCCATGGTTATTTGCTGATGGGTGAAGACGTTATCCATGATGTTTTGACCGACCACCTTGCCAACCAGGGTGCTGCCGTTGTAGAAGCTGAGGGTGTTGTAGGTGTCCACCGAACCCCACAGGATTCCGAGGTACGTCTGAGCCGCGGCGAAGGACAAGACCGCTTCGCTGTTCGCACTGCCCCCCGATGTCAGATAGGTCGTCGCGTCGGCGCCGGTCGATTGGTTCGGGTTGCCAAAGCCATTTCCATTTTGACCGGATAGATAGGGAGCCGCGTTCACGTTGTTCACGGCGCCCGCGACCGTTCCGCCGTCAGGCACGAAGCTGACGGTCAACCCCGGCCCGGCGACGCCGCCGGCGGCATTGGGGGCGCCATTAACGGCGTTTACAGGGAGGCCATTGAAATTTGCCAGGTGTTCGCCGCTGAGCGGAGCGCCGCCGACGGAAGCGCTAATCGTCAACTGAGCGCTCGCCAAGTGGCAAGTCGCCAAGCCGGCCAACACCGCGCAGAACTGTAGCTTTTTCATCCGTATTTCTTACCTTTCTTTGAGTCCCCGACCCTGAACCACTGAAATTCGAAATCGCATCAACCCTGTGATGCGCGTATAAGAGTGGAGCTCATTACCGCTTTACTTTATATCGAGGCCGACATTGGATCTAGGTGATCTCCGGACATCTGGATGCACAATTGCGCCATGCCCGGCAACTTTCGAAGAGACAGGGCTGGGGAGGAGGCCGAAAGGCGTCTCGGACGGAGCGCCGACTTGCAGTCGGCTTTACGCGTCCGCGCTATAAGCCAATTCCGGCCTCGGACTCCCGTTGGTCTCCCAAGCCATCGATCCCTCCTCAGGGTCCGATGCGTTAAGCCGACTAAGAGTCGGCGCTACGATGGAGCTTGGAGCTCCCCCCGGCTACCGCCTTGGCAGCCCTCGACGGGGTCAGGTGTACCTGCTGACGGCGCCTGGATTGGCGGGTTGTATCAGCCTTCGGACGAGATCCGCCTGGGTTGGAACGGTCGAGTAAGGGGAACTGGAGGCGCTCCCGCCCGGCAGCTTGTTGACGGCGCCGTTCGGCTGGGCCGGATACTGGCCGCCGTACTGGACATTGAGTTGGTCCGGGGCCAGGATCTGTCCCTTAGGCTGGGTATCAAGGTCATCTTTGGCCTTGAGTTGGGCATCGTAACGACCCTCGACTTTGGCCACGCGATCTTGAATTTCCCGGAGCGGGATCTTGTTCGCCCCAACGCAGGTCGGCGCGATTTCCACCCAACCCGAGAGTCGAGCACTGTAAGCTACAAGGATGTATTTGGTCGTTTGGCCGGGCAGGGTGACCGGCACCCCGCAGACGTTTTCGACCCCCTTAATCGCCTGCACAGTTTTATAAATCGCGATCTTCGAGGGCTCCTCCGATTGAGGCGACTTAGCGGGCGACTCCGCCCCCTGGATTCGGTTGGTGAAGTTGGCGCCGAGCGACAGCAGGGCGATTGATAGAAAGGCGTTTCTGACTGATCGGCCGGTAAATACCATACGGCTACGGGTGACCCGACCTGTGATCGCACCGATCGTTTTCATGATGTTGCCGTACTCTATTCACAAATGCTGTCGCAGTCAATGACGAAGCGCGGGGAAACAGGGCTGCATCAAACTCCCAAAAGGTAGGGCGCGTCACTCCGTGCGCGCCGTTGGGCGTGGGCGGGCGAGCATCGGGCAGCGAACTGCCCAGCCCAGCTCGCGGCGGCAACGAGCGGATTTCCCAAGCTTGTTCCAGCGCGGGCAGGGAAGGAACTGAGCCAAATTAAGGAGGAGTGAAGGAGAACGGGAGGGCAGGGATTGCGGCGCAAAAAAGGCCGCTCCCCGCTCTTTCGATGAAGGAAGCGGCTGGAATCGCTGGTGAAAAGTCGAGCGCTACCGATGCAGCTCGTGGCCCCGGTGGTAGTGGACCGCGCCGCGGCGCCAATCCGCATGATATCTTTCCCAGCCGTGGAACCGGCCTAGTATGACCGCATCGCAGACTAACCAAGCGCCCGCGTTGTAATAAACATAGTGGTCGCCGCAGACGCCGACGTATTCGTACCCGTCCCACACATAGTAGTCAGGCGTATAGGCTACGACCGCCGGGGCGGGTGGCGCCCCGGGGGGCGGCGGCGGCGGCGCATAGACCACGCGCGTCACGCAGCCGGACAGGCAGACCGCGGCGAGGATCAAACTCAATAGACATATTCTCTTCATCATCAATGACTCTTTCTTGGAACTCGGCTTTGGACTCGATCCGAGCTCACCTTATCCTAGGGCATTAGTTAGAAAGGATCAAATGAAACCGGGCAATGCTGACAGCATTAAACATGCCAGTAATCAATGGACAGGCTCCCCAACAATGCTCACTATGCTGAGGTGGGGCAGATCTCCGGCTCCTGGAGCTGGCCGACCGGTGGTCCGCCCCACGATTGGCACCCAAAAGGAGGATTGCCGGCCACTCCCCGGGAACCCGGTTCATGGAAAGGCGGCGTACGTCGGTAATTTGGGATCAAATCCTCTCGGGAGTTTGGATTATCATTGTAAGCCGGTCCGGTTTATGCTATGCTGAATGGTGTGAATCGCCTGACCCGTCAGGAACAGTTGGTTCTCTGTGTGATTCTGGGCTTGCTCCTGGTCGGATGGGCCGTGAAAGCGTATCGGGCGGGCCATCCTCCAGCGCCGGCGATCAGTCAAGGACCACCGTAGTATGGATGACGACAATTTTGAAGAGACGATCGAAGTAATTCGAGCCAAGGACGCGCGCTATACGCGGGACGCGTACCTTTTTGTTCGCGAGGCGTTGGATCATACGCAACGCGCCCTGGGCAAAGGAAACCGGGCTGACGGCGGCATCACCCATGTCACTGGGCAGCAATTGCTGGGCGGTATCCGCGACTTCGCGCTGTCTCAATTCGGGCCCATGACGATGACCGTCTTCGAGGAGTGGGGCATCCGCCACTGCCGGGATTTTGGCGAGATCGTTTTTAATATGGTCGACAACGGGTTGTTGGCCAAGACGGAGCAAGACAGCCGGACGGATTTCCAGGGCGGCTACGAGTTCGCGGAGGCCTTTCGCGCGCCGTTTCTGCCCTTGAACAAACGCCTCGTCGACTTGCCGGCGCCCGTATCTCCGACTCTCCACTGACAGCGCTTTCGCCTCCGGGAAAAGAAGGATAAGTCCAGGCCGAAAATCGTGAAGCTCCATATCCCATCGGCTTTGATTATGATTTTGTCTGCTGAAGGTATTACGCATGCGGCCCTCCTGAGTTTAAGTCCAGAAGGCCATTGTTACCACGTCTCGCTTTAACGAAATCCAAAACCGCCCTTTTTATACTCTGCCGCCCGCTATGCCCGATTTTTGTCCCAACTCAAGAAGCCGCCCTACCGAAATCCCGTCGCTGCCGCCGGGGGTTCACCAGACCACGCTCGAGAACGGGTTGGTGGTAATCGTGCGGGAAGATCACAGCGCGCCCGTGGTTTCGGCCCAGGCTTGGTGTATGGCCGGCAGCGTGCATGAGGGGAAATGGCTCGGGGCGGGACTTTCGCACGTGCTCGAACACATGCTCTTCAAGGGGACGACCAACCGCTCGGGGCCGCGCATCGACCAGGAGGTGCAGGAGGCCGGCGGCTACATGAACGCCTTCACCTCGTTCGACCGCACGGTCTATCATATTGATGTTCCCAACACCGGCGCCGGGGTAGCCCTCGATGTGCTCTGCGACATCATGCAAAATGCGACCCTGCCCGGGGAGGAGATGGAAAAGGAAAAGCAGGTCATTTTGCGCGAAATGGACATGAACGTGGATGATCCGGGTCGCCGGGCCAGCCGGCGGTTGTTTGAGACCGCCTATACGCGGAGCCCCTACCGTTTTACGATTATCGGTTATCCGGACATCTTTGGAGAACTTAAGCGGGAAGATGTTTCGACGTACTACCGCGAGAAATACGCGCCGAACAATGTGTTTTTCGTCGTGGCGGGCGATGTGAAGGTTGGGGAGGTGATCGAGCGGATTCGGGCCGCTTACGCGGGCGCCAAGAGCCGGCCGTTGCCGCCGGAGGTGCTGCCGCCGGAACCGAGTCAAACGGCGCCCCGCGAGGTCATCGAGGAAGCGCCCATCGAGCTGGGTTACTGTTATTTTGCCTGGCACATTCCGGACCTGCGCCATCCGGATGCGCCGGCTTTGGATGTTCTGGCGGCGATCCTGGGGAACGGCCGCAGTTCGCGGCTTTACCAGGTCGTGCGCGAAAAACAGGGTTTGGTCACCTCGGTGGATGCCTGGACCTACAGTCCAGGCGGTCCCGGTCTTTTTGGCGTAAGCGCCGTCACCGAGGCGGGCAAATTCCCGGAGGCGCGGGAGGCGATTTTGGCGGAGGTCGAAAGGCTTAAAACCGCCCCAGTGTCGGCGAGCGAGTTGGCCAAAGCGGGCAAGCAGTTTATCGCCGGGGCGTTGTCTTCGCGCAAAACGATGCAGGGGCAGGCGCAGGATCTAGGCGCCAACTGGCTGGCCGCCAACGACCTCAATTTCTCGGAACGCTACCTGGCGGCGGTTCAAGCGGTGACCCTAGCCGACCTGCAGCGTGTGGCTTGCCACTGGCTTACGACCGACAACCGGACGGTCTATGCCCTGCTGCCGACCGGGATGGCGCCGCAAGCGTCGGTGGCGCGAGAAGTCGACCGCGAGAGGCCGGTTCAAAAGTACGAGTTTGCCAACGGCCTGCGCTTGCTGGTCAAGGAGGACCACCGGCTTCCCTTCGTGGAATACCGGGCCGCGTTCACCGGAGGGGTCCTAGCCGAGACCGCGGCGACTAACGGTGTGACGCAATTGATGGGCAAGATGCTGCTTAAGGGAACGACGACGCGTTCCGCGGAGCAGATTGCTCTGGCCGTCGAGTCGGTGGGCGGCAGCCTGGATAGCTATGGCGGAAACAACAGCTTCGGGCTCAACGCGGAAGTGATGAGCGATGATTTCGCGCTCGGCCTGGATTTGGTGAGCGACGTCTTGCTGCGTCCGGTCTTTCCCGCGGAGGCGCTCGAGCGAGAACGCGAAGTGCAATTGGCCGGGATTCGAGCGCAGCGCGACCATTTGCTGCAAAGCGCCTCGAATTCAATGCGCCGCGCCCTTTTCGGCGGGGCCGGTTACGGTCTGGACGCCCTGGGCACGGAAGAAAGCGTTCAGAAACTCCAGGAATCCGACCTGCGGGCCTTTCACGCCCGGTGGGCGGCGTCTAACAACTGTGTCCTGGCCATTTATGGCGATGTCCAACCCGAAGCGGTCCGCTTGGCGGTGGAGACCCAATTTCAAAGCTGGCGCCCCGGGCCTGGCCAGCTCAGGCCGGCGCCGCCGTCGCCGGAGCGCTTTGCCGGAGTGAAACGCGTGAGCGAAATCCGCGACAAGAAGCAGGCCGTGCTGGTCATTGGTTTTCAAGGCGCCAGCCTTTATGAGCGGGATCGGTATCCGCTGGAGTTGTTGCAGGAGAGCTGCAGCGATCTAGGCTCCCGCCTCTTTCTCCGCATCCGCGAGAAACTCGGATTGGCCTACTACGTGGGGGCTCAAAGCGTCATCGGCCTGGCTCCGGGCTACTTTGCTTTTTACGCGGGCACGACCCCGGATAAGGTCTCGCTCGTGGAGAAAGAAATGCTGGCCGAGGCGGCGCTGCTATGCGCGGAAGGGATTACCGGGGAGGAACTCAGCCGCTCCAAAGCGAAGATCATCGGCCAGAGGAAGATCGCCCGTCAGGATCTCGGCGGTCTGGCGATGGCGTCCGCCCTGGATGAACTCTACGGTTTGGGCTACGGCTATTCCGAGTCCGAGGATGCGTTGTTTGAGGCGGTTACTGGAGATGAGGTGGCCGCTGCGGCCCGCAAGTACCTGACGCCCGAGGCGATGGTAATCTCGGTGGTGCAGCCGGGTTAAGCCTGCTCCCTCAAGGTTCCAGCAGATCGGCCGCGGCGGCGTTGACGGCCACTTGGGCGGGATCTTTGCAACCGGGGATGACTGCGGAGACGAGGGGATTCTTTAGACACCAGGCCAGCGCCCATTGCCCCATGGGCACGCCGGGAGGGACCTCGGTTTGGCGGAGGCGCTCCACTTCGGCGAGGTCACCCTGCAATTTGGCGGCGTCGAATCTGGCGCGGACGTCGTTGGTTTGGAAACTGGCCCCAGGCCGGTATTTGCCGCTGAGGAGACCGCTGGCCATGGGGACCCGCGCCAGGATGCCCAGTTGGTCGCGTTGGGCGTGGGGGAAGTACATCTGCTCGGGCCGGCGGTCCAGCCGATTATAAATGACTTGCAGGGCGGCGGCGCCGCGGCGCCGCGCTTCTCGAGCTTGCGCTTCGCTGCCCTTGCCCAGGATGGAGACCCCCAGGTGTCGGATTTTGCCCGCCCGCTGTTGATCGGCCAGGAGAGTCCACAACTCGTCATTCGCGAACAATTCATCCGCGCCGGAATGGAATTGATAAAGATCAATGGCATCCACGCGAAGGGCGCGCAAGGAGGCGTCCAATTGTTGGAGGGCGCCCGCCGCGGAGAAATCGTCCCCGCGGTCCATGAACCCGCGGAAGTGGTGGCCGAACTTGGTGGCGATAATCCAGCGCGAGCGATCGTGGCGGGCGAGGTAGTCGCCGATGAGCCGTTCGGAAAGGTGATCGCCGTAACATTCGGCGGTATCCACCAGATTGATGCCCGATTCTGCGGCCTGGCTGAGGATGGCATCGGCCTCCGTCTGGGTGAAGGCGCGGCCCCACTCGCCGCCGAACTGCCAGGTGCCCAGCCCGATGACGGATACTCGCAGGCCGGAGCGGCCCAGTTCTCGGTAACGCATGGTCGCTAATCTAGCGAATAGCGGGCCATTGGGAATGCAATACTGGAACGAAAAGGGGCCGCGAAACCACTCGGATTACTTGACGAAATGGCCAGGGACCGGGTCAGAAGGCAGGGAAGGGGACTCTGGGAACAAGGCGAAGCGGATCGACCAGCGGCTTGCTCGGCGGGAGATCAGCCACGCGGAGAGCAACATGAGCAGGCAGTTTTCCGTCAATTTGCGGCAGACAAAGACCTCACCGTTGCCGCATCCGCAGTCGAATTTGACCGCGCAAAGGGCCAGAGCCTGAGCGCCGGCGAGGGCGAGGGCGCGTTTAAGCACCAGGAGGGTGAAGGGCGCCAGCATGAGCAGCAGCATGAGCGCGCTCCCGCGGACGGCGATCCCGGCCAGCATCAGCAGGCCGCAGAACACCTCAAACCAGGGCAACACGGCGCTAATGACGTTCAGCAAATACGGATTGGAGACGACGTCGTATTGCCGGACCAGATTGATAAAGGGTTCGGGGTGCAGCGCTTTGTTGAGACCCATGGACAAAAACAAGAAGCCGAGGAGCCAGCGCGAGAGCACCGGGGCCGCATCGGTGACGCGGCGATTCCAGGCGGGTGATGGGGCGGGCATGGCGAGTGGGTGGATAAAGCAGTTAGGGTCTGGGGGCCGCGGCCGGGTCGGGATCGAGCAATCGGCCGCTATTGCGCTCACCGAGTTCAACCGGGAGGTGGTTGGTGGTCCATTCGGTCATGCCACCGCCGTAGATAAAGAGGTTGGTCTTGGAAACGTCCGACAGGTAATCTCTCAGGGTTAAAGCGGCGAACTTGCTCTCGTCGCAATTGCCGCCATTGCAATAGACCACTATTTGTTGGGCGATCTGACAGGCCGGGATCGTGGTGGCCAGGGAATTCTCCGGGTGAAAGTGGTGGAACTCGAAAGCGCCCGGGATGTGCCCGGCTTCATAGTGATCCGCTTCACGGGCATCGACGAAGATCACCAGGTCCTGCTCGCGGCGCGGGTCATGAAACAAGTGAAGGACTTCGTTGCTCCCGAGCAAGTTTAGGTTGACGGCCTTGAGGCTGGCAGCCAGGAGTTCCTCCGGTGAATTGGCGCGCGGGCGGCTGGCGGCGTGATTGGTAACGGCGTTGCCGGACGGTTGGGGGCTGGCAAGGTGAAAGTAATCTCGATTCAGCGTCAGGCCGCGGGGCGAGAACGCATTGGCGAGGAAGGCGACCGTGGTCCCGACAAAAGCCACCCATAGGCCCTCGAGGAGAACCTTTTTCACTGAGGGTCTCCCGCAGTTCGGCCCATTAGTTGGAGGGGGGTATTGGGGGCGCGTCGGGATCGCGAAGGGAAACTTGGGCCGGGGCCGGTTTGGGAGCGATGGTCGGCGCGACCGGGGGCTGAAGGGCAACCGTCGGCGCGACGGGCGCCGCAACGGGCCGCGGGGCCGGAAGCTCCGGGCGTTTGAGCGAGACCGTCCCTGGCGGCGGTATGTTTGGGTTTGCCGCCTGACGGGAACGCGGCATCTGGTTAATGGGGACCTTCACGACCTCGAACTGGGGGTTGCTGGTGTGCGCGCTAAACACGACCGGCTCGCCCGGGACGACTTCAAAATCGGGAGGGAAGGCCAGGGTGATGGTGTAATATTTCCCTGCTTGGAGGGTCTGCGTGGTGACCTGGACATTTTTGGCGTTAACGGCCATGTCGGAGAGGGTCAGCGGGTTGGTGGTATTGTTGATCAGGGTAATGTAGCGGATCAACTGGTTCGTCGGCAAAGGCGAAGCCGGAAGCATGATCTGCGCCGGGGACACGGTGAGCGCCGCTTGCATATTGGCATACGCGACAATCGAGATGACGGGCAAATTGGTTACGGAAGTTTTCAGGGAGATCTGGGCCTGTAACCCACCCGGCGGAAGGGCGGTGTTATTGGAGACGACCACCAGATACTCGCGGCCAGGTATGTTGGTCCTTAATTCAGCTCCAAAAATCGGGTTGTTACACTCCGGCAATGACAACCACAGCGGCTGTTCCAGGCTGTTGGTGATGTGGACGACGCCCGAGTTGAAGGGGGCCTCGGAGCGAAGGTTGAGGACCACGACTTGGGGGTTGACGACAATCGGTTTCCAAACGGTCCCTTTGAGTTGCAGGGCCAGGAAGGTCTGAACCTTGTCGTTGGAGGTAACGGTGATCTGTTTGGTGACGGGGCTGTTATAATTGGCGGTGTTGAATTGGATGGGAATCACCCCAAATTGGCCGGGTTTGACCAAGCGCGTCCATTCTCCGGTGGTGGTGCAGCCGCACTGGGGCTGCACGTTGCTCAGGAGCAGATCTTGCGAGCCTGTGTTCGTGAAATAGAACTGGTGCTTGACCAACTCCCCGGCCATCGCCTTGCCAAAATCATAAACGGTCGCATCGAACTGAATCTTGGGCCCGGCTAGACCGGCCGCCGGCGCTACCGCGGCCTGGGGCGTCGCGGCGGTTACCGTCGCGGGAGGGGGCGGCGGCGGGACCCAGGAAGGCAGCGGCGTGGGCGAGGGCGTTGGAGGGTCTGTGGCGAATGCCAGGGCGTTAATCACCACCGCCGACACCGCAACAACCAGGCTCTTCGTCGTTCTGCTCATAAGTAAAAATTTCCTCTTTTAGTATCCCATAAGTGGCGTACAAAGAAAAGCTTTTTCACCTGGGTTCAAAGCGGCACGGGGTTCCCATTTTGTGCTGGCAACGACAAAATCTTCGGGCATTATACTGTCATGTGTAACTCCGACGATTCCCGCCCGGCGGCGGGGACGGTTAATCCTCCTTCGGCGCCCACTTGGCGGCAGGTGCTTCACCAACTGAATAACGTTTTCGCCAGCATTCACTCCAGTCTGGATCTTGCCTTAGCCCACGAGGGTCGTCCGGAAGCGCGCTCCTTCCTTGTGCAGGCCCAGGAGGGCGCGCGCAAAGGGGCGCTGCTCATCAACGAATTGCGTTTAGGGGGCCGGGAGCCTTCCGGCTGGGAAGTCAAAGGGGAAGGGCTGGATGGCAAATCCGGCGGGCGATCGGGACCGGGCGTTCTGCCTTCTCCCCCTTCGCTGGAAGGTTCGGAACGAATTCTATTGGTCGAGGATGACGAATCCGTGCGGATGTTGATTCGGGCGGTGCTGACGTATCGGGGTTATGAGATTGTTGAGGCTTGCGACGGCGATGAGGCGGTGGCCACTTTCCAAGCGAAAGGACCCTTTGATTTGATCATCATGGATCTCCACATGCCAAAGATGGATGGGGGCGAGGGTTTGCGGCAGATTCGGGCTTTGGGGGGAAACGCTCCCGCCTTGGCGTTGAGCGGTTCGATTTTTGACGGGCAGGATCCGGCTCCGGGTCTGGCCCTGGAGTCCTTTAGCGCCTGCTTGAACAAGCCGTTCGAGAACACCGAACTGGTCGCGCTCGTGCGCCAACTCCTGGACCAGCGCAAGGCTCCGAAGGTTTAGGTCGCGCCTCAAGGCCATCGGTAGGTGCTATGCCAAATGAAACCGACGCTCAATCAACCTCGGCTCCGGGGCGGTTCGGGCGTTTTTATCTTCAGGAGTTAATTAGCAGCGGTGGCATGGCCGATATCTGGCTGGCGACCGACGATCGCCATAAGGCTTTTGCTCTCAGGCGCATGCATGAGCGGCTCCGCTTCAACTTTGGCGCCCGGCGGCGCTTCGTCCGGGGCTGCGAGATTCTGGCCGAAATCAGCGACCACCCGGGCATCGTCGGTTACGTTGAGCATGGGAAAATTGAGGGACAATTTTACTGCCTCATGCAATACCTTGAGGCGGACAACCTCAAGGACCTCTACGGGCGGCAGGACCCCGTGCTGGTGGAAAATGTGGCCCAGATCCTCATCGACATGGCCGAAGGGCTCGAGCACATGCACGCCAAGGGGTTTATGCACCTTGATTACAAGCCCGAGAATGTGCTGGTGACTCGTAACGCGAGCGTGCGGTTGATTGATTTCGACTTGGCCCAGCCCATCCCGACGAAGCCAACCAGGGTGTCCAAAAAGAATCCCGGAACCCCCTCGTACATGGCGCCGGAACAATTGCTCGGCCAACCCCTCTCTCATACGGTGGACATCTTCGCCTTCGGCGTGGCCGCCTACGAACTGTTGACGAATCAAAAGCCGTTCCCCGGCGATACTCCGGCTGAGATCCTGCGGCGCCAAATGGACCGGGAGGAGTTTGTGCCGCCGACTCGTTACAACGCGGGCCTGCCGGCCGGCCTGGAGCGAGTGATCCTTCGCTGCCTGGAAACCCGGCCCGAGCTCCGCCAACCCGTTATCAGCGTCATGGTCAGAGACCTCAAGGCCGCGCTTTACGTCTAAAGGTGATCTACCTTGATTATAATGCGACGACTCCCCTCCTGCCGGAAGTACGGGAGGCTATGGAACCGTACTGGGCGGTTCAGTGGGGCAACCCGAGTAGCGCGCATAGCTTGGGACGCGCGGCGGCGCTGGCGGTCTCCAAGGCCAGGCGCCAGGTCGCCGCGCTGGTCGGAGCCCGGGAAGGCAGCGTGGTTTTCACCGGTTCGGCGACGGAAGCCAACAACACCGCTCTGGCCGCCGCCTTCCTTGCCGGGGGAGACGCCAGAAAGAAGCTGGTCACCGTCGCGACGGAACATTCCGGGGTGTTGGGCTTTTGCTCGGCCCTGGCCGCGCGCGGCGCCCAGGTCGTCATCGCGCCGGCGCTCCCCACAGGGGTGGTGAATCTGGCGGCATTGGAGGAGGCCTTAACCCCGGATACCGTTGTGGTTTCGGTGATGTGGGCAAACAACGAAACCGGAGTGGTCAATCCCGTTGAGGATGTGGCCCGGCTGTGCGCCGCCCGGGGGGTTCTTTTCCATTGCGATGCGGCGCAAGCCGCTGGCAAGTTGACCATCGACTTGACCGCGCTCCCGATCGATTACCTGACCGTCAGCGCGCACAAGTTTTTCGGCCCCAAAGGCGTGGGCGCGCTGGTGGTTCGTCCCGAGGCGCCTTACACGCCCTTGGTCATCGGCGGTCACCAGGAGGAGAATCGCCGCGGCGGCACGGTAAACGTGCCGGCGGTGGCGGGCTTTGGCCGGGCCGCGGAGTTGGCGGGAGCGGAGTTGGGCTCTCGGGCAACGCGGGTCGGAGTGTTGCGGGACGAACTGGAGCGATTGATCCTGGCGGAAATCTCCGGAAGCTATGTCAATGGGGGTGGAGTTTCCCGCATTCCCAACACTACTAATATTGGGTTTTCGGGGATTGATTCCGAGAGCCTGGTCAAACTCCTGGATGAGGACCAAGTCTATGTTTCGGCCGGTTCGGCATGCCTGGCGAGTTCCTTGACGCCGTCCCATGTGGTCCAGGCGATGACGGGCTCTTATGCGAAGGCGGGTGAGGCCGTCCGATTCAGTCTTTCCCACTTGAACACCCTGGAAGAGATTCTCGCCGCTGTCGCGCGCTTGAAGGCCAAGGTCTCCGCCATCCGGGGGCGATGAGGGGCGGGGGCCAGGCGATCCGCGGTTTTCCGATATCAGTCGCGCCAGGTGGCCGCGACGAGATCCTCCTCCAGTTCGGTCAACAGCCTTTTTCGACGCCATTGCATCTGCTGTGCGTTCATGCAGGCCACGAACTTGCAGACCGCGATTTGGTGCAGGTTGAAGATCCTAACCAGGTCCAGCATCCACCGCGGCGGTCGGGTGTCGTACTTGAGTTCGAGGATGATGCCGTCCTTGGGCAACGGGGAAAGGTAGGGGGGGAGGTAGGGCCGCCACCCTTTGGTGGGCACCCGCAGTTCGCCGCTGCCGTCGTAGGCGCTGCCATGGATCTCGCGGTCCAGGGTGACGCGCAATTCCTCGTCGTCGGGGGCCTCCCAGATTTCCCGGATGTAAGAGATGTAGACGGCGCCGTTGGCCTTGACGATATTGGCGAAGCCCCAAAAATCATCGCTCACATCCTGGCGTCGCCGCCCATGAATGAGGTGGCTGATCTCCGGCCAGAAGGGGGCGCTGCCCAGACCCCCGGCCAGGATTTGACGCACCCCTTCCCGCGTGACCAGCGCCCGGTCTTTGCAGATGACATCATGCACTCGCCGCTTGATTTCGAGAAAGGCCGGGCGTTTCCACTCGTTGTCATAAAAGCGGATGCGCAGTTTCATGCGGTTCAAGTGCCCGGTATAGGCCTGGCGGAAGAAGAAGAAATCAGGCGTATCCAGGTACAGGCTGATGACCGGATGGCCGCGGACGGGTCCGGTCTGGTTATGAACCGACGGTCGAAGGTAAGCGCTTAGGTAATCAGAAATAGCGACCGCGCGCGCCTCCTGAATGACGTACTTTCTTTCGTATCGCGCGCTATGGCCCATAAACTGACTCTACTGCGAACATCTCTAAAGGTAAGAGTGCTGATTACCCGTGACAAGGGTGAACCCGGGAGCTGCCTATGCGACTCCGATGCCGACCGCCTGGCGCAGTTCCTTGAGCCCTGCGCGGCGGAGTGATTCGGCCAGCCCCGAGACGATCGCCCGAGCGATGCCGGGTCCCTCAAACACCATGCCCGTATAGACCTGAACCAGAGCGGCGCCCGCGGTGATCTTCTCCCAAGCGTCCACGGCATTGAAGATGCCTCCGACGCCGATGATGGGTACGGCGCCGCGCGTCTGGCGGAAGAGATGACGGACGACCTCCGTACTTCGGAGACGCAAGGGCGCCCCGCTCAAACCGCCCGCCTCGGCATAGACGCGTTGCAAGGCGGGATGGTCCCGTTGCGGTCGAGTTAGAGTCGTGTTGGTCGCCACAATGCCAGCGATCTGGCGCGGCCCGGCCAATTCCAGGATCTCATCCAACGCCTCGAAGGAGAGATCGGGCGCCACTTTGACCAGGATCGGTTTGGCCGGCGTCGGCGGCTCGGAATTCGGCGTTGATCCTGGGGTCCGAGCTGACTCTTTCTGAACTTCCTGTAACGCGGCGAGGATCTCGTCCAAGGCCGCCTTGTCCTGGAGTTGGCGCAAATTGGGGGTGTTGGGCGAGCTCACGTTGACCACGAAGAAGTCGAGGTAGGGCCGGAGGAGGCGGAATGAATCCGCATAGTCCTGCGCCGCCTTGAGCAGCGGAGTGATTTTGGATTTTCCGAGATTGATTCCGACGGGATGATTTGGCCAGCGCCCGCTGGCGCGCCAATCGGCCAGCCTGAGAGCCAGAGCCTCCGCGCCCGGGTTGTTGAATCCCATCCGGTTGATTACCGCCTGGTCGGAAATGGCGCGGAACACCCGCGGAGGGGGATTGCCGGGTTGGGCGCGCCAGGTGACGGCGCCCAACTCGGAGAAACCGAAGCCGAGACTGTGCCAGGCGGGGAGAGCTTCCGCGTGTTTATCCATCCCTGCCGCGAGGCCCACCGGGTTGGGGAAGTTGAGGCCGAAGAGGTCGACCGGCAAACGCGGGGCGCCGAAAAGGGAGTGGAGAGCGCTGCAAACCGAGGGGTGGCGGCTGGCCCAACCCAGGGCGCCCATCGTCCGATTGTGGATGCTCTCCGCCGGCTGGGTGAACAGCACCGGTCGAACCACGTGGCGGTAGAGCCAGTTCATCGCGCCAGGGGACTATTTGCCGGCCAGAAGCGCTCGGTAGCCGGCCAGGGCCAGCAAGGGCCAACTGTTGCGGTACATGTCGTATTTGAGATAGTACACTTTGGGGAAGCCCGTCCCCGTGGTTTCGTGTTCTGTCCAGGAGCCATCGGCATTCTGGGTGTGAATGAGGTACTCGACGCCGCGGCGCAAGCTGGGCAGATTGGGGTCATCGAAAGCGCTCAGGCCCATGACGGCCCACGCGGTCTGGGAAGCGGTGCTCGGTCCCTGGCCTTTAAACACGGGGTCGTCGTAAGTGTTGCAGCGTTCTCCCCAGCCGCCGTCCTCGTGTTGCACGCTCTCGAGCCAGGCGCGGGCGTTGACCAGCCAGGGCTCGGTCATGTTCAGGTTGAGCGCCCGGAGCCCGCGCAGCACCTGCCACGTGCCATAGATGTAATTGACGCCCCAGCGGCCGTACCACGAGCCGTCCTCCTCTTGGTGCTCGCGGATGAAGCGCAAGGCCTTTTGTACCTGGGGGTGCCCCAAGTCGTAGCCTTCATAGCCCAACAATTCCAGGATGCGCGCGGTGATATCGGCGCACTCAGGATCAAGCATCGCGTTATGATCGGCGAACGGCACCTTCTCCAGCACGCCTTTAGTGCAGTCCTTATCGAACGCCGCCCAGCCGCCGTCCTTGCACTGGAACGTGAGCATCCAAGTCAAGCCTCGCAAGAAACACTCGTCGCGCTTGGCCGGGTTGTCCGTGGGGATCTTCCGCAGGGCCAGCAGGACCATGGCGGTATCATCCACGTCTGGGTTCCACTTGTTCTCGAACTCGAAGACCCATCCGCTCGGCTCCGCTTCGGCCGGGTTCTTGTATTGCCAATCCCCGCGGAAGCGAATCTCCTTGGAAATGAGCCAGTCGGCGGCCTGCTTCAGCGCGGGATGATCGGCCGGCAAGCCGGACTCACGCAAGCAGATCGCGACGATGGCGGTGTCCCATACCGGCGAGAGGCAGGGTTCGATGCGCACGGAGTTTTCGGTCTCATGCTCCAGCATTTTGAGGTGCCCTTCCGCCCGACGAATCTGGGGATGGTCATCCGGGTATCCCAGGGCCTTGAGGGCGATCAGCGAATAGAGGATGCCGGGGAAGATGGCCGCCAAACCGTCCGAACCTTCGAACCGCTCCAGCATCCACTGCTCAGCCTTGCGCAAGGCGAGCCGGCGGAAGGGGTGGATGCCGTTTTGCGCGAACCATTCGGCGAACTTGTGGACGCGATCCAGCCAGAGGAAGAAGTTGCGCCACGTGATGCGCTCCGGGTCGGGGGCCAACGCGAGGTCGCGTTCGTGGATGCCTTGCGGGTAGAGTTCGTCCAGGTTGAACCCCTTCTTGAGCTGGCGCGTCGGCTTGAAGTGATTAATGATGGACAAAGGGACGAGCATCGACCGGCTCCACGAACTCATCTCATTAAAATTCACATAGAACCATTTGCCGATGAGGATGACCTCGCAAGGGATGGTCGGAACATACTCCCAAGGAAACAGGCCAAGCAGCGCCAGGTAGAGCTTGGAGAAAGTGTTCATCCGGGGGATGCCGCCCAAGGCGAGCGCGAGCTCTCGGGCGCGAAGCATGCGCGGATCGGTAACCGCCACTCCAGCCAATTTCAGGGCCAGGTAAGACTTGATCGTCGCGTTGACTTCCGAGGGTCCGCCGTAATAGATGTTCCAGCCGCCGTCGGGCAACTGCATGGAGAGAAGGTGGTTGACCGCTTTTCGCTGCCAAACGGTGTCCACTTTCCCATCCCAGTGATGGTACGAGAGCGTGTCCGCCACTAACGTGGCATCAACCATCAACTCGCCAATCCAATAACCTTCGGGTTTTTGTTGGCTGAGCAAATAAAGCTGCGACCGCCGGATGGCGGTTTCCAATCCACTTGCAGGTTCAAGCCCGGGGACCAGTTGTTGTGGTCTGTCCCCCATGGCGGCTTCTCGGAACATTGCGACATCCACCCTATTAGTCTGCCCATTCCGACTCCGGCTGTAAAGTAATTAATCATGCCCCCACGCGGGGCGCGATGACGGGCTATGACTTTCGGGCGGGAGGCGACGGAGGCAGCGCTGCGCGCGCTTTTATCATCGCCAGCGCGCGAGTTATCTCCTGTCGCACCATCGGATCTTTCTCTTGGGAAAGCTGGGCTTCCAACGGGCGAACGCCAACGGATGTGCCGTAGTTCAAGAGGGCCCACGCCAGGTTGCGACGCACCTCGGCGTCGGGATCGGCCAAGTGGCGCACGACTAACTCCTCGGCCCGCGTATGGTTGAGCATCGAGATGCCAAACGCGGCCGCGCGCCGGTAGATGACATCGCGATCGTCCAGGTAGCGAGCCAGAACCTCCAGCGCGCGGTCGCTGCGCGGGTAGGAGCCGTGGTGCATGATGGCCCAGGCGACGATTTCTTTGCGCGGGTCCCGGAGCAGGGCTCCGACCGCCGGCAGGGCATCGGGGCCGTAAGCCACGAGGGCCTGACCCAACTTGTAAGGATCCAGCCGGCTCGGATCGGGCTTGCCGATGCTCAAAATCGAGGCGGGCAATTGTCTGATGGCCGAGGGGACCAGGCGCGGATCCCGGTGTCCTCCCAGACTGATCCCGGCGTAGCCTCGTATCAACGGGGACTCGCGGCCATCCTCGAAAAGTCGCATGAGTTCGGTGCGAACGGCGGCGTCAGCGTGGACCTGGGTTTCGGCGATGGCCTTGAGGCGATCGACGACATTGCTGGAGTGGAGTCGTCGAATCGTGCCGCGGCTTTCGGCCGAAGGTCCGCAACCGCTGGCGATTAAGCAAACCAGGAGGATGCCGAACTGGCGGGACCAGGGGGTCCGCATTCGGGCGAGCGATAAAAACCGGGTGGCGAATAAGCGGATCAAAACGTTGATGCGTCAGGTGGTTAGGGTGAGCCCGAGACTCCGTTGCCGCGCGGAGCCAAAGCGCCTTTGGAACCGCGCTGGCGCGACTTAAGGGCAGTCCGGCTTGGTCGAGTGAGCGTAATGGCAGAGGGCTCGGAGATTCTCATGCGGCGTGTCGCGCGTTACTTCGCAACCGGCGCCGACCACAAACCGAGCGCCCCCCTGGCGATGACATTCGGCTACGGCCGCGGTGACCCCGTCGGCGGAACCGTTTCGAAGGACGGCGACGGGGTTGAGATTACCCAGCAAGACTTGATGGACGCCCATCTGTTGCCGGGCATCGGAGAGCGGACTGAGCGAATCCAGGTCCACGACGTCGCAACCCAGTCGGCCCATCCCCCCCAGGAGGCGGCGGGTATTGCCGCAGATGTGAAGTCGCACCTTTCCCCCCAGCGCGTGGATGCCGTCCACCAACTTCTTCTCGAAGGGCCAGACCATTTCTTCGTACACTTTGGGCCCGACCAGCGAAGCCGCCGCGTCGCCGACCCCGATGATATCGGCGCCGGCATCGAGTTGAGCGCGGGCAAAGCGCAACTCCATTTCCACCACGAATTCGAAAAGGTCGCGGACAAAGGGCGGATCATCGAAGAAATCGGTCATGAGGGTATTAATGCCTCGAAGGTCCGCGCCTTCGGCAATCGGCCCTTCGACCCAGCCCTCGACGATCTTCTCTCGTCCGACCCGTTCCTTGAACTCGGACACGGCCAGGACGGCGTTGTGCATGCGACCGCCGGCCAGGGGATCCGGGATCTTGAGCCCGGCGAGGGCGGCTTTATCGGCTAGCAAGGCGTTGTCTTCTAACAACGCCACCGGCTGCTGATCGAAGTACTGAACCGCGGCCCCGCAATCGGCCGCCTCGCGCGCCGGATCGGACATGGTGTTGACGTAGTCAAACCCAAACTCCTCGGAGGTCCGGATCTGGCCTTCGACCAGAACGCGATAGTCGGTGCAGTAATCCCGGTAACGGGCGCCGATCCGATCGCAAGCGAACATCATGGTGATGGGCATCAGGGGCAGCCGATCGACCGGCAGTCCTTTCAGGAAGGCGAACACTCTTTCGCGGCTGGTCATGGAGGCATTCCTATCTCAAATGAGCTGTCCCTTGCGGATCGTTCAGCTCATGAATGAAGTTGGCGCCGGATGGCGCCGATGAAATCCGGCCGGGTTCCGCAACAGCCGCCGACGAAGGCCGCGCCGGCGCGAATCAACTCGGGGATTTGCGCGGCAAAGTCTTCAGGGGTCGCGCTGTAGCGCGCCTGGCCATCGATCATTTCCGGCAAACCGGCGTTGGGTTTAATCCACAACGGGCGGTCAGTAGCGGTGCGGAGGCGGCGACAGATAGCGGCGAAACCCAGAATGCCCTGACCGCAATTGGCCCCGATGACATCCGCGCCCGCTTCGGTCAGAGCCTGCGCCGCCTGCTCGGGCGTGGCGCCCATCATGGTGCGATCCTTGTTTTTCCCGCTATCATAAACCATGCAAGCCACCACCGGCAGACCGGTCGCTCGGGCGCCCGCGATGGCCGACTGCGCTTCCGCCAGGTCGGACATGGTCTCGATGACCAAAGCGTCAGCGCCCGCCTCGGCGAGCGCTCGGGCTTGCTCCTCAAAGGCCGCCGCCATCTCCGCCGGGGAAATCTCTTCGCTCATGAGCAGTTTCCCGGTGGGGCCGATGGAGGCGAAGACGCGCGCCCGGCCGTCGCCGGCAGCACGGGAGATTTCGACTCCGCGCCGGTTGATGGAGGCGACTTCAGCTCCCAGACCGTTCTCCGCCAAGCGGATCCGGTTGGCGCCGAAGGTGTTGGTGAGGATGATCTGGCTGCCGGCTTCAACGTACGCGCGAGCCACATCGGCCACGCGTTCCGGGTGGGTCAGGTTCCAGGCGTCCGGGAACTCTCCCAATCCAAGTCCCCGCGCTTGGAGTTCCGTCCCCCAAGCGCCGTCCGTGATGAGCGGTGGGCCCGCCAATAGTTGAGCCAGGGTCGGGTGCATAGAAGTTCGATGAAGGCCGGTCAGGCTGCCGTCGCCATGGATTTCTTGGCCAATGCCACCGCGCCGACGGCGTTTTCACTATAGCCGTCCGCTCCGATTTCTTCGGCATACTTCTGGGTGATGGGCGCCCCGCCGATGAGCACTTTGACCTGGTCGCGCACGCCAGCTTGCCTGAGGGCCTCGATGGTGGTCTTCATGGCGGGCATCGTGGTGGTCAGGAGGGCGGACATGGCGACGATGTTGGCCTGTTTTTCCTTGATCGCCGCGATAAATTTCTCCGGCGGCACATTGACGCCGAGGTCGATGACCTCAAAGCCACCGCCTTCGAGGAGGGAGGCCACCAAGTTCTTGCCGATATCGTGCAAGTCGCCTTTGACCGTGCCGATGGCGACCCGGCCGGCCGGTTGGTCGCCGCGGGCGGCCATCAGCGGCCTCAGGATGTCGAGAGCCCCCTTCATCGCTCGAGCCGAGATCAGCAGTTCCGGCACGAAATACTCGTTGCATTCGAACCGCCGCCCCACCTCATCCATGGCCGGGATCATATACTCATTGACGAGGGCGAGAGGGTCCACTCCCTCCGCCAAGGCCTGTTGCGTGAGAGCTTGCGTTGTCTTGGCGTCGCCGCCAACTACCGCGTCATAAAGAGGCTTCAAATCCGGCATAGATGTCCTTTTGGTTACACAAATTTCAATACTGTTTCGTCCAGATTAGGAGCCCATTTGCCACGAAGTCAACGCTAATGCGCAGCCAATCCGCGAACTAAAACACCTGATAATTGCGGGAGACCCCAAAACGCAGGATGTCCGCGATGACCTGGTCGCGGTGGTCTCCACGGTGGGTCTGCAAATACTCCTCGCCGAGCCTCAGAAGGCTCTTCGGATCGCATTGAACGAAGAACAAATTCCGCAGCATGGTCGTGGATAGAATGCTGCGTTGCAGCTTGCCGTCGGCGGTATCGGTGATGTTGGAAAGGAGGTTCTCGCGAATGTTGACCGACGTGATAAAAGGGAAAATGCAGGCCGCTGAAATGCGACCTTTATAGATCTGCTCCCGGTAGTAGAGGTCGATGGGCAGCCTGAGTTCGCCGCGAGCCGCCTCGGCCAGGAGATCGGCGATTTTGTTCAAAGACCGTTTGTTGACAATATACGAAACGGTCGAGGCGAACACCCGTTTCCTCAGGTTGAGCACGGTAAACCGCTCGACCGTTTTGAGCGCGCCGTCCGCGCTCAGCGTCGTGCAATCACGATAGAGCGCGCTCAACTCGCGAATGTACTCCACCTCCAACGGCACCCAGACATCAGTGTAAACCATGTCCCACTTATCCAACTCCCCGTTGCGGGCCAGGGAGTCGATCACCATCCCGGTGGCCGGGCTGAAGATGACGTCGTCCTCAACGACATGCACGTGAGCGGTGGTGTTCTTGAGCGACTGAAAAAGGCGGTAGTGAGAGGTGAAACAGCCAATTGCTCCCGGCTTGACTGCCGGGGCTTTCAGGTTCAGTTCATTCCCCAGGGATGCCGGATGGCGCTGATAGCGGGGCAGCAGTTGGTACGCCGCCAACTGCCGCTCCAGCTCCTGCTTGCGGTCCACATTGCGGTCCAGGTTGATATAATAACCTGTATATTCCATTCCGTCGTGTCTTCGAGACAGTTCTTCATAGCAGGTTTTTTGCCAACGGGGAATAATCGCATGGAGAAATGAGATTTGAGGAATGTTCCTGCGCCATCGGCAGTCGCGCCTTGCAATGGCCAAGAGTCATTACTCCATGCCTAATCCTCATTGAACCTCAGTTTACCGCCATGGCTTCGCTTGCAGCCACGTTGACCAGGTTGGTCCTCGAGCGATACTCCACTTCTCTTTGACCTGTTTTGCAATTGATGGATCCTGCGGCATCGGGCGGCGGGTCGCCGTTATCGCAACGGCTGCGGCGAAGCGAGAGGCAAGAATTGCCCGGTTTTCGCCAAAGGTGCGGCATATTTCCGGCGAGCCCGTGCAAGCGTTGGCGGTTTGACCTCCGCCGAGGCCGCCCATAGGAGGCGCAGTGGAGGACGGGCCAGCCGCAGGCAGTCCAAACTCCTTGCGCATTTGGTTGGCGGGCCGTATTTCGCGGCGCTACGGAACAAGCTGTTGGTGGCGTTCGCGCTTGGGCAGTTTAGAGAGGCGCTTGGCGGCCTGGTAGAACTTCTCGAGGTCCCCGCCGCTGGCTTGAAGCATCCGCTCGAAACCCGGAACAAGGTCGTAATAGGCGCCCACTGAGTTGAGCTTGGCGTTGTTGAGTTGGCGGGCGAACCAGGGATCGTAATCATCGTTGCCTCCCCAGTGCGTTTTAAGCCCGGCGTATTCGCGCCGCAACTGGTCAAAGAGATCTTCCTTTTGGCGCCGCATTTCCGCGCGCGCAACGTCGCTCCTCTTGGCCGTCGGTTTGAGTGTTCCGTCCTCTAGCCGCTCGTCGCCGTAGAGGGTTTCGAGCTGTTGGCGAGTTCTCAGAATTAAGCGCGTGAATTGACGCGCGCGTTGCAGGCCGCGCTGATAAGCGTCATAAGCGACCTGATCCCCCTTGGCTTTGAGCCAGCGACGCGCGCCCTCCTCGCCGACTGCGGTGGCGAAGGCTTCGTTGAAATCCGTGTCCCCGTGGGCAAAAAGCCGTTGATGGGCTAGTTCATGGATCAGAGTTTCGGCTAATTCCGCCTCGGATTCGAACAGGAACGTGTTAAGGAGCGGGTCTTTGAACCAGCCAAGCGTGGAGTAGGCGGTCACGCCCCCCACATAGACATCGAGGCCCCGATGCTCAAGGCTTTGGGCGTAACTCCGCGCCCCGTCTTCGGTGAAATAGCCGCGGTATTTCAGACGCCCCACCAGGGGATACCACCACGTCGTGGCCGCGAGGGAGAACTCGGGCGAGGCCTCGACATTCCAGACCACAAAGCGGCGATGGACATCGACGTAGGTCTGGTAGTTTCCATCCACAGGCAGTTTGAGTCGGTCTTGGGCGAAGCGGCGTAGCGCGCTAACCAGTTGGAGCCGCTGTTTGAGTTCAGCCGAGGCCTGGGGATCGGCCAGGATTTTTTCGGCGCGTTGCTGGCGCGCCAAGAGTGAATATTGTCCCTTAATGGCTTGGCCATAGAAACTGAGGGTGCGACAACCGCAAACCGCCCCCAATGCCAGCATCAGGGCCGCTACGACTAAACTTTGGCGGAGGCGGCTCGGTTTCTTCTGAGGCGCGCCGCCGGGTCTCGAATTCCAGCGCTTGGCCAAGGGGCGACGATTTAACCAAGCCGGTCGGGTTGGAAGGCGACGACGCTCATGGGGGGAAGGGTAAATTCGGCGGACCAGGAGTGGCCGTGCGCCTTGAGTTCGCCGGCAACCACGCCCCCCATATTGCCCATGTTGCTGCCCCCGTAGGCGGCGGCATCGCTATTGAGGACCTCGCGCCATCTTCCCGGGTGAGGCAAACCCAGCCGGTAGGCTTTGCGCGGCACGGGCGTCAGGTTCAGAATGATCGCCATCTGGCTGCGGTTTTCCGCGTCCTGGCGCAGAAAGGAAAGCACGCTGTTGTTGTGGTCCGAGCAGTCGATCCAACTAAAGCCTTTGGGATCGTGGTCGGCCTGCCAGAGAGCGGGCTGGGCCAGGTAAAGCTTGTTGAGGTCTTCGACGAATTTCTGCACGCCCCGGTGGTAGGGCCCCGCCTCCAGGAGCCACCAATCCAGTTGCCCGTTCGCATTCCATTCAGCGCTCTGTCCAAACTCGCCGCCCATGAAGGTCAGCATCTTGCCCGGAAACAACCACTGGTATCCCAGCAGGACGCGGAGATTGGCGAAGCGGCGCCAGTCATCTCCGGGCATGCGGCCCAGCAGCGAATGCTTGCCATGCACCACTTCGTCATGGGAGAGCGGCAGGATGAAGTTTTCGTGGTAGTTATAGAGCATCCCGAACGTCAGGCTGTTCTGGTGATACTTGCGGTAAACCGGATCCAGACTGAAGTAGTCTAAGGTGTCGTGCATCCACCCCATGTTCCATTTGAAGTTGAACCCGAGGCCGCCCAGGTACGGCGGACGGGTGACCTGGGGCCAGGCGGTGGATTCTTCGGCGATTGTGATCACGCCGGGGAATTCCGTGTGGACCAAGTCGTTGAACTTGCGCAGAAACTCGATGGCTTCCAGGTTCTCGCGGCCGCCATACTGGTTGGGGAGCCATTCGCCTTCCTTGCGCGAGTAATCGAGGTAAAGCATCGACGCCACCGCGTCGACGCGGAGGCCGTCGATGTGAAAACGATCGCACCAGTACAGGGCATTGGCGGTGAGGAAGTTATTCACCTCGTGGCGACCGTAATTGAAGATGAGCGTGCCCCAGTCCTGGTGTTCGCCGCGGCGCGGGTCTTCGTGTTCGTACAAAGCGGTGCCGTCAAATCGCGCCAACGCCCAGTCGTCGCGAGGAAAATGGGCCGGCACCCAATCGATGAACACGCCAATGCCCGCTTCATGGAGGGCGTTGACGAGGAATTGGAAATCCTGGGGCGTCCCGTAGCGGCTGGTGGGAGCGTAAAAGCCGGTCACCTGGTAGCCCCAGGACGGGTAGTAGGCGTGCTCGGCGACGGGCATGAACTCCACGTGAGTGAACCCCATTTGCTTGACATAGCTCACCAGCGGTTCGGCCAACTCGCGGAAGCCGGGAGATTCCCCTTGGGACTTCTTGCGCCAGGACCCGAGGTGGACTTCATACACGCTCATCGGGGAGCGCAACGGATCGCGTTGACGGCGTTGCGCAAACCAAAGGTCGTCGTTCCAGGCGAAGCCCCGCGTATCCCAGACGATCGCGGCGTTCTTGGGCGGCGTTTCGAAGAAAAAGCCGAAGGGGTCGGTCTTGAGACTGACCCGCCCGTGGGCGTCTCTGACTTCGAACTTGTAGTGCGCGCCGGCGGCGATTCCGGGGATAAAGATCTCCCAAACGCCCGAGGAGCCGAGCGAGCGCATGGCGTGGAAACGCCCGTCCCATTGGTTGAAATCGCCGACAACGCTGACGCGTTGAGCGGTAGGAGCCCATACGGCAAAACTCGCGCCGGGCACGCCGTCGATGGCGCGCAACTGAGAGCCCAGCTTCTCGTAGATCCGGCGCTCGTCGCCTTTGCCAAAGAGGTAAAGATCGCCCTCACCGAGCGTGGGCAGGAAGGAATAAGGGTCGCGCGTGCGGCGCACCGACCCGGCGGCGTCCGTGATCACGATGTCGTAGGCGTAAACGCGGTTCGCCGCCTTGGTCACGCCTTCGAAGACTTCGGTCTTGCCAATCCGCTTGAGCTTGATCAGCGGCATGTCCTTTTCGTGGACAGGGGCGAATTCGACCTTGGCGGCGTCAGGAAGAAGCGCCCGCGCTACCAACCCCGAGCCGTCACCCAGCGGGTGAAGGCCGAGCACCTGGTGCGGCGATCCGTTTCTGACTTCCACCAAACTCCGGAGTTCATTTTGGGTCAGGACCATCGTGAGCAGAGTTTAACAGAGCCCCCCGAGAATGCACGGAAAAACGAAGGCCACCTTCCGGCGTGACGTTAAGGCCCGAACCTCGAACCGCGAACTCCGCGCCTTGAATCATAGCGCGCCGGACGGACGGAGTTTTCCCGCGCGCTGAGGAACCGGGTCGTAGTGATTCTTGAGAGGAACAGCCGTTTTCTCGCTTTTATCCAGCTCCCCTCTCGGGGACCGTATTACAGCGGGTTTGGGCCGTTTGCGCGCGTGGTTGGGAGGAGCTTGCCGAGATGAAAGGGATGCTTCCTGTCGACCTCTTTCTCGGCGAGTTGCATCAGCCGTTCGAGGTTGACCCGGGCCGAGACCACCACCAACTCTCGGTCTTCCAGCACCGCCAGGCAGCATTTTACCCGTCCGTGAGAAAAACCTTTGCGCGGCAGGTAAATTGCCACGAGTTGTTCCGGCTCGGCGACCCCGACTATGCGCTCCCAACCCCGGAATGCCATCTCCCGGTCCGCCGCCTTGAGGACGGCCAAGCGATCGATCGATTGCGGACCGTTCAGAAGTTTATAGACACCCACCTCGGCTCCATGGACCGCATCGAGCGCGGCGCGCGCCTCGGGGGGCAAGTTGACGAATCCGGAACCGGCGTGGACCAGGCTCAGGGTAAGACCGCCGACATTGACGGCAAACTGCTTCTCCCAATCCCCCGGCACGGCGCTCATCACACCTCCGCGCAGCGCTTTGGCATCCGCGCTGAGGTAGAAGTAGCTCGCCACGCCCAGGATGCACGCCAGTGGCAGGCAGAGAAGGAGGAGGAGGACCGTCTGGCGCGCGCGGAGCCGAAAAGTCGGCCGGGTCAGCCGGATTGGTTTTGCGGGGTTCGCCACCGCCCCGAGGACCGGAAGTGTTTGTTGACCACAAAGACCGGTTGAGTCTGTCGAGTTCATGGGAGTGGTAGCGGCGATGGGTTGGGGTTGAGCTTACTTTGAAGCTTCCGCCTTTTCGGGCGCCTTTTCCGTTGGCTTGGCATCCTGGCGACCGATTTTCTTGAGCGGGTCGATATTCAACTTTTCGCCCAAGACCGCGATTTGCTCGGGTTTAATATCCCCGACGATATTGACGAAGACCGCGTGCTGGCTGCCATCTATTACCACCGCAACCAAGCCCTGCACCACGCTTTTCTCCGCCATTTTGAGGTAAATGCTGACATCCTGGTCCTTCTCCTGGGCGGCGACGATGCGTTCCCAGCCTTTTCCTGCGAGGTCCGCGCGCACCTTTTGGGCTCGCTGGTGCAATTCCTCGCGATTGCCATCGTCCAGGCCGATCACATTGACCCTCACCAGCTTGAGGCCGTTGAGGAGTTGCGCCACATCCGGGTCCTGCTTCTGCACGAAGCGCGCGGCCAGCGAGATGAGGTTGGAGGGGACGTTGACCTCGACGAACTCTCCCTCGCCTTTCGGGGTGGAGAAGGTCCCAAAATCCACTTGGCCAGGCATCAGGTCTTCGGCCCAAGCGCTGCCGCCCAGGGCGAGACAAAGGGTGGCGGTTCCCAGGGCTATCGGTATCGAAGTTTTCATATTGGTGTAAATGTTCTCGGTTATTATTGAGGACCCATTGGTCCCGTCATTGAGGAATACCCAGCAGGGGGAGTGAAAGTTTCAAAACCCGCCTACGGCGCGTTCAGCCCGCCGGCGCCACCTTCTCGGATAAACCAGATTCCGCTTTTCAAATCGGCCCCGAGGCGGTAATGCATGGTTTGACTATGCAACTGAACAAACTCGCTCTTTCGGGCCGGCTTGGGATCGCCCTGGCCGTTGTGACGGTGGGATTGACGGCGTGTGACAAGGCGGAACCCGGAGCCGTCAAGGGTTCAAGCTCAAAACCGAAGTCTTCCTACACCATTGGCATGAGCCAATGCAACCTCGGCGAGCCATGGCGAGTGGAGATGGATGCCCAGATCAAAGCCGCCGCCGATAAGCATCCCAACCTCAAGGTCATCTTCAAGGATGCTCAAAACGACACGCTTAAGCAGCGCGCGCACGTTGAAGAGTTCGTCAGTTCCAGCGTCGATTTGCTCATCATCAGTCCGAAGGAAGCTCAACCGCTGACCGAGCCGGTAGCCAAGGCCATGGAAGCCGGCATCCCGGTGATCGTGTTGGATCGGCGGTTGGTGGGCGATAAGTACACCTGTTTTATCGGAGCGGACAACAAGAAGATTGGCCATTCGGCCGGCGAGTGGCTGCGGCAGAAGCTCGGCGACAAGGGCAAGGTGGTCGAGTTGAAGGGGCTTATGACGTCGACGCCCGGCCAGGATCGAAACAGCGGGTTTCGCGAGGGGATTGCCGGTTCGGGCCTTGAGATCGTCTTCGAGGCGGATATGCAGTGGCTCGAACCTCGCGCCCGTCAGGAGATGGAATCGGCCCTGGCGCGCTTCCCGAAGATCGACGGCGTCTATGCCCACAACGATCCTGGCGCGCACGGGGCTTATTTGGCCGCCAAGGCGGCCGGCCGCGAAAAAGAGATGGTATTCGTCGGCATCGATGCCCTCCCGCAAGAGGGTGTGAGCTACGTTCAGCAAGGCATCCTGGACGCTACGTTCCAATATCCAACCGGCGGCGCCGAGGCCATCGAGACGGCGATGAAGATCCTCCAGGGCGAAGCCGTGCCCAAGGAGATTACTCTCGCCTCCCGCGTGTTCGACAAAGTAAACATCAGCCAAGGCGGCCGCGAACTAAAATGAACTCCGGCCGGTTCCTTGCCGGTTCTTCTCTGGCTTAACCCAGGCTTCGTACGAACCTCTCGATCCTGTCCAGTCCCTTTTGCAGGTTGGCCATGCCGGTGGCATAACTAATCCGGATATAGTCGTCCGCGCCAAACGCGATGCCGGGCACAGCCGCCACCTTCTCTGATTCGAGCAGTCGGGCGCAAAACTCGCTGGATTTCAAACCCGTCCGGCCGATATTTGGAAACAAGTAGAACGCGCCCTTGGCGTTGACGCAGGAGATGCGGGGGATGCAATTGAGCTTCTGCCATGCGAACAATCGTCGCCGGTTGAATTCCGCCAGCCAGATCGGGAGGTGGTCCTGCGGGCCCTTGAGGGCCGCGAACCCGCCCTTTTGGGCAAACGACGTCGGGTTGCTGGTGCTGTGGCTTTGGATCGCATCGATCGCCTTGGCAATCGGTTCCGGAGCGGCGCAGAACCCTAGCCGCCAGCCCGTCATGCTCCAGGCTTTGGCAAAACCGTGGACGATCACGGTGTGCTCAAAAAGGGCCGGTGAAAAACTGGCGATGCTCTTATGAACCGCTCCGTCGTAAAGCAGGTGTTCGTAGATCTCGTCGCTCATAACCAGCACACCGTTCTCGACGCAGACGTCGCCCAGCGCTTTCACCTCTTCCGGCGTATAGACTGAGCCGGTAGGATTGCTCGGCGAATTAAGGACGAAAAGCCGGGTCCGGGGCGTGATGGCTTGGCGTAACGCCTCTGGGGTGATCTTGAATTCAGTCTGATCGGTCGTTTCAACAATGACGGGTTTGGCGCCCGCCAGCTTGACCATCTCCGGATAGCTCAACCAATAGGGAGCGGGAATTACCACTTCATCCCCTTCCTGACAAGTCGCCAGGATGACGTTATAGCAGGAGTGCTTGCCGCCGCAGGAGATGATGACCTGCGAGGGTTTGTAAGTCAGGCCGTTCTCCTGCTTGAATTTATCGGCGACGGCTTGGCGCAGTTCGGGCGTGCCGCTGGCCGGTGTGTACTTGGTGAACCCCTCGTTCAAAGCCTTGATCGCCGCGTCCTTGATGTGCTGCGGCGTGTCAAAGTCGGGTTCGCCCGCGCCAAACCCGATCACGTCAAGCCCCTCAGCCTTCATCTGTTTGGCTTTGGCGTCTATCGCCAGCGTGAGCGATGGGGACAGCGATGCGGCTCGGTGCGAAATTTTGTAGTTCATAACGATCAGACAGATACCACTCAGTCCGAAGAGCGCAAGCGGGAATTCACAAACTCCGAACGCACAAACTCCTTGCCATCGAGGGGTGATCCTGGAAAACTCGCCGCACTTTATGGGACACGTCAAATTGCATATTCCGGGACCGGTTGAAGTGAGCGAAAAGACCTTCCGCGCCTTCGCTTCGCCCATGATTGGCCATCGGGGGCAGGGCTTCAAAGATCTCTATGCCAGGATTCAGCCGCAGCTTCAGCAACTGCTTTATACCCGGCAACGGGTCTATATCAGCACCTCTTCGGCTTGGGGCGTCATGGAAGGGGCCATTCGCAACTTGGCGGACCGCAAGGTGCTTAATTGCATGTGCGGCGCCTTTTCCGATAAGTGGCTGGAGGTGTCCAAACGATGCGGCAAGCAGGCGGAGGCGCTCCAGGTACCCTGGGGTTCGCCGATCCGCGCCGAGGCGATCGATCAACGCCTCGCCAGCGGCCAATTCGACGCCCTGACCCTCATCCATAACGAGACCTCGACCGGCGTCATGAGCCCCCTGGAGGAAATCGCCGCGCTCAAGAAGAAATATCCGGACGTCATGTTCATTGTCGATGCCGTCAGTTCGATGACCGGCTTGCCGATTAAGTTTGACGAGCTGGGGATCGACGTCCTCCTGGCCGGCACGCAAAAGGCCTTCGCTTTGCCTCCGGGGGCCGCGCTCCTGGTGTGTTCTCCGGCCGCCCTCGCCAAAGCCGCTCTCGCCAAGGATCGAGGTTATTATTTTGATTTGGTCGAATTCCAGAAAAATGCGGAGCAGAACATGACGCCCAGCACCCCCAGTATTGGCCACGTCTATGCGCTCGAATCAAAGCTGGGCGACATTTTCGCCGAAGGCATGGAAGCCCGCTTCGCTCGCCACCGTCGCACTAACCAGGCCACCCGTCATTGGGCGGCCCGGCACGGTTTCACGCTGTTTCCGGAACCGGGCTTTGAGTCGGTCACACTGACTTGCGTCAACAACGGCGCCAAACCCGGCGGCCGGGTTGTGGACGCGCCCAAGCTTCAAAAACTGGTCAAGGACAGCGGTTTTCTCATCGATGGCGGCTACGGGAAGATCAAGGGCACGACCTTTCGGATCTCCAACATGGGCGATGAGACCGAGGCGACCATGGCCCAACTCTTCGCCGCCATGGATGATGCGATGAAGCAGTTTTGAGCTGACTACTTCAGCATGCGCACGTCCATCCGCTTCACATCGCTCACCCCTAGCTCCAGCAAGGCCGCGTTGTTCAGCAGTTCCAGGTTGGGTTGGACGGCGGTCGCTTTGGCGGCCTGGCGCTGGAGTTCAAGCTCCTGAACCGAAAGCGCGTCCAGCGCCAATGGATCCGTGCTGAAACGGAGTTGGCTGAGGATGGTGGAGTAGTGCAGCAACCCCCTCTCTCCCCCCTCGTACTGGCAGATTAATGCGTCCGTGATGTTCAAGACCACGCGGTCGCCGAGGGCGGGCAGGGCGTAGATTTCCGGGACCGCGGTGGCCAGGCGCGCACCGTCGTTTTCAAAGCGAAGAATGTTATCCACGCTGCCGAGGGCCAGGCTGTAAAGGTTGCCCGAAACCCCGGCCAGGTTATGGTTCAGCAAGGGGCTGAGGTTGATCACTTTGGTGATCTCCTTCGTGAGGAGTTTGGAAACGAAAGACTTGCGTCCCACCCCCGCGCCGGTCTTCCCGAACTCGAGATCGCCCCACACGAGGTTGCCGAGCGGCACCGTATCATAGAAGGTCTTTTCGTCCCAGCCGGCCTGGGCGCTGCCGGTGACGCGGATCCCGTAGCGGCTGGACAGGTCGAAAAACCCCGCGAGGCTCAAATCCCGCGACTGTCGATCCCAAATAATGATATGTTGAGGGGGAAGGCCGGCCGCGAGCAGACCCTCGACCACGGCGGCGGCTACGGCGATGCGGGTGCCGCTGTTCGGCCCCGGCGCGGAAAAGACCTTGATGCCCACGACATCCTGCGTGCTCACCAAGCTGCGCCAGGCGAGCGACGCGTCGGCCTGGCCCGTCAGGTTGGTGATCCCTTTGACCACCATGGCCTTCACTCGGTCGGCGCGCGGCCTGAAACTCTCCATCGCCGTCGGGTCCTGAACGCAAACCACGCGCGCGATAGCCCCTGGAGCGGACGGGTCGGCCGCCCACCCCTGGGCCGAGCCCAACCAGCAGAGAAAACCACACACCGCCGGCCGGAGCCAGCGCGAAATCCTCGTTATCTTCGGCGCGTTTCTTGACACAATTGACCACGGATGTTACCACGAGCCCCGATGCTGACCATCAAAAACCTGGTCAGAAAGAAGACCTGCATTTTTCTGACATTGGCGGCCCTGCTTACGGGTTGCGCGCCGCCGGGCCCGAGGGCCTTGATCGAGGGCAAGAGGATGCTTGAGCAGGGACGCTACGCCTCCGCGATCGAAAAGCTCAAGATCGCCACCTCGCTGCTCTCTTCCAACGCCCTGGCCTGGGACTATTTGGGCTTGGCGTGCCACCACGCGGGCCTGCCCCTGGAGGCTGAGCGGGCCTACCAGCGCGCTTTATTTTACGACCGCGACCTCACCGAGGCGCACTATAACCTGGGCTGCCTGTGGTTCGAGCAAAACAAGCTCGACGGCGCCCGCCTGGACCTGACCGCCTTCACTCTTCGCCAGGGGAACTCCCTTCAGGGCCTGCTGAAGCTGGGCTCCGTCCAATTGCGCCTCCGCGATCCGGGGGCGGAAAAGAGCTTCAGCGAGGCGTTGCTGGTCAGTCCTCAAAACCTCGAGGCCCTCAACGGGTTGGGGCTGGCGCGGGCGCAACGCGGCCGCTTCGCCGAGGCCGCCGCCCGGTTCAATGGGGTCCTCAAAATACAGCCTGGCTACGCGCCCGCGCTGCTCAATTTGGCGATCCTTTCGCAGGTTTATTTGCGGGACCGTCCGACTGCGGCGCAAAAATACCGCGAGTACCTGGCGCTCCAGCCGCCTGCCCCCAATGCCGAGGCGGTCGCGACGACCCTTCGCCAACTCGAAGCGGAGATGAGCCCGGTGGTTCGGCCTCCAGCTCCGGCGGTCGCGCCTGAAGTCCCTCCGCCCGCGCCGCATCCGGCGGCCACGAACGCGAGCCCGGTCACCAACCTGGTTCGAATCCTCCCTCCGCCCCGGCCCGAGCCGGCGGTCAGCATCGCCCCCAAGCCTGTCGCCGTTCCCCCTCCGGTCAAGCCGTCGCCGGCATTGATCTCGCCCTCGATCCCCGCGGCGGCGCCGAAGACCGCCGCCGTGGTGGTTGCCAAGTCCGTTCCACCGCCTCCGCTGGCGGCGGCCGTTCCGGCCCCGGTGGTGGTTGATCCTCCCGCACCCGCCCCCTTACCCGCGCGGGCGCCCAATTCGGGTTCGCGGTACCCTTATCTTTCCCCCGCCCGGCCCGCGCCGGGGAATCGTGCGGAAGCCAAACTCGCCCTGGCCCGGGGTGTGGCAGCCCAGGAGGCCCGCCAATTCGACGAGGCCATGAAGGAGTACGAATCCGCGGCCGAATCCGACCCCGCGTTTTTTGAGGCGTATTACAACCTCGGCATCGCCGCTACCCAGGCTGGCAAACTCCCCCAAGCCTTGGGCGCGTATGAATACGCTTTGGCGATTGACCCGGACTCGGCCAACGCCCGCTACAACCTGGCCTTATGCCTGAAGCAAGCCAGGTACCTGCCCGACGCCCTCAATGAGCTGGAGAAGTTGCTGGCTCGGTCTCCGCATGAGACCCGGGCGCACTTGGCCATCGCTAACATCTATGCGTTGTCGCTTAACCAGCCGGACAAAGCGCGGCCCCATTACCAAAAGGTAATCGAGATTGACCCCCAGGATCCCCAGGCCGCCACCATTCGAAATTGGCTCAACGCGAATTCCCGGTAAGAGTAAAAATAGTGGAAAATCGAAGAACCTGGATTATCTTCACGGTGGCTTTCCGAGTGAAATCAGCGCGCGAGCGGGCGGCGTATGCAGCGAATCAGGGTGCTTTTGGCCGACGACCATACGGTGGTGCGTCAGGGGCTCCGGGCCTTGTTGGCCGCGGAGGGGGACATCGACATTGTCGGCGAGGCGGCTAACGGCCGGCAGGCCGTCCAGATCGCCAAGACCGTCGCGCCGGACGTGGCGGTGATTGACATCGCCATGCCCATTCTCAATGGCTTGGAGGCCACCCGTCAAATCCTCGGCAGCCGCGCGCCCACCAAGGTCCTTATCCTCTCGACCTACAGCGACGACCAATACATCAGGCAGTTTAGCGAGGCCGGGGTGGCGGGCTATCTCGTCAAACAGACGGCGGCCGACGAACTCCTGCGGGCGATTCGGGAAGTGCATCGCGGAAATACCTTCTTTAGCCCCGCCATTGCCAGACGCTTGCGCGAATTGGGCCATGAGGCGCGCGTCGGGGCGCCCGTCGCGGGCAAGCGTCCCGACCAGCTTACCTCGCGCGAGGCGGAAGTCCTTCAACTCATCGCCGAGGGCCACGCCAACAAGCAGATCGCCGCCGTGCTTTCCATCAGCATCAAGACGGTCGAGAAACATCGCCAGCAGGTCATGGACAAGTTGGGCATCCACGACGTGGCCGGACTGACTCGTTACGCCATCGCTAAAGGCGTTATTCAAAGCGCCGAACTTCCTTACCCTTAGCTGGGCTATTTCGGCGCGCGTTGCGCCCGCTGCGGAGAACGGGGTGGCGGCAGAAAAATCCGGGACCGAAAAAGGGAAGGTTGAAGCGACATTCTTGGCATTCCCACGCCTCATTTTCCTGGCGAATTTCCTTCTATTTCCATCACGGTTGGCCCGGTTTGGCAGATCGGTCGCCCGATCCAGTCGCGTTTGTCTGAAAAAGATTGCGTGTTGGCCGCAGGTTGGCGAGATTGAGGGAGTTGGCCGGAGAGATGGCAGAGCGGTTTAATGCGCACGCCTGGAAAGCGTGAGTGCCTAAAACGCACCGGGAGTTCGAATCTCCCTCTCTCCGCCAATTCTTCTCTTCACCCGCTTAATCCCGGACTTGTTCGTGATTCTGGGGCTCGCCGGCCGCGCCACCACCGTCGAGGGAGCGCTTCGCCCGGGCGCCAGCCATCGCCTTGGTTAGCGCCCCGGCGGAAGGTCGAGCTCTGCCAGGGTTTTGACTCGTTGGGCGGTTGACATTCCTCCCAAGTGCAGGATGAAATCGCCGGCCCGGTAGCTTCCGGGCAGGGGGGTCATCCGGCGCTCGGGGTGAATCGCCACGTGGCCGTCGAAACCGGTGAAATTCTGGAGCAGGTGCTTGATCGTATTCTGCTCCCATTTCGGGCCGAACTGGTCGGGGGCATAGTTGATATCGCCCAAGTTGTAAACCGTCGCGAAGAAGCGCCGGGTCCAGGCGCAATTACGGACCAGAAAAACCGCGCAGTTCAACCCGTTGAAATCGCTGCCAAAAATCAAATCGCGCCCCTCGACAAGCAGGTCTTCGAGGCGCTGTTCGAGGTTCATGATCACTGCGTCGGCATCCACCCACATCACCCATTTCGCGCGGGAGTGATCCAGCAATCTGCTGACAGCCAGGATCTTGTTCCAAGAGGGGTGCCGCGCCGGATCGAGCAGCGCGCGATGCTCCACGAATCGATAACCATGCCGCTGAGCGTATTGCCGCATCCGCGTCGCCGTTACCTTGGCTACCTCCCGGAAAGCGGCGTCGTAAAGGGTCACCAGAACGAAGTCCGCGCGGGCAGTCGGCCGCGTCTCGCGAAGGGGGGCGCGGCGCGGCGCGGGACGCGAGGAGGGGATCAAACGGTAATAAGATTCTTTGCGGTCCCACTGGCGTCTAATGACATCGAGCCACGCAAAACACTCCGCTTCGAACAGGAACTCCGGGTCCTCTTGGTTGCGACGAAACAGGTTCCATGGATCGAATGCGCGGTGTTGGAAGATCCGTCGCCCCTCAAAATCGTGCTGGCAAAGACCGACCTTGATCTCTTGGGCCGCAGGGGGCAGCGCGAAAGGACGCTCCAGTTTGTAAAACGCCATCGGGAAGGCGACCTCGCCCCCGTTGGCGAATTCATAATAGAAGTCAGAGTGGTCGTTATACCACCAGCAAAGGTTCACGACCGCCCAGCACCGCTCTTTGTCCAGGAGCGCCTGGCCGCTGTCCATTTGCGGGCCTTCGCGCGGGGCTACGCCAAAGACCCCCCAAGCCTCCTGGGCCGGGACCGCGGGCAATGGACCCGGCCACAGGACGGCACCCGCGCGCTTAAACTCCGGGGTCTCAAAAAGGTGTTCCGGGTTCACCACCGGAACGTTGTCCGCATCCAAGAGCAGCGCCTGTTTGAACGAGCAATGGAGCAGGGCATACGCCTTGAGTTCCCCCCCGCCCAACTGGCGCGCCGGATGCCGAATCCGCACCTCCTCCGCATCGACCCACTGCGCCCCCAAGGGCGCGGTCAAGGCCCGCATCCGCAGCTCGCACTCCGCCTTTCCCCGATGCCAAATCTCCACCGGCAAGGCGCAGCCGAGGCTGCGCAGCATATTGAGCGTGATCCAAACTCCGGGAAAGTAGCGAAGACCTCCTCCGCAGAGGACGATGCCGCGACCTCGCAGATCTTCGGGGACGGGGGGAATCCGGGCGATGAATGCCTCTGCGGCCGCGCGCGCAGTGACGCGATTGAGCCGTTCGTCAAAGGGGTTGTCCCGGGTGGCTCGGATACCGGCGAGCGCCCGCCTGGCCTGCCGGGGCGAAAGATAGTTGATGATCCCGCCCGCAAAGTAGGTTTCGATCTTCTGGATGACCTGGCTCGCGGTGATCAGGTCCATGCACTTGGGCAGGCCGCCGACTACATTGACGCAGATCGCGTCGGGTTGGTCATTCTCCCCGCCGTCGCCAAGCGGCGCCGTCCGCGAGCGCCAGCAGCCTCCCTCGGCGCAACAGGCCAGCGCGCCATTCGTGTGCAGGAACTGGTGGTGCGGGTAGGCTTCCCATTGGTTGGGTTCGCGCCCCCCGCCGACCACGACGCAGGGACGATGGCGCGGGAGGCCGGGCTTGGGCTCTACAGCGGCGGCCAGGTGCATCAGCGAAGTTACGGGGCAGAGCACGCCTTGGGAGTGGTGTACCAAACGGACGAGTTGTCTGAGGTCCGTTTGGCCGCGCAAATCGATGACGCCGGACAGCCGCGGGTGGTAGTGGCCGGTATCTCCCACTTGCACAAATTGAATCCTGCCCGCGAAATGGTCCACCACTTCCTGAAAGCGCCTCGCTTCCCACCATTTGATGGTATAGTCCAATTTGCCTCCCGCCACCAAGATCCAAAATGGCGTGTCCTCGCCGGTCAGTTCCCGCACCTGGGAAAACCAGCTCTTTTCCCGCTCGGACAAGAGGATCTCTCCTTGAAACGCGGTCGGCCGAATGCTCAGGCCCAGCCGATCGTTCAGGAACTCGATATAGCCGTGCAGGCAATGGTAGGGAGTTGTGTTGCAGCGGTGGATCAGAGGATAGTGACATTCCAGGACTTCGACGCCCGGGTCATCTTCCGCCAACGGGGTGAGGTGTGGATTGCGCTCCCACAATTCCGGGCAAGAGGTGCGCGCGTCGGTCAGAAAGCGGCGCGGATAGCAGTGGTGCAAGTCGCGCACCGCCGCCGTGAGCATGACGATGTCGCCCGGGGAGAGCGAACTTTTCAGGATCAGTTTTCGGACCGGGGGAATCTTCGGCGCGCGCTTCATCCGTTCACGGCGTTTTAAGCGGACGGCACCGCCCCGATTGGGAAAAGTGACCAAGCCTAAGGCGACGCGCGGTCCGGCGGGCAGAACCTCCGACACGGGCGCGATCGCCGGACGCGAGGCTCAAACACCCGGGCTTGGGGATCAGGCCGCGATGGCCATTGCCGGGCGGCGAGCGGGGCGTGGACTTGATTGCGGCGCCAGGATCGGGCTACGGCTCCTGGACGGGCTGGAGGAACTCGACCTCACGCTGCTGCTGCTCTCTCGGGCGGCCATCGCCTTCCCGTTGGAAACTACCGGACGCGGACTGCTGGTTTGTTTCATAGAAAATAATAGATGACTCCCCAGTCGCTCTGCGCCTCGCGCATTTGCAAAACTAAGGAACTCGTATAGTATAAATTGCATTCATGCCAATGTCAAACCATGGGGCTTTCGCGGTGATCGAGGCGGGGGTCTTACGCTCCGGCATCAGGGCCGCTTTGCGACGGAGCAAAGCGGCCGCGGTTTTTCCGGAGCTGACCTTCGAGACCCTCGCCCTGGCCTTGGCGGCGTGGGCGGCGCTGGGTCCGGTTTGCCGTTGCGCCGGGGAAGCGCCCGCTTCCAGCGGAGCGCCTCCGCCCCCAAACGCGGTAGTGCGCGGCGCCGTCACGTCCTACGATCCCGCGAAGCCCTTGCCTTCGGTGGTTGTCCAAGTGGTTCGGAGCGCGCCAACGAACGCCGCGCCAGCCCCGGCGGATGATTTCAGGCCGAAGCCCGTGGACGGTTACGAGGTCTTGGCTTCGGCGATTACGGACGGAAAGGGCGAATATGTGTTTGACAATCTGCCCGCCGGCGACTTCCGAGTGCGTTGCTACACGGCGGCGGGATTTGTTTATGCCCCAGAACGCGTCGTCGTTCCCGCCGGTATAGTGGGCAGCGGTCCGCAGACAGTGTTGCCGCCCCTGCGCGCGGCTCCATTTAAGAATGGGAGTTGGAAGCACTACGGATTCTTGGACGGGTTGGCCGAAAACGCCGTTCGGCGTGTGCGCGCGGCCCCGGATGGCGCGGTCTGGTTTGCTACGCTCGGGGGCGCGTCCCGTTTCGACGGCCGGAGGTTCACGAGCTACAGCAGTATCAACGGCCTGGCAGACGACCACGTTTGGAATTTGCTGCATGAATCTTCCGGGGCGGTGTGGTTCGCTACGGAACAGGGAGTCGCGCGGTTTGACGGCGCGAAGGTGGTCAATTATGCGCAGAAAGAGGGTTTGTTCAACGGCCCCGTCCACGGTTGTTGCCAGGCCGCTGACGGCGCCCTCTGGTTCGGCGGATCGGGCCTGGCCCAATGGAAGCAGGGGACCTTTACTCGGTTCGCGGAGAAAGAGGGTTTTCCTCCCGCATTCGTGCACAAGTTGGCCGCGGGCGCGGATGGATCGGTTTGGATCGCCACGGTGGCCGGGCTCTTTCGGTATCACGACGGCCGCTTTGAGAATGTTACCGAATCGCTCGGCGAGTTGGATGCGGACAGCCCGTTGGTCGTGGCCGACGGTTCGGTCTGGTTCGGCTCCCGCCGCGGCGCTTGGCGACTCCAAGCGTCCACGCCAAAGGGGGACTACCGCTTCGTGAATTACACGACGCGCGACGGAATGTTGGACAATAGCGTCTATGATATCCGCCCGGGGCAGCACGGGACTATCTGGTTCGCTACCGGCGCCGGCGCTTCCTGCTTCGATGGCACCAATTTCGTTCATTTCAAGAAGGCGGACGGCCTTGTCGCCTCTTATCTCATCAGCCTGGATGTCGATCGCCATGGGGTCGTGTGGTTTGGTTCCTGGACCTCCGGGGTGAGCGCCTACGATCCCTGGAATCCACCGGCCGCGCCCTGGTATCAAAATGCCTGGTTGGTCGCGCTGAATGGCTGCGGGGCGCTGGGCCTGATCGCCATTTCGATCGTGTCCACGCTTCGGTACCGGGCCAAACACCAGGAAGCGACGGCCTTGCGCGAGCAGATGCTCAACCAGGAGCGTCGGGCGCGCGAGACGCTGGAGGCCAAGAATCTTGAACTGGCGGAGGCGAACCGCCGCTTGGTGGAAGCCAAACAGGCCGCCGATACCGCTAACCAGGCCAAGAGCCAATTCCTGGCCAACATGAGCCATGAGCTTCGCACTCCGCTCAATGCCATCATCGGCTACAGCGAACTGCTGGAGGAGGAAGCCGAGGACCGGGGACAAGCGGACTTGATGCCCGACCTAAGGAAGATCCAATCCTCGGCCAGACACCAACTGGGCCTGATCAATGAGATATTAGACCTGTCGAAAATCGAGGCGGGGAGAATGACGTTGCACCTTGCGGAGTTTGAGGTCCGGCGATTCGTCGTCGAGACGCTCGCCACCGTGACGCCCCTGGTGGAAAAAAACCTGAACCAATTACGGTTGGATTGTCCCGATGACCTGGGACGGATGCGAAGCGACCAAACGAAGGTTCGTCAGGTGCTGCTCAACCTGATCTCGAACGCCAGCAAGTTCACCGAGAAAGGGCTGGTGACCTTGCAGGTCCGGAGGGAGTCGCCCCCCGGAACGAGCGCGCCTTCAGTGGCAGGCGACGGGCCGGGCGATTCCCGAGGGCTGGGGTGGATTGTTTTTCGCGTCATCGATACCGGCATCGGCATGACTCCGGAGCAGATGCAAAAGCTCTTTCAGCCGTTCACCCAGGCCGAAGCCTCAACCGCGGTGAAGTACGGCGGCACGGGATTGGGCCTGGCCATCAGCAAACGGTTTTGCCAATTGATGGGCGGGGACCTCACGGCCGCCAGCGCGCCGATGGAAGGATCAACCTTCACCGCCCGGCTGCCGGCGCAGACGCCCTAAAAGCCCTGTCCGCGCCAGGACAACGTCATGGCATTGAAGGGATTGCGGGGAAAGCGGTTTTGGCCGGCCGCGGTCCTCAATTTGCAACACCTCGGCGCCTTCTTGCGCCATCTGTCCTTGCAGTTGACCCGCTTTCAGGCGATAAACAAGGAGTTCGATCACGGCCTGACAGACCGGGGCCCCGCGTGTCTCGTTGGGGAACCCAAGCAAATAGACAATGGACCAGCTTTTTGTAACCTTGAAGCACTGGTTGGCGGACTTTGCCGCCCCCGGTTGGCAGCCGATTTTCTCGGCGTTGCTGTCCATTGCGGCAATCATCGGGACCTTCGCCTCACTGTTCGCCTTGACGACCCTTCTCGAGCGCAAGGGCTTGGGGCGGATGCAGAACCGCTACGGTCCCAATCGGGTGGGGCCCTGCGGGTTGCTCCAACCGCTGGCCGATGGCGTTAAATCATTGACGAAAGAGGACTTAGTGCCGGCGGCGGCGGACCGCTGGGTCTTCTTTATGGCCCCCCTGACGCTGGTGGTTCCCGCGTTCCTGGCGCTGGCGGTCTTGCCTGTCGGTCGCAACATGACGGCCGTCGATTTGGATTCCGGCGTCTTATTCTTTTTCGCGGTGGGCGCGGCCTCCGAGGTCGCCGTTTTCATGGCCGGCTGGTCCAGCCGCAATAAGTATTCGTTGTTGGGCGCGATGCGGGCCATTGCGCAGATGGTGAGCTATGAAGTCCCTCTCATCCTGTCGGCGGTACCGGTGGTCATGATGACCGGCTCTCTCTCCACCGACGCCATAGTGGCCGCCCAGGCCGGTTACGCTTGCGGATTGCCTAACTGGTATGTCCTGACGCCTTGGGGTTTGGCTGGCTTTCTTCTGTTCCTAATCGCCGCCATGGCGGAATGCAATCGATCGCCCTTTGACCTGCCCGAGGGGGAATCGGAGATCATTGCCGGCTACTATGTTGAGTATTCGGGCTTCAAGTTCGCGCTCTTTTTTCTCGGGGAGTATATCGGGATGTTCGCCGTGAGCGGCTTGGCCGTCACGCTCTTTTTGGGCGGCTGGCAGGCGCCGTTTGCCTTTTTGACTTGGCTGCCGTCGTACGCCTGGTTCTTCGGGAAATTGCTGGCGCTGATCGCGCTCTTTATTTGGGTGCGCGGCACGCTGCCGCGTCTGCGCATGGATCAACTCATGAACCTGGCCTGGAAGTTCATGCTCCCGATGGCGCTGCTGAACATCGCGGTGGCCGGGCTCTGGTATTTTACCGGGCCAGGCTGGGCGCGATGGCTGACCTGTTCCCTGGTCGTCGGGGGCGCCTACCTGGTGTTGGGCCGAGCGCTTCTGAGCGGCGCGCATTTAGGCCCCCGCGCTTATCGTTACGCCGAATGACATTTCCCGCCCTAACCTTCGCGCTGCTGGCCGCTGTCATCCTCAGCGCCGCCGCGGCCGTTATGATGTTCCGCAACCTCGTGCATTCGGCGCTCGTTTTGGCGGTGGCGCTGTCGGGGTTGGCGGCGCTGTATCTCCAATTGCATGCCCAATTCGTGGGGTTCGCCCAACTCCTGGTCTATGTCGGGGCGGTGGCTATTCTGATCGTCTTCGCCATCCTGCTGACCCGCGGGAACGAGCCGTCGGACCAGGTGATTTTCTCTCCTGGCAGATGGGTCGGAGCGGGGATAGCCTTGGCGGTGTTCGGCGTGTTGGCGCGGGTGATCCTCACCAGCCGCCTGTTGGCCGGGAGCGCTCCTCCCGCGCCCGCCGCCGCCGTCAAGGAGATCGGCCAGCGGATGATGGAGCGCTATGTTTTGCCGCTCGAGGTGATGGGCCTGCTGCTGACGGTGGCGCTGATCGGCGCCGTGGTCCTGGCCCTGCGCGAAAGGCCCTCCGGCTAGTCTCCCGCGTTCGACCAATCCCTCAACCGCTAAAAACGATGCCTCCTCTCCCATGCTACCTGCTCCTGGCCGCGATGCTCTTCGCCATCGGCCTCGCGGCCGCATTGACCCGGCGTAATGCCATCATCGTGCTCATTGGCATCGAACTCATGCTCAACGCCGCCAACCTCAACTTCATCGCCTTCTGGCGCTACGGTCCGAACCCCGAGACCCTTCGGGGTGTCCTCTTCGTGATCTTCGCCATCGGAGTGGCTGCCGCCGAGGCGGCGGTGGGCCTGGCGCTGATCATCGCGCTTCACAAGCACTTCAAGACGACCCATGTTGACCAAGTCGATTCCATGCGCGGTTAGGGGGACCTCGTGATCCCCATGCTCGCGATTGCGCAGCCCCCTCCGGAGGGCGGCCTGGAAAGCGGCTGCCTGTGGTTGATTCCCGTGTTGCCTTTGGCGGCCGCGGGAATAGGGGCGTTGCTCGGGCGACGCCAGCGAAGGATTGCGGCCGGTCTCGCCATCGGCTCCATGCTGCTGGCATTGATTCTCTCGTGCCGCGCTTTCGTCGAGGTTTTGCACCGCGTGGGCCAGGGAGGAGTGGCGCGCCAGAGCTTCAACTTTCACTGGTTGCAGTTTGGCGACACGTGGTTGACGCTCGGGGTGGTGCTCGACCCTCTTACGGCCGTCATGCTGGTCATGGTATCATTCGTGGGCCTCCTCATTTTCATCTACAGCGTCGGCTACATGGCCCACGATGAGAACTTCGCCCGGTTTTTCTGCTTTTTGTCCTTGTTCGCCTCGGCGATGCTCGGGGTGGTCATCGCCAATAGCCTGTTGCTGTTGTTCATCTGCTGGGAGTTGGTTGGTCTGACGTCGTATTTGCTCATCGGGTTTTGGTATCATAAGCCGAGCGCGGCGGCGGCGGCCAAGAAGGCCTTTATTACCACCCGGATCGGGGACTTGGCCTTCCTGCTGGGGATGGTGTGGCTCTATTCGCGAGCCGGGACGCTCTTGTTCTATGACGCGGGCCGCGGTTGTCTGGAGTGGACTGGCCTGCCGGCATCCACGGGCATCGCCCTGCTGATCTTCTGCGGCGCGGTTGGCAAGTCGGGCCAGTTGCCCCTTCATGCGTGGTTGCCCGACGCCATGGAAGGACCGACGCCGGTCAGCGCCCTGATCCACGCGGCCACCATGGTCGCCGCGGGTGTTTTTCTTGTCGCGCGGGTTTATCCCTTGATGGGAACGACCTCGCTGACCGTCGTCACATGGGTGGGGGCGCTCACGGCTTTGTTTGCCGCCACCGTCGCGGTGGCCCAGACCGATATCAAGCGCATCCTGGCCTATTCCACCGTCTCGCAGCTCGGATTCATGATGCTTGGCCTTGGCGTTGGCGGGGTCGCGGTGGGCATGTTTCATCTGCTGACTCATGCGTTCTTCAAGGCCCTGCTTTTCCTCGGGGCGGGCTCGGTTATTCACGGATGCCATGAGGAACAGGACATCCGGCGCATGGGCGGATTGCGGCGCTGGATGCCGGTGACCTTCGCCACCTACGTGGCCGGCATGCTCGCTTTGAGCGGATTTCCGCTCATCGCTTCGGGTTTCTGGAGCAAAGACGAAATCCTCCATGCCGCTCATGCCTGGACGGTCTCGTCCTGGCCCTTCTATTTGGGGCTGATGGCGGCGTTCCTCACGGCTTTCTATATGACGCGCCAGGTGGTCTATGTCTTTTTCGGAAAGTCTCGCCTGGCAAGAGACCCTGCCATCAAGGCGGGGCAGGGGGGGGCGCTCCCAGCCCGTCCGATGGTGGAGCGGGCGGCGTCCGAACCTCATGAGAGTCCGCGCGTTATGCTCGTGCCGCTGATGATTCTGGCCGTATTTGCCGTCCTGCTGGGCTTTGCCGGGACCCCCGCGTGGCCCTGGTTGCGGGCGTTTCTGGAAGGCCGGCCGGCATCCTTCGCGTTCGGCCCCCTGCTGGAGCCCGAAGCGCTTTGGTTGATGGGCCTGTCCAGCCTGGTCGCTCTCGGTGGTATCGGGTTGGGCTATTGGTTCTATGGACGCCGCCCCCCTGTCCGGACGGACGAAGTTGACGCGCTGGCGCGAGTGCAGCCGGAGGTGTTCACCCTCCTGGAAAAGCAATATTTCGTGGATGAGATCTACCAATGGTCCGTCGTTTCGTTCCATGCGTGGTGGGCCCGCCTCTGCGTTCAGTTGGATGAATGGGTCTGGGACTTTGTGGTCCATTTGCTGGCTTACGCGGCGGTTGGTCTTTCCTGGCTGAACCGGTTCCTGGATGAATACGTGGTCAACGGGGTATTCGATCAGGGCTGCCGGGGTTTGACCCGCGGCGGCGCGGGCTTGTCACACCTTCAAAACGGGCGCGTACAGCGGTATCTCCGCGTCATTGCGCTCGCGGCAGCCGCGCTCATCTGGTTTCTCCTCTGGGGGTGGGGAGCGGCATGAGCGCATTCCCGATGCTCAGCGCCTTAACGTTCCTGCCGTTGCTCGGCGGGTTGGTGGTGATGGGGCTGCCTCTCTCCGGGGGGCAACTGCCTCGCCGCGTCGCCTTCGGTTTTAGCGCGGCGGCGCTAGCCCTGACTTTGCTCCTGTGGATCGGCTTCGATTCCGGCCGCGGCGGGTTCCAGTTTGAAGAGAGCCATACCTGGATTCCGGGGATGGCGGTGAACTATCATCTGGGAGTCGACGGGTTGGGGTTGCTGATGGTTTTGTTGGCGGCGGTCGTAACCCCCATGGCAATCCTCGCCTCGGGGAGGATCGAGTCGCCCCTCTACCACGGGTTGATGCTTTGGGTGCAGGCGGGTTTGTTCGGCACCTTCACCGCGCTGAATTTCTTTCATTGGTTCTTATTTTGGGAGTTAAGCCTGGTGCCCGCGTTTTTTCTGATCCGTCTTTGGGGCGGCCCTCGGCGAACGGAGGCGGCGACGCAGTTCTTTGTCTATACGATGGCGGGAAGCATGGCGCTGCTCCTCGCGTTCTTGGGGTTGTTCCTAGCGGCGCATACGTTTGAATTTTCGAAACTGGCGGAATTGGGCCGGCGCGGCGAACTGACTTCGTTGCTCGCGGCGCGGTTGGGCGGGCGCGGTCTGAGCGGAGATCACTTGGGGCTGTTGCTCTTCGCGGGGGCCTTCCTGGGATTCGCGGTGAAGACGCCGATTCTACCCTTCCATACCTGGTTGCCCATGACTTACGCGGAGGCGCCCGCAGGGACCACTATGCTGTTGACTGGCGCGATGTCCAAGATGGGCGTCTATGGTCTCCTGCGCATCCTCGCGCCGATTTTCCCTGAGCAGATGCAACGCCTGGCCACCCCTTTGCTCTGGCTGGCTTTGGCGACCATCCTGTGTTCCGCCGGCGCGGCGTTCGCGCAAAAGGATCTCAAGCGCATCCTGGCCTATTCTTCGATTAATCATCTCGGTTATTGCCTCCTGGGCATTTTCGCGGTTGCGAACGCGGGCGGGATTTCCCAGGCCCCCGGGCAGGAGCGGGCGGCGGCCTTGAGCGGCGCGTGCCTGCAGATGTTCAACCACGGCATCACGGCTTCGCTGTTGTTTTGGTTTGCCGGCATGTTGGAAGAACGGGGCGCGGGATGCCGCGGGTTGGACGATTTTGGAGGGTTGCGCAAGGTCGCGCCCGTGTTATGCGGCTTGATGGGCATCGCCCTGTTTTCCTCGCTCGGTCTGCCCGGCCTTAACGGGTTCGTCGGCGAGTTTCTGATCTTCAAAGGGGCCTTCCCGCTGGCCCCATGGGCCGCTTCTGGCTCGGTCCTGGGCCTGCTGATCACGGCGGTGTTCATCCTCACGCTCCTGCAACGCGTCTTCCACGGGCCGCTCGCGCGGCAATGGTCGAAGTTGCCGGATCTGACGCTCCGCGAACGATTCGCCGTGGCGCCGGTCATCGCCCTGATCTTCGTGCTGGGCTTGTTTCCACAAATCCTCCTCGGCCCGCTCGGCGCGACGGTTCAACAAATGGTCCGGTCCTGGTCATCCGGATGAAAGCCTTCGCCTAACCATGTTGGCCTGGACCATATATGTCTCTTTTTTCGGAGTCGTGGCGCTGATGCTGGCGCCGCGGGACAATGCTCGCGCCGTCCGGTGGGTGGCGCTCGCTAGCGCGCTGGCGGGGTTGGGGATCGCTTTGGCCAGCCTGGTCCACCTTCCCAACGGACCATTTGAGCCCTTGGTCAAGCTTCCGTGGATCGCCGCCCTGGGGAGCGATTACTTCCTTGGGGCGGACGGCATCAGTCGCGTCTTGGCGTTGCTTACCGGCGTGGTGGCGGTGGCGGGGGTTTTGTTCTCTTGGAATATTGAACATCGCGTTCGAGAGTTTTTCGCCTTCTACCTGGCCTTGGTCGGGGGTGTTTATGGCGTGTTCCTCAGTTTTGACCTGTTGTTGTTGTTTGTGTTCTACGAATTGGCCATCATTCCCAAATACTTCCTGATCGCTATTTGGGGATCCACGCGCAAGGAATACGGGGCGATGAAACTGGCGCTCTACTCGTTCCTGGGCAGCGGGATGGTGTTGGTGGGGCTGATCGCCGCCTTCGTTATGTCCGGCGAGAAGACGACGAACCTGTTCTTGCTGGCGCAGCAACCCTTCCCCCAGAGTTTTCAACTTTGGGCGTTTCCCTTGACCTTTTTGGGATTTGCGATCCTGGCGGGTCTGTGGCCCTTCCATACGTGGGCGCCGACCGGGCATGTGGCGGCGCCCACGGCCGCCTCCATGCTCCTGGCGGGAGTCGTTATGAAGCTCGGGGCTTACGGTTGTCTGCGGGTGGCGATGACTCTCTTTCCGCATGGGTTGGACCCTTGGGGCTTCGCCGTCCTTGGCTTTGGCTCCTGGCGCGATGTCTTCGCGGTGTTAGCGGTTATTGGCATCGTCTATGGGGCCAGCGTGGCGCTCGTACAGTCAGATTTCAAGTTCGTCATCGGATACTCCAGCGTGAGCCACATGGGATTTGTTTTGACCGGTCTCCTGACTTTGCAGACGACCGGGTTGAGCGGGGCGGTGCTCCAAATGTTCTCGCACGGCGTCATCGCCGGCCTCTTGTTCGCCGTCGTCGGGCGCATGGTTTACGAGCGGACCCACACGCGCGACCTGGCGCAACTGGAGGGGATGGGCTTGGGCCGGGCGATGCCCTTTGCCGCGGTGACCTTCACTGTCGCGAGCGTAGCCTCGATGGGACTGCCGGGCTTCAGCGGGTTCGTGGCCGAGTTGCAAATTTTGTTAGGGGCCTGGCAGGCGTTCCCGGCGCTCGCTCTGGCGGCGGGCGTCGGCGTCGTGATCGGAGTGGCCTTTATTTTGCGCGCCCTGCAAAAGGCCTTCCTTGGCGGGGGCGACGCCGCCGGCGCGAGAGGCGATTTCGCGACCGGAGCCGGGACCATGGCATCGATTTCCCTGCCGGAACGACTTGGTTCGGCGCTGCTGATCGGGGCCTCGCTGGCGGTCGGCCTCTATCCGCGCTGCCTTTTGGACCCGATCGTTTCCGCGCTATCCACTCCGTTGTTCCATGAGCTCTTGAAAGGGTCTGTGCCGTGAGCTACCCGCATTTATTAGGGCTGGCGGCCCCGGAAACCATTCTGGCGCTTACCGCTCTGGCCGTGCTGGCGGTGGACCTCGCGGTGTTGCAGGACCTGGATCTGCGGTTGCGACGGCTGATCGGGGCGATGTTCGCCGGCGCCGGCTGCCTGGCGGCCGTCGCTTGGATGCTTGCGCTTCCCGAGGCGGGTGACTGGGGCCACGGAATGCTGATTGTGGATCCGCTGACGCGGTTGGTGAAAGGCGGCCTGGTCGCGCTCGCTGTCTTAGCCATCCTACTTTCTATCGAATCGGATTTTACTCCCCATGTCGGCGAGTATTATGCGGTGCTCCTGCTGGCGGCCGTCGGCATGATGTTCCTGGCCAGTTCGGCCGACATCCTGATGATCTTCCTCTCCTTGGAACTGACCAGCCTCTCGCTCTATATCCTGACCGCCTTCAACAAGCGCAACCGCGTCGCCACGGAAGCGGCCTTGAAGTACTTTTTGTTCGGCGGCGTGGCGGCGGCCTTCACGCTTTTCGGGTTGAGCCTACTCTATGGGGTCGCGGGTTCAACCAACTTGGAGGATATCGCCCGGGTCGCCGGCGCCCGGGCGATCCAGGTCGTTACCAGTGAAAACGGGGTCGCCACTCGGATCCTGGATCCGCTGTTGATCGCCGCGATCGTCATGACGGTGATTGGATTCGGTTTCAAAGTAGCGGTAGTCCCCTTCCATCTGTGGGCGCCCGACACCTACCAGGGCGCTCCGATTCCGACTGCGGCGTTTATCGCCTCGGGGTCCAAGCTCGCCAGCTTTTTTGTCTTCTCCAAGGTGATGCTGGTGGGTTTTGCGGGCGCGGAGGGGAGCGGCGCCTGGCTGAGTTTGCGCCCGGGCTGGGTCGCGGTCCTGGCGGTGCTGGCGGCCGCTTCGATGGTTTGGGGCAACCTGGCCGCCATCCGCCAGCGCAGCGTGCGGCGATTGCTCGCTTACTCCGCGATCGCCCACTCCGGTTACATGTTGTTGGCGGTCATGACGCGCGGCCCTGAAGCCTTGGCCTCGCTGCTGTATTACGCCTTCACTTACGCCCTAACCGCGGTGGGGGCTTTTGGGGTGGTTGCCGCCGTCCAGGGCCCGGCCGCAGAGGAAGGGTTGTCCGACTTCGCGGGCCTGGCCCGCCGCGCTCCGGTGATGTCGCTCTGTCTAATGGTGTTCTTGCTTTCGCTCGCGGGCATTCCACCTTTGGCGGGGTTCTTTGGAAAATTCTTTCTATTCACAGCGGTCCTTCGAGGGAGCCATGGCTTGTCTGACAATCTGTGGCTGGTCATCCTGGCTATCGCGATGAGCACCGTTTCGCTCTATTACTATCTTCAGGTGCTGAAGCAGGTGTTCGTCCGTGAACCGAGCGGCCCGACGGACGCGGTCGAGGTGTCCGTGGCGGCGCAGGCTGTCCTGGTGGTTTTGGCGGTCGCGGTCGTGGCGCTTGGGTGCGCGCCGGGCCTGCTGTTGCGGCCCCTGCTCAATGCTTTAGCGGCGGCGAGTTGGTAAGTTCCAAGGCGCCGCCTCGCCGCCTCCAAGTATCGCCGCGGATTTTTGCATTGATCTGCCGGCGCGGACCGCGCACTCTTCCGTGACAGCAAGTTTTGTGAATAGCCAAACTATCGTTAGTACGGCAGTTGGAGCGGACAAAGCCCCGGCGCAACCAGCTTTGCGCGTCTTAATGGCGGAGGATGATCGGACCTCGAGAATGGTGCTCAAGGGCATCTTGGAGGGGATAGGGGATGTCCAGGTGATTGAAGCCGAAGACGGGCTCAAGGCCTGGGAGATCCTGGATGGCGGCCTGCTGCCCGGACTCTGTTTTCTGGACATCAACATGCCCCGGATGAACGGTTTGGAACTGCTCAAGCGCATCCGCGGCGACAAGCGCATGGCGGGGCTCAAAGTGTGTTTCTGTTCAGCGGTCCGCGACCGGCAGATCATCGTCCAAGCGGCCGCATTTCAGCCCGATTATTATATCCTCAAGCCTTTTTCGCGAAACACGATCCAGGCGCAGGTGCAGAAGGCGCGGGGCGTTATGAGCCAAACTCAAAGCCTCGACCCGGCCGAGGTCGTGTGCACCCGGTTGGGCATCGATATGGACAGCTACCTGGCGATGGTCGGCTGCCTGTTGGAGGAATTGACGAAACTGGTCACCAAGATCCCCACCTTGCTCACGCAGATGGATATTGCCGGCGCGACCTTGGCTTTGGACGGTGCCCGGAGCGCGGCGCAGACGCTGGGCGCGCACAGCATCTTTAATTTGGCCGATAGCCTAACCCGGCTTGTCAAGTCTAGCGGCGCCGGCGCCGGCTATGGGCATGATTCCAAGGACGAGATGAACGCGCATCTCCCCCAATGGCTGGCTTGCTCCACCGACCAGCTTTTCCAGATTATGCAGGATATGCGCGGGGAGCTCCGGAATATTGAACACCTGGCGACCACCGCTTCCCGATCCCACAAAGAAGCCAAGGCTAATTCGGAAAGTAATAGGAGCCGGGTCCAGTCGGAGATGGACGCCCTGACGCGCTTCCTGACCGAAGTGTTCCAGCGGGGAAAACTCCTGGCGACCGCCAAGAACGTCCGCTCCAAATCGCTCAACGTGCCCATCAAGGCCTCCTTCCTGGGCGAGCAGTCAGCCGAGACGCGCGGGTCGCTGACTCGCAAGACCTCCTTCTCCATGGCCGTTCTGGACGACGAAACCGCCAAAGCGATCGAAGAGTGCCGCAGTATTACGGATCTGGTTAAACTGCTCAGTTTCCCGTTGGAAGGCGGCGCCCGCTGGATTCCGGAGGCATCCATCCGGCTCCTGGAATCCGAACTGGCCTGCCGGAACGACCAGGGGGTGATGCTCCTTCGTCAGGCGATTGGAGACAACTTCGAGGTCTTCATTCGCAAGAAAGAGGAATTGATCCGCGACAACCTCCTCCAGATGTTTCCCCAAGCTTCCGGCCAAAATAAAGAGTTGGAGAAGCGGCTCCAGGAAATCCTCGCCGAAATCCGCGCGCGATTTCAACCGGCCCTGGACGGCGAACTCACCACTCACCCGCTGTTTAGCCCGTTGGATATCGGTGATTTGACCAACGCGGCCGATAGCGCGCGCTGGGCCGCGCCCTATTCCCTCCTGTATCGCGCTGCCCGGCTCTTCCGCGATGCCGCCACCGATCGCTCCTTCGGCCGGGTTTTCCGGTTTAGCACCTTCGATCAGCAGGGCTTTCTCCACGCCATGGATGTCTTCGGCGACCGCATGGCCTACGAGCCCGATAGCGAACGCGCTCAACGGGAACTGCAGCAACTCGAGGAGATCGCCGCCAGCCAGGTAAACTTCCGCGAGAAGTGCTACCGCGTCTGGCGGTTGCTGCGAGGCGATTCGGTTGCCGGAGCTTCTCCAGAGACGGCGCCGCCGCCGCCCCAGGCCTCCCCTTCGGCCAATCCCGCCAATCCCGTCCCTCCCGCCTGACGTAGAGGGGGCGATGGTAACGGGGGGCTTTGGTGGGGAGGGCGGTTCTGCCACCCCTGCGGGGTGGAGAGGGATTTTTTTTGGCGGTGATCCGGTGGTATCGCGTTGCTCAACCACCGGCTACCGGCTGGCATCGCGCTGCGATGCGATGGGGAAGAGGTTTCGGGCGCGGGGCTTCCGCCTTCGCCCAGCCTACGGCGGACAAGCCGCTCAACCACCGGCTACGCGAAGGGTGTGGTGTGGGAAACGCTTGGGGTTCGGCGCGCCGGCAAGCTCGCGGACTGGGAGGACCAGGGCGAGAACGAAATTGCGGTCCTGATCATAGCGAGCGGGGGAATGAGCTCTTTGTCTCTGAGGGATGTATGGGAAATGTGTGGGTGGATGTGTGGGGGATTTGGCAGCGGGAAGCAGGGGGTTGCCCCAAGTTGCTCGGTCGGGGAAAAATTGGGGGATGCGCAGAAAACCCAACAAAAACGGGCCTAAAACCCCTGTTTCAGGCCCGTAAATTGGTTGCGGGGGCTGGATTTGAACCAGCTACCTTCAGGTTATGAGCCTAATTTGTGAAGTCTTTGATGTATTCATAATATGTTCAGCTACAGTATATTATGACTATTATAACGGAATCCTGTTGACCATTTGGACATATTCTGGATAATATAACGCCCATGAAAAAGAAAGCGATTCCGGGCGTCGGGATATTCAAGGACCGCGCCGGCAAAGACTACCAGTTCTGGCGCGTGAGACTGGGCAAACGCTTCACCGGCGGCAAGGTCGTGAAGAAAAGCTTCCACACCCACAAGGCGGCGTGCGATTGGGTTGACGAGCAGAAAAAGGCGAAAACCGAGAACGGCGCCCGTGTCTTTGAGTTGACCCCTCCCCAGGTGGCCGAATCGGTTGACGCATTCAAACGCATTGGCGGCAAGGCATCCCTCACCGAAGTCGTGGATTTTTGGTTCAAGCACGCCTGTCCTGTCGGCGGCACCAAGGCGTTTGAGGCCGTTACCTCCGAGTTCCTTAAGTCCCGAGAGGCCATGAACTGCAAACCCACAACTATGCGTAACTACCGCAGTTCAATCAAAATCTTGAACGAGGAATTCGGCAAGGAGGAGATTCACGACATCCGCAAAGCCGACATTGAGGACTGGATTGCCGAGTCCGACTGGGAACCCAGGACCCGGAGGAACTATATCGTGACGCTCATCACGCTTTTCAATTACGCCATCGGTAGCGAATACTGCGTCACCAATCCCGCTGAACGAGTTCCCCGCCCCATCCTGGACGATACGCCGCCGGGTATCCTGACCCCGCCACAAGCAATCGCCCTTCTGGCCGCGACCGGGGCCTGCATGCCAGAAATGATCCCCGGCATTGCCATCGGGCTTTTTGCGGGCCTCAGACGCTCCGAGGTTTGCGCCCTTGATTGGTCCGAAATTGACCTCAAGGCGAAAACCATCGAGGTCAAGGCGGCGAAGGCGAAAACACGCCAGCGACGAATCGTGACGATCCAGGACAATCTCTTGGCTTGGCTCGAAAAGCCGTGCCTGATGAAAGGGCCGGTTGCCCCGGATGTTGATGTCTTCGGGGAAAGGCTCAAACACCTGGTCAAGGGGCGCAAGCCAGCGGGCGACGATCCCGGAAGGCCCGCAATCGTGCACGAATGGCCCCACAACGCGCTCCGGCACTCGTTCGGTAGCTACCACTACGCCAGCTTCAAAAACGAGAATCTGACGGCGGCTGAGATGGGGAATAGCCCTGGCGTCGTTTTCAAGCACTACCGCGCCGTGGTCAAGGAGGAAGAAGTTGCGGCCTATTGGGCGATCCGACCTGGGCAGTTGGCAGAGACAGAAGCCCCGGCTGGAAAGTGCTGACCGCCCCGTCGTGCAGACTGAGCCGGTTCATTCCCCCTAAAGGACGCCGCCTAAACCGTTTCAGACTGCGCTCCCCCCCGGGAGGCTCCCTCACGAGCTTCTTGACGCCGCAGCTGCGCTATGCTTTTTGACTTTAGCCGCATTTCCGCGCCCCTATCCCTTTTGCGCAGGTGGCGAGGTCAAACGCTCCACTCCGCTCACGGCTTCCAGAATCTCCCGAGCGAGCCGGGGAAATTAGGACTGCCGCACGTTGACGAACGTTACCAACGGCGTCAGGTCTTTCTTGTTCAAGATGGCCTGGATCGCCCGGTCCGGCTCGACATCATCACGCAATGTTAATTCGACCACCAACCCGGCGTCGAGCCACACGTTGAACGTGCTGATTTGCTGTCCCATCACGGCTATTCGTTCCACCGGGAAGCGCCACGTTCCCGCTTTTAGCCAGTCCCCGAATGGTCCCGAGCCGGATGCGCCGGCCATTGTAGATGACACTGGTGATTTCGCCGCGCCGATTGACGCGGCCAACTGCGATTTGACCGATTCGGACAAGTTCATTTATTTTCTCACTTTCCATTCCCGCCAGCGTTTTTGCATCGAGTGACGCCGCCAGCGGATACGGAGCGTTACTGAATTCGGGGCAGTGTCGGCCCGCCCCACGGCCAGATTCGATCCCAAAAGCTTGCTTCGTCGCTGGGGAAACCCAGTCCATACTCTGCATTAAGCGAAGCGTAGCCTTCGCCCATCCCAATGCCGCGCCCAGCGCGGTTTCATTACGAAGCGCCAAGTGCAGGTGCATGTGCTCCCGATCATCATGAACAACGCCAATGTAGCGTCCCCCAGGCAGAAACCGGCTAACCCATTCTCTCCCGAGTTCGAGCAGGGCCTTCATCTGCTTCCTTCGTTCTCCCATGTCTCGGCAGTCCTCAGCGGAAATGATGACATGGCGGTATTCACCACGTCCACCCAAGCCCCAAGCCAGCGCGCTTGCATCCAGTTTGGGAACGAGCGTCATCCCGCCCACCATGCTGCAGACAACACCAGCCACCCGGCTCCCGTTTTTCTGGAGCGCCTCGACTTCCCTTGGCCCACGGCCTTTGCCTTTGTAAACGTGTGCCAGAAGTCGCCTCAGCGACCCGCCGCTACGCTTGATCTTGATGATGCACTTCATGACACCACCCGCCGGAGGAGACGAACCAATTGTGTCGCCGCTTCCGCATCCACGCTCCGTCCCCAGCTCGTCCTCAGACTTTGATTCAGGAGGTTTCCCGTGTTCACGACCACCTGTCGAATCTTCGTCAGCTCGCCCAGGTCCAGACCGCTCGCCCAGGCCCCAAGGACCAGCGACGCCGCTTGTCCTCGTGCCCGTGGCGGTAATGCCTCAAATTGCTCAGCAACTTGAGGACTTACCCGGATGCGTAACTGTTTTGTTTTCATTGGCGCGTCTGCTCCGGCGGGTGTGGTGGTGCGAGCTAAAGGCCCTGGCTCACTCCGTTCGCAGGGCCTTGCTCGCCAAGTGGAGAAACCCTGGTTTCTCCCCTGGACCCCTCTTCGCATTCGCGACCGGCGGCGAATAAGCGCGCGATTTTTCTATTCGTAACCTCGCGTGCCGCGAGCTTACGAAGTCTTGTATTCGCCTTCACCGCAAAGTCGCTCGCTAGCCGGGCGATCACCCACTCCGGCAATCGGTCGGCGTGTAGCAACGTCAGGGTCTCCTCCAGAATTGATCTGATGTTGTCTTTCATATAGCCGTATGTCCTATGTTACTTTAACGTTAACGTAGTGCATGCGCAATAGCTTTCTGCATCTTTTTTGTTTTCATTTCCTGGCCCAATGGGGCAGTGCCTTTCTTGTTCCCACTGAATCATACTCCCGCTACATTCTAGCCCATGCCGACGCTGGATTTTTGCGGGAAAGTCTTTCGCTTACACCTCGAACGCCATGCCAAGTGGATCGCCGAATAATTCTGACATTTCCATGAAGAAGCCTACGGCTGTTATTGATAAATCGCTGTTGCAGGAGGTCTGCAAACAGGATCCAAAGAGACGAAACATCTGTGAAAACATATTGTCTGACCGATACCAGATCGTTGTGGCCGCAATTTTGGTCGAGGAGGTGTGGGTCAATCTGGCAAACCGAAGCGGAAAGGCAACGCCGGAGGTCCTTGAGCAGATGAAGGAATTTATGATTCGGTGCGATGGGTCATGGATTGACGACCCACTGGAAATTGCTTTTTCCGAGTTGGTCGAAGGGAAGTCCATCGAGACCCTTCCTTCACCCAAGAATCTAATCAAGAGCTTTTCGGTATTACGCCGCGACGATCCGGCATTCGTAGGGTGGGTAACGGAACGGGCGAAGGTGAACAAGACGAATGTAAGTCAGCGCGTCAAAATGCATGCTGGTATTCTTCCACCGGATAAATTCGTTCCTGTGAAGAGCGGACGGTATTTTTTCGAACAACTAATTCGACCGAAATTCGTGGAAATGATTTCTGACCCAGAGCGCAAACGCCTCCTTTTGGAGAGAGAACTCGGGTTATCATTTCGGGCGAACCACCCTGAAAAGGCGGCAGAAATTGACAAGGCATTTGATGCTTATTCGCCGGAGACGTTTGAGAAATACCAAGCGACCTTAGTGTGTATCATCGCCGCGATGGTTTACTTCTACGCCCCACTCTGCAAATTTGGGCGCAGAGGCGACAATAACGCAATCAAAATCATTGGCCGCGGCAATCGCGATCAATCTAATAATATTTCGGACGAAAAATATGTCCAATCCGCGTTGCTTTGTGAACGATTATTAACGCGCGACCAAGGGATGCACAACGTCATGGAACTCCTCACGGACTGCGGGTTTTGGAAGGGAACCTCTGTTTTCATTAATCCCAAAAAGGACACGATGGACCAGATTTCTCACGCCCTTGTTTGATGTTGACCAAGTGTTTAGCGCCCGCGAAGGGAGATGGCGACGGCTAAAACCAGGCCGCGCATCGCCCCTCGGCCGACCTCTGAGCGCCAGAGCCTCAGCCGTGGCCGGGTTAGTAGTTGCGTAGCTGGAACCGAAACTCATGATTCTCATCGCCGACTTTGGCTCGGAGTCTATAAGAATCAGCCTTTGAGAACGGGAAGAAAACCAAGCCGCCTGCCTTGCCGCCCGGTGGAACCACCTGATTCCTAATCAAAGCTCGATCAAGACCGCGAATAACTTCCGATGCCTCCCGTGACCGAATTCGGGTATTGACGGTGCGGGTTTCTACGGTGTTGTAAACCTTGGTGACGTCTGTGTTATCGCCCGGGTCGTGGCGCGCAGCCGCCAGGGCCAGGAAGAAAGTCCCCCACCCCCTCGACGAGTCAACGGCGCTTCTTTCTTTGGAAAACCTCATGACGAGCGCTTCCGGTTCAAGGGACACCAAAGTTGACTCCACATTTCGAGAATTGCACACCATCTCCAGGGACGAGGAAGAAATCTCAAATGCGGCGTCCGATGTGTTGGAAACCACCAGCGCCGCGAGAACGTATCTGGATTTCAAGAAATCAAACACGTCTGCGGCAACCAGGATGTTGGCCGAATTCCCTGTGGCCCTCACGAAGTCCATGCCATTCATACGGATGGGCTGAGCGGCATTTCGGACCACGGGCTTCAGAGCGTAGTTTGGAGAGGCACACCCCATAAGACAAAGGAATGCACCACAGATCGGCCAAGTTACCCTGTGCGAAATTCTCATGTCGGCACTTTCCCAGATCTCCCGCCGACCAGCACGCCGCTAGAAGGCAAAAAGGTCTGTGCGACTTGATTATTCGATCCTCTTTGAAACGTCAAGACTTAACATTGACGTAATCGTGCCTCTCACCGGAGATCGAATACCTGGCGGCTCCTTCCTTGTCCGTCATGATTGGCAAACGAGGGCTGGCGTCTGGGTCACGCCGCTTCGGTGCCCGTGAGAAGCGGGGGAGGGTTGACGTCGACCCTGAGCCCGTTTTCTTTGTCAACCAACAGTGAAAAGAGTGCCCTGGCTTGATCCATGTCTTTAATACGCCTGCCCATATACATGCGCAGGAAACGCGGATCGACTTTATCACCGTATTTCACCCGCAACTCCTCGGCGCGGCGTAACATTTCTTGAAGGTCCCCACATTCGACGTCGGTCAGGAGTTTCCGCAAATCCGACAGGTGTAGCATGGCTAGGCGGAAGCCCCAGTTGACGTCCTCCTTATCGATCTCGTTATTGGCCTTGCGCAATAGCCAATGGTAGATCATCGCGTACTTGAATATCCGAAACTCTACGCGCCGGACAAAGTCCTGGGTTATTCCCTGTTTGCCCATCAACACCCAGGCGTCGCCGATTGCGCTCCGCGCATCCGATGTCAAACGATAATCGGTATGCACCGGGGTTTCATTTACCCGGCGAAACGCGTCGCCTATTCGTTCCAGGTTGAGACCGTCAAGAATGGCATACCGACGGTCGAATGGATTTCGCTCCAGGTCCGGGGGCGCAAACACGAACCCGATACGCTGACATAATCCAGAACCCCAGTCCTCGGGCGTCAGGACCTCGTGAATTCTGTCCACCACCGTTATACCCAAAAGAGAAAGGCAAGGGTCCTCGATGACGAGTTCGCTGTCCTTCAGTTCCTTTGAAATCCTTGCGTGATCATAAGCCATCAAAAGGAGGCGCGGAGTATTTTGATGCACTTCAGTCTTGGTCTGCTTCCAGAATTGAAGAAACTCTTCCAGCATCCAAAAGACCGGCTTTCCTTCGTTTTTCTTGAGTCCCTTCAGCAGACCCGCCGTGCTGCCAGCATCGTTCAGTCTGTTTGGCGTCCACCCGCCGAGTTCAAACGCTTTCAACAGTTTCCCTAGCGAAAACGTCTTCAGTTCCCCAGACCCAGCCAGCATGACCGTGAATAGATCCGGTGTGATCTTCTGGCCATCATTCATCACAAGGCAGGCGCCGCGCTCGCAAAGCAACTGGGCAACGAGGCATATTGTTGACATGAACGGCAATTCTGACGCCACTGGCGTTGCGCGCATAAACTCGGCAACCACGGCCTCTAAGAGGCTTGCAGGTGGCGTAGCCACAACACCTCGCCACAGCTCGCGTTTCTGGGCAAAAAGGATTGCCTTCAAAACCGCCTCGGTCTCCTTGCACGAGAGCATTCGAGCCAGGAGCGCGCGCGCTCCTTCATCCTTGACTAGGCGCTTCTGATGTTTCAGCAACGCCCGACGCTGAGTTGTCTTTTTCTCGCCCATCCCGCTTCCTTCTGTCAACTGTCAACAAATTCTCTGGCTAATGTTCATTTCAGCCTGTGTTTACAGGGGTTTTCTTGTTGGCGCGCCGTCCACAAAAGCTGTCAACAGCGCGTCAACAAACAGAAGATTAGAACGGAGTGTCATCCACCTCGGACGTCACTCTGATCTTATCGTCGCTGGGAGTGTATTCCTTCGCCGGGGCGGCGAAGGCCGTTATGCTGTCCCGGGTCCGACCGTCCATCCCGACCCACGGCGAAACGCGAACTCGGATTCGTTGCCCTGCCAACTTCGCGGCGTCCGGGGGGCCGGCATCCGGGATGCCGAGTGCTTTCTTGAAGGATTCCACGAGGGCCTTGGCTCGCGGACTATCGCCAAGGGAGACGTGCCCATAAACGACGGCACCGGAGGCGGCGGCGTCGGTGATTACGAAACTAACAACCAGCTTGGGCTGGCCACTACGCGCGGTCCTTTCGGCCGCGCTGTTGATTACTGCCTCCCGCCAACCATACACGGGGTCGGTTGCCGGGGTTTTGGGGGTGGTATTTGTTTCCATACCGTTATTCAATGGCGCCGTTACCGGCTTCCGAGCCGGTCTTAGTTCCCGCCGTGGCGCTCTGGCAGCGGGCAAGCTTTTGGGAAGAGATCTGAGAAGGAAGAAGGGGAGGAAACTCGCCACGCAGAATGCGGGCGTAAGAGTGCTCGACAGAAACTCTGTCAACGAGGACCTCGACACCTGGAGAACCAGGACGGACTATCCTAAACCAGCCGGAATCGGGGGTTTTGGAGGAGACGTGAAGGAGCTGATCCACCAATTTGGTGGACCCGCCGAAAACGCCAATCAGAGTCCGCTTGTTTACCACAAGCGGCGCGACGCCATTAACCGTTATTTTTGGTATCGCAGGGTCGCGGTTCTCCCCCTGCGTTTGCTTCTCGTTGGGCGTTAGCATGTTCCCCCGCAGTGCCGTCTTGCGACCACACTACGAGTCGGGGAGGACTGATTACCTCCCTGCCCCATCCCGGCTCGCCCGGTGCCCGGCTACCCGTTTTCCCGACGAGTAGTCCAAGGTCCCCGGACCTTTTGCACGATCATTAACCCGGCAGATCCTTGACTGCCCAACCGTGCGCTTTAACTTTACGTAGCCGAAGCTTCTTAATTATAAACCTCCTCGATTCAAAAAGCAATGAAAAAGTTCTGGATGGTTCTGGAAGAAAGTTCTGGAAACTTTCTGGAAAGAAAAAGCCCCATCGCTCAACGTTCCTAGACATTGCCAAATGGTTTGGCAAAATGCCAATATAACAAAAAACCCCTGATTTCTCAGGGGTTTCCTATCATAAATTGGTTGCGGGGGCTGGATTTGAACCAGCGACCTTCAGGTTATGAGCCTGACGAGCTACCGGGCTGCTCCACCCCGCGTTTCACTTAGCACGCTCATAATGCCTTGCTCCGGCGCGGATGCAAGAGGTTTTTTCCACATTCGACGCGTTTCGCTCGTTCGGTCGGTTTCATCCTCTAAACAATGACCAATTCGCGGCGAGCGGTCCCGCCAGACGGTCTGGCGCGGCTTCCTCCGCGGCCGCCCGCGCGATGCTCATGGCGCGGGGTTGGCGGCTTTCGGCGCCTCCGGCGGCTTGGGACGCGACTGTTCGCTGTAACTGATGAAGGCCGCGCCAATCATAATGAGGATCACGCCCGCCCAGCGCGCCGCCGAAACCCGTTCGTCCAGAAACCAGATGGCGGCGAAAGTGGCGAAGACAAAACTCAAGGCGGTCAGAGGCCAGAGAAAACTGATGTCGCTCTTGGACATGAGGATCAGAAGGGCGCCAAAGAACAGGGCCTCAAAAAACATACCGAGGAGGATTTGGGGCGAGGCGGCCCCTATCTTCACGGCGCGGAGGAGCTGAGCGGGATGGCTGACTGAAATCTCGCCGATACTCGACATGCCTTTCTTGAGGAGGATGACGCCGGTGCTTTCGAAGACCAGCCCAATGAGCAGGATAAGCAACAATTTAATCACGGTCTTTACAGGTCGCGGTAACGGATGAGTTGGATGCCGAGCGCTTCGATCTGTCCGCGCGCGCGCGGGCTGATGAGCGCCTCGAACTCGTGTTTAGAGTCATCCAGGGAAGGATGGGAGTAAAGCTCGGAATCGCCCGACGGGAGGAGCGGCAGGAGGCGCGCGACGAAAGCCTCATCCACGCGGGCGTTCTGGAGCAGGCCAAAGACCGCGCTCGTATGGGCCATGCCCCGTCGGCGCAAGACCGGGCGGGCCCGCGCCGCCAACCGGTTGAAGATCAGGGCGTGAACCGCCCGATAACCCAAGGCGCCCGATGCCAGCCGCAGGTTCAACCAGAAAGGGTCGGAAGTCAGCCGCAATCGTTCGATGCCAAGCTGAGTGGCATCCTCCATCAAGAGGCCAAAGATCACCGGGTGGAGATGGAGGTGGAGATGGCCGTTCACGTGGTCCAGGGGCAGGCCGGTGGCGCGAAAGCGCTCGAACTGGGCGTGGATTTCCGCCCGCAACTGGCCGCGCAGTTTCCGGTCGAAGAAAAACCGAAACCCGGCCGCGGCCGGGTTGACGCCGAAACAACCCTGCGCGTCCACCAGGCCTGGGATGCGCGAGGGGCGCAGCGCGGAATGGCCGAACAGAAACGTCAGGTGCAGTCCCACGCCCAGTCGCGGATTTTCCCGGGCCAGGGCGATCGCTTCGGCGCTGGCCGGTTCGTTGACCATCAAACTGGCCGTGGTGAGAATGCCCTCGCGATGGGCGCGGACCACAGCCTGATTGATGGCAGGGGTTCGCCCGAAATCATCGGCGTTCACGATCAGACGGCGCACGGGCTTCATTAACCCTGGATCGAAGCGTATGCCCGCGCGGATGACCGGGGCTTGGGCAACAACGTTGGAAGACGTTCAAACGCCATAATTAGGCGTGGTGGCGCCGGAGGCCAGGCGGCCCCAGGTCCGCAAGATCAGCACCAATTTCGTGCCTTTGCTCAGGCGCGTGGGTTTGGGGCCAAAGACGTTGAACCGCCGGCCCTCGATCTTGCGCAGCAGCCGCCAATACACGGAGCCCATGAGCTCAGCGGCGATCATCGAGCGGCGATCGACCCGCGGCAAGGTTTCGCGGGCCTGCCGATAGAAGTCGCGCGCGCGCTGGGCGGTCGCGCGGGCGGCTTCGAAAAAACGGGGCGAGTATTCCCCGCGCAGAACTTCCTCGGGGGCGACCCCGTAGCGAGCAAGTTCGGCCAACGGCAGGTAGATGCGTCCGCGCTCCGCGTCCACGCGCACGTCGCGCAAAATATTGGTCAACTGCAGCGCCCGGCCGAGGTGAATGGCGTACTGGCGGCAAGCCTGGTCCTGGTAGCCGAACACCTCAATGCTGAGGAGGCCGACCACAGACGCGACCCGGTAACAGTAGAGGTCCAGTTCCTCAAAGCTCTCGTAGCGATGGATATCCAGATCCATCTCGACGCCGCGGAGCAATTCATCGAAAAGCTCGAACGGGAGACCACAGGCGCGAATGACCGGTTGGAGCTCGCGATTGACCAGGAATTGCGGGAACTCGCCCGCGCAAGCGCGCTGGATGTCCGCGCGCCAGGCGGCCAACTGCTCGCGACGCTGAGCGGCGGGCGCCTGCTCATCGTCGGCCACGTCATCGACCTGGCGGCAAAAGGCGTAGAGCGCCGCCATCCCGTCGCGTTTGACGCGTGGCAACATTACGAAGGCCAGCGCCAGGTTGGAGGCGCTCTTCCGGGTAATGGTCCGGCTTTCTTGCATGACCCCTAAGAGGAAGAACCGTCTTGGGGAGGTTGGTCGCGAATCGGAGGCAAGCCGCCGGTCTCCGCCAGCGTCGGGTTGCGGGGGCGGTGTTCGCGGCGTCGGCGACGACGTCGGCTGCCGCCGCCATCTGCATCCTCCTCGATGTCGTCGGCGTCGTCCGCTGGGTCCTCTTCGTCCGCATCGTCTTTGGCGCTCATGCCCGACCGCTCCGGCCGCTCCTCGTGACGATGGCGGCGGTGGTGACGATGGCTGTGGTGACGGCGGCTCGGTTTACGAATGAAGACGACCCAAAAGAGAAGCGACAACGTCAGAATACCCACCGCGGCGAGAAAAAGAATTATTTCACGCTTGGCGGCCGGGCTCCAAGGCCGGCCGCTGGTCAGCAATTCCTCCGGGCTGACTAGGGCGATCCAGAGATAAATCGTGTTCACGGTGACGTCTCCTTGCCGCCCGCCGCCGCTTCATCCTCTTCCACTGTGCCCGCGGAGAGGTTGAGGCGCTGAATCCGGTAGCGGAGCGCGTGACGGCTGATTTTCAACTGCTCGGCCGTTTTGGCCAGGTTAAAATGGTTCTGCTCGAGGATGCTGTTGATCAGGTCGTGTTCGAAGCTGGTCATGATCTCGTCGAGGGATTGGCCATTCGCATGGCTGGCAACTGTGGCGGATTTGTGGAGCCGGGCTTCCAGGTGAAAATCGGGAAGGCTCTCCGGCTGAATCTCGGCGCCCGTTTCCAGGATGAGCGCCCGTTCAATCACGTTGCGCAGCTCGCGCACATTGCCCGGCCAATGATGCGAGAGCAGCTTCAGCCGGGCGGCGCGGGAGATGGCGCGGATGCTCTTATTCATCGAAAGCGCAAAACTCCGCAGGAAATGATCGGCCAGCAGCGGCACATCCTCGCCGCGCTCGCGCAAGGGTGGCAGGCGGAATTGGACCACGTTAAGGCGGTGAAACAGGTCCTCGCGAAACTGTTCGGCGCTGATCGCCGCGACGATGTCGCGGTTGGTCGCGGCCAGCAACCGAACGCTGACCCGTAGTTCCTGGGTGCCGCCCACGCGCGTGAAGGTGCCATCCTCCAAAAATCGGAGGAGCTTGGCCTGAAGCGGGCGGCTCATGTCCGCGATTTCGTCCAGGAAAATAGTCCCGCCAGCGGCTTCCTCGACGCGCCCGAGTTTTTGCTTGAGGGCGCCGGTGAAGGCGCCTTTCTCATGGCCGAAGAGCTCGCTCTCGAGCAAAGTCTCGGGGATGGCGGCGCAGTTGATGCGCACATAGCTGGCGCGGGCGCGATGGCTCAAGCTATGCAGCGAACCGGCGACCAACTCTTTGCCGGTGCCGCTTTCGCCCAGGATCAACACCCGCGCGTCGGTGGGGGCGACGGTCTGAATAAGCTGGCGCAAGTCGCGCATCTTGGGGCAATCGCCCACGATCTGATCGAGGCGGTAAACCTCCGTGGCGCGGGCGCGCAACCGCGCGTTTTCCTGCAACAGCCGGTAGCGTTCCGCGCAGCGCGCCACGGCGTGGAGCATCTCCTCCGGCGCGAACGGCTTGGCCAGGTAGTCCATCGCCCCCGCCTTGATCGCCTCGACCGCCAATTTCGGCGTGGCGTAAGCGGTGATCATCAGCACCGGCAAATCCGGCCATTGCGCGCGCGCGCGGCCGAGAAATTCGTAGCCGCTCATGCCCCCGAGCCGCGCATCGGTGATGATCATCAGGAATTCCTCGCGCGCCAGCAGGCTTAGCCCCTCTTCGGCCGATTCCACCATGCGCACCGGAAATTTCTCGTCGGTGAGCATCGTCTTGAGCGCGAGGCGCATGTTCTTCTCGTCATCCACGACCAATACCGGAGGAATCGGAACACTCATAAGGCGAGGGGAGCTGTGGAAATCGCCGCCCCAATCCGGGCGTTCGAAGCGCTCGGAGCCGCGCCGCCGCCTGGGAAGGGACGGGATCGGGCTGCTTCGCGCCTCGGGCGGGCCGGCGCGGACCCTGCGCTTGCATTCATGTTTGCGTTTCCAACTTCAATAATGTCTTGGCCGGGAATACTAAATGAAAGCAGGCGCCTTTTCCAAGCTCAGATTCCACGCGCACTTTACCGCCGTAAAGTTCCACGTTGTGCTTGACTGTGGCCAGCCCCAGGCCCGTGCCTTTTTCTTTGGTCGTGTAATAGGCCTCAAATACCCGCTCTCGTTTGTCCGGGGGGATGCCGGGACCATTATCGGAAATGGACACCTCGATCGAATAATCGCTTTGGCAGCGGGCGCGCGCTCTTACCTCCCCGCCCTGGTTGCCCAGCGCTTCGCGCGCGTTTTGCAACAGGTTGATGAACGTCTCCGAAACATGGCGACGGAGCATCAGCAATGGCGGAAACTGCCCCGCATAGTCCCGGCGGACCGTCACCGGATAACCCGCGGCGGGAGGGAAAACCCGTTCGATCGCCGCATTCAGCTCCTCGATGACGTCCAACTTCTCAACCCGGCCCTCGCTCAACTGCGCATAACCCATAATCTCCGTAATGATCCGGTCGGAATGCTCGACCTCCTCCTGGATGATCTGGATCTGTTCGGACACATCGGTCCGGCCCGCTTTGAGCGCGCGCTGCAGCGAATAAGAGGCCGTGTTGATAATGGCCAACGGGTTCTTCATCTGGTGGGTAAACTCCGCCGCCAGCCGGCCTGCCGCATGCAACTGCCCTTCCCGCATCGCAAATTCGCGCGCTTCCTCCTCCGCTTTGCGCTGCCGCTCGAAGAGCACTTGCACCCCGTAGGAGCAAACCGACATTAGGATCAGCAGCGTCAGGCGGACCAAGAACGGTTCCGCCTGTGGCTCCAGCGGGCCGGTCTGCCGGGTCGTCTCGGCCGCCGATTCGTCCGGCACCCGCGCCACCGTTAGATTCGCCCACCCGTTGGGCCGGAGCAACGGGTGGACGTTCGTCTCTCGCCGCGCGCCGCTCGGATTCTCGGCCTCCCGCGCGGTTCGCGCCCTGTCACCGACATTACGCGACGCGTTGGAACCGGCGGCGGGAACCGCGACGGGGGCGGGGGCGGCTTCCGGCTGGTGACGCGAGAGCTCTTCGCCCGCTTCCCGGCTCCGCGCCTCATGGTCCTGAGCGGTATTCGTTCCCGCCGGGTAGGGCCTCTGCCGGCTCGCATTGGAATCGGGGGCGGGGGGGAGACCGGTCGCTGAAGGCAAGCGCGAGGACATCGAGGATCTCTCCTCAGAACTCCCATCCTGACGAACTGGGGGTTTGCTCGCCTTGACCGGTTGCGTGACACTTCCCGGTTGGAACAACTGCTCATCGACGCTGTTGGCGATCGCGATCTGGATCACCCCGGCGATGACGTAGCAGAAGATAATCGTCGCATGGAGGGCCAACTGGGAGGTAGCCCGAGGCACGCTGACGGCGCTCCGAATGATCAGGGCCAGGAAGAGCCAGTAAAGGAAGCTCGAGTAACCGGAGGTCAGCACGGTGAGCGCGGAGAGAAAGACCGCGTCCATCAGGCCCGAGAAAAAGACCGTCCATTGCACCAGTCCCACGGGCAGGCGGCGCATGGCCAGAAGCACCCCCGCAATGAGGACGTTGACTGGAATATAATACCACAGGAAGTAACGCGTCCATTCCACCGCAATGGAAAGAGAATCCAATTGCGTGCGAATCCATGCCACCCGGTAGAAGGAGTAGAGGAGCATGACGATCGCCGCCACCTTGACGGGAAGGAAAATATCGCGCTCCATCTTGGCGATGCGGCGCAGAAGTTGTTCGGTGTCCGGAGTGGAAATCTCGAGCAGGGACATGCCGCCGCGACCGAGGCGGGCAAAGCGAGGCCCCCAACCGCCCCAGCGGCGGTTCCCGAGCCAAACCCACAGACCAGCGTTCATATTCTCCACCCCACTCTCGGCGAGCAACGGCCGCCTTACGACAATAATTCGAGGACGCGTTGAACCACCTTTTCCACGGGCCAGAGGCGCCCCACCCCCTCGTAGCCGCAGGAAAGAAGACCGGACTCCGGGCCGATAAACTCAACCCCGCGAGAATGGAGCGCCGCCACGTTCTGTTGCGTGGCCGGGTGCAACCACATCTTCCCGTTCATCGCGGGGGCTACCAAGACCTTGGCCTGCGGGTTGAGCGCCAGGGCGATACAACTGAGCGCGTCGTCTGCCAGCCCGTGGGCCAACTTCGCGATGGTATTCGCCGTCGCCGGCGCTATCAACAGCAAGTTCGCCTCGTCCGCCAACTTGATATGCGTGGGCTCCCAGCCATCGGAATCCATGTAGAGGTCGGTCACCACCGGGTTACGGGACAAGGTCCGGAACGGCACTTCCGTGACGAAACGCAACGCATCGGCGGTCATCACCACGCGCACGTCGCATTCCAGTTTGGCAAGCTGACTGGCCAGGTCCACCGCCTTGTGCGCCGCGATGGAACCGGTCACTCCTAAGACAACGAGCTTGGCTGGGTTCATGGATTCGCTGGGTGATGAATGCGGTTTTCGTCCGGTTCGACGCGAATTTAAATCTCGGGGGGGGCTGCCCGGCAGGCGCGCAGCTTCTCCGCCTCAATGATGACCTGGGCTTGCCGGAGATCCTCGCTGATCGAGCTACTCAACAGGACGTAATCGAAATGCTTCCACTGGGCGACTTCCTGCCGCGCCACGTGGAGGCGTTTTTCGATCACGGCGGGAGCATCGGTGCCGCGGTGGCGCAAACGCTGTTCGAGCACCGCGAGGGTAGGCGGCGTCAGGAAAATGGAAACCATCGCGCACTTCAGCTCGGGCTCGTCCTGGGCCCGCTCCCGAACCGTGGCCGCCCCTTGAACGTCTATGTTCAGGAGCACATCCTTGCCTTGGCGCAGCTTGCCGAGCACCTCGGACTTGAGGGTTCCATAGCTGTTCCCATAGACGGTGGCATGCTCCAGGAAATGGCCCGCTTGGACGCGTTTCAGGAAGGCGGCGGCGTCCAGGAAGTAGTAGTCCACGCCGTCTTTTTCCCCGGCGCGCGGCGCGCGCGTGGTGCAAGTGATCACGCGCGCCATGGCGGAATGCGCGGCCAGCAACTGCTGGCAGAGCGTGGTCTTACCGCCGCCCGAGGGCGCGGAGATCACGATGAGCAGCGGACTGGTGGAGAGGGCGGGCTTGGTTTGGGTTTCCATGGGGAGGAATCGAGTTGCGCGGTTGCCTATTCGACATTCTGGGCCTGCTCGCGGAACTTTTCCAACTCCGCCTTGAGGGCGACCACATCCCTTGAGATCAAGCTGTCGTTGGCCTTGGATCCGATGGTGTTGACCTCGCGGTTCATCTCCTGGGCCAGAAAGTCCAGCATGCGGCCGACAGGTTCCTTGGCCTGGAGACAATCTTGAAACTGTTGGAAATGACTTTTCAACCGGGTGAGCTCTTCCGAGATGTCGGAGCGGTCGGCGAAAAAGACCACTTCCTTAAGGATGCGGTCGTCCTCGAGCCCGGGGGCCTCGATGCCCGCGGCGGCAATGCGCGTCAGGAGTTGTTGGCGATAGCGTTCGGCCACTTTCGGGGCGTTGCCGTGAATGCTGGCAACGCACTTGCGCATCGCCGCCACGCGCTGGGCCAAGTCACGAGCCAGCGCGGTCCCTTCTCTTTGGCGCATCTTCACCAATTGCCCCAGCGCTTTGCTCAAGGCCTTGCGAACCGACGGCCAGAAGTCCTCCTCCACCGCCAATTCCTCATCGGTTTGGAACACGCCGGGAGCGCGAACGAGGTGGTCCAGAGTGACCGGGTCGGGGAGATGGAGCTGTTTGGATAGCCGGCTGAGTTCGCGGGCATAGGCCTTGGCCAGCGGCACGTTAAGACGCATCCGCGCCGCAAGCTGCGAACCGCCCGCATGGAGCGACACGCGCGCGGTGAGCCGCCCTCGCGCCACGCAACTATTGATCAGGTCGCGGATGGGCGCTTCCAGCGTCTCCATCTCCCGGGGCAGGTTCACCGAGATCTCGGTCTGTTTCCGATTCACCGAGCTGAGTTCGACGGTGATCTTAAAGCCGTCCTGGGAGCAATCTCCGCGCCCATATCCGGTCATTGATTTCATCACCAGCACAGTATGCCAAAGAGACGAACGCGATGTCGAATCTGGATTTTCTTGCGATGTCCGCCGCCCTCGGGCGGCCGAAAATGAATTGAAACTTTAGGGTCGCGTTCCGTCTAAGTTCAAGGTTAGATTATATCATTCGATGCGTAGGAAGTGTCGTAGCTGGGCGTTGTTGAGTCTGCTGTTCGCGGCTGGGGTGATCTCTTGGCTTGGATACTACCGGTTCGAGGACAAGGATTCTGCCCCGCCCCGCAAAGCGCCCGCGTCGCCGCCAGGCCTTCTCGCTGTCGCCGCCTCGCCCGCCCTTTCGTTCCACAAACTCCTTGGTTCAGGCTCGTTGCGCCTCACCAATACCTCCCTGTCTCCGGGGCGGTTGCTCGGCAAACCGACGGCGATCCTGCTCGAGAACGCCTTGTTCGACACGACGCTGCCCGTGACGCTGCCCGGCCCAGCGCTTCGGGCGCAAGGCGATCCGGGGGCCTACATCGTCCAATCACGCCGAGCGCCCGACGGAGCTTTCCGGGCGCTTTTGAGCCGGTCCGGATCGAGCATCGTCGCTTATATTCCTAACCGAGCCTATCTGGTCCTGGCGTCGGAGGGCGTCGCCGGCCGCCTTCAAGCCTCCCCTTTGGTACAGAGCGTGCTGCCCTACCAGCCCTACTACAAGCTTAAGTCAGACCTCCTGCAACTCGCCGTCGAAGGTCGGCCTCTGCCCGCCGGCAGCGGGTTGCGCATCCTCCTCTTTACGGAACCCCAGGCTGCGGCGCGAGCGGATTTGGAGCGGTTAGGCGCGACCAGGATCGCCGAAGACGGCTCGCCCTTTGGTCCCGTCCTCGACCTGCGCCTGCCAGCCGCCGAAGGGGGGGGCGGTGAAGGGCTTTTGGCCGCCTTGGCGCGGCTTCCCGGCGTCCAGGAAATTGAACTGGCGCGGCCGCGCCTCCCGGCCAACGACCAGGTGCGATCTGCCACGGGCGCCGCCCCGGATGCGGTTTCGACCAACAACTATCTCGGGCTCACAGGTTCCAACGTGGTGGTGGAGATCAACGACACGGGGGTCGACGGGGCGCACCCGGACTTGATCGGGAGAGTCACTGGAGACTCGCCCAAGAGTCTGCGCGACATCACCGGGCACGGAACACATGTGGCGGCTACTATCGCGGGCAGCGGGTTGGACTCGACCAGTCTCACCAACGCGGCCGATTCCCGGATGCCGGGCGCGCCGGGTCAGTTCCGGGGCATGGCTCCAGCCGCGCGACTTTTCGCCACCTCGGGGGGGGCCGATTCTTACCTCCAACAGAGCGCCGCGTCAGCCCATGCCTTGATTTCCAACAATAGTTGGACTTACGCCACGGGGGGATACGACTTGGCCGCCGCTAGCTACGACGCGGCGGTGCGGGATGCGCTGCCCACGGTCCCCGGCTCCCAGCCCGTGCTTTTCATCTTCGCCGCCGGCAATGCAGGAGGCGGGCAGGACGACGGCACCGGGGGCGAGGCCGATTCCATCCTCTCGCCCGCTACCGCCAAGAACGTTATTACCGTTGGCGCGCTGGAGCAGGCCCGTCATCTCGCTAACAGCGTGTGGGGCTGGGTCACTAATGTCACGCCGCAGCGGTTGACCAACCAGCCGTGGCTCCAGCTCACGGCTTCGAGCAACCGGGTGGCCGGTTTTTCCAGCTGCGGCAATGTCGGCTTGGGCGTAGAGGGCGACTTTGGCCGTTTCAAGCCCGACCTGGTGGCGCCCGGCGTTTTCGTTGTCTCCGCCCGTTCGCAAGACTGGGATGAACCCGGCTACTATAGCAACACCAACGCGTCGCTGGTCTTCTCGAACTTCGGCAATACGCTGGTGGTGCTCAGCAACCTGAACGACCACTTGGCCGCTCCTCCCTGGCGCTACCGCTACGAATCCGGCACCAGTCTGGCCGCGGGTTCGGTGGCAGGCGCGCTGGCGTTAATGCAGGAATTCTTCCAACGGCGCCTGGGCCGGACCAATAGCCCGGCTTTGATGAAGGCCCTTTTGATTAGCGGCGCGCGTCCTCCCTTTCCGGGGGACGACCTTTGCGTCACCAACCCTCTGAATCTTCACGGCTGGGGCGCTCTGAGTTTGCCCTCCGCCCTGCCGGCCGCCTTGACCAATCTTGCCGTCCCAGCCGCCGCTTCCCCCATGGTGTTGTTCGATCAAAACCCGGCGGGCGCTTTGGCCACCAGTGAGAGCCGTACCCGCTATATAAACCTCTCCGCTGCCGCAACCAGTTTGCCCCTGCGAATGACCTTGGCTTGGACCGACCCGCCAGGAAATCCCGTCGCCGGTCTCAAACTCGTCAACGATCTCGACCTGCTGGTCACCAACCTCGATACGGGAGAGATCTACTGGGGCAACGACATCCCCGCCGGGAGCGTGACCAATGCGGTATGGGACCCGGCTACCCTTCCTCGCCCGGATCAAGTAAACAATGTCGAGAATATCTCGCTCCGGCCTTCTCTCAGCGCGCATTATTCGGTCACCGTCGCCGGGCGGAGCGTGAACGTGAACGCGGTCTCCGAACGGACCGACGAGATCGTCCAGGACTACGCGCTGGTGATTGCCATCGGCGACGGTACGCTCGCCGATGCTCTGACGGCGGCCGACTCGCCAACCCAGACGGGCGCCGCGCCGCCGGTCACGGTGCTTACTAATTTGCTGGATCCCGCGGGGCCCGATTGGGGCGCCATCCTCCTGGGGCAGCGCATCGGCTCCGCCAACCCGCTCGACGCTACCAACGCCATCCCGCTCTTCCCGGCCGGCGGCGCCATCACCTTTGGCGATACCAACCAATGGCGCTTCTACGCGTTGACCAATAGCCTCGGTTACGCCAATGCCGCGTTCCTCACATTTTCGGCGCGGCGCCTGTCCCTGGATGGAGTGGATGCGGCGGATTTGACCGCTGCCGGCGCCAATCCCAGCCAGGCCGATATTGACCTCTATGTCTCCACGGATCCCGGTCTGCTCAGCCTGACGCCGGACGCTCTCGCCAATGCGGACACCTCCCTGGGCCGGGGCGGGACCGAAACCATTGTCTATACGAACGCTGTTGCCGGCGTCTATTTCATCGGAGTGAAGTGTGAATCCCGTCAGGGCGCTGAGTACGGTTTTGCGGGCATTCTCAGCCAACTGCCTTTTAGCCAGGTTGATTCCAGCGGCAACGAGATCCTGCGCGGATTTCCCGCCCCGGCCGTTTTGCCGCCCGCCGCAAACGGCCAGCCGGGCGTGGGACGTCTCCTGGCTCTGGCGATGCAATCCGGCCCGCTCCATCGCGCCGTGGTCACCAATACCCTCACCCATGCGGCCCTGGGCGACCTCGTCGGCACGCTGAGCCACCTGGATGCCAGCGTGGTCCTGAACCATCGTCACGCCTATCCTCCGGTCGTCGCGACGCCGTTCATTTACGACGACAGCGACGAAGCCGATATCCCGGGCGCGCAGCCCACCGACGGGCCGGGCAGTCTGGACCAGTTTTGCGGCCAGGAGTCTGCTGGACAGTGGATGCTGGAGGAGACCGACCCCGTCGCGGGTGCGGCGGGCACGGACGACAACCTCGCCATCCTTCTGTCGCCGGAACCGGACATGCTCGCCGGCTTTACGGCCGCCCTTTTGCCCGGCGCCTGCCGCGACGATTACCTTGCCCTTCCCGCGGCGACGACCAATCTAGGAGTGGCCGTCTCGCTGCTTTCCGGAACCGGGCCGTTGACCGTTCAGGTCTGCGCCGCCGGCGCCAGTGACGATTCCTGCCAGAGTTGCCTGGTGACGGCAAACACCAGCGGTTGGCTTCTGCTCGACAAAACGGTTACTCCGCCCCTCAACGGCGGCAATTACAGAGTGCGGCTCTGCAACCAAGGTCCGGACCTGGTGACGGTCAGCAATTGGGCCAAGTTCGCGCTGGACCCGAGCGGGCCGGCAATAACCGTTTATACTTCTACGAGCGCGGTAAGCATCGCCGATGCGGCCTTGACCACCGCTGTGCTGAAGGTCGGAGATTGCCGCAAAATCGTCACTGCCCAAGTGGGCGTCCGCATCGACCATCCTCGCGTTTCCGACCTGGCGCTCCGATTGGTTAGCCCTTCGGGTACGCGGGTGCTGCTCGATGAAAATCGGGGGGGCCAAACGGCGGGCGGGATGGGACAAAATATCATCACGACCAATGTCACTCCGGTCTCTTCCACCGCCGGGCCGATGGACTATACGAACATCCTTAATACCGGCCAGACCTCCGGCTCGGTCACGGTCTTTTACGACATGTACAGCATACCCGACGAGTTGCTTATCTTTTACGAAGACTCTCTGATCTACGACTCCGGAATGGTCACTTATACCAACCTCGCCAGGGTGAGCTACGGGCCGGGCGAGGATACGAATCTCACGATCGTCGTTATTAATACGAACGACGCCTGGGACTATACCGTCACCGCGACTCAAGCCGGTTTTCTTTATACGACCTTCACCGAGAATACAAATCTGACGATGACGCCAATCAAGTTCGCCATCCCGCCGTTCACCAACGCCACCCCCGCCCCTGGAGGCGGGGCTGCCAACGGCATCTTCTACCTGCCGGAGGAATCGCTCGCGCAATTGGCCGGCCAAAGCGCCCAGGGATCATGGAAATTGGAGATCGAGGATACCCGCGCGGGTCCTGCGTCGGGAGCGGCGACGCTTCTAGGTTGGCAATTGACCTTTTGCCTGGCCGATACTGTGCCGACCCCCATTCCGCTGACCCATCACCAACCCGCCATCAGTACGGTCGCCGCGGAAGGGACACAGTACTACACCGTAGATGTCCCCGTCTGGGCGCATTTTGCCACCAACTCGCTGCTCAGAGCCACTTCGCCCCTCACCGTCCTTTTCAACCCTTCCCGGCCTCCGGATGCGGACAATGGCGCTGACGATTTCGTCCTGCTCTCCCATTCGATTGGCGGCGCGGTGGTGCTCGCGTCGGGCGCCCCCCCCGCGCTCTCCCCCGGAGCGCGCTACTATATCGCCGTACAAAATACCAACTCCGCGCCTGTCACCTTTGCCTTCGAGGTGGACTTCGATGTAGTGACCCTGGCGGATGGCGTCCCCATGAGCGTTTCCCTGGGAGCGGATTCTCAACCCCGCTATTTCGCCTATGATGTTTCCTCCAATGCGAACCTGGTCGTATTCCAACTGCTCAACCTAAGCGCGAACGCCAACTTATTCGCGGAATCCGGACTGCCGTTTCCGGCGCCCGATGGCAGCGCTGACTATTCGAGCACCAATCCGGGGACTAACGATGAACAGATCGATGTCTTCACCAACTCGGTACCCGGGGCGCTGCCGGGCCGGTGGTATGTGGGCGTATTCAATGCCGATATTACCAATGTTACCGCCGCCGTTCTGGCGCGGGAATTTGCTGTTTACGGAACCAACACCACCCTCATCGGGTGCCAGATCTTCAGCAACGCGCTTTCTTTTACTTGGTCATCCTCACCCGGTTCCTATTATCATGTCCTAGGCGCAACCAACCTCGCCGGCGTCAACCCCGCTCCCGTCTCCCGCACCTTGGTAGCCTCCGACTACATGACCACCTTCTCCGTGCCCCTGCCGTCGCCGTATCAAACCTTCGCGGTCCTCGCGGGTCCGGCTCCGGGCGGTGACCTGACTCCTCCCCGCATCGGACCCCTCACGGTGACGTCGACTACTGTCAAGATGGAATGGACCGCGGGAACCAACAGCCAGTTCCAGGTCCAGTGGAGCCCTTCCATCTCGCCTGCGGCGTGGACCACTTTCCCCGGGGTCGTTACTTCGTCCACCGGGGGATTCTCCTTCCTGGACGATGGCTCCCAAACCGGCGGCTTGGACGGCGCCCGGTTCTATCGGCTCCTCCTTATTCCCTGAAGATTGCCCGGCGGCCTGTGGGCTCAAAAATTTTCCAGGAGCACGTCCGCCAGAAAGTCTATCCACTCGACGGAGACTGGCTCCGTTAGCTCGTAGGAGCGGGCGAAGTCCTCCTCGAATAGATCATGCTTGACGGTGGAGGCGAATACCGGGTCGGACGTCGCCAGGTTCTGCTCGTGGTTCACTCGCAGGCTTAAGTGGTTCAGATTGCCGGAGCCCAAGCAGGTCCAGCCATCCGCGAGCAGGGCCTTGACATGTGTCATACCGGGATAGAAATAAACCCGCACGCCATTCTGGATGAGGCGGTTGGCGATGACCAGGTTGCTGCGACCACCCGCTTTAAGGTCGTTGACCCGGGGCAGAATCACTCGAACATCCACTCCACGACCCCGGGCTTCCACCAGGCTGCCAACGACCCGTTTGTCGAACAAATAAGGGTTTTCCACGTAAATATAGTCCTTAGCCTGGCGGAGCGACCCCAGGATCGCAGTGGCAAACGGTTTCCAGGCGGTTCGCGTAGGGAGACGCCGGACCGGGATGAGGTTTCTTGCCTTGCCGTCGGCAGTCTTGGTCTTGGTTTCTCCAACCAGGCTTGCGACATAGCCCAGGTCCCCAAGCGGTCCGGAATGGGCCCACTCCCGTCCGAAGTCGGTTTCGAGCGAGTTGACCAGCGGGCCTTCCACCTCGACCATCACGTCATGCCACTCGTATTCGTACTCGCGGCCAAAATTCATGCCCCCAAGCCAGGCGCGGCTTCCATCAATGATCAGGATCTTGGAATGATCTGACGAGAACCAAGGGTTGAGGGTTGGTCGCGCGTGGACGTTCGAATCGCGGCGTAAATAAGACAAGATCGACGCGGGAGTAACGAAGTTCGGCGGCATGGGCGTCGAAGGCGGCACAATGCCCGCGGCGATACTCCCCATGCGGTCGAACATGACCTTCACCGGGATCTGCTGCGAACGCGCTCTAAGCTGGTCCGCCAATCCGACCCCCACGTCGTCCCGGTCAAAGATGTAAACTTGAATGTCGATGCGGTTGGTTGCGGCCGCGATGGCTTGGCGGATCCGAGGGAAAAATCGAGTTCCGTCGATGAGGAGTTCCAGGCCGCCTTCCTCGCATCGAGTTCCGGTGTAATGGTCCAGCCATTTCTCCCATTCGACCAGATCCATCCCCCGGCCATCCGCCAAAGGGCCAGCCTCCCGATTGGATTTGGGCACCGGCGAGTGGAGCAATCGAATGCACGTCCCCAGCCCAAGATCGGCTAGACGCGCCACGCTCGAGACCGGGTTCTTGACCAGGGCCACGCCATGGCTTTCCAGGAGAAAGGCCCGGAGCCCTTCGGCGGTGACCGCCAAGCTCAAGCCGCGCTCCGTGCGGTCGTAAAGCGCCGCCGGCGTGAGCGACACGCAGCGGTGCAACCGCCGATCCAGCAAGAGGGGTTGGGCGACGCGGCCCGCGTTGGGCGCCATTAGCAGGAAGAGGTCCCCGCCCGCCGGACTGCCGCCCAGATGCTCGTCCATCAGGCTGGCCAGGATATCGAGCGTCTCCTCCGTGGTAAACCGCCGCTCAATGACCACCTCTTCAGGCTGGGTTCCCATCGCGGCGAAACGGGGCGTCCCTTGTCGGTCGCGGAAGAGCACGCCATCGGCGAAAAAAGCCTGGTAATAGACGCCATGCAGCGGCGCTCGCGGGGTCAACTCGGCGACCAGATTGGTCGAGAGACGGCGCCATTGACTGCCCGCCAGTACGGCGGCCTCACGCCACCCGCGTTCGCCCTCGGGCATGCGGGGCAGCTTTTGATCCCAGCGCAGCACCGCGGAATTAACTTTATACTCCCGCGCATGAACCCGGATGCGGTGCCAGTTGGCGCTGAAGGCCTCCACTCCCGTCGCCGTCTGAAAGTAAAACAGGATCTTGTCCCCTTTCACGAATACTCGAGGGGCGGGCTCCGTCGCCGCGGTCAGGGCGCGCCATTCGTCGAGGGCCTTTTGTTTCCCCGGCGGAGCCGCCCCGGCCAGTCTGGGGCGCGCAAAAAGCAGCAGCAAGCCCAAGGCCAGGATCCAGCATCCCCGCCGGGGTCCCCACGCGCTCTCGTTAGCTCTTGAATGGGTGATCCAGTTCATCTTCCCGCCGACCGAATCTACAAAAGGACTCCCGCCCAAGCAAGGCGAGGCGAGGACCGAGCAACAAAAAGGCCCGGCGCAGAGGCCGGGCCTGAATTCCGTGGCGAAGTCGCGACCCTTATTTCTTGTTCGTCTTGGCGTCGGCCTTCACGGGCGGCTGCCCGCCAAACGCATCGTCCGCGTTTTCCTTGGGCTTGAGCTTCTCGTCGAGAATCTCGACATTGGCATCCTTCTTGAGCTTGGCGTAGTAATCGGGGAGCTGCTTCTTGATCGCTTCCTGGGTAAGGTATTCTTTGACCTTGGGACTCACCTCCGTCAGCGCGGTCTTCTTGGCGGGCATTTTCTCGAGGACCTTGATGATGTGATAACCGAATTTGGTGGTGACGAGATCGCTGATTTGATTGGTGTTCATCGAAAAGGCGGCGTTTTCGAACTCGGCAACCATCTGGCCGCGCGGGAAAGTATATTCGCCGCCCGTGTCTTTTGAGCCGGGATCCTCGGAAAAGTCTTTGGCAAGCTTGGCAAAATCCTCGCCGGCGCGAGCGCGCTTGAGGATATCCTGCGCCAGCTTGCGCTTGGCGTCCTTTTGCTCCTGGCCCAATTCGGCGTTGTTCGCGTCGGTCGTCTTGATCAGGATGTGGCTGGCGCGGACCATCTCGGCCTGCTCAAACTTGGAGGGGTTATCATCATAGAATTTTTTGATGTCGTCGTCCGTCACGCTGACATTGAGCTCGCGCTTGAGCACGCTCTCGGCCGTGGCGGCTTCGGTCCACTGCTTGAGCAGATCGGTGCGCGTCACCCCGGCGGCCTTGAGTTGGCGTTCGAGGGCCTCTTCGGAACCGAACTGGGTTTTGCCCTCCTCATACTTCTTGTCGGCCGCGGTCTTGCCCGCGGTCTTGTCGCCCTCGGTGGACTTGCCATTGAGGAGCTGGACGAGGATGGCCTGGCCGAGGATCTGCTGCTCGAGCAGCGTGGTTTGCTCCGGAGAGATGGTTTGCCCGTGAGCGGTGGCGTTGGCTTTGATGCGGATGACCTCCTCATCCAACTGGCTGCGCTTGACTTCGACCCCCTTGCCTTTCGCGACGATCTTGTCGGCGAAAAGGTCGGTGGGCTTGATCGTCGGTTTGGCGGCGGACGCGTCGGCGGGCGCGGCGGCGGTCGAGTCCGCGGCCCGCGTGCCGGGGGCGACCAGGGCCGCAGCCATCAGAAACAGGACGAGCGATGTTTTCGTTTTAACCATAGATATATCCATTAATATTAACCGAGGCTTACAATTTGACCACTTTGACATTGCTGATGTCGGGGTCGTTTTGAATCTCGTCCAACACTTCGGCGGGAGGCACGCTATCCAAATTCAATACCGCCAAGGCGTGGCCCCCCACGATATCGCGGCTCAGGCTCATGCTGGCGATATTCACCTTGTGCCGCGCCAGGAGCGTGCCCAGGTATCCGACAATGCCAGGCCGATCGGTGTTCCGCAGGAGCAACACCACGCCCGAGGGCACTATCTCGGTCGGCTGGCTGAAAACCCGGACGATGCGCGGGTTGTCCGGCGAGCCAAAAAAGGTCCCCCCAGCCGAGCTGACCTTTTGCTCGCCCTTAAACACCTGCACGTGCAGCCATTCGTTAAAGGTCACTGGTTCGGTCGAGCGCTTTTCCTGGACCGTGAGTCCCAGAGTCGAGGCGATGCTGCGCACATTCACGTTATTGAGATCCTTAACCGAGGCGCGCGACAGAAAGCCCAAGAGAATGGCGCGGGTGATTGGGTCAATGTTAGGCAGTTCCTGCGCCTTGCCGCCATAGGTGATATAAAGGCGGTCCACCTGCGCCGGGGCCAGTTGGGCCAGCAGCTTGCCCAGCTTCTCGCCTAAGACGAGATACGGTCGGACCTGCTCGTACGTCTTGGCGTCAAGGTACGGCAGATTGACCGCATTGCGAACCTCGCCGGTGACGAGGTAGCCGGCGATGACTTCGGCGACTTCGATGCCGCATTTCTCCTGGGCCTCGTGCGTGCTGGCCCCCAGGTGCGGGGTCAGAGTGATCCCCGGGTGCTTGCGGAAGGGATGGTCGGCCGACAACGGTTCGACGGCATAGACATCCAGGGCCGCCGCCGCCACTTTGCCGGAGTCCAACGCGGCGATCAGGTCGTTATCGACCACGATCTCGCCACGGGCGCAATTAACCACGCACACCTTGGGTTTCATCTTGGCGAAGGCCGCCGCGTTGAGCATCCCTCGGGTTTGCTCCGTGGACGGCATGTGGACCGTGATAAAGTCCGCATCGCGATACACGTCATCCAAGTCCGCTACCAGCTCGACTCCCAACGACTTGGCGCGAGCTTCGGTCAGAAAGGGATCGTAACCCAACACCCGCATCCCAAACGCAAGGGCGCGCTTGGCGACCTCGCTGCCAATGCGGCCTAAACCCAGCACCCCCAGGGTCTTGCCCATGAGTTCGTTCCCTTGAAACTGCTTGCGGTCCCATTTGCCGGCGGCCATGGAAGCGTACGCTTGCGGCACCTTCCGGGCCAGGCTGAGGATCATCGCAAAGGCCAATTCCGCAGTCGAAATGGTGTTGCCTCCGGGAGTGTTCATGACCACCACGCCATGTTGCGTGGCGGCCTCGACATCCACATTATCAACCCCCACCCCCGCGCGGCCCACGACGCGCAACTTCGGCGCCGCTTCAATGACCTTTCGCGTCACCTTGGTCTCGGATCTCACGACCATCGCCACCACGTCCTGCACCAGGGGCAGCAGTTCAGCCTCCGATAGCCGTTTAGGTAAAACGACCACTTCGAACTCAGGCCTCTGTTGCAACAGGTCAATTCCCTTCGGCGACACGGGATCGCAGATTAATACTTTCATAAAGGACCGCGAGTGTAGCAGAGAACCATCGGAGGTCAAATCCTCATCAAAGTCATCAAATGCCCGAAAGCCCGCCGATTCCCGCTCGCGCAAGCCACGGATCTTGGAACCGCGAATTGCGGAGCTTGGAACCAGCTACGGTTGCTTAGCTGGCATGGCGGCAGAGACACCGCCGGCGTTCCTCATATCTGGTTGCCTGTCTCGCTTGCGAGGGGGCGCCTTCCTACGCATCCTCGGGGTCAGCGCCATCGCTTTGATCGCGCTCTGCCAGTGGACCCGATCGGAACCGGATGAAGTTCTTGAGGCCTTCTACCGCAATGCGCGCCCGTGGGTTTCAGGCGCCCCGCGCTGGAGATATGCCGGCGGCGCGCCATCCTCTCTCGCGGTTAATAATGCGTCGGCGTAGCGGACTTACCGCCTATTCCCAATCGCCGGCGCGCGATCAGGAGCGTCAAACCCGCAAGACCAAGCGACTGCAGGCAGAATAGCACCCAGCCGGCGATGTTCTGGGAGTAGAGGTAGAATCCTGCGGTCGAGAGCGGATGAAGGTGGAATAGCCACATCGTTTCCAACTGCCGCGCTGCGGCAAACGTCAGCAGCAAAGCGGGGACGCTGCACAAGGCCAGAACTGGCCGGCTGAAGAACCGCGTCATGAAGGCGGAGATCCGCGCGCCTTTCCGTTCGAAGGCGCGCCAGCCAATCCGTAAACACACTGCCAGCGCGGCGGCGTAAACCAGGAGGTAAAACCCGACCGGTAAAGCCAAATCGGCTATTCCCGGCTTGCTCGCCGACAATTCGCTTCCGCCGAACCGGGCCAATCCCTCGGTGGCCCCCGCGCACAGGCCGGCCAGGCTGCTCAGCACCGACCAAGCCTGAATGCCCAGGAGCATCCACAGCAATCGGCGCGGCCATACGCCGCCGTGGACCTTCGCAAACTCCGGTTCGAGAACGGCCGAACCGCCCAGACGCCGCAGCGCAACCAGAAACGCCTCCTCCTCGGACAGCCCCTGGCGGGTCAAGCCTCGGGTTGCATCCCGCAGGTGCGCCTCCATTTCGTCAAGCTCCTCGGCGTGGAGACTGGGCGAGCGACCGAGGTTTTCACGCCAGCGACCCAGCGCGGTGTTTAAATCGAAGCGGGTTTGATGTTCCATAATTTAGATAAGGTGTGGTGAACGGTGAGCCATTCTTCGCGCCCGGACAGGAGGTTCTTTCGGCCCTCCGGGCGCAACCGGTAGTATTTTCTCTTTCGTCCGGTCTCCGTCTCGCGCCACTCCGACTGGATGAGGGCTTGTTTTTCCATCCAGTGCAGGACCGGGTAAAGCATGCCGTCGGTCCATTCAATGCGGCCGCCCGAGAGTTCCCGCACCCGCTGGATCAGAGCATAACCGTAATTGTCGCCACCGGCCAGGATGGACAAAACCATCGGCACGGTCGACGCGGCAACGAGTTCTTTCGAAACCATAGCGGCACTATACATTGCACAGCAATGTATAGCAAGCGAAGTCTTCCGACTACTTCTCTCGCCGCGTTTGTCCGGCTGGCTATCGAATCGATCTGTTGGCATGGCGGCCGGTTCCGAAGGGCAGGGCCGCATTACCGGCTGCCTGGGGGAGCCAGATCGAGCAGCCCGACGCGGCAAGCTCCACTTGAGGTCACGGCGCGCACGGGATAGAGTGTCCCTATCAAGTACGCGGATCAAATCAACTTCAACCCGAACCAGTGCGGCGGGCGCCCCAGCATCCGGGATATGCGTATCCGTGTAAAGGACGTGTTGGACATGCTGGCCGACGCTGCGCGCATGAAAACAACCACTCTATTGAGACACGTTATTCCCATTGCCGAATGAAGATCATTGAACTGCTGATGTTGATGGGAATGTTCGCCCTTGCCGCGCGCGCTGCCGAGAGCCCGTCGCGCCCGGGCGAGGTCCTTTGGAGCAATGCTCTCCAAACTGCGGCGGAGCTGCAAGCCGGGTCCGGCCAGGGCGGAATCGTCCAGGAACCCGGCGAGGGCGGCGCGCTGGTTCTGACCAACAGCGATCCCGAGCATTCGGTGTCCCGTTCCTTCGCGCTGCCCGTTGGAAAGCTCCGCGGTCGTTTCGTGTTCATGGGCGTCGAGGTCAAGGCCGAGGCCGTCAGCGCCAAGCCCAAACCCTGGAACGGCATCAAGGTGATGGCGCGAATCGACACGCCCGCCGGACCGCAGTGGCCGCAAGCGGAAATTCCGTCAGGCTCGTTCGGTTGGCGGCATTGTTCAATGCGCGTCGCCGTCCCTCGGGACGCCACCGGCGTGACCCTGGTTCTGGGACTCGAGCAAGTCTCCGGGCGGGTTGCGTTTAACCACGCCCGTTTCACCCTGGCCCGCGAGATGGTTGAGGCTTCGGAGGCGCTCGCGGATCAACCGATTTTCCGCGGACACTCGCCGCCGCCCCTGCGAGGGGCGATGATCTCCCCGGCGTCCCTGAAGGAAACAGATTTGGCCGTCCTGGCTCGGGACTGGGGCGCCAATCTCGCGCGTTGGCAGTTGATCCGAGTGAACCCGCCGCCAGGCGAATCAGACGACGCTGGCTATGATCAGTGGATCGAGCGCGAATTGGCGCGCCTGGATCGCGGCCTGGTTTGGGCCGGAAAACTGGGCGTCAAGGTGGTAGTCGACCTGCATTCCCCGCCGGGCGGCAAGGCCACCCCGGGCGGCTACCAGGCGGCCGTTGGTTCGCTCTGGACCGATCCGGCCGCGCAATCCAAGTTCGTCGAGGTCTGGCGAAAAATTGCCGCGCGTTACAAAGGCGACCAACGCATTTGGGGCTACGATTTGGTCAATGAGCCAGTTGACGACAATGTCGCCGAGGGCTGCGAGGATTGGCAGAGCCTGGCCTTGAGCGCGGGCCGGGCCGCGCGCGCGATCGACTCCCACTGCACTTTAATCATCGAACCGCCACACTGGGGTTCGCCGGAGGGATTCGTTGGCTTTCAACCGCTGCCGCTGACCAACGTGGTTTACAGCTTTCACATGTACAACCCGCACGAGTTCACTCATCAAGGCGTTTTTGGTCCCTCCGAGCCGATTCGTTACCCCGGACGAATCGCCGGCGCGATGTGGGACAAAGCAGCTTTGGAAAGATCGATGGGACCGGCCGCTGAATTTGCGCGGCGTTACCGTGTCCACATGTACGTGGGTGAGTTTAGCGCCATTCGATGGGCGCCCGGTGCGGAGACGTACCTCGATGACTTAATCGGCATTCTCGAAAACCACGGCTGGGACTGGAGCTACCACGCGTTCCGCGAATGGGAGGGCTGGAGCGTTGAACATGGCGCCGACAAAGCGGATCTTAAACCGGCGCCCCAGGCGTCCGCCCGCCAGGAGGTATTGCTCAAGTGGTTCAGGCGAGGCACAGATCGCTAGAAGCTTAGCAGCAGTTGCCAAATATACATATTGCCAAACGCATCCACATTTTCCCAGATGCGCCGCACCAATTCCTTGTCGCCGGTGATCTCGGACAGTTCCGCGACCTTTTGTTCCCAGGGGAAGCAGACGCCCGGTTTGACCGCCAGGGCGGCCTGTCCGGACATGCCGGGAAGATCTTTTCGGTCGGCGACGGACGCCGGCACATTGCAGGGTTCGAGCGCCGTGGGCTCGGAATAGCTGCCGGCGGGGTAAACGCCGAATTCGCGCGTGGCTTCCGTCATGGCGCGCAGGTTCTCGACGCGCGCGTCGTCCTGCATGATCGCGCCGGCGTCCATGATATAGCCGCCGTCCCGCGCCACTTCGCCCAGGATGCGCCGGCAAAGGTCCCGGACCTCTTCCGGCTTGCCAAAACTGAGCAGCGTATTGGGGACGCCGCCGCTGATGGCAAACTTGTCATGCAACCGTCGATGAACCTCGAAGATGTCGTCGCGGTCGCAATGAAAAACGATGCTGCGATCGGGCAGTTCGCGAAAGGTATCGAAGTGGGGCTTCCACTTGCCTTCGGCGTAGAAAAGGGTTTGATGCCCGTTTTTCCAGAACTCCTGGATAATGGGCTTGAGCGTGGGCCAGTAATGGCTATCAAACTGCTTGGGGTTGATGAACGGGACGCAGCCGCGATGCATCCAGAAACCGATGGGAACCTGCTGGGCCGGGTCGGCGGTGGTCAATCCCACATGGCAGAGATGGGGCATCAAGGCTTCGCACGCGGCCAGCACTTTCTTGGGCTGGTTCCGCATGTCCATGGTCAAGCCGATATAGCCGCGGAGTTTGTCGGCGATGATATCGAAGGGGGCTTTGAAAATGCCCGCGATGGCCGACGCCGTGCCGGCTTGCTCCCGCAGTCGGGCGACTTGGGGGCCAAACGCGGAAAAATAGGCCAGCATGGCCATGCCGCCTTTGACACAGGATAAGTTGTTACGGTAGCTGGAGGGGGCGCCGGGTTTGCAGACTTCGGTGGAGACGCGCGGCAGCCACACGTTGTAAAGAAACGCGGTGGGATCCTTGATCAACTCGTCGTACTCGTCTTCCTTCATGAAGGCCTGGTCTTCGGCCGGCTCAATATAGTTGAAACCCCTGTCATGGGGGATGCCGATGCCGGGGATGCCGTAATAACGCAGGCCGATCGCCTGGGCTAATCCCGTCCAAACATAGACCATGTTGGGGACCACGGCATCCCAGTCAAAGTCCTGGGCGCATTTGAACGCCGCGTCGAATGCCTTTTGATAATCGTGGGTTACCTCCTGGCAGGTATAGCCGGCATACCGGGCGGTGAACTCCGCCACGAACGGGCGAATGGGAACGCAATCGGGTTTTTCATTACGCATGGCCGTGACATAACGGCGCAACCTCTGTTGGTATAGTTCTGTTTTCATGGCACTGCCTTCTGAATATCATCCTCGCGCGGCAAACGCCACAAAATCCGTCAAGACTGAAGAAAAGGTGGTTTTCAGGTCCACGTACGGACGAGCGGCGCCCGTTTTGGTTTCGATTTGAGCTTTCAAGGGGCGGAACATTGAATATGCTGGAACCCTGAGCGTCGCCTAGAGACGCTTATATTTAGACTATGGACCGAGACATTTACCTGAAGTGGGCGGCCTCCGACTTACGCATGCCCATCGGCACCCACTTGGTTTTGCACGGGCACAAGGAAACTACCGACATCCTGAACGACGGCGGGCGTTTGGGCGCTGTGGTGGAGGAAACCGCGCATCGCTTCCACACGCCTCTGGCGGTCCCCCTGATGGACTTGACTCTGGAAAAGGCGGCGCTTCTGACTGCCTACGGAATTGGTGGGACGGAAGCTGAGTCGTTTCATTTTCAAGCGCCTCCGCCGGAGGAGAAGTCCGTCGCGTTGACCCCGAGGATGAAGGCGACCTGCGAGGGGCTTCGTTACATCGCTCGCGAAACTGCCTTGGTGCCAGTGGGGATGAGCATCGGTCCGTTTTCACTCACCACGAAACTCGTCTCCGATCCCATTACTCCGGTGTTTCTCGCGGGAACCGGCGCGACCGCCAGCGAAGAGCCGGAAGTCCGGCTATTGGAGGCAATGCTGGCCCTGTCCACCGGGATCATTCTCCAGTACTTGAAGGCGCAGGCGGCCGCGGGGGCCAAGGCGATCATCGTCTGCGAGCCGGCGGCCAACAAAGTGTATTTTTCGCCCAACCAACTCGCGCGAAGCTATGATGTCTTCGACCGCTTTGTGATGGAGCCCAACCGTCGGATCAAGCAGTTGCTGGCCGCGGACGGCGTGGATCTGATCTTTCACGATTGCGGCGAGTTGGTTGACGGGATGCTGAGCCGGTTCTCGACGCTCGATCCCGCGATCCTCAGTTTGGGGAGTTCGCGCAAATTGTGGGAGGATGCCGCCTTGGTGCCAAAATCAACGGTCCTGTACGGCAACTTGCCCACCAAGAAATTCTACTCGGACGCGCTCATCGATGTGGCGGAGGTGAGGCGTCTGAGCCGCGAACTGACGGAACGGATGCGCGCCGTGGGCCATCCGTTCATCCTCGGCAGCGAGTGCGACGTGTTGAGCGTGCCGGGGCATGAGCGAACCATCGGGGAAAAAGTGGACGCCTTCCTGGAAGACCAATGAAAACGAGATTGGCGGCGCCGATGGTTTGGCGGATGATAGCGTCCAAGCCCTGAACCGATTGGGAACGAGCGCCGGTATTTGAATGAGTGCCGGTTGCGGTGTGAACTTTATGAAAATGATGACTGTTTCTATGCTTTGCGGCGCCATGCTGCTGGCGAGCGCCGTGCCGTTGAAGGCGGTGGATGGGTTCCAGCAAAACGCCCGCTTGGGTCGCGGGGTGAATATCCTGGGTTGGGATGCGGTGTGGCGGGACCGGGAAAAGAGCCAGTTCAAGGACGTTCATTTTAAGCTCATCCGGGAGGCCGGTTTCAATCACGTCCGTATTAATCTGCATCCGCTGCGAGATGGCAAACCCGACGCGCAGGGCAAGTTGGCGGACGAGTTTTTTAAGACGATGGACTGGGCGGTTGACCAGTCGCTGGCCAACGGATTGTTGGTAATCCTCGATTTTCACGATGACCTGGCGATTTCTCCCGATCCTGAAGGCAAAAAAAAGGAGTTTCTCGATTGCTGGAGCGCCATCGCTGAACACTGCAAGCCCCGGCCGGACACGGTCCTGTTCGAGATTCTCAATGAGCCGGCCGGCAAATTCACGCAGGCATCGTGGAATGAATACTGGCGCGCCGCGCTGGCTATCATGCGCCAGTCCAACCCGGAACGGACGGTGATCATCGGCCCCGATCCCTGGAATGGGGTGGACAAGTTGGACCGTTTGAAACTCCCGGATAACGACCCCAATATCATCGCCACCGTTCACTACTACAACCCGTTCCCGTTCACGCACCAGGGAACTCCGTGGACGGGGCAGAAGGACAAGACCGGAGTAACCTGGATGGGGACGGAGGAGGAGATGAAGGCGGTGGAGCGGGATTTTTCCAAAGTCGCCGCCTGGGCCAGCCAGAACCACCGGCCGATTTACATCGGCGAGTTTGGGTCCTATGAAAAAGCCGAGCTGCCTTCGCGTCTTCGCTGGGCGGCGTTTGTCTCCCGACAGATCGAGAAGCAGGGTTGGAGCTGGGGATGCTGGCAGTTTACGGGAGACTTCGCGCTGTTTGACATGCGAACCCAGAAATGGCTGGAACCGCTTCGCGACGCCCTAATCCCCAAGCCCTAGGACCAGGCATGAACCGACAAAGCGCGATCCTACTGGTCCTTGTGTGCGCGGTTTGGGCGGCCGGCGCCAAACCTGTGAATTTGACGCTCGGCAATGGCGATGCGCTGCGGGTGGAGGCGCTGACCTCTGGCATCTTTCGCGTTCGGTTGAGCGCCGATGGCCGGTTTGAGCCGTCCTTGATGGAGCGCTATGGAATCGTGCGGACCGATTGGCCCGCCCAGGAGGCCATCGTGCGCGAGGAGTCCGGCGTTATGCGCCTTAGCACCGACCGGGCGACGTTAACGGTGCGATTGGAGGACGGCAGGATGCAACTGCTCAACCCTCAAGGAAAGGTCATCTGCGAGGAGATCCTCCCCCAGAAGACCCGCTGGACCGAGCCGGATTTGCAGGCCTTTAAGAAACGCCAGGCCTCGATGGCCGACTATTTCAAAGGAGAGAAACGCAAGGAGGGACCGATTCAGATTGTAGGCGGCAGCGCGCCGGAGAAAACGGTCCTGGCGGATAGCATGCATGAGTTCGATCTCCCGACCAACTCATTTGGCGCCACGTTTTCGCTGCGTGAGGACGAACGCTCTTACGGTTTGGGAACGGCCTCTTCCAGGCGCATCCAACTCCGAGGCCATGGTTATCGGCTATGGACGCAATATCGCGGTAATTTTGGCTATGAAGGCCAGGGGCCATGGGAGCAAACCGAGGGTCCGGTGCCATTGTTGATCGGAACGGGGGGGTGGGGCGTGTTTGTGAACACCACGTGGGTTCATTATTACGACGTCGGTCGTTACGACACGAACAAGGCGTTTTTCTGGGGGCCGGGGGGACAGCTCGACTTTTATCTGCTGGCGGGCAAATCGCTGCCGGAGTTGATCGCGCGTTATACCGACATCACCGGCAAGCCGCGGTTGATGCCGGAGTTTGGATACGCGCTGACGTACGTCAGCCAGATCACGCAGAACGAGCACGAAATCCTCAACGACAGTCGATTGTTTCGCGACCGTGGCATTCCGTGCGACATCGTTGGCATTGAACCTCAATGGATGAAGAAGAACTACGATTCGTCGCATGAAAAGGAGTGGAATCCCGATAAATTCTATGTGCCCTCCTGGATGGGGCCGGAGTCCAAATCGGGGACCTTCATCGGCGGGCTGGATCGGACCGGCTTCAAACTCTCGCTATGGTTGGTGTGCGCCGACGATATGACCCTGGAGGGGGAGCGACAAGTCGCCCTGCGCGAGGGACGTGGGAAAGACTTCCCGGCCACTCCGGACGCCTGGTTTAATCACTTGCGGAAGTTCGTGCGCAACGGCGCCCGCTGTTTCAAAATGGACCCCGAAAACTTGATCCAAGAGCACGCGGGACGCCAATACGCCAACGGCCGAACGGACCTGGAAAACCATAACCTGACGCAAATCCTCTATCATAAGCAGATGTGCCAGGGCTTTGAGGATTTCACCCAGCAGCGGGCCATGAACCACTATTGCGCCGCGTATGCGGGGGTGCAGCACTGGGGCGCGACGACGATGGGCGACAACGGGGGCGGGCAAAAGGCGCTGGTGTGGATGCTCAACTACGCCCTGAGCGGCCACATGAATACCTCGTGTGATATGGATACCAGCCCCCGGGGGATGCATTTCGGTTTCTTACAGCCTTGGAGCCAGTATGATAATTGGGGTTATGCCTACCAGCCTTGGTTCCTTGGCAAGCGGAACGAGCAGATTTGTCGCGATTATGCTCGGCTGCGATACGCGCTGATGCCCTACCTCTATTCGGCCGCCCACGTGGGACACCGGACCTCCCTGCCCATCCTTAGGCCGATGCCGCTGGCCTATCCTGAAGATCTCAATTTGGCCGACAACCTCAGCCAGTATATGCTGGGCCAGAGTTTGCTGGTGGCGGCCTTTACGGATCAAGTCCGATTGCAGACCGGACGCTGGATCGACTATTGGACCGGGAAGGAATTCACCGGTCCCGCGGAGATGACGTGCGTCTATCCCCCCAATCGCGCCGGGGCCCTGTTCGTCAAGGCTGGGGCGATCATCCCCTGCTG